>Ga0307513_10004314_pt1 | contig 19007 bp, 28 predicted proteins | sample 15_EM_MG_FD_202174 | JGI IMG/M metagenome (GOLD analysis project Ga0307513, IMG submission 202174) | Populus trichocarpa ectomycorrhiza microbial communities from riparian zone in the Pacific Northwest, United States - 15_EM | ecosystem: Host-associated > Plants > Roots > Unclassified | place...
AGCACAACAACTATGCCGTCGACTTCATCGAGGGCTGCCGGCGGATCAAGGCGGCCTGCCCGGGCGCGCGGATCTCGGGCGGGGTTTCCAACGTCTCGTTCAGCTTCCGCGGCAACGAGCCGGTGCGCCGCGCGATCCACGGGGTGTTCCTCTACCACGCCATCGCGGCCGGCATGGACATGGGCATCGTCAACGCCGGCGACCTGCCGGTCTATGACGACATCCCCGAGGAGCTGCGCGAGGCGGTGGAGGACGTGATCCTCAACCGGCCGCAGCGGACCAACGTCTCCAACACCGAACGGCTGGTGGACCTGGCGCCCAAGTACAAGGGCGGCAAGTCGGAGGCCAAGGGGCCGGACCTGACCTGGCGGGAGAAGAGCGTCGGCGACCGGATCACCCATGCCCTGGTCAACGGCCTGACCGACTACATCGAGGCGGACACCGAGGAGGCCCGCCAGGGCGTCGAGCGGCCGCTGCACGTCATCGAAGGCCCGCTGATGGACGGGATGAACGTGGTCGGCGACCTGTTCGGGGCGGGCAAGATGTTCCTGCCGCAGGTGGTGAAGTCGGCGCGGGTGATGAAGCAGGCGGTGGCCTACCTGGAGCCCTTCATGGAGAAGGAGAAGGAAGGCAAGCCGCGGGTGCAGGCCGGGCGGGTGCTGATGGCCACCGTCAAGGGCGACGTTCACGACATCGGGAAGAACATCGTCGGGGTCGTGCTGCAGTGCAACAATTACGAGGTCATCGACCTGGGCGTGATGGTGCCGGCGGACCGGATCCTGGACGAGGCGGTCAAGAATAATGTTGATATCGTTGGCCTTTCCGGGCTGATCACGCCTAGCCTCGACGAGATGGCCTATGTGGCGGGCGAGATGGAGCGGCGGGGGTTCACGATCCCGCTCCTGATCGGCGGGGCGACCACCTCGAAGACCCATACGGCGGTGAAGATCGAGCCGAAGTACAAGGGCGGCCAGACCACCTATGTGCTCGACGCCAGCCGGGCGGTGGGGGTGGTCTCCGGCCTGCTCTCGCCGACCGAGAAGGTGCGGCTGCAGGCGGAGACCGCCGCGGAATACGTCAAGGTCCGCGAGCAGTTCGCCCGCGGGCAGGACAAGCGGGCGCGGGCCTCGCTGGCCGAGGCGCGGGACAATGCGTTCACGCCCGACTGGACCACCTACACGCCGCCGAAGCCCAGCTTCATCGGTACACGGATGTTCGGCGCCTATGACCTGGCCGAGCTGGCGCGCCACATCGACTGGTCGCCGTTCTTCGCCAGCTGGGAGCTGATCGGCCGCTATCCGCAGATCCTGGAGGACGACGTGGTGGGCGAGGCGGCGCGCGACCTCTACCGCGACGCCCAGGTGATGCTGCAGCAGATCATCGGCCAGCAGTGGTTCGAGGCCCGCGGCGTGGTCGGCTTCTGGCCCGCCAACGCCGACGGCGACGATATCGTTCTCTACACGGATGAAACCCGCGAGACCGAGCTGGCGCGGTTCCATTCGTTGCGCCAGCAGATGGCCAAGGACAAGACCCAGGCCGAGGGCGGCCGGGCCAACGTCGCGCTGGCCGACTTCGTGGCGCCGGTGGGCGCCCGGCCCGACTGGATCGGCGGGTTCGCGGTCACGGCGGGCCACGGCGAGGCGGAGATCGCCAAGGCCTTCAAGGACAAGGGCGACGACTATTCGGCGATCATGGCCGCGGCCCTGGCCGACCGGCTGGCGGAGGCGTTCGCCGAAGCCCTGCACCGGCGCGTGCGCACCGAGCTCTGGGGCTATGCGCCCGACGAGCCCTTTGATGTGGAGGCGCTCATAGCCGAGCAGTACCGCGGCATCCGCCCGGCCGCCGGCTATCCGGCCCAGCCCGACCACACGGAAAAGGCGGTGCTGTTCAAGCTGCTGGACGCCGAGGCGGCCACCGGCCTGCAACTCACCGAGAGCTTCGCCATGTACCCGACTGCGGCGGTCTCCGGCCTCTATTTCTCGCACCCCGAGAGCCACTATTTCGGCGTCGGGCGGATCGAGAAGGACCAGGTCGCCGACTATGCGCGGCGCAAGGGCTGGGACCTGAAGACCGCCGAGCGCTGGCTCGCCCCGATCCTGAACTACGAGCCGGCCTGACCGACACGAAAACGGGAATTTGTCGCCCCACGGGGGCAGGGCTCAGCGGCCGCCGGCCCGAGGCGCCGAGACATCCACCGCCTTGCCGCAGAGGCCCTGGCGGCGGGCCTGGGCGGTCCAGAGCCAGCGGGCGGCGAGCGTCATGAAGGATCGGCGGATGGCCGGGTCGGGGCAGCTCTCGGCGATCTCGCTGGCGGCCAGCGCACGGCGCACATAGTCGGCCCGCATGGCCTTGTCGTCGGCTGGCATGGTCCCTCGCAGCGTTGCTTGCGGTCGACAACGCGTCGGGGGGCGCCGGCGGTTCCAGGGCGGGCGCGGGAACGCGGCGCAGGCTTGGCCGTTTGGACATCATGGACGATGCCGACCGGACGAAGCCCCCGCCCGCCGACCCCGAGGCGCTGTGGCGCGCCGAGCTCATCGACACGCTGATGGCCGGACCTGTCAGGGATCGGCCCGCCGTCACCATCCTGGGCGACGATGCGGTCACCGGCTTCACGCCGCTTCCGGCCGCATCCCCGCGCAAGCCCTAGAGGCATCGAACACCGTTGCGCGGCGGACCCGGGGCGGTAAAAATCCGTTTGGCATAAGAACTTTCGTCCATCCCGGCGCGTTATCTCCGCACATGCGCTCGCAGCTTGACCAGCCGCCCGCTGATCCTCCCGCCGGTTCGGGCGCGACCACGGCGTCGGTGAGCTATCACCTGCCGGCGCAGGCGCTGAGCGGCGCGGTCACCACCTATTATCTCGTCAAGGTCACCGGCCCGGGCACGGTGCGCGACCAGATCTTCCCCGAATGGCCGAACTACCGCCTGATCCTCTCCGGCGACTGGGAGGCGAAGTTCCCGGACGTCGATGTCGAGCCGGTGCCGGTCGACGGGGTCACCGGGACGCTGGAGCGGGCCGTGTGGGTCACCGGCTCGGCCGGGCTGATGGTGGGCGTGGGCCTGATGCCGCAGGGCTGGGCCCGGTTCACCGCCCAGTCCGTCGACGGTTTCACCAACCGCATGCGCCCGCTCGCCGACGCGCTGGGCCCGGCTTCCGACGAGATGCACCGCCGGCTGGTGGCGGCCGCCGCCGAGGGCGAGGACGCGATCTTCGCCGTGCTGGACGAGATGCTCCTTTCGCTGCTCACCGACGCGCCCGAGGCCGCCCTGGTGGCCGACGCCCACGCCGCCCTGCAGGATCCGCAGGTGCAGACGGTGAGCGACTGGGCCGACGCCTTGGGGCTCTCCTCGCGCCAGCTCGAGCGGTTCTCGCCGCGCTATTTCGGCCTGCCGCCGAAGAGGCTCCTGCGCCGCCAGCGCCTGCTGCGAACGCTGGCCACCATGCGCGAGGCCGACGGCGGGACCTGGTCGCAGGCGCTCGACGGCCAGTTCACGGACCAGGCCCATTTCATCCACGAATTCAACTACTACATGGGCACCTCGCCCAAGGCCTACCTGGCCCGGCCGCAGCCGATCATGGCCGACGCCTGGAAGCGCCGCAAAGCCCTGCTGGGCTCGCCGGTGCAGGTGCTGCAGCCGCCCACCTGGACCGGAAAATAGGCCCGCAGCGCCGATCTCCGGCTCGTGTCGCGTTATTACAATAACTCACTCGGAGAACCCGGTTCATTGCGCCTCACATTGGGTTGGACTGGTGGGTGTGTGATGAATGACGGCGTCGATGTGATCGTTGGGCGGCGGCTGAAGGCGCGGCGGCGGCTCTTGGGGATGACACAGCAGCGGGTCGCGGACTCCTGCGGGGTGACCTTCCAGCAGATCCAGAAATACGAATGCGCCGCGTGCCGACTGTCGGCGCATATGCTGTGGAAGCTCGCCTGCGCGCTGGACGTGGAGATCAGCTACTTCTTCACCGGCCTGTCGCGCGACGGCGTGGATGTGGGCGAGCGCCGCACGATCCCGGTCGTGGCGAGTATCAGCCCGGGATACTGAGGGCGCGATACCGGGCGCGGGGACCTTGTGGGGTCTGGCTGCATCAACGGCGGGAGCCGCTCTCCCGCACGGCCCTCTCCTGCGCCTCTCCCTTCGCGGGGGAGAGGCGTGTTCATGCCGGCGTTGGGCGTGGCGAACGGTCGGCTGTTTGCGGACGACGTCTGGGTCTATGTCGCGCCTGACCTGAGGGTCGGGATGATCGGGCCTGCCGGTCTGCAAAATGGCTTGAGGTCGTGTCCGTGAGCGCCGCGTTGCTGCAGCCGTTCGGGCCGGAAATCTGGCTGGCCGATGGGCCGGAAGCCGAGGTTATCGGCTTCCGATACCCGACGCGGATGGCGGTGATCCGGCTGGCCGGCGGCGGCCTCGTGGTCTGGTCGCCGGTCGCGCTCTCCGAGCGCCTGCGCGGAGAGGTGGCGGAGCTGGGCGAGGTCCGTCATCTGGTCGCGCCGAACGCGCTGCACCACCTGTTCCTTGGGGCGTGGCGGGCGGCCTATCCCCAGGCCCGGCTCCATGCCGCGCCGGGCCTGGCGGCGCGGCGCCAGGATATCGGTTTCGACGCCGAACTCGGCGACGCGCCGCCGCCGGCGTGGGCGGACGACCTCGATCAGGTGCTCATGCCCGGCAACCGGATCACGACCGAAGTCGTCTTCTTCCATCGGCGCAGCGCCACGGTCCTGTTCACCGACCTCGTCCAGCAGTTCCCGCCGGGCTGGTTCCACGGCTGGCGGGCGGTCATCGCGCGACTGGACCTGATGACGGGGTCCGAGCCGTCCGTGCCCAGGAAGTTCCGCGCGGCCTTCACCGATCGCCGCGCCGCGCGTGTGGCGCTGCGGCGCATCCTCGAATGGCCGGCCCGCAAGGTGGTCATGGCGCACGGCGTTCCGGTGGAGCGCGACGGCCAGGCCTTCATCGCCCGGGCGTTTCGCTGGCTGACGGGCTGACGCAGTTCCAGGTGTTCGGAACGGTAGATCCCCGCCGGCGTTTGCGGCGGGCTCCACGGTGCAGCTGCGGCTGGGCGGCGGGGCCGGCGGGCTCTGTGGTTGGGCCGCCGAACATGCACGTCAGCTGGAGAGCCACGCATGCGGTCGATCCTCCTCTGGGCCATCGGAGTCCCCATCCCCATCATCCTGCTGCTGGCGTTCTGCACGCACCATTTCTAAAGCGCGCGTGAGGGGCCGGCGGCCTTTCGCGCGGCGGTGCGAGGGCCTACCTTCCAGCTATGGCGGTCGCGTTCACCCGAGAGGAAGACTACGAGTCCCAGGCCGCGGACCTGCCGGACCGGCCGGTCTCGACGCATCCGAACCTGGTGACGGCGTCGGGGCTCGCGGCGATCGAGGCTGAGCTGGCCGCGGCGCGGGCGGCCTATTCCGCGGCCCAGGCCGAGGGCGGGGTGAGCACCGACCGCACGGCGATGGCCCGGGCGACGCGGGACCTGCGCTACTGGTCCGTCCGGCGCGGCAACGCCCAGCTGACCGAGCCCGAGGCCCAGGCCGACACCGTCCAGTTCGGCCGCACGGTGGAGCTGGAGCGCGAGGATGGCCGCCGCCAGGTGTTCCGCATCGTCGGCGAGGACGAGGCCGACCCGGCGAAGGGCAGCGTCTCCTACGTCTCGCCGCTGGCCCGCTCGCTGCTGGGCAAGGCGGTGGGCGATGTGGCGCTGTTGGGCGGCGCCGAGGTCGAGGTGGTGGCGGTGCGCTGAGGCGCGGCGGCTTTCGGCTTGAGCTTCAGGGCCGGGCGCTCGACCAGCAGGGCCGAGGCGATGGCGAAGGGAGCGGTGGCGGCGAGCGAGGCCCAGAACGACAGATGCCCCGCGCCGGCCAGGATCTGCTGCAGCGGAAAGGCGTAGATATAGAGGCCGTAGGAGATGTCGGCCGGCAGGCGGATCGTGGGCCGGGAACCCAGCCAGACCACGACGGCGGGCAGGCCGAGGATCCACAGGGGCGTCAGCAGCAGCGGCGCGCAGATGAGCGCCGCCCAGGCCGGGATCGGCCTGTCGCGGATGGCCAGGAAGGCGCCGGCCAGGAACAGGAAACCGAAGAGGGCGGCGATGTCGGCCTTGCGCAGGAGCTCATCGGCCGTTAGCTCCGGCCGAAGCACGTGCAACACGAGGAACACCGCGGCGGCGAGGAGGGCGAGGCCCGCCACCGTGCGCCGGCTGAGCTGGCCCGCCAGGCCGAGCGCCGCGACGCCCAGGTAGCAGCTGAACTCCAGCCGGAGTGTCCAGAGCGCGCCGTTGACCTGGTCCGGCAGGGGGTTGTGGGTGAAGACGCCGGGCAGCGCATAGGTGACGGGGTAGAGCAGGGCGTTCCTGACCACATAGAGCCAGACCTGCGGGCGGGCGAGGTAGTCCGCCAGCGGCAGGGTGGTGGCGAAGGCGCCCAGCACCAGGGCGGTGACCAGCAGGGAGACGACCAGGGCGGGCTCGATCCGGAGCAGGCGCCTGGCCAGGAAGGCCTTGAGCACGGGCGCCCGGCGCCAGCTCTGGGTGACCAGGTAGCCGCTGATCACGAAGAAGCCGCCCACGCCGAGTTCGGCGGGCGAGGTCGAGAAGAACCGCTGCACGGGATGGCCGCCCAGCGTCACGCCATGGTCGTAGATCACCGCGAGAGCCGCGAGCAGCCGCAGCAGGTCGAAACTGTTCAAGGTCTGCCCCCGGGGTGACGAGGCTGAGAATCCCACAGACGCCGCGGGCGCGATAGCCCGCGACATATTCATCCTGTCCGTCGCCTGAAAGGGGAAACCGCTATCGGCGGTCGCAAGGCCCACAGCAACGCCCGGAGCTCACGCTCCGGGCGTTTCGGCGTTTTGAGGGTCGGTCAGGTGGGCGGGGTGTCGGCCGGCGGTGCGGGCTGGGCGGCGGGCTCCGCCGGGGCTGTGGGCTCGGGCGCGGTGGCGGTAGCGTCGGTGACGGCGAGCGCAGTCACCGGCTCCGGCGCCGGGCCGGCGGGGGCGGAGACCGGGACGGGACCGGGGACGTCGAGCTTCGGCGCCGGGCGCGCAACGGCGGGCTCGGCGGTGGCGACCTGCATGGCCGGCGGCACGATCGGCTCCAGCGAGATCGGCTGGGCGTCGGGCGTCGTGGAGGCGATCTCCTGGGCCTGCGGCTGCAGGGTCAGCGGGCCCACGACCTCCTTGAGGAAGCCCGAGGCGAAGCTGCCGCCCGCCACCAGCGCCAGGCCGATCACCGCCAGGCGGGTGAGGCGCGGGGTCGGCGGACGGATGGCGTCGACATAGCTCATGCAAAGGAAACACCGGCCGGCGAGCGGCGTTCCCAGCTTCGCCATGGTTCATCGCCGGGTCAGGCTGGCGGGCGCAGGGCAAGGTCAGGCCCGATGCCCACGGGCCGCCTGGCGGGCGTCCGGATCCCTTCCCCGCGGACGTCCGCCAATCTCCCTGCGATCGCCAGGCGGCGTCGGGCCTTCAGCCCGGGCGCGAAACCCGGCATAGCGGTGGGGACGGGGCTTTCGGGGGCGAGGCGATGGATCGGCGGGACACAGCCGCGATGCTGGCGCTGACGGCGGCGGTGATCGGCGGCGCGAGCTATTTCGCCTCGTGGGACCTGGGCCTGCCGGACGGGGCAAGCCTTATCTGGAAGGGCTCCGGCGTCGGCCTGCTGGCGGTCCATGCGGCGCTGAAGGCGCGCACCCTGGACGGCTGGCTGCTCTGTGCGGTGATGACGGCGGGCGCGGCGGGCGATGTGCTGCTGGGACCGCTCGGCCCCGTGGGCGGGGGCCTGGCCTTCCTGATCGGCCACCTGATCGCGATCTGGCTCTACCTGCGCAACCGGCGGCCGCAGACCACGCTCAGCCAGCGGCTGCTGGCGATCCTGCTGGTCCCGGCGGGGGTGGCGATCGCGGTGCTGCTGGTCCCGCAGGCCGCCAGGGCCGGCGTCGGGGTCTACGCGCTGGGGCTGTCGCTGATGGCGGCGACCGCCTGGGTCAGCCGCTTCCCGCGCCGGCTGACCGGGATCGGGGCGCTGATGTTCCTGGCCTCGGACCTGTTCATCTTCGCGCGCATGGGTCCGCTCGCGGGCAGGGCCTGGGTCGGCTATGCGATCTGGGGCCTCTATTTCGCCGGGCAGCTGCTCATCGTGCTGGGTGTCACCCGGACCTTGGCGAGGGGCCGGGCTCCAGCAGACAGACCTTTGTGAGGGATGCCGGGTGGCGGCGTTGGTGTCGGTGATCATGCCCTGCTTAAACGCCGGCGAGCGGCTGCGGCCGGCGCTGGCGTCGGTGCTGGCGCAGACCTGGGCCGATCTCGAGGTGGTGTTCGTCGACAACAACTCGACGGACGGCAGCCTGGACGCGGCCCGCGCGATGCTGGCGGACGGCGGGCGGCCGTTCCAGATCGCGACCTGCCCGGCGCAGGGGGTGAACCACGCGCGCAACCACGGCTACGGTCTGGCGAGCGGCGCGTTCATCCAGTGGCTGGACGCCGACGACGAGATCGCGCCGGACAAGATCGCGCTGCAGGTGGCGGCCCTGGAGGCGCGGCCGGACGCCGACATCGCCTATGGCGACTGGATCGAGCAGCGCTTCAGTCCGTCAGGGCCGCAGCCGCCACGGCGGCACGAGCTGGCGCCGGTCAGCGACCAGGTGGCGCGGACGCTGGCGACCGTCTGGTATCCGCCGCACCTCTATCTCCTGCGGCGCGCGGCGGCCGGGCGGCTGCAGGACGCGCAGGCCTGGTGGCCCGGCCGGCCGGTGGCCACCGACATCGAATACAGCGCCCTGGCCGCGCTGATGGGCTGCAGGTTCCTGCACGTGAAGGGGGCCGAGGCGACCTACAATATCTGGTCGGACAGCCAGATCTCAGGCTCGACCCCCTACCGGCTGCGCGCCGAGACCCATGCGGCGATCTTCGCGCGGCTGCGGGAGACGCCGCCAGGATTCGGAGTCACGCTGACGCCCCGCCACCGGCTGCTGATGGATCAGGCCTGGGACAGCTGCTGGCGGCTGCCGCGGAACGCGGTGGCCATCGAGAAGCTGCCGGGGCGGCGGTTCCGGCTGAGGCGGCGCGAGACCGGCAAGTCGCTGGAGGTCCGCCCGCGGGACGCGGCCGTCGTGCAGGCGCTGATGAACATGCCGGTGGCCATGGTCACCTGCCACCTGGCGCTGATGCTGGCGGACACGGTGCCCGAGGTGGGTGGCGACCACGCGACCGGGCTCGAGGCGCTGCAGCGGCTGCAGGCCCAGGGCTTCCTGGATCGGGTCGCGTTCGGGGACGGCGGGCCGCCCCCGGCCTGATCAGGCGGTGGCGGCTGGGGTCCGGCGACGGCGCAGGGCCGCGCCGGCGAGGCCGAAGCCCATGATCATCATCGACCAGACGGCCGGCTCGGGCACGCCGTCCGTGCTGCCCGTCACCTCCTGCAGGCCGCCGGCCTCGTTCGTGAGGAAGATCCGGTAGTCGCTGGCCGGCGGGGCGCCGAAGGTGAAGCCGTTGAACGAGCCGAAGCCCAGCATGTGCGCGAAGTCGTCCTGCGCGCCCGGGTCGTTGTTGAAATAGCTGAAGTAAGGATCCTCGTGCTCGATCACCGTGCCCTCGCCGTTGGCGCAGCCGGTGCCGCTGCCACAGTTTTCGGCGAGCCAGTTGTCCTGGGTGGTGTCGGCCCAGGTGAAGGTGGAGAGCGGGTTGGTGACCTCGAAGCGGTAGATGAACCAGTCGTGCGAATTGTTGTGCACGGTATAGCGGCCGCCGCCGCCTTCCGGGGATTCCGTTACCGAGAAGGCGCCCGGGTCGAACGCCAGCGCGGCGCTCGCGGGGGCCGCTATCGAGGCGCCTGCGAACGCGAGGCCGGACAGCAGAAGCATGCGCAGAGACTGGCTGGTCATCGGATTTTCCCCCTCAACCCGTCCCGCGCCACGCAGCGGCGGGACCTCTAAATCGAACGTCCGGGGCGGCCCCAACAAGCACGCGCACCGTCACCGGGGAAAACATCGTTAGCAGAACATTGAAATCTTGCAAGAAAGCTCGCTTCGTGCGCGATTCGCTTGCTCGCCGACCGCCGCCCTATCGTCAGGGCCGGTCAGCTCTGGGCGTGCGGTCGCTGCTCGGCGCCGGGCTGGGGACGGAAGGCCACGGCGATGAACCGGCCACCCTGCCAGAGCTCGGCCCGGACGTCGCGGCGGGTCGTCGGCTGCAGGCGCGCGACGGCGTCGGCATCGGTCCTGCAGTAGAAGCTCGCGTCCGGTTCAAGCCTTCCGTCGTCGTGGACGAGATAGATGCGGTAGACGGCCATGGCGTCCCTCCTCAACGGCTCGACCTGCTTCTGTACCCCGAAGGCGACGCCGATATGTCGTCCAATCGACGAAGATGACATGCCGGCGCCTCGATTTTGGCGGAGTTTGCGGTTCGTTGACGGTCTGATGATGTGGTCTAGCTGTTTTCGTCACCGCCCCGCCGAAAGGCCGCCGTCATGAGCAACCCTCTGCTGCGCGTCCTCACCAGCCCCTGGGCCGGGTTCACAGCCATGCTGGCCGTGATCGTGCTGGGCCTGGCGCTGGCGTTCACCTCGCTGACCGCCGCGCGGACCGAGGCGGTGCTGCGCGCCAAGATCGCCGCCCTGGTCGACGAGAACCGCAAGGCGGGCGCGGTGTGGGGCGCCAAGCTCGCGGCCTGCGAGATCGGCGGCGGCGCAGCCCGCGGCCGGGTGACCGCCGCGGCGCTCAGCGACCAGGCCCGCGCCCAGCAGCTGGCCCAGAACGCGCCGGCCGGCTTCGACGTCTGCGCGCGCATGGAAAGCGCCGACCAGGCCGTGCTCGAGACCCTGAAGTGAACCGAACCCCCAAGTCGATCGTGCGCGGCCCCGTAGCGGCCCTGGCGCTCAGCCTGCTGCTGGCGGGCTGCAGCTCGCTGGGCGGGAAGCTGACGATGATCAACCCGCCGGACCCCGCGCCGCCAGCCGCCCCCACGGTCGTCAGGCGCCCGCCGCCGGTCGTGCGACCGCCGCCGCCCCCGCCCGCGCCGCCAGCGAAGCGCGCCTGCGTGCCCAAGGCCTTCCCCCGCGCCCCGGCCTATCCGGACACCGACGCGGCGCTGCGCGACGCCGGCGGGGCGGCGGATCGCTATCAGCTGATGGCCGCCGGCCGGGTGCTGCGCGCGCTGCGGCTGGCCGAGCTCGAGCGCATTGTCGACGGCTGCCGCTAGCTGGGACGCGTCATACGGCCGTTCCGGCCGCAGCGGCGCAAGTCCGCGGCGATCATATTCCCCCGCTCTGCAAGGAACGCGAGCCTTTCGGGCGTGTTGTCCGCATATGGCCAGGTATTACTTTCACTCCGAGGATGGCCGGAACTATCCCGACGAGGAGGGCACGGAGCTTCCGAGCCTGGAGGCGGCCCGCATCGAAGCGGTGCGCGTGCTGGGCGACATCCTGAAGGAAGACCCCGACGAAGTGCTGAGCAACGGCGCGCTGCGCGTGACCGTCACCGACGATGCGGGCCTGATCTACTTCGCCCTCGACGTCTCGGCCACCGACGCCGCCGCCGGACGGAACCGGCGCAGCGGCGGCTAGCGGCTGCGCGCGCGGCTTTCCGATTTATGCGCCGCCAAGGCGGCTGCGCGAACGCCTCTGCTTGAACGAAAGGGCGGCCTGTGCGAGGGCGAGGCCATGAGCGAGTCCCTGCCCAAAGCCCTGCCCGACAGACTGTCCACCAATCCCGACAGCCCCTTCTATGACGCCGAGACGCTGAATCGCGGCGTCGGCATCAAGTTCAAGGGCGAGGAGAAGACCAACGTCGACGAATATTGCGTCTCCGAGGGCTGGGTGCGGGTGACCGCCGGCAAGGCCATGGACCGCAAGGGCAATCCCCTGACCATCAAGCTGAGCGGCCCCGTCGAGCCCTACTGGCGCGACGAAGGCTGAGGTTCCGGCCTCCCTACGGCCAAGCTTCTTAACGCGTCTGTTAACCAAACGCTGCGATTCCAGGTCGCAGGGGCTGCGTCAGGTTGCGCACAGACAGGACGCGCTCGCCGAATTAAGGCTGGATTGGGGCTGGAGAACACGATGTTCGATCTGAGCGTGGTGGCCGTGGACGGCCGGTGGGTTCTGGTGGACGAGGCCGAAGGGCTGCTCGGCCATTTCGACACCCAGGCCGAGGCGTTGATGGCGGCCGGCGACTTCGCGGTGGCCGATCAGGAACTGCGCCACGTGCTGATCCTTGACGACGGCGGCGAGTGGGACGAGGCGGTCGTCCCGCCGACCTCGCTGCACTAGACTTGCCAGCGTAGCGGTCATCTGACGCTGTCAGCGACCCCGCCGAGCGCCCCAAAGGCGTCGCCCGGATCGACCCGATCCACAAGGCCTGACCCCGGAGCTTACCCCGCGCGTGAGGGCCGCGATTCAACATCTGGTTGAAATCATATCAATAAGTGATACTATCATTGACTGATGGCTCGCGATCGCAGTTTGGACACTCTGCTCGATCTCGACGGCGAGGTGTTCGTCATCGATCCGAGCGGCGGACATTGGGTCAAGTTCATCGTCAGGCGCGTCAGCGAGACGTCTGAACGACCCCATGGGCTCAGCTATTCGCTGACCCTGCATGACGCCGCCGGCGAGCGGTTGGTGGGGTTCGATAACGCGCATGCGGTCGCGGGCCAGTCTGGTCCTGCCGCCGATGCGACGACCAGGCCGCACGACCACAAGCACCGGCTGCGCACGGTGCGCCCCTACGATTATCGCGACTCAGCCAGCTTGCTCGCCGACTTCTGGAAGAACGTCGAAGCCGTGCTGGCGGAAAGAGGAGTTGAGCTATGAACAAAACCCTGAAAGTCGGGATCGCCTCGTTCGCGGACTATAAGGCCAGGACGCTAGCCATCGCGCGGGGCGAGGCCTCGTCGGCGGACGAACCGAAGGTGTGGTTTCAGTCCATCGAGAGTTTCGCGAAGGTGCTTTCGGACCGGAATAGACAGCTATTGCTGACTATCTATGAGACGCAGCCGGGCTCGGTTCAGGAGCTGGCCGCGAACACCGGGCGCGCCTCCTCGAACGTCTCCCGCACCCTCAAAACGATGGAGCGGTACGGGCTCGTCCGGTTTGAGCAAGGCGAAGGCAAGGCCAGAGCGCCGAGGGTCGTCTACTCCGATATCGTGCTCGATATGCACCTCGCCCCGGCCTGAACCTTCTTGCGTCGGCTCGGCGGCCACACCATCCCCCAACCCTCAACCATCGAGGAGGAGGGTCCGAAGATACTAACAGCCCCTAGTGTCCCGATTCCGAAGTTCGCAAGCGTTTGAGGCAGGCACGGTCGAACTTCGGAATCGATAAGGACACTAGCAAGTGTATGTTTCTAGTGTGCTTCTTGGATCTGAAGTTCGCTCCGGACTCGATCCAACAATGAGGCGAACTTCAGATCCAGCACACTAGGCGGCATCGACCAGGACGACCTCGGCATCGTTGAGGGCGGTGATCTTCAGGCTGGCTTCGCCGGTGATGGCGGCGCCGTCGCGGGGGTCGAGGCGGACGCCGTTGACCTCCACGGAGCCCGCGGCGGAGACCAGATAGGCGTGGCGGCTTTCGCCCAGCTCATATTCGGTGGTCTCACCGGCCTTGATGGTCGCGCCGGCCACGCGGGCCGAGGTGCGGATCGGGAGCGCGTCGGCGTCTTCCGGCAGGCCGGAGGCCAGCGTCACGAACTTGCCGGCCCGGTCGGATTTCGGGAACGGCCGGGCGCCCCAGGACGGCGCGCCGCCGGCCTTGTCGGGCTCGATCCAGATCTGGAAGAGTGTCGTGGTCTCGGGCTCGAGGTTGTACTCGGCGTGGCGGATGCCGGTCCCGGCGCTCATCACCTGCACGTCGCCCGCTTCGGTGCGGCCCTCGTTGCCCAGGCTGTCCTTGTGGGTGATCGCGCCCTTCCGGACGTAGGTGATGATCTCCATGTCGGCGTGCGGGTGCGGCGGGAAGCCGGAGTTCGGCGCGATCTCGTCGTCATTCCAGACGCGGATCGCGCCCCAGCCCATGCGCTTGGGCTCGTAGTAGTTGGCGAACGAGAAGTGGTGCCTGGCCTTCAGCCAGCCGTGGTCGGCGCCGCCGAGGCCCGCAAAGGGTCGTTTCTCAATCATGGGTGTCTCCTTCGCGGAGCTAGATAGTCCTGCCAGTTTGAAGCACAAAGGTCCCATTTCGAAAGAGATTGCCGCCAATTCGGAAGGGATGGCGTCTTCCGATCCGTCCAATCAGATCGGTCTGCGACAACCGGTAGCAGGCCTGATTGGTCCCCCGCTCTTGGCGCGTTAACGCCACATCGCCTATCGCTTGGGTTGTAGTTGGTGGAATTCGATGAAATTCGAAGTGGTAGAGAACTGTGGCGCGTGGATCGTGCGCCGCGACGGCGTCGAAGTCGCGCGGTTCATGGAACAGGACGGCGCCCTGACCGACGTCGGCGAACGCCTGCGCGCGCTGGAAGTCGCCGGCCGCGCGGTGTCGCTGGCCATGCGCTACGCGCCGCGTCCCGACTAGCGCCCGGAACGGCGCCGCCACAAAACCGTTGCACGCAGCGATCGTCCACGGTGGAGGCGTGCGTGCTCAGACGCGCATTTCGAAATAGGCGACGCTGGAGCCCTCGGTGTGGCCCAGCATGCTGAGCCGGAAGGCCTTGCCGTCTTCCAGCTTCAGCTCGGCCTCGCCGGCCCGGAACGCCTCGGCGGCGATTTCGGGCGTCGAGGTGAAGGAGCCGCGCAGGCGCAGCGGGCCCAGCCGCAACGACGAGGACTCGCCCAGGATCTCGTACTCGACCGGTCCCTGGAACCCGCGGTAGCGGAGCTCGCCGACGCCGAGGTGTGCAGGGAGCTGTTTACGCAATCGCGGCATCGGGACTCCTGTTCGGGGGACCTTATCAACGCCCAAGGCGAAGGTTCGATCCCCCGGCCCCGCGGGAAAGCGAGCTAGCGCTTCTTGCCGAGCTCGGCCGCGATGTCCTTGGTCATCCGGCCGACCTTGCGGTGGGCGGTGGTGATCTGGTCCTTGGTGACGCCCCAGCGCTTCATCCAGTACTCGACCGCCTTGCGCTCGGAGAGGTCGAGCCGGTCCTTGTCGATGAAGCCGCGCTTGTCCTTCAGGCCGGCCATGGGGCGCTCCTCGTGAGCGGCCGAGTCTAGGGAGCTTCCCAGGCCCTGGGAAGCCGCGCCGAGGCTCGCGGCTCGGTGGGCAGGGGCGCTGTGGCGCTACTTCGCTGCGGCCTGGGCCTCGGCGATGGCCGCCTCGATCGCCTCGAGAGGCTGGAAGCCGGCCTCCAGCTTCTTGCCGTTGACCACGAAGGTGGGGGTGGAGTCGACGCCGCCCTGCTTGGCGTTGTTCTCGACGCGCTTGTTGAGGGCGAGCAGCGCCTTCTCATCACCGACGCACTTGTTGAAGCCGGCCTCGGTCATGCCCACCGACTTGGCGATGTTCAGCAGGGTCTCGCGCGGGGCCTCGAAGACGCCGGGCTGGCTGGCGAACACCGCGTCGTTGACCGCGAAATATTTGTCCTTGCCGGCGCAGCGCGCCATCAGGAAGCCGCCGGAGGCCACCGCGACCTCCGCGCCGCCGCCCACCAGCATCTCGCGGAACACGTAGTGGACCTTGCCGGTGTCGATGTATTTGGTCTTGAAGGCCGGGTAGACGTCCTTCTGCCAGTGGCCGCAGACCGGGCAGCCCACCGAGGCGTATTCGATCACCGTGACCTTAGCCTTGGGGTCGCCCATGCTCATGTCGTCGGGCAGGACGGCCGAGCCGCCGCCGGTCTTGGCGCCGTTGCAGGCGGCCAGGGTGAAGGCCGCAAGGACGGTCATCACGATGACCTGGAAGCGTCGCATCAAGCTCTCCCGAAATGGCTGCGGCGGTGGCCGCCTACCGGCGCGGTATTCTGAACGCGCGCGGTGCGCAAGCTCAAGCCTCGAGCGCGCCGGAATTTCGCGGCGCAAGCGTGGCCGCGCCGACGCCAGGTCTTCGGGAAGGAGAGGAGGGGTCGCCGTGGAACGAATCCGAAGCGGCGACCCCTACCATAGATGCCCTGCGCGTGCTGTTCGGGAACCGCAGGACAAGGCCAAGGTGCACTGAGCGTCGGGGAGTCGACAGGCGCCAGCTTGCCGCGCGGCGGCCTGTCGCACCCTGCGCGTGCGGACGGCCCCCAGCGCGCGGCGAAGTAGGCGGCGATGACCTGCTCCCCGGCGCCTCGCCAGACGGGAGCACGAGTTTCGTTCGGGCGTGACGTCGGTTAGATGAGGGCCATGTTCCCGCCCATCGCCCGCCCTGAAGTCCTCGGCCTGCGCACCTCGGAGATCCGCACGGTCGCGAATGCGGGGATGGCGCGGGGCGACATCCTGGCCTTCTGGTTCGGCGAGTCGGACCAGCCGACGCCGGCGTTCATCCGCGAGGCCGCGGCCCAGGCGCTGCTCGACGGCAAGACCTTCTACACCCACAACCTCGGGCGGCCGGACCTGCGCGAGGCGCTGTCGGGCTACCTGAGCCGGCTGCACGGGGTTCCGATCGGCACGGGGCGGCTGGCGATCACCAACGCCGGCGTCAACGCCCTGATGATCGCCAGCCAGGCGGTGGTGTCGCCGGGTGACAAGGTCGTGGTGGTGGCGCCGGTCTGGCCCAATGTGGCGGAGATACCGGCCATCCTGTCGGGGCGGGTGGAGACGGTGTCGCTGACGGCGGCGCAGGGGCGCTGGCGGCTCGACCTCGACAAGCTGATGGCCGCGCTGACGCCGGACACCAGGGTGCTGTTCCTCAACTCCCCGAACAACCCCACCGGCTGGACCCTGCCGGCGGAGGACCGGGACGCGATCCTGGCGCGCTGCCGCGCGTACGGCATCTGGCTGATCTGCGACGACGTCTATGAGCGGCTGAGCTTCGGGCCGGCGGGCAAGGCGCCATCGTTCCTGCCGCTGGTGACGGACGAGGACCGGGTGATCAGCATCAACAGCTTCTCCAAGGCCTGGCGGATGACCGGCTGGCGGCTGGGCTGGATGGTGCTGCCGCCGGCGCTGGTGGAAGCGGCCGGCGTGCTGCTGGAGTACAACACCTCCTGCGCCCCGGACTTCGTCCAGACCGGCGCCATCGCGGCGCTGACCCAGGGCGACGCCCACGTCGAGGCGCTCAGGGCCGAGCTGATGGCGGCCAGGGACCAGGTGCTGGGGGCGCTGCGCCAGATACCCGGCGTCGAGGCGCCGGAGCCGGACGGCGGCATGTACGCCTTCTTCCGGATTGCCGGGCGCACGGACGCGGTGGCGACCGCCACCGACATGATCGAGAAGGTGGGCCTGGGCCTGGCCCCCGGCTCGGCCTTCGGCGAGGAGGGCGCAGGCTGGCTGCGCTGGTGCTTCGCCGCCCGGCCGGGAAAGAACGCCGCCGGGCTGGATTTGCTGAGGCGCTACCTCGCGATGAGCTGAGCCGCCACGACGGCCAGCAACACCGCCTGCACGCCCGCGATGGTCCAGAGCAGCGTCCGGAACAGCTCCTTGCGCGTCTTGTGGCGCAAGATCTGCTGGGCCGCGATGGCGCCGGACGTCCCGCCGACCAACGCCAGCATCAGCAGGGTGGATTCCCGCGTCCGGCGACGGCCAGACTGCGCAGCGCGTTTGTCGAGCCAGAAGGCTGTGAAGGCCGCCACGTTGATCGCCAGCAGATAGAGCGCGGCAGCGAACATTGGTTGAACCCTAGCGCCCGCTAGCCAAAACCTCTCGTCAGCCTCCGGTCGCGCGAAGACGCGATCCGGGGCGACTGTGTTGGGGTCAATTGGGCGTGGGCTTGTCGGCCGACGGGGCGCCCGCTGCGGGAGTCTCCGGCACAGGAGCCGGCGTTTCGACGGGCGGCGCAGCAGCCGGCGGCGCCTCAGCGGCCGGGGCCTCGGCGGGCGTGGCCGGCGGCGCCTCCGGCTCGGCGTTCACCCGGAACGAGGCGCCCATCAGCTTGGCGCGCTGTTCCAGAGTAGCGGCGACGGTCTCGCAGCGGGCCGGCAGGGTCCAGCTCATCCACTCCTGGGCCTTGCGCGCCGGGGTGACGCCGGGACCGGCGGCCCAGATGGCGTGGCCGCGCTTCACGGCCGCGGCGCCGACGGTGTTGATCGGGCGCAGGCTGGCCTGTTCGGCGGCGGTCATCGCGGCCTGTAAGGTCTTGAGCTGGGCGCGGCCGCCTTTCTGCATGTCGGCGTAGACCTTCATGTCATCCGCCAGTTTGCGCCCTGGCGGGCGATAGGTGCTCTCGATGCGGGTGACCTCGGGCATCACCTCGTCGTGCAGGTCGAGGTAGCCGCGCAGGTTGCCGTAGCACCAGGCCACGAACGGATAGTCGTCCCGCGGCGCGCCGGTCGGCCAGGGCTCCTCGGCGGGCGCCGCCGGGGCCGCGGCGGCCTCGGCGGGCGGCGGCTCGGCGGCGGCGGGCGCATCGGCCGGCTGGGCGAGGAACATGGCGAAGAGGAGGGCGAAGGGGCTCATGGGCGACTTAGGACCTTTGGAATTCAGCTTTTTTCAGGCGACGCGGCCGGACCGAACCCGCCGCCCCCCGGGGTTTCGATCTCGATCACGTCGCCGGCCTCGACCGTCACGGAGAAACAGCCGGGGAGTTCTGTAACCGCGCCCGAGGCTGCGATCAAACGCTGGCGGCCGGCAAGCGCGGCCTCGCCGCCCTTCAGCCCCTGCGGCGCGTGCTCGCGGCGCGAGGAGAGCAGGGCGGCTTCCATGGGCGCCAGGAACCGCATGCGGCGCACCGCGCCGTCGCCGCCCCGGTGGGCGCCCGCCCCGCCTGACCCGCGGCGGATGCCGAACGCCTCGACCCGAACCGGGAACCGGCGCTCGAGGATCTCCGGGTCGGTGAGGCGGGAGTTGGTCATGTGGGTGTGGACGGCGCTGGTCCCGGGCGCCTCGGCCGTGGCCCCGGAGCCGCCGCAGATGGTCTCGTAATATTGGCGGGTGTCGTCGCCGAAGGTGAAGTTGCTCATGGTGCCCAGGCTGTTGGCCATGACCCCCAGCGCGGCATAGAGGGC
>Ga0307513_10004315_pt1 | contig 19002 bp, 23 predicted proteins | sample 15_EM_MG_FD_202174 | JGI IMG/M metagenome (GOLD analysis project Ga0307513, IMG submission 202174) | Populus trichocarpa ectomycorrhiza microbial communities from riparian zone in the Pacific Northwest, United States - 15_EM | ecosystem: Host-associated > Plants > Roots > Unclassified | place...
TGTAACGGTTGACCCATTGTTTCCCGAGCATCGCCACGAAAGCAGCAAAGAGTGAGGTCGCAAGGCTCGCGTAGAGTAAGCACTGAGCGGTCACAATTTCGGAGGGTGGACCAGTCCAAACGGTTGCAAGGGGGTCGGCATCGGGGAAGAGAGATTCGTTCATTGTGTGGATTAGGATTCGCATGTATGCTGCCGTCATCTCGTTCGGATCGGGTTGCAAATTGGATTGGACATCGATGATGAACGCTGAACTAACTGCTGAAAACAGACCGGCCTATGTACTTCCCATTTAGTGCTCGACTCTCTCGGGCGGACATATTACGACTCACAAAGATAAGCGAGGTGTTGAGGTCTTCATCGTACTTCTTTGCATAGCCACGGTCAAACTCCTCGGATTCCTTGCGGTAAATGGCGAAGAAATCGGCGCGGGCGTCATTGGTCCTGAGCGGTGGGAAGAATTCCTTCAAGGCAGAATGGATGCTGCGGTCGGTCAGAATACGGTTCCGAGCTGTGGATCGAAGAGCGCACCATTTCGGATCGACCTGAACGGGCGGCGGTATTTTCTCTTCTGGGTCTACTTGCATCCTCCTCCAGGTGTGGGTTGTAGGATACGCGTGGATACGGGCAAGAGGCTGTCGTCCCTCGGCGCTTAAGCAATAACCGCCAGATCAATGCGACTCCACGGAGGACTCCGGTTCACCCTGGGGGGTCACTCCGCGGTGGATAGTCGACGGCTGGAATTCCGACATGACTGGGGGTGAAGCTCGATGAAGTGTAAGGGCGGGGGGGGATGAGCGAAGACCTGGGAACTTTCGTCCTTTCGGGGGCAGCCGGTGCGATCCGGAGTGATCGCTGCATCCACTCCTCCCAAGTGTCCTCACTCGGCTCACTGAACATCCCAGTCGGACCCCACACCTCACGACAGCTCACGGCCTATGGCTCAACTTCTAACATCTGCACGGTCTTCTCAGTCGCGATGTGGCCGTGCCAAGAAAGCACAACTGTTGTAATGATGTTGGGCCACGGCAGAACGCGACCACCGAGGTCAAGACATTAGTTCAAAACACGGTAAACTCAGCCATGTTCCTATCACACGATATCGTCTCTGATGCTCTCGTTTCAACTCACTCAGGCCACCTTTGGCTTTGGCTTTGACCTCGTTTCCGTCCCATAAGCCGTACGCCCATGTCGCGCTCCTACTTAAACAGACGTCCGTCAAGGAGGCATGTATCAGGTTTTCCAGTTATATTCTCCCTATATCCCTACTGCCGTCTCGAATTTTCGACGGATACCACACCATGGACACCCATAAGTCACCAACTCGACCCGAGAGTCCTCCATTTCATTATCCAGCCGCCCTTCCCGACGCGACGGAAAAAATCAAGAGTGGTGTTCCACAGTATCCCCGTTATACGACCTTGACCGACCAGCCATTACTCAACCGCTACCACTACATCCTCGACAATACCAAACAAGCCCCTGGAGGTGAGTTTGTCACTGGCGACTGCCAGCAAATCCCTGTGAGGATACGGAACTCTCGACTCACGGAGCATACCTTTGCAGTTCACAGACTAACACCTCACGTAATACCACCCTCAAGCCAAGCAGCGGTCGATTCCTGCTTCGCAATAAAGAGGTGGATCGAAGGAGAAAGCGATGACGACCGCGAGGATGATAGCGAATCAACATCAGTGGCCTCGAACTCTGGGATCTCAGTAACAAAAGCGGCTAGCTCAGTCTGCGAACTGACAAACCACTCAAAACCGGTATCACGTGGAATTGACTCTTCGACGGTACCCTGGAAGGTGGCAGAGGCTGTCTATGGCCCGTTCTTGCGATCTAACGACTATGCGAGTGAAGCCGGACCGTCGGCAACCGAGTTTCCCTCTCATGGAATCATGGAGGATGTTCGGATGGAAGAGGTTGACCGTGATGATAGGTTCGAGGACGAGGTCATGGTCTATTACCATGCAGCCCTTTCGTCCTCTGTATGTGATTCGGCCTTTGACACCACGTTACCTCCACCGAGCTCGCACACGCCGACATCTGCTCCACTCGAACGTGACCTGGAATACCACTTCAAAAATATGGGGTTTGCTGAAGTATTCGCCAAACAGAGGGCTCGGGAAATCCTCGGTGTGGAGAAGGGAATCGGGGGGAGTTGTCCGAGGGTCGCGATGGCCGTGGGAAAGAAAGTGGGAGTCGTTCCACCTCAAACGGGTTACGGGAGGACCATCTATAGTCCTTGATAGGGTTTCTTCTGTTTACCGGGCCGGGGGGTGCAGGCTCCGTGCCCGTTTATCATGAATTTATTCCCTGGCTAGCCCTTCAGCCTCAAATTTTATTCCACGCCTGAGCTCTGGTCCCCGCGGAAGATTTACCGTCATGTCATCTTATTACTTGCTATTATTCCGTACATGTTGATACACTGGATAACGATAACAAAACCGACAGAAATTGGTAAGACGGGGCACCAGGCCCGTCTCAAAATAAGCGAAAGATAGGGTAAAAAACAGCGGCAATCACGCGAGAAAGCGTGGGTGACCGTTTCTAATGTAATCTGGATTGGAGAACGAAGGTCGGAGTAAAGGTACAAATCACAGTTGTGAGCCTGCCTGTATTGAGGTATCCTGGCAGGGGTTGGTAGGAGTCGTAAACGTGAAAGCAGGGGGAAGAATAACGATACAGGAAAACGTGTCATGAGTGATGAAAAGAAATCATACGACGTAGTCAACGACCGACGTTGAGGAGGCTCGCGATGATAATGACCCGACAAGTGTCCGTGGTGTTGGTGGTTCTGGTTCGAGAGGCTTTTCGTAAGCGGATATAGTGAATTCGGAAACTGTTCCTGCGGATGCGAGAGGCACAAAGCCTTTGTTGTCGGGAGAAGTGGGAGTTGTCGGGATACTCTTAGGTTGGTAGCGGGGTGGAGGGGGTGTATATGTAGGGAGTATAGAAGATTCTGTCGAGGAAGACCCAAGGGTAAGCTTGCGGAGACTAAATAATAAAGTCAGCAAGGAGAAACGAGAATGAGGCAAAACAACTAACCCAGGTAGGGTTTTTTGTGGGGATGAAGAGTTTCGCTTCAGCCCACAGACAACGAAAACCTTGGAAATTCCATTGCGATAGTTCTTCCTAGCCTCGGAAGCGAAGCCAAAGAAGGCAAAGAAAATAAACGCGCAAAAGGGCCCTGACCAACGGTTGAATTGGACGCCAACCACGAACCAACGGTTCATAGTCCACATAACCGCAGGAACGAGTCGGACACGACTAAAGTTGGAGTGCGTATCGTCCCAACTAACCCATGGGTCTAGCGGCTGAGCGGTTGCGTTGAGAACCATCTGGAAGACCGAGAGGGGAGTTGTGCAGAGCAACTCGACCCCAGCGAGGGCCATGAGTCGGAAGTATCGGCTCATGGTCAGGGAGGAGTTGGAAGACATAAACTGAGAAAACTGGGCCTGGCGTTGAAGGAAGGACCACAAGGTGAGTCCTATCATGGAATTAGGGAAACTTCGACGTTCGAGAGAAGGAAGAGTAGGCGTACCACAATAGATTGCGGAGATGATGCCAATGACGAGAGGCCACATCACGACCAAGAAATACGCGGGAAGCATATTGACAATGTGGGGGTAGCATCCAACTTGTTCGAAGATATCAAATCTGTGGCCCTGCACGATATATGCTACATGGGGTTTAGCAGAAGTACACAAGTCACTAGCTTCTACACGCACCCAGTGCCATCTCGATTATTGGGAACAAGACGCAGATAAGGGTATCAACCAACACAGCTCTACGTTTCTGGAGGCAGTTTGAGTAACCTGGTGCAACGGAAACCAAAGGAAAAGGCACCTCAGCACGTGTCGTCGCGACTCCCTGGACTTTGGAGATGTTATACAACCTTCGCATGATGCACAAGGAAGAAGCCGGGATGCCGACGGCGGCCCCGATAGTTATCCGGGTAGCTGAGCAAAACAAAAATTAGCCCGGTACGTTGACGGAGGTGCGAAGAGTTCTCACAAATATCGCACCAGATTGGTGCCTTGTTAATGGCGTCGTTAGCCCAAGCCACGGAATTTATGAGCTGGTTGAGGCAAGTAAGGGCGACCCAGATCATATAGTAGCAAGTTCCAGAGTTCCACGCCTCAAGGTGCCACGGCAGGGGGATGAGGACCACCACGAAACCAAGGGCAGCGGCAATGGGAAAGAGAGGGTAAGTGATGTCTGGCATGACTGAGGACGATAGGAAAGGGAAGGGGGTGAGGACGGGGGGAAGAACCAGACGAGGCTACGGTCGGGAACTTTATTAGAATGAGTCCCATTGTACATGAATGTGCAGAAGAGACCCGTGGTCATTCCGTTTTTGGCGCACAATCGTCGATGCCGACTTCGCGTGACATTGTGTCACATGACAATAACGTCACACTGTCACAATAGGCTTCCTCCCTTTGTGGCAGATTTGGCGCCCAATACCGAACGGACTTCAGCTTTCTGAAAGTTTTTTTTTTCGTTTCCGGCTGACAATGGTTGCCACTAGTCAGGTTGTGGTTTTTAAGCAAGGTTGTTCAGGCCCCTTGCCCTTCCAACGAGCCGTGTATTTCCCTTCCCTTCGTCATAAACCCCATTACCCCATCTGAAATGGATCTCTTTGCCATCCTCGACAACACGCTCTTTGCTCAGGACCCGTCCGAGTCCTTTGGTCATTTCTTAACCGAAACAACGACGACAGCACCTTCGTCATCATCACCACATTCAGACATCCCAATAGACGAGGATCGTGCTGGCTCTGGAGGATTCACAGGCTTCTGTGTCATCTCATAGGCGTGCAAGAGCACGTTGCTCTTGGTAAGTCACCTCCGCTTGCTCGTGAACTTCTAGACGGGGAGGCTGACGACGCGTAGTTAGTGCTGAACTAACGATCAAAACATTTCATGACGCCGGGCAGATCCCAAGATCCTGCCTCGATGAAACTCTTCAAATAACTCCTCGCCGGCCCCACGGTAACCTCTACCATTGGCCGCCCCGCCCTTCGTTCCCCACCCCTCCACTATATGCTGTCCACTCGACCCACCCCGGCTGCGCCAGGAGCGCGGTCGTACACCACCCTCTTCCCCATCAGCATCGTCCTCACTTTAATTATCCGTAACTTAAGCACTCTTCATTACTTTGCATACAACAGGAGTCGAGTTTGTTGGAGTCGATGTAGCCATCCATTTGTATTATCATCCTAGAGTATACCCAAATGTGTTACCAACCGCGGGGGAGCAACGAAAACTGAGGGAACAGGCTCACCGTGGGATGTTCAGTGGGTGCTCCGCCCGATTGTTCCCTCGACCAAGACGAGGAGAGGTGAAGGATCTCTCACCGTGATCCTAGGCTGTCACGGGCTGACGAACGCGAGAGTGGTTCAAGGAAAATTGTTAGGAAGATCGGACGCAGTACAGGGCGTTGCCGGATCGTTGAGCCAATTATGCTTGCCAATGTCTCTTCCTGTTATTGGTATGGGTCCCGGTGCCGGTGGTGGAATTGGCGGTGCGAACATTCACAACTCTCCCTGTGGTGTATCCACAACAACTGTAAGACCACTCGATGCCAAGTGGTGGTTCCTCCCCAGGCGTTGCCAGTGTCGAGGGTGGCAACGTTTTCTCCACTTCGACCACTTCTATGTACTCCGCTAAGGTACGGATATGGGACTCTTGGGATTCTTCGGAGGGCGAGGGACCGGATGACCCGCGCTTGATGCTAACCTCGAGAGAGCTAATATGTTCCCAGCCCACGCTTGTCAACCCAACATCGTCCCCAAGAACGTGCTCGAGTTCCGTAGACAATGTTGAAGCCTGCACTGCGCCGCGGTAAAGTTCCAGTACCTCCTCGAACCCGTCGTCTCCATCGTTGTCTAGCACGATAACGTTCGGATTCGTAAGACTTTCTCCGAGGCAGGTGGACTCGTTGTTCCGTGGTGGAGGGCCGTACAGCGGGATTGTCTCCGGTCGCGATTGGGGAGGGGTCGCTTCCCTGCGAGAGCTCGAAGAACTGGTGTTTAGCACAGGAGCGGGTATGGGGAGGAGGAGAAAGGGGTCAGAGTAGCCCCCACGATTATTCCATACACGCCTCTGCTGCATCCACATCAGGTCTCCGAGCTCCCTAGATATCGCCGAGTCAACGGGACCCTTAAGCCCGTCGTCCAGCAAGCGCTTTGGGTCTGGGATTTCAGGGGAAGGTGGCAGTGGGATGTGATTCTTCCGTAAGCTCAGGAGGCAAAAAGGTGGTTGAGGGACCACCGGTTTCATCGGACGGCCGTAGTCCACAGCTAGAGGGTGGAGCGGTGTTTTCTTCGGCTTGGGTTTCGGCCGAGGTGGTTGCAAAAACACAGGCTGTTGCGAGTTTCTGTGGTTAATCGCCGTGCCCGAACGTCCCGCGTCTAGCCTTGGTCTCTTGGATGGCCGTTTCGAGGAGGTTTCGATAGGAGGAAGCTGAGGAGAGGGTAAGTGGAGATGGGGTGCAAGGATCGGAGAGGCGGTGTACGATATCCGTGGAATGGGGGTATAGTTGCGAGCACGTTTCGATGGAATAGAGTGGGTATCATTGTGAGAAATTGGAATGGAGGATGACTGAGTTGGGGGTGGACGTTTTGAGGGAGGTTGTAGGGACGAGTGTCGGGTGGACTGTGTGCGCACCGAGAGAACCGGGGAAGGCGTGGCCGTAGTATGCGATGGCGTCGGGGTGGAACTAGAAATGTTGGGAGAATATGGAGGAGCGTAAGTGCGGTATGGATGGCTCGAATACCGGTAAGGTCGAGTATAGGCCTTGGATGGATTGATGAGAATGTTTAGTGGGTTTATGGAGTGAGTCTGGTGGACCGGTGCATGGGGGCGATTGGAGTGGCCAGTAACTGTGGCAGGGAATGGGGGTTGCACGGATTGTGTCGACCCTGAGGGCTCGGAGAGTTGATCCTGGGTCCAATTCATGGTGTTCCGATAGTGTGTTGTGTGCAGGGGAACGCACAAGAGAGGGCAGTAGAGAGAATGGATGAGGAGAGTACCATGGTCAGGCGCGTCTTAAATGGACCATGCGCGAGTGGCCATGGAGGTCAGGTGATCAGTGAAGATAATTCCCATGGCCCAAAAGCGCGATTTAGGTCTTGGGAGTTTTCAAAGCGTAACGGCCCACTCCCAAGCCCCCGCGCGTCACCTACTATGCATTGACCCGCATTGACGATTGGAGTTGTGATGCCGTAGATAAGAGACTGGAGACCGTCATAGTCCATGCGGCGACGATTGAGTTAAATCTTGGGCGGCCCTCATAGTAGATAGCACGCATTACGCAGGCACGTAGGTCCAGGGAACGAATTCAGAGCGTTGAATCGCTTCGAGGGCCCCTTCAGCCATAATCACGGGGGGCAAGCCGGCCGGGGAACCGATACAACGGGCGATACGTACAGAATAACTCAGATCGGTAGCTGGGCCATCGCCTAACACAAGACGAGGTGCCATCGGACCGACGTAAGAAGGCGTGGCTGCCCCCGATAACTAGCAACGGAGTTTGATGGATGGAGGAAAACGGAACCGGATCCCGGGTCTTCATGTCTCAAGGAGTGCAAAAGAAGATTGAGCGGCGACGAGGAACAGGGAGATGAGGCACGAAACCATCGCCACCGTGGAAAGGATCCAGAGATGTGTTCGTTCAGTTTGTTGAAAACGGGATTGAGAGTGGAAGGTCGATATCCCTAGCCACCGATAATTCCTGAGCACCCTCACATACATCAAGGGAGTGGCCGATAAATGGTACAAAGTGGTTGCGTTTTGGGTGGACGGAAGATAACAGCCAGGTCCGGGCAGAGTTGTTGTGAAAGTGACGTGGCCAAGTGGCCAAATTTGACAAGCGTAGCGATCGTGGGAATCCCCGCCTTTGAACATGTGGTCGGCGGCGTCAGTTTGGTTGCCCATCATGCATATGCATCACCGGTCACCGACGATTAACAGGCGTCCCACAGAACAGTGACCGCCTCTGAACCAATGGACGGGCCGAAAGGCCACAGTCCAGGTGAAAACAGTTATACAAAAAAACCGTACAAATTGTCCACATGATTATGCTACATGTCCCCCCATGTTATCCTCGACCACTTCCCCCTTCTTCACCCTCTCCGCTTGTACCCATGCCTCAACACACTCGACAGCACCGTACGGTCGACCCTTGTGCATCATCAAGTATCCCTGAAGAGCAGCCATGGAAAGCTCTCTGTCAGGGATGTGATCCTTAAACTTCTCGCTCAGGAGCATCAACTCCGTGAAGCCGAACTCCCTCCGCTCTGAATGGGGGACTTTTTCGCTCTTCGGGAGCTCGAGGTCGACCAGTGGCTCCTTGGGAGGGACGGAACAATCCTTGTCGCTTCTTCCATCGTCAGCAATGTTCTCCGCTCCCGTAGCGGTGATATCACCGGGCATGTAGAAGCGCTTGAACAATTCGGCGGCTTGGTATTGACTCGCGAGTTTGAATTCGACGTGGACATCCATCCTCCCTGGTCGCCTTAACGCAGTGTCGAGGGCCTCGTATCGATTTGTAGTCGCAAAGAGTAAACGACCCTCTTGAGCGCCGATGCCATCCAAAGCATTAAGCAGCCCGCTCAAAGATATCTTTGGAGTATCCTCGGACGAAGATTCTTGTTCCTTGTCAGAAGTACTACTGGGTTTCTCTGAGTTCTCCGGGGCCCGGCTGATAGAGTGGTGGAAAGCAGCATCGATGTCTTCCATTAACGCGATACACGTCTCGGGGAGGTCTGCGATGAGTTCTTGAAGCCCGTAATCATCGAGACCAGAACGAGAGAGAGAAATGATGTAAACATCAAGCCCAAGTTCTCCCGCCAGACTCTGGATTATCGAGGTTTTCCCAGAACCAGGAGCCCCGTACTACATAGCTTGAATTAGTCGCTGCGGAGACCTCCAGTGGCTTCGGGGGGCTTACCAGTAAGTATCCTCTCCGGAATGGAATCCCGCGTTCTGTGTACCACTTCTTGCTTTTCAAGAAATCTTTGGCGTCGTCGAGTATCTTCTCCTTGATTCCGACGTCGAGGATAATCGAACTCAGGGGACGCTTAGGGCGATAGGTGATCAACCGCCACCCACCCTGGGCGCAGGACGAGTATATGGAGATAAACTCTTCCTTTCCCGCTTTCCAAGCGTTCTTCGCTTCGAGCAGCAACTGATTGACGATCTTGTGATCACGAGCGAGAATCCTAGCATCCCTACAATCAGCATCTGTGATAAACAGGGGAACGGTGGGACACCCACCCCATAATGAGAATACCTCCGTCCCTTGTCAGGCGGATGTAATGACCTCGATACCATAAGGAGACTGAGTAACCATAGGATGGCATAAATGTGATCCTGCGTTGGGAGTTGTCATCCGCTTCCCCCTCGACGAGCTCGTGGGATCCGATCCCAAACGAACCCATGGTAGTGGTCGACAAATCCTTGCAACGCGCCCAAGCAGGTTGTTTGGATAACCAGAACATCATCCAATCTGTGGGATTATGGTGAATTGGGCTCGCAGCGAGGTGACAGGGCGAAAAGTCGGACTTACAATAACTATCATTATAATCCTTCAACGTGATGGTGATCCAGAACTGGTTCATTAGGCCTCTCCAGGCGGATCCTAAAAACCTTCGGATAAAGTCCAGAACGCCCCCAATCACGAAGTAGCTGAAGCGGTCACCGACTGGACCGTAGGAAGTGAGCAAGGGGATGAGGTCTGGAACGAGGGATTCGTATTGCGAAGAGCTGGGATCTTGACCAGCGGCCGTAGTACTTGAAGGTTGGTCGATTTGGGTAGACATGGGTGGAATGGGGGACCACTTGGATCTCAGAATCCACCAGGGTTTTATGGTACATCGGGATCGTTACCGGAATGAGGCGAATGGAGAAAGGGCCACTGAAAGACTCGCCGCACGGATGGCAAGTTAAAACTGCGATCAGGATTCGAAAACACGCACTCTCCGCCACAGAGTTCGATCGCATGCTATATCAGGACCTCAAGGCCTCAATCCGAGCTTGGGAATTAAACACTGAATGTAAACGGTGGGCCCCAATTCAGATGGGGTCGGTGGATAAGGCCAGAACACTACTGAGGCGTATTCACCGGGGCGCGATACGCCTATTTCATCGAGGCCCCCAGGAGGAAGGGAAATACTGGGGACTCTACGTCGGAAAACTCGCCAACCACGAAGGAGGATTGAGCTAGTTGCATCGCGTATCTTAGGATAGCACGGTTGCTCGTACTGAGCCAAGGGTTTGTTGTCGGAGGTTGAATCGGTGACGTGTGGCATCTGATCGGACTCATCAGGCGCACCCGCCCCATCCGCCTCACTTCCTGGTGCCTAAACTATGTTCAGGATCCTTCGTGTCCGTGTGGAACGGAGTGACTCTACGGTGTGTGCAGTATGATATTCTTCTAGATCCCATCCTCACGGACTGACCGTTGCCGCTGCATCCAAGAGAGGCCCTCCGAGTTTTGATTTAACATACCGTAGGCGTCCCGGACTACGTCAACGATCGCATCCTCGCGCAGACATCCTATCTCCAGCCGATTTTATTCCCCTTGAACGAAGAATTAAGGCTCCTCGGCGAGGTACCACGTCGTGTATTCCCTCATGGAACCAAGGCTACGCTGGGTTCATGGGTCGCGTCACACTGATGGATTGGGACCTTACGAAAGACCTGAACGTGTCCAAAACTCCCTGCGACCTCTACCTCAGCAAGGAACAGGTAGAAAAGTACCTGTACATCCGGAGTCAAGATATGTTTCTGAAGGCGGACCCTGGAGGTTCAAGACGCCCGGAGCGCCCGGTATTAGGAACCCTCGGCGTCGGGATGTAGCGTCACGATTTGTGTCTAAGATATTGGTCATAGGGGGGAGGCGAGTAGGCACACGACGACCGCTACGCGCCTTTGAGGGGGGGTTAGAAAGTGACCAGGGGCTACAAATTCATGGCCGGCACTATCGTAACCAAATCCGGCGTAGACGGAACACCATGGCCCAATTTCCTGCCACGGCATAATCAGAACACCCGGACACCCCACACCAGCAATAAACCGCCATCAAGCGGCGTTCTTTGCCGTACTTTGGAGACGGGAGGATAGGCACGGCCAAAGGGACGCCATGTTACCGACTTCTGGACCAAGGTGGCCTCTGATGTGACATCCTGAAACGTTGGCCCCTTCTGCAATTTGCCTCTGCTTTGACCTCGTCCAACCTCGCCACGGTGTCTTCCGGTGCTTCGATCGTCTGCCAATTCGTTCACTCAGCTCTACTTAAACGCCTCCATTAATGGCGTAAAAACAAGGGTTTCACCCGCCCTCCCTTCCTTCCATTCTGTTTTTACTCTCCTCTTCACTTGCCTCCTTGCACCTCTCGCATTACCACCTTTCCATTCGCCAACGAACACTTGATCCCCTCCTTCCATCCACACATCTTCAGTATGCCGGTCGTAAGGGGTACGGAAGATCACGATGAGATACTCCATTCCTTCCACGCCGAGGCTATAGGCGAAAATCTCACTACATATCAACCCCCGGGAGCAACCAACTCGCGCTACTCGTGCCAAATACTTCCATGCGATCGGCCGTTGGTTCGACGACACAACTATATTTTTAACGATACTCGGGGTGTTCCAAATGGTGAGTTGACTCCTCGGTGGATATGCAATGCGGTCATTAATTAATATTCTCTATCCACCTCTTAGGTCACCCCACACCATCCCAACGGCCTCCCTCGCCAAGCTATGTTGAGCGGTGGCTCGCACGCGAGGGTAGCAATAATTACATTAACCAGCAAAATGCAGTCCCTCAGGATACACCTACCGACGACGTCAATTACGGACACGCACAACCCACGCAACCCTACGACACTGATTTAACTGAATCTCACTCCGGTACTGGACCCTCCACCGACGACACACCCGTCGACATCATTACTGGACCTGGGAGCCAGGAGGAATTCGATGAAGAAGTTATGATTTACTACCATGGGCTTGAGACTTCCATGGTTTCCCAATTCTTTAACCTCGACGATCAAACCTTGGCGTGCGCCGAACAACTGGAGGTAGCCGACGCCGAGTCCCTCATGACGCGCTCTAGTGGATTCTCCGGTACCGTCGCGGGAGGCTCTCTGGAGTGGGAACTCGAGCCGACTTCCCTCCATCTCTTTGATATGAAGAAGTTCGAGACCGTCATCGGCCCTGACGGTGGCAAGAAGACGACCCCATGGCCGTGGGGTGATTACAAGTACCAACCTCGTGCGCCTTCAGGGTTTTTGGAACTGGAGGAGTACGCTGTTGAGTACCAGCTTGCGGAGATCGAGAAGGTGTTGCGAGAGGAGCTGATGGAGGTAATGGCCGAGGAGGCTATCATCGATGGGAGGAGGGAGGCAAGACAGAGGCGGCGGAGGGAGAGAAGGGAGAAGAGGGAGAAAAGGAGGGAAAAGAGGAGGGGGAAGAGGTCCGAGGGAGAGAGCAAGCAGCATGTCACTGTTACGTTCGATGACCAGATTGTTCGTGGCAGGACCATCTACAATCCCTAGGCACCTAATTTCAAGTTGGTCAACATGGAGATTCCGGTTTCTTGCATGACACACAGTGTGTTGGCTTCCACTTTGCTTTTTTTACCCTGGCGCATTCATACGTATATGCATACACTGGTACACCTTTGTTTAGCTCTACACGCTCACCGTCATGTCCAGTCACCCTCACACCCTGCGCGCGGGAATTCCCACGGTTGCTCTTCATCTTCGGCGCCTGTCTCCTGTCCCCGCCTTGTCGAGTCATTCCAAAGGTCGAAATCGCGAACCCCCAAACGAAACGAGAGCATGTTATATCAAAATCAATTTTTTCTTGAGGAAATTAAAAATACATGTGCGCGTGTGTGAGGGAGAGCGAGTTTCTAGTGTATTTCTACAATTCGTCATCGTCCAATTCATCTTCCTCATCACCCCCTGCAGCGGCGGCCATCCCAAATTCCTCCTCCATCATCCCAACGACAGCATTCAACGCGGCCTTGCTGATCTTCTTCGGCATCGCTCCAGGCCGCAACAACGGATGATGTTTTGGATCTAATGGTTCCTCGTGATCATCCTCGACATCTTCCGATTCCGGTTCCGGTCTGGATTCATCCTCATCAACCTCACCCTCTGCATCGGTGTCTCCTCCCGACTCATCTGCGCTGCCATCGCTCGCATCCTTAGCCTCGGAGTCGCTACCGTCGGATAACTCTGAATCAGAGTTGGTGTAGTTGTCGTCGTCGAGATCTCCTTCATCTTCCGCCATCGGGTTGTTCGAAAGGTCAGGTTGCTTGGTAGCTCCGCCTTCCCCGTCGATTTCCATGTCATCATCGGTTGCACGAGCCTTGCCCTTTCCTTTGGCGGATGGTTTTGGCACGGGAGCTGAGGCGGGAGTTTGGGTAGCGGAGGAAGAAGCATTGGAGGGCACTCCAAAGTCCTTGGAGTACCTCCTGCACCACTCGGAGATACCCTCCTGCTCTTTCCCCTCAATCATCCCGAAGTCCGTCTCGACGGCATCTTCTCCGTCTTCATCCTCCTTTGCTTTGGGAATGCGTCTTCGGAAAATAATCGTGCATGTCCTACCCGTGGCACTTAGCATCCTCACTCCACCTAGGGTCTGTCCACCATCACCTCCATCTGCGGGTACCAAATCCTCTACGGCCCAAAATTCGATGGGTTTGGCGTCCCACAGAATTCCTTGACGAAAGAACCACAAAGTACCGGGTTTGGCAGCTTTGTATCCATCCACGCCAGTCCCACCGGAGGCGTTCGTGTGATCATTGGTTCGAGGTTTCAGCACGGACACACTGGGGGGCGCGAATCCTTCGAAGGTCTCGTATGCCGGGCAGATCGACGAGCCTCTTGGGTGATGATGGTCCGGTGAGTCCTTGGAACGCGTTACGAGATTCGGGGGAGTAAGGTCTGATCCAATGCAGATTTGCCAATGCGTCTCTCCGGAGTCCGTTGTGGAACCTTTCGGTAAGTTGGTTATGTCGGAGCTGAGCATAATCATCGTGTAGTATGGTTTCTGTTTCCCATGGGTGGGTAGGATGAACGAACGCTTGAAGTCCTTTAACAAGAACACTAAGGTTTGTGATTTGGCCTTGTCTCCATCCTTGTCTTTACCGGCCGCGGAGGGAACGATACGGATCGTGCGCTCGTGGATTGAGATATCAACCTTTTTGCGGATGGGAGATGTAGCGGAGATGTTGTAGATGGTGTATTGGTGGATATCCGTTTCATCGTCGAGTAAATCTTGGTGTTGATACCACGTCTCTTGGGAATCGAGTTTTGGCTTTTTGGATGATTGGGCGGGGGTGTCGTCTTCGGAGGGAAGGACCCGTTTGGTTCCGTTGGTAGAGGAGGTGGGGGTCCCGGTGTGGGACAGTATAGGGTTTAGAAGGTTGTTTTGGCGTAGGCTCGTGAAGTACGTTTGTTGGCTTTCGGTCCAGGACGATACGCCGTCTAATAGTCAAACGTGTCAGTTTTCAATAAGACGGTTGTTGATGGGTATTGCATGCGCACCGGCCACCGAGCCTCCGGAAGCGAATCTCATAATCTCCTCCAATTGGTTGAGGTAATGCGGACCGCCCTTAGACGACTGCTCGAAAATCCCTAACAGTTCGACTATAGACGATCGTACTCGTTGTGGTCCATCCCCAGAGAGAGCTCGAAGGAATGGCGATTGCTCAAGCGAGAGGCCCATTGTCGCCCGTCGTTTCGATGGGGGTCACGGAGAACACGATAACGGTGACCAGTTTTCGGCGCGTGGATGGAAAGGCGAAGGTGAAGTTTCCTTCAGAAATGACGAACGAGGTGTCGTCGCGTTGCAGGTCGGGTCTGTGGGTGTGACGGAGAGAGTTGGGAACGCGACGCGATCGGTTTCCCTTGATCTCGACGCGCCTCATATCATATCACGCCCACGATCACCCGTCCCGTAACAACGACAAAAACTGCTCAATCCATGATGCCAGGATATGCGTACACGAAGAAGAAGTGAAAATACGAACGAACACGCACACAAATACAAGCGAATAGTTATGCTGAATCGGTATCTTCGGCTGCTTGGACAACAGGAGCCTCAACGGCTTCCCTACGCCGCGGCTGATTAACGCTCTTGTGTCTGGTGCATCAAGATACTTGTGCTACAACGGTACACGGCACACTCATAATGGTTCTGAGGGGTTCTGGACTTGCTAGACCACTCATCCGCCAATAGCCATCCCACACACAAAGACCCGACCCCAGGAAGATCCTTGTATTCCAAAGCATCTGCCTTTTCCTCAGCTCCGCCGATTTTTGGAAGAACCCGTTGGGTTTTGACTCGACCATCTGCAGGCTCACGGATACAATGCCGGAGGAATTATTTGGTTGGCTCATGACGTGGACCGGAAACTTCGCAGAATTCCCTTCCCTTCCCGTAAAAAATAAATAAATAGTATACACTATACGACTCTCTCGGTAGTACCAAATGGCGATTGTTCACTTCCTTGAGGCCAATCGACTCGGTGTCTGTTTGCCCCACCTGCGCTCGACTATCATCCGGGGTGAAGTGGACCGAAGTCATCACGAACGCGGCGACCGCAAAACATCGTTCGATCCACGATGCCAGAATACGAATACACGGTGAGGAAGTAAAATACGAGCGAACACGCATACGAACACAAGTGAATTCTCATGCTGAATCAGTAGGCCCGGCTGCTTGGACAGCAGGGACCTCAACAACGACTTTCCCCACGGCACGACCACTGATGACTTTTTCGTACGCCTTGAGAACGTCTTCGAAGGAGTGCACAGAATCAATGCGGTGTTTCACCTTGTCTAATAGAGTTTACAAAGCCCGATTAGAGAAATGGCGAATCAGAACGAACGAATTGATACACGCCCTCGGATAGGAGTTTGAAAATCGTCTCGGATTGCTCCTTCGAATGATGGACCGAGACCAAACTACAAAACACCTCCCTCTCAGCAAAAATAAGAAATTCTGACGCCGAAACTACTCACGCAAAGCGTCTTTTGGTACCCCCAAGCCATCGCGGACGAAGTTTGAAGTCCCAAAGGAATCCAAAAACGGAGAAGAAGCCGGTGGGCCTGGGTCCGCACGAGACGAAGGTACCCCCAGGTTTGAGATATGATTCAGAGTTGGTGTATAACAAGCTATTCTCCATGCCAACTGCTTCGATAAAGGCGTCAAACTTATCCTCACCGAAACGCTCAGCGAGAGTTTGGTGAAGCGGAGCGACGGTGTAGTCGACAACCTGATAGAGGATTGATGGGTATCAACAAGATCACGCCGAGACACGAATAGCTCGGGCGTACCTCAGCCCCCAACTCCTCAACCACCTTTGCATTTTTTCCGGAAGTACTCGCTACCACCTTGAGACCGTACGACTTGGCGATTTGAATAGCGTACATCCCGACACTAGTGCTCCCACCATTGATAAACACGGATTGTCCGGGTTCCTGTCTGAGCTTCGCCAGCTCGAAAAGAGCCTGGTATGCGGTTAAGCCGACACCGAGTACGCCGGATGCTTCAACAGGGGTGAGGAAGTCTGGGCGTTTGACGATTTCCCCTGGATTTATCGCAATGTACTGAGCGAGGGCACCTCGACGATCGGTGATATGAGCATCTGGTGCAACGAAACCCGCGACTTTGTCACCGGGGGCGAATCCTGTGGAGGGATCTGCGTCCGCGATCTCCCCGGCAAACTCGATCTCGGCGGGTCGCTTCAAGAAGGAGTTTGGGAGGAGAATCATGAGGAAATACACTCTGCGGGGGGTTATCAGTAAACAATTTTGGTGGGAGAACGGCGAAACGTACACATTGTTGAAGGAAACCGCTTGAACGCGAACTAGGACCTGTCCACGCTTCAAACTCGGGATAGGGGCCTCGTTATCAAGAACCAAAGCCTTCGGAGGCTCGCCCTTGCGCACAATCCGCCACGCACGCTGCCTTGCAGGGATGAATCCGGGTTTTGGGACGTCGGCGACACTGGTGGAGGCCATTGTCGAAGGTGAGAGGGAGGGGTTGGGGAACTAGCTAGTTAAGCCGTTTCACAGGGTGCCCCCCTTTCCTCTATATATTCGCTATGGGCAACTATTGTGTCATAGTGCGTGTTGGGAGCGCGGCTGCCAAGTAAAATCGTCAGCAGCGGAGGTTATTGGATCAGGCGGGCGCCGAGTTGGTCACCCGATCGCTCCATTTGTGGGCATCCTTACAAGATCTGCGGCGCAGGCACCGTAGTGCTTTGGTAGGGGGACAAGTGCTTGGCAAAGTGTGTCGTTTGCGCAGCAGCCCCTGTGATTGACCTTGCAGGTACGCCATCAAAGGTTCAGTGGGACGGGCGGCAAATCGGGCCCAACACGGCATTTTCCGAACCACACGAAGGCCCCCAACCAAACACCTCCGCCACACACGCATACAGAAACTCGCCCGGTGCTCGTCAAATGTCAAGTTTCAGCCGCAGTCTTCACCTTCTCCGCGGTCCCCCCCGCGCTTCATTCCCTTATGACGCATCCTTGACCGCGCACAAGCACGGGGGCTCTAATCTTAGTCCTCCCCTTCAACCGAAATAGACCCCGCGCAGCAAGCCACCCTTGTGAGCGCTTCCGGCACCGTTATCTCTCCTAAAAATCAACTAAGGATGGCACTGATCTTCATCCCGACTTTGATGACTAATCACGGTGCAAAACTATAACGCGGACGGAAAAAGACGAATCCATCATACGAGTCTCTTTCTCCCCCCCGCCGTCGACTACAATGGGCACAGAAGAATCACCTATTGTCACTTGTCCTCCTGTCCCAGTCATTCCCGTCGACTCACAAGTCCCCGCCGCTTGCCAGCGTGATGGAAACGTCCTTCAAATACCTACCGAGATCGTTTACGAAATCCTCGACGATCTCCACTCCGACAAATTCTGCCTTCGAAGCTGTGCCTTAGTCTCCAAATCATGGACACCCTACTGCAGAAAGCATATCTTCAGTCGTGTGACTTTAGACGGCCCCTCGGGGTTCAAGAAATGGTCAAATCGCGTCCCCCCAACACCGAACGGCCCACACCAACACACCCGGGAACTCATAATCAACAACCGCGATCTCGAGAAGGAAGACAACCAATCATTGGAGATTCTCCCTCTCTTCCTCCAGCACTTCTCCCTCTTCACCAATGTCCGGGACCTCGTCATAGAATGCACCGCCAACCAGCAGACAATCGACAACATCTCCTTGCACCGAGTCTTCGGCCACCTTTTCGGCACCTTACGGTCCTTGTCCATCCGAGGAGCCTCCTGTTCTCCGCAGGCACTAATATCCTTGGTTGCTTCATTTGAACATCTGGAACGCCTAGACCTCGAAGGAATCTGGTTCGAAACCTCGGATATCCCTCGCTCCCTACCCGAACAACGCGCGTTCGGGGGCACATTTCGTTTAGTGGACTGGGACGATTCATCCGAGGAATTTGTCGGTATCCTTGCCGAACATGACCTTCAGTACCGCGAGATGTTAGTAAATGGAGAGTTTTGGCTACAGAACACAACGTGGAACAGGTGCTTGGCTAAATGCGCCGACCATCTGGAAAGGTTCGAGATACTTTGGTCTGGGAGCGATGGTGAGAGTGTTTGCTGTTAATCGAATTAGATTGCTTTGTTCACTCCTGTTTTCAGACTTCCCGGCAGCTCAGTTCAGGGCGTTGACTTTCAAGAACCTCCGAAACCTGCTGATACAGTCCTCCTCAGAGTGCACGACGCTCTTACCACCCCCGGAATTCCTCTCTTCAATTACATCGACACGCCTGTGTGAAGTCACAATCGATGTTGCCGTGTTCCCGCCCGGTGAGGAATTAGATGAAGCGCTGAGCGCGATCAGGGACTTCGATGAGGCGCTCTGTCAGCTTGCGAATCAACTCGATCCTTCTTCCGGAAGCGAGAAGTTGGTTTTGACGCTGGAAGTTGTGGAGG
>Ga0307513_10004316_pt1 | contig 18998 bp, 22 predicted proteins | sample 15_EM_MG_FD_202174 | JGI IMG/M metagenome (GOLD analysis project Ga0307513, IMG submission 202174) | Populus trichocarpa ectomycorrhiza microbial communities from riparian zone in the Pacific Northwest, United States - 15_EM | ecosystem: Host-associated > Plants > Roots > Unclassified | place...
AGAAGGCGGCATTCAACCGCCAGGCGATCACGGTGAAGATCGCCAGGAACAGCAGCACCCAGACGCCCAGACGCACACGCTCGGTCTGCACCGGCTCGCCCATCCATTGCAGGAAAGCCACCAGGTCCGCGACAGCGGTGTTGTACTCCTCCTGCGAAAGCGTGCCCGGCGTGACGGTTTCGAAGTTCTTGAACACGTGCTCGGTCTTGCCTGGCTCGTGCGGGTTGCTCTGTTCGACGAACACCGCACGCTGCTGGCCCTGAAGCTGCCACAGCACATTCGGCATCGCGACACTCGGGAAGGCGAGGTTGTTCCAGCCGGTGGCCTTGGTCTCGTCGCGGTAGTAGCTGCGCAGGTAGGTGTAGACGTAATCGGCGCCGCTGCCCTTCGCACCGTCGGCGCGCGAGCGGGTGATCAAGGTCAGGTCGGGCGGCACGCCGCCGAACCAGTCCTTGGCTTCCTTCGGGTCGAGCGAGGTCTTCATCAGCTCGCCGACCTTGGCGCCCGTGAAGACCAGGTTGTCCTTGATCTGCTGCTCGGTGAGGCCGATATCGCGCAGCCGGTTGTAGCGCATGTAGGCCGCCGAATGGCAGTTCAGGCAGTAGTTGACGAACAGCTTGGCGCCATGCTGCAGCGCGGCGATGTCGGTGACACGCTCCTGCGGAAAGCTGTCCCACGCGATGCCTTCGCTCGACGCGAATGCCGGGCCGAAAGAGCCGAGGCCGGCGGCCAGCCAGAGAACCAGGCTCAGAATCGTTTTTTTCATGGTGTGGCGTCCTTCCGGCTTTCAGTGCGCGTGGAAGGTGATGCGGTCGGGCACCCGCTTGAACTCGCCGATCCGGCTCCACCACGGCATCAGCAGGAAGAAGCCGAAGTAGAACAAGGTGCCGGCTTGCGAGATGAACGTGCCGGCCACCGACACCGGCTTGATGCCCAGGTAGCCGAGCACGAAGAAGTCGATCACGAAGATGCCGTACAGCCACTTGTTCCAGCCCGGCCGGTAGCGGATCGACTTGACCGGGCTGCGGTCCAGCCACGGCAGCGGGAACAGGATCAGCACCGCCGCGCCCATCACGACGACGCCCCAGAACTTGGCGTCGAAGGCCTTCAGCAGGAAGCCGAGGACGACCGCGACGACCAGCGGCGCCCACTTCCACAGGCCCTCGAGTCCGCCCTTCAGAAAGGCCAGCACGCCGGCCACGGCGACCAGGCCGACGAAGACGTTGACCATCGGGTCGGTGACCGCGCGCAGCATCGAGTAGTACGGCGTGAAGTACCAGACCGGCGCGATGTGCGACGGCGTCTTCAGCGAATCGGCCGGAATGAAGTTGTTGTATTCGAGCAGGTAGCCCCCGCCTTCGGGCGCGAGGAAGAGCACTGCGCTGAAGATCAGCAGGAAGACGACCACGCCGAGCAGGTCGTGCACCGTGTAGTACGGGTGGAACGGAATGCCGTCCAGCGGCACGCCGCGCGCGTCCTTGTTGGCCTTGATCTCGACGCCGTCGGGGTTGTTCGAGCCCACGTCGTGCAGCGCCAGCAGGTGGGCGACGACGAGCCCCAGCAGCACCAGCGGCACGGCGATCACGTGGAAGCTGAAGAAGCGGTTCAGCGTGGCGTCGCCGACCACGTAGTCGCCGCGGATCAGCAGCGAAAGGTCCGGCCCGACGAAGGGGATCGCCGCGAACAGGTTGATGATGACCTGCGCGCCCCAGTAGCTCATCTGGCCCCACGGCAGCAGGTAGCCCATGAAGGCCTCGGCCATCAGGCACAGGAAGATCGCGCAGCCGAAGATCCAGACCAGTTCGCGCGGCTTCTTGTAGCTGCCGTAGATCATGCCGCGGAACATGTGCAGGTAGACGACGATGAAAAACGCGCTGGCGCCGGTGCTGTGCATGTAGCGCACCAGCCAGCCCCACGGCACGTCGCGCATGATGTACTCGACCGACGCGAAGGCCAGCGCGGCGTCGGGCTTGTAGTGCATCACCAGGAAGATGCCGGTGACGATCTGGATCACCAGCACCAGCATCGCCAGCGAGCCGAAGAAGTACCAGAAGTTGAAGTTCTTCGGCGCGTAGTACTCCGACATGTGGACCCGGTACGCCTCGAAGGCGGTCGGGAACCGGTTCTCGGTCCACGTGAGGAGCTTCGTGCCCAGCGGAGCGCCGGCGGGCGCGTCCTTGAATTCAGCCATGTTGACCTCGGTCTTTCAGATTCGACGCTCGGCTCTCAGGCCGTCTTGTCCTCGCCGATCACGAGCACGGTGTCGGACAGGTACATGTGCGGCGGCACTTCCAGGTTGTCCGGCGCGGGCTTGTTCTTGTAGACGCGGCCGGCCAGGTCGAACGTCGAGCCGTGGCAGGGGCAGAGGAAGCCGCCCGCCCAATCCTCGGGCAGCGAAGGCTGCGGCCCGGGCGTGAACTTGTCGCTCGGCGAGCAGCCCAGGTGCGAGCAGATGCCGATGCCGACGAAGTACTCCGGCTTGATCGAGCGCCACTCGTTCTTCGCGTACTTCGGAATCGGGAAGGCCTTGCGCTCGGACAGCGGGTCGGCGAGTTCGGGGTCGTGCTTGGGCAGCGCGTCGACCTGCTCCTTGGTCCGGCGAACGATCCAGACCGGCTTGCCGCGCCATTCGACGGTGAGCTTCTCGCCGGGCTTGATGGCGCCGATGTCGACCTGCACCGGCGCGCCGGCGGCGCGTGCGCGCTCCGACGGCGCGAAGCTGGAGACGAAAGGAACGGCGGTTGCCACCCCGCCGATGGCACCGGCGCCACAGGTGATGGCAATCCAGGTGCGGCGGCCTTGGTCGACAGCGGCCTCAGTCAAGTCCGGCATGAATGTCCTCGACAATGATCGAATTGGTTCTTCGCAAGCGCGTTCGGGTCAACCCGAGATTCTAGCCGAGGCGTCAAGCCCGGCCGCCAGCGCCCGCTGCTGCCTTGACGAGCCGGCGGAGCCGCCGTACCGTCGCTGCGAACACAACAACGCAGGAGCCAGCCGCATGAGTTTCGGATCGGAGTTCAGGCAATTCGCCATCAAGGGCAACGTGGTCGACCTGGCGGTCGGCGTGATCATCGGCGGCGCGTTCGGCAAGATCGTCGATTCGCTGGTCGGCGACCTGATCATGCCGCTGATCGGCCGCATCTTCGGCGGGCTCGACTTCAGCAACCATTTCATCCCGCTCGCCGGCCAGACGGCCGCCACGCTGGCCGAGGCGAAGAAGGCCGGCGCGGTGCTCGCCTACGGCAATTTCCTCACCGTCGCGGTGAACTTCGTGATCCTCGCCTTCGTCATCTTCGTGATGGTCCGGCAGATCAACCGGCTGCGCCACGAGCCGCTGCCGGGCGTGCCCGCGCCGCCGGCGCCGCCGCCCGAAGACGTGGTGCTGCTGCGCGAAATCCGCGACGCCCTGGTCAAGCAGTAGCGCCGGCCGGGCGCGGCGGGCGATGCCGCATACTAGGCGGCAAAGCCTGCCCGAATGAGCCCGAACCTCGCCCACCGCCTGCCCGCCCTGCTGGAAAGCGCCGTCCAGCGGCTCAAACTGGCGGCGCGCGCAGCCGCCGAGCGCACGATCGAAAGCCTGGGCCTGGCCGCGCTCGGCTCGAACAATGTCTTCCAGCGCGACAGCCTGCTCGGCGCGCAGTTCGAGCTGAACCGCAAGTCGGCGATCTTCGTGCTCGCCTTCAACGAAGCCTTCGACCAGCGCGTGCAGCGCGAAGTCGCGCCGCGCGGCGCGGCCAGCACGGACGCGCGCGACACGAGCTGGGACGCGATGAGCCTGGTCGAGGACCGCGAGCTCGAGATCCAGGTCTCGGCCGAACGCTTCGGCCTCGAGATCTCCCATGCCTGTGAGTGGGAGCTGCGCGAACTCGGCGCCTACATCGGCTCGCTGGTCGAAGCCGCACCGGGCGAGCCCGAGCGCAACCCGCTGCGGCCGGAGATCATCGGCCAGGCGCTGATCCGCGCCGTCGACGCGGTCTCCGAGCGCGCCGACGTGCGCCAGGTGCTGGTCACCGAACTCGGACGCTCGCTCAGCGGCTTGCTGCGCAGCACCTACACCGACATCGTCGCCGACCTGCGCCAGGCCGGCGTGCAGCCGGTCGGCTTGACGGTGCGTACCGTCGCCTCGCGGGGCGGTGGCGGTGGCGGTGGCGGTGGTGGCGGCACCGGCACCGAAGCGCCCGGCCAGGCCAATGCCGAGCCCGGCGGCGGTTCGAGCGGCAGCGACAGCCGCTACGGCGGCCGCCGTTCGGGAACCAGCAGCTTCGGGCCATCCACCCGCACCGGCGGCATCGGCCGCGGCACGCCGCTCGGCCAGGTCGACCCGGCCTTGATGTCACTGATCCGCCGGCTGGCATTCACCGATGGTGGGGTCGGCGACAGCGGCGCCGGCGGCGCCAGCGATTGGGGCGATGGTGGTGGTGGTGGCAGTGGTGGCAATGGAAATGGCGGCGGCGGCAGCCCGCTGCCGAACCTGATCCGCGCCCACCGCGACGAGCTGCGCCAGGCCTCGAACGGCTCGCTCGACCACATGGTCATCGACGTCATCGGCAGCCTGTTCGACCAGATCCTGTCCGACCCCAAGGTGCCGCCGCAGATGGCGCGCCAGATCGCCCGCCTGCAGCTCCCGGTGCTGCGCGCGGCCTTGGGCGACCCGAGCTTCTTCTCGTCGCGCCGGCACCCGGTGCGGCGCTTCGTCAACCGCATCGCATCGCTCGGCGCGGCCTTCGAAGACTTCGACGACGAACGCGCGCAGAGCGTGCTGGGCAAGGTGCGCGAATTGGTGAACGAGGTCGTCGAAGGCGACTTCGACCAGATCGAGGTCTACGAGCAGAAGCTGGTCGCGCTCGAAGCCTTCATCGCCGAGCAGGGCCGTGGCGAAATGCCGAGCGGCGACGCCGATCTGCTGTCGGCCAAGGAGGACGAGCTGCGCCTGCGCCACCTGTACGCGCAGCAGTTGCAGGGCGAGCTGAAGAGCCTGGCTGCACCCGAGTTCGTGCGCGACTTCATCAGCCAGGTCTGGAGCCAGGTGCTGCTCGAAGCCGCCCGCGACGGCGGCGCGGACGGCGATCGTGCCCGCCGGCTGCGCCATGCCGGGCGCGAGCTGTTCATGAGCGTGCAGCCGAAGACGTCGCCGGCGCAGCGCAAGTCGTTCCTCGCCGACCTGCCCAAGCTGATGAAGGAGCTCGGCGAAGGCATGGACCTGATCGGCTGGCCCGAAAGCCAGCGGCGCGCCTTCTTCGGCCAGTTGCTGCCGGCACACGCCGAGTCGCTGAAGGCCCAGGCCGCGCGGCCGCTGGACTTCAACATGCTGGCCAAGCAGGTCGACGGCGCCCTCGACAAGCCACTGCCGTCGCACGCCGACCTGAAGATCGGGTCGGGCCAGTTGCCGGTGCTGAACGATGCGATCCTCCGCCCCGCATTCAGCGCCGAGGAGGCCAAGCGCATCGGCCTGGTCGACGAAGCGGCGGTCGACTGGAACGGCGCGGTCGACATCGACCTCAGCGCCGAGCCCGAGATCAGTGCCGAAGAGTCGCAGATCGCCGGCTTGGCCGGGGCCAGCGGGCCGGCCGAGCCGATGGAGCCCACTCAAGGCAAGTCGCTCGCCGACCATGTGCAGATCGGCTTCGCGTACCAGATGCACCTCGAAGGCAGTTGGCAGAAGGTGCGCCTGGTCCACGTCAGCCCGGGGCGCAGCTTCTTCGTCTTCAACCACGGCAAGCGGCACAAGCAGACGATCTCGCTGACCCAGCGCATGCTCGCCCGTCTGTGCGAGACCGGGCGTTTCCGCGCCTTCGAAAGCGCTTACCTGCTGGAGCGCGCGACGGCGCGCGCGCGGCGGCAGTTGGCCTCAGTCGGCGCGGCTTAGATCGCGGGCCATCCGGATCGCGGCGACCAGGCTCGCCGGGTCGGCGTTGCCGCTGCCGGCGATGTCGAATGCCGTTCCATGGTCGGGGCTGGTGCGAACGAACGGCAGGCCGAGCGTGACGTTGACGCCGTCTTCGACGCCGAGGTACTTGACGGGAATCAGCCCGTGGTCGTGGGTCATCGCGACGACGAGGTCGAACTCGCCGCGGCGCGCGCGCATGAAGACCGTGTCCGGCGCGTAGGGGCCGCTGGCAGCGATACCCTCGGCGCGTGCCGCCTCGACCGCCGGGGCTATGAACTGCTGTTCCTCGCTGCCGAACAGGCCCCCCTCGCCGGCATGCGGGTTGAGCCCGGCCACCGCGATCCGCGGCTGCCGCTGGCCCCAGGCGCTGCTCGCCGCACGCGCGATGCGGATCGTGGCCAGCACCGCGTCGAAATCGAGCGCGTCGATCGCGGCGCGCAGCGAGACATGGATCGTCACCAGCACCACCCGCAGCTCGGGGTTGGCCAGCATCATGCGCACCGGTGGCAGCGGGCCGCCGGCTGCCGCCAGCGACTGCAGCATCTCGGTGTGGCCAGGGAACGGCACGCCGGCGGCGGCCAGCGCTTCCTTGTGGATCGGCGCGGTGACGATCGCCGCCGCCTCGCCGGCTGTGACACAACGCGCCGCGTGTTCGATGCAGCGCGCAGCCGCAGCGCCGTTGCGGGCGTCGATGCGGCCCCACGGCAGCTCGGCCAGCCGCTCCGGCAGCCCCGGCGGCGGCAGCACGGGCAGGCAGCCGGGCGGCACCGAGGCCAGGTCGGCCGGCGTCTCGACAACGGCAGTCATCCTGGCCCCGGCGCGGCGCAACACGGCCGGGTCGCCGATCACGACGCAGTCGGCGGCCTCGCCGCGCTCGAAGGCCTTGACGATGATCTCGGGCCCGATGCCGGCCGCATCGCCCATCGTGATCAGCAAGGGCTTCATGCCGGGTTGTCGATCTCGATGAAGCGGTGTTCGAGCCCGAAGCGTTCTGCCACCTGCGCCGCCACCGCCGGTGCGCCGTAGCGTTCGCTGGCGTGGTGGCCGCAGGCGATGAATCCGACACCGGTCTCGCGCGCCAGGTGCGCCTGCGGCTCGGAGATCTCGCCGGTGATGAAGGCATCGGCGCCGGCGGCGATCGCGGCCTCGAAGTAGCCTTGCGCACCGCCGGTGCACCAGCCGATGCGGCGTAGCACGCGGCCGTCGCCCGCCACGCAAACCGGCTGCCGCTGCAAGGCCTGTTCGACCCGCCCGGCGAGCTGCGCCGCGCTCGCCGCCGTGCCCGCATCGCCGATGAAGCCCAGCTCCTGCTCGCCGAATCGTGCGTCGGCCACCAGTTGCAGCCGGCGTCCGAACTGCGCGTTGTTGCCGAACTCGGCATGCGCGTCCAGCGGCAGGTGGTAGGCGAAGAGGTTGACGTCGTTGGCCAGCAGCCGCTTGACGCGCGCCTTCAGCCAGCCGGTCAGGCGCCCGTCCTGGCCGCGCCAGAACAGGCCGTGATGGACCAGCAAGGTATCGGCGCCGGCATCGATGGCGGCGTCGATGAAGGCCAGGCTGGCGGTGACGCCGGAAACGATGCGCCGGACCTCGCGCGCGCCTTCGACCTGCAGGCCGTTCGGCCCATAATCCCGGAACGAGTCCGGCCGCAGCAGCGTCTGCAGGAACGACTCGACCTCGCTCAGCTCGGCCATGGTGCCGCCACTTCCTTCGAAGACATGTTGCGTAGAACCTGGCTCGTATTCTCGCAGGCGGTCACGGTGGCGCTGGCGGTGCTGTTCGTCGTGCTGACGCTCAAGCCCGAGTGGCTGCCGCGCGGGCCGGCGGCGGGAGGCAACGCCGGCACGCTGCCGACGCCGACGATCTTGCAGGCGGTGCCGGTGACCACCTCCACCACGTCGGCGATGGCCGCGCCGGCGGCGGGCTACAGCGGCGCCGCCAAGCGCGCGACGCCGGCGGTGGTCAGCATCGTCGCCACCAAGATGGCCAAGCGCAACCCGCACGCCGAAGACCCGCGCTTCCGCTTCTTCTTCGGCGACCCGGCGAACCAGCCCCAGCAGCAGGTCGGCCTGGGCTCCGGCGTGATCGTCTCGCCCGAGGGCTACACGCTGACCAACAACCACGTCATCGAAGGCGCCGACGAGATCGAGGTCCAACTGCCCGACGGTCGCCAGGCGCGCGCCCGCGTGATCGGCGCCGACCCCGAAACCGACCTCGCGGTGCTGAAGATCGACCTCGACCGGCTGCCGGTGATGGCCTTCGGCGATTCGCCGTCGCTCGAGGTCGGCGACGTGGTTCTCGCGATCGGCAACCCGTTCAACGTCGGCCAGACCGTCACCGCCGGCATCGTCAGCGCGCTCGGGCGCAACCAGTTGGGCTTGTCGACCTTCGAGAACTTCATCCAGACCGACGCCGCGATCAACCCCGGCAATTCGGGCGGCGCGCTGGTCGACACCGGCGGCAACTTGGTCGGCATCAACACGGCGATCTTCTCGCGCACCGGCGGCAGCCTCGGCATCGGTTTCGCGATTCCGGTCGCCACTGCGCGCCAGGTGCTCGACAGCCTGGTTCGCGACGGCCGCGTCACGCGCGGCTGGATCGGCGTCGAGCCGCGCGACCTGACCGCCGAGATCGCCGAAAGTTTCGGCCTGCCGGTGAAGGAAGGCGTGCTGATCACCGGCGTTCTGCAGGACGGCCCGGCCAGCAAGGGCGGGCTGAAACCCGGCGACGTGGTGGTGCGCATCGGCGGCGCGCCGGTGCTCAACACGATGCAATTGCTGACTGCGGTGGCGGCGCTGAAGCCGCAAAGCCCGGCGGTGGTCGGCGTGCAGCGCGGCGACAAATCGCTCGACCTGACGCTGACGGTCGCCCAGCGGCCGGCGGCGCTGCGCCGGCCGGCACCGCGGTAAGCCTCAGGCCGCCGGCTTGTCGTCGGCCGCCGGCTCGTCTGCAGGCGCTTGGGTCCGCTTGATGAACATCTGCGCGGCGATGATGCCGACTTCGTAGAGCACGATCATCGGCACCGCCAGTGCGAGCTGCGAGATCACGTCGGGCGGCGTGACGACGGCCGAGACGACGAACGCGCCGACGATGAAGTAGCCGCGCATCTTCTTCAGCTGGTCGATGCTGACGATGCCGATCCGCGCCAGCACGATCACCGCGATCGGCACCTCGAAGGCGACGCCGAAGACCAGGAACAAGGTCAGCACGAAGCCGAAGTACTGCTCGATGTCTGGCGCCGCGGTGATGCTGCTCGGCGCGAACGCCTGGATGAAGCGCGACATGCCCGGAATGACCAGGAAGTAGCAGAACCCGACCCCGATGATGAACAGGATCGTGCTGCTGACGACCAGTGGCAGCACCAGCCTTCTTTCGTGCGAATACAGCCCCGGCGCGACGAAGGCCCAGACCTGGTACAGCACGACCGGCAACGCCAGCAGAAAGGCCGCCATCAGCGTGATCTTCAGCGGCACCAGGATCGGCGAGATCACGTTGGTGGCGATCAGCGTGGCCCCCTTCGGCAGGTGCGCCAGCAGCGGCGCGGCGAGCAGGTCATAAAGGCCCGAAGGACCAGGCCAGACCGCGAGCACCGCGAACCCGATGCCGATCGCGACCACCGAGCGGATCAGCCGGTCGCGCAGCTCGATCAGGTGCGAAACGAAGGGCGCTTCGGTGCCTTCGAGTTCGTCTTTCGGCTCCGGTGTCCCCGTCATGGCCGCGGGCCGACGCCAGGCGGCCGAAAGCGCGCCACCCGCGCCGCGCCCGACTGCGCCTTCGAGCGCACGCCATGGCGCTGCTTGTACCACTGCGGCATCGCCCCGCGCTTGAGCCGCCAGTTCTTCTTCGGGTGGTGGTAGCTCGGCGGCGGTGGCGCCAGCGCGTCGCTCGGGATGGCGGCCGAGCTGCTGTCGGTCAAGCTGCCGGCAGCACTTTGCCACTCGGTCTGCAGCGCGCTCGTGGTTTCGTTGACTTCGCGGTGGATCGTCTGTTCGACGTTGCGCGCGGCGTCTTCGAACTCGGTCTTCATCTTCTTCAGCTCGTCGAGCTCGATCGAGCGGTTGACCTCGGCCTTCACGTCGGCCACGTAGCGCTGCGCCTTGCCGAACAGGTGGCCGACGGTGCGCGCCACCTTGGGCAGCTTTTCCGGCCCGATGACGATCAGTGCGACCGCGCCGATCAGCGCGATCTTGTCGAATCCGAGGTCGATCACCGGGTCAGGTCTGAATCAGGACTTCGATTTGGCTTCGACGTCGACCGTGTTGGCGTCGGCCGTGCGCTGCGTCGTCACCTGCTGCGGCGGCGCCGCGGCCGATGCGTCGGCCGCTTCGTTGGCGCCCTTGACGCCTTCCTTGAAGCCCTTGACCGCGCCGCCGAGGTCGGCGCCGATGTTCTTCAGCTTCTTGGTGCCGAAGATCAACACCACGACCAGCAAAACGATCAGCCAGTGCCAGATGCTGAAAGAACCCATGATTCTGTACTCCTGAAAACGAACCCGGAATTCTAGGTGACGGGGCTTGTCACCCTTTCAGCCAGGGTCTGGGGCCACCGAACGCGTGCATGTGCAGGTGATAGACCTCTTGCCCACCATCTTTGCCGGTGTTGATGACGGTCCGAAAACCATTCGTCACGCCCAGCTCGCGCATCAGCCGGGGCGCCAGGCCCAGCATGCGCCCGAGCAGCGCGTCGTGCTCGGGGCCGACATCGGCGAGCGTGGCAATGTGCGCCTTCGGGATCACCAGCACGTGCACCGGCGCCCACGGGTTGATGTCGTGGAAAGCGAGCAGTTCGTCGTCTTCGAAGGCCTTTTTCGCCGGAATCTGGCCGGCGACGATCTTGCAGAAGATGCAGTTCGGGTCGGCAGTCATGCTGGCATCGCGACGTTGCTGTTGAGGTTCATCCAGCCGCGAACCACGCGGTACAGGAACCAGATCGAGATGATGGTCCACGCGATCCAGCCCGGCACGAAGAACAGCGCCCACAGCGGCGCCGTCACCAGGTACAGCCCTCCCGCCCACAGCACCGTGCGGATGCGCCAGCCGAAGTGCGATTCCTGCCAGGTGCCGACAGCGTCGCCGCGCTTGACGAGGTCGAGCACGAAGGCCACCAGCAGCAGCGCGATGCTGGCCTGCGCACCCGGCAGCACCGCCGAGACGGCGACGATGGTGTGCAAGGCATAGCTGATGTGGCCGATGTTCTTCAGCGACTGGTCGCGGCCCGCGACTTCGACGACTTGATTCAAGCTGCACCTCCTTCGCGTTCGCGCACCTTGCGCAGAGCAAACTCGTCCAGGCCCGAGACCCCTTCGCGACGGCGCAGTTCGGCGAGCACCTGCGCCGGCTCGATGTCGAAGTGCGCCAGTGCCACCAGGCAGTGGAACCACAGATCGGCCATCTCGCCGACGATGCGCTCGGGAGCGCCGTCCTTGCCGGCCATCACGACTTCGGTGGCTTCTTCGCCGACCTTCTTCAAGATGGCGTCGGTGCCTTTGAAAAACAAGCGGGCGACGTAGCTTTGCTCGATGTCGCCGCCGCGCCGCGAGGCGATCACTTCGGCCAGCCGGGCCAGCGTGTCGTCTGCGCTGGTCATTTTTGTCATTTGTAGATGCGCTCCGGGTCTTTCAGCACCGGCTCGACCGCGCGCCATTCGCCGGCCTCAAAGCGCTGGTAGAAACAACTGTGTCGGCCGGTATGGCAGGCGATGCCCGGCGCGCCGGCTTCGGCGCCGAGCTGCGTCACCTTCAGCAGCACGACATCGTTGTCGCAGTCCAGCCGCATCTCGTGCACCTTCTGGGTGTGGCCCGACTCTTCGCCCTTGTGCCACAACCTCTGCCGCGAACGGCTCCAGTAGACCGCCTCGCCGCGGCGTGCGGTCTCGGCGAGCGCGTCGCGGTTCATGAAGGCGAACATCAACACGTCGTTGCTGCCGTTTTCCTGCGCGATGACGGGCACCAGGCCGTCGCGGTCCCACTTGATGCTGTCGAGCCAATCCATGACCCAAGTTTAGTGGGTCGGACCTTCGAAGCCGCGCTCGGCGGCGAACCACCGCAAGACCGGCAGGGTGCCGGGCAGCACCGGGCTCACCCGCACCGGCAACGTCTGCCAAGCCATCTGCTGGCCTTCGCGCATCTCGAACTCGCCCGACCAGGCGAAGACCTTGCAGAAGTGCAGCCGCACCCGCGCGTGCGGGTAGTCGACCAGTTCCTGCTGCCACGGCAGCGCGGCGGCGATTTCGATGCCGAGTTCTTCATGCAGCTCGCGCCGCAGCGCCTGCTCGACCGACTCGCCGGCTTCGAGTTTGCCGCCGGGGAATTCCCAGTAGCCGGCGTAGACCTTGCCCGGCGGACGCGAGGTCAGCAGGAAGCGGCCTTGCTCGTCGATCAGAACGCCGACCGCGACATCCACCGGCGTGCGCTCAGTCGGCATGCCGGCCCGCATAGTCGCGCGCGAACTGGTGAGCGACACGCCCCGAGCGCGAACCCCGCTCCAACGCCCAGACCAGCGACTCCTGCCTTGCCAGAACGATCGCGCCTTCAGCGACGCCGAACGAACGCAGCCACTGGGCGACGATCGCCAGGTACTCGTCCTGCGTGAACGGGTAGAAGCTGACCCACAGCCCGAAGCGTTCGGACAGCGAGATCTTCTCTTCGATCACCTCGCCCGGGTGGACCTCGCCGTCTTCGGTGTGCTGGTAGCTCAGGTTTTCCTTCATGTACTCGGGCAGCAGATGGCGGCGGTTGCTGGTGGCGTAGATCAGCACGTTGTCGCTGGCCTGCGCGACCGAACCGTCGAGCATGCTCTTCAGCGCCTTGTAGCCGGGCTCGCCCTCGTCGAAGCTCAGGTCGTCGCAGAAGACGATGAAACGCTCAGGCCGCTCGGCAACCAGGTCGACCAGGTCCGGCAGGTCGACCAGATCGCCCTTGTCGACCTCGATCAGGCGCAAGCCCTGCGGCGCGAATTGATTCAGGCAGGCCTTGATCAGCGAACTCTTGCCGGTACCACGGGCGCCGGTCAGCAACACGTTGTTGGCGCCGCGCCCGGCGACGAATTGCTCGGTGTTGCGCAGCAGGCGCTCCTTCTGCGGCTCGACTTCCTTCAGATCCGACAGCCGGATCGTCGCCACGTGGCGCACCGGCTGCAGCACGCCGGCCGATTGACCCAGGTTCGCGCGCCGCCGGTAGCGGAAAGCGATAGACGCGCCCCAGTCGGGCGCCGCAGGGGCCGGCGGCAACACGTTTTCCAGGCGCGCGAGCAGGGCTTCTGCGTGCGCCAGCAGCGAATCCAGGGCGGCGGTCATGGGGAAGAGTTTAGAGGGCCGGCACGCCGCCTCGGCGCGGCCCGCCGGGCGGCCCGCGCCAGCCTCTCAGGCCGTCAGCCGCTCCAGCGCCGGGTCGAGGTGTTCGGTGGGCAGCCGGCGAAAGCCCGAGCGTGCATAGCGCTGCAGCCGGCCGACTGCCAGTGAGACCAGCGCCGACGCCAGTGCGTTCGAATCGACCGTCGGCGTCGAGGACCCCGAGACTTCGGCCGCGCCGCGCAGGCTCTGCCGAAGCTGGGATTCGACGCGGTCGAAGAACTGGTTCATCCGCGCGATCAGCCGTTCGTGCTCGAAGACCAGCGCGTCGCCGACCATCACCCGCGTCATGCCCGGGTTGCGCTCGCCGAACTGGAGCAGCATCGTGACGATCTTCTGCGCCTGTGTCGCGCCCGAAGTCTCGCGCTCGATGATCTGGTTGACGAGCGTGAAGACGCTGGCCTCGATGAAATCGATCAGCCCTTCGAACATCTGCGCCTTGCTGGCGAAATGACGGTACAGCGCGGCTTCGCTGACATCCAGCTTGGCCGCCAGCGCGGCGGTGGTGATGCGCTCGGCGCCGGGCTGTTCGAGCATCGCGGCCAGCGTCTGCAGGATCTGCACCCGGCGTTCGCCTGGCCGCGGGCGCTTGCGGGCCGGCGGCGGTGGCGGCTCGTCAGCCGCCTCGACCGCGGCGACCGGGTTTGCTTCGTCGGGCAGGTCGGGCATCGGGGCGGTGGCGCGAGAACGGTGTTCGGGAATTCTGACATACGGCCCGCGCGGCGCTCCGTGCAGGTAAACACTGACATTCGAAAAGAAACCGGGCGCTGCGTCGTACCGATGGAGGATGTCCGATCGATTGCGGCGGCCTAGATTGCGCGCTTCGGTGCGCGCGCCCCCGGCAACCGAAACCGGCTTCCCCCGCACTCAACAGGCACCGCGTCGACGGCTCGCCTTCGCGACCCGCCTGCCGCGCCATCGCGCGCGACGCGACACCCCTATTCAGAGACCGATCATGCTGCTCGAGACTCTCGATTCCCATCCGGGCCCAGCGCCCGGGCTGAGCGCGCCGCCGCCTTGCCGCGCGGTCTGGCTGCGGCCGACCGGCCAGACCCTCGTCACGACCCCCTGCGGCGCCGAAAGCACGCGCTACGCAGGCCCGATCGTCGGCACCTGGGGCGGCCGCTCGGACGGCCAAGGCCATGTGCGCACCGATGCCGCCGGTTTCCACGCCGAATTGAAGCTGTCTGCCGGCCAGGCCTTCAACGCCACCCTCACCGGCGGCGGCCACCGGCGCGACTGGCTCGGCATCGACGTGCCCGGCGCCGCCGATGGCTCGCCGCAGCCGCTGGATGTGCTGCTGTCGCTGGAAGGCGAACTGGAATGCCGCGCGAAAAGCCCCGGCCGCTGGGGCACCGACCCCGGCGGCAGCGCCTACGTCGGCACCGAAGACGGCAGCGGCCGGCCGCTGGCCTTGCGCCTGCGGCTGGACCCGCAGAACACCGGTGCCGTCAGCGGGCAGGCGCGGCACCGGATCGTGCTGCCCAACGGGCGCTGGTCGCCGCTGGTGATGCGCTTCGCAACCCGCATCCATACCAGCCTGGACCAGGCGATGTGCTAGGCCGTGACCGCCCACGTGACGGTGACGCCGGCCGATGCGGCCGCGAGCTGGCTGAGCTAGCGCGGGCGCCGGACCAGCCGGCCCAGCGAGCGCACACGCCGGTCGACATACGGCGGCGTCATCGTGACCCGGGTCGCCGCGGCCACGCCCCAGCGCGCCGACCGCGTCCAGCGCTGCATCCAGACGGTACCCATGCCGATGCGGCGCGCCGACTTCAAGTGGTCGAGCGTGTCCTCCACCAGCACGCAGCGCGACGGCGCCACGCGCAGCCGGGCGGCGACCTGGCGCAGCATGCGTGCATCGGGCTTGGGCCGCAGGTGGCCGAACATCTGCATGCGCTCGATCGGGATCACGCCATCGAAGAGTTTCGCGATGCCGAGCACGCCGAGCACGCGCGCGGTGTAGGCGGCCGGCGCGTTGGTGAGGATGAACTTGCGCCCAGGCAGCCGCGCCAGCGCCGCGAAGTCGTGGGCATGGCCGCGCACGCGCTCTTCCAGCCCGGGCAGGATGTGGGTGTGGTGCAGGAAGTGGTGCAGCTTCACGCCGTGGTGGCGCACCAGGCCGAGCAGCGTGGCGCCGTACCGTTGCCAGTAGCGCCGGCGCAGCGCGTCGGCTTCGGCCTCGGTGATGCTCAGCTCACGCACGATGTAGTCGGTCATGCGCTGGTTGATGTCGCCGAAGGCGGCGAACGACGCGTCGTGCAGCGTGTTGTCGAGGTCGAACAGCCAGACCGGGTGCAGGCCCTCTTTCATCGGCGTGCCTGCGCGTGCAACCCGACTACTTCGACCCCGTCGCGCAGCCAGTTCTCGCTGCCGCCGTAAACCAGCATCTGGCGAGCGACGCGCTCGCCCAGCAGCGCGGCCACGCGATGCAGCGGCCGCAATTGTTCACCGTGCACCGTCAGGCCGGCTTTCACCTCGACCAGGCCCAGCCGCCCCGGCGGCAGACCCTGCTCGACCAGCAGATCGACTTCGAGGCCGGCGCTGTCGCGGTAGTAGTGCAGGCCGACCGGCAGGCCCTGGTGCAATGCGTGCTTAACGAATTCCATCACCACCAGATTCTCGAACAGCGGGCCGCGCAGCGGATGGGCGGCGAGCTGGGCTTCGTCGGTGATGCCGAGCAGCCAGCAGGCCAGGCCCACATCGCAGAAGTAGAGCTTGGGCGACTTCACCAGCCGCTTGCCCAGGTTGCTGAACCATGGCGTCAGCCGGCGCACGATGAAGCTGGCCTCCAGCAAACCCATCCACGCCTTGGCCGTGTGGCCGGAGACGCCCACGTCGCCGGCCAGGCCCTGCAGGTTGAGCACCTGGCCCACGCGGCCGGCCGCCAGGCGCACGAAGCGGCGAAACTCATCCAGGTTGCGCAGCTCGATCAACTGGCGCAAGTCGCGTTCGACATAGGTCGCGAAGTAGTCGCCGAGCGCCACGCTCGGGTTCAGGCCGTCGGCATGGATGCGCGGGTAGCCGCCGGCGTAGAGCAGGCGGTCGGTCGAGCCGTCGATGCCGGCAGCGCGCAGCTCGGCCATCGACATCGGCAGCAGTTGCAGCAGCGCGGTGCGCCCGGCCAGGCTCTGGCCGATCGACGCCATCAGGTCGAAGCCGTGGCTACCGGTCAGGATGTACGCGCCGGGCCGCGGCCGTTCGTCGACCGCGACCTGGATCCACGAAAGCAGCTCCGGCACACGCTGGATCTCGTCGAGCACGACGCCGTCGCTCGGCAGGCCGGCGAGGAAGCCGCGCGGGTCACTCTGCGCGAACTCGCGCAGATCGGGCCGTTCCAGGTTGGCGTAAGCGTAGCCGGCGAAGGTGCTGCGGCACAGCGTGGTCTTGCCGGCCTGCCGCGGGCCGGTGACGGTGACCACCGGGTATTGCTCGGCGCGCTGACGCAGGGCGCCCTCGAGCAAACGCGGGAAGGACATGGTTTGTGCAAATCCGAAGTACTACTTCAGTATTGCATGAATCGCCCTGGTCAGCTCAATGCGAGCGGATCATCGTCCCGAACGGCTGGTCGGTCAGGATCTCCAGCAGCGTCGCGTGCGGCACCCGCCCGTCGATGATGTGCACGGCGTTGACGCCACTCTTCGCGGCATCCAGCGCGCCGGCGATCTTCGGCAGCATGCCGCCGCTGATCGTGCCGTCGGCGAACAGCTCGTCGATCTGCCGCGCCGACAGATTGGTCAGCAGCTGGCCGGCCTTGTCGAGCACGCCCGGCGTGTTGGTCAGCAGCATCAGCTTCTCGGCCTTCAGCACGGTGGCCAGTTTGCTGGCCACGAGGTCGGCATTGATGTTGTAGCTCTCGTTGTGTTCGCCGAAGCCGATCGGGCTGATGACGGGGATGAACTGGTCGTCCTGCAGCGCCTGCACCACGCTCGGGTCGATGGCGGTGATCTCGCCGACCTGGCCGACGTCGTGTTCGATCGTCGGGTCGTCCTTGTCGATCATCTTCAGCTTCTGCGCGCGGATCATGCCGCCGTCGCGGCCGGTCAGGCCGACCGCCTTGCCGCCGGCGGCGTTGATGAGGCCGACGATGTCCTGCTGGACCTCGCCGCCGAGCACCCACTCGACGACTTCCATCGTCTCTTCGTCGGTGACGCGCATGCCCTGGATGAAGGTGCCCTTCTTGCCCAGCCTCGACAGCGCCTCGTCGATCTGCGGGCCGCCGCCGTGGACGACGATCGGGTTCATGCCGACCAGCTTCAGCAGCACGATGTCTTCGGCGAAGTCCTGCTGCAGCGCGGGGTCGGTCATCGCGTTGCCACCGTACTTGATGACCAGCGTCTTGCCGTGGTATTTCCGGATGTAAGGCAAGGCCTGCGCCAGGATCTCGGCCTTCTCGCGCGGGGTGATATGGTCCAGGGGCGTGTCGGCGAAGGTGCTCATCGGCGGCGTTCCGAACGGCCAAGAATGGCCAGAGTTCGGGCGATTGTAGGGACGGGTCATCGGCGCCGGGTGCTCGTGCGTTGTCGGCGCTGGAGGTCTGAATGAACAAGTTTCTCGCAGGCGTCGCAAGCGCCCTGATTTCACTCGCCGCGCTGGCCCAGGCGGCCAACACCGACGGCGAGGTGACGCGCATCGACAAGGCCGCCGCGCGCATCACGCTCAAGCACGGCGGCATCAAGAACCTGGACATGCCGCCGATGACGCTCGCCTTTCGGGTCGGCGACCCGAAGCTGCTCGACGGCGTGGCGGTCGGCGACAAGGTGCGCTTCGCGGCCGACAAGGTCGGCGGCACCTACACCGTAACGGCTTTGACCAGGGCGCCGTAAGCGCGGCCGCAAGCCCCCGGAAACCCACTTCCGGGTCCTTCGCTCGGGCGGCGTAGAGTCCCGCCATGGCCGCCCACCACACCCACGACCTCAGCGCTTTTCACCACAGCCACGCATTCGCCGACGGCAGCGTGCAGCGGCGACAGCAGGCGCTGACCCGCGTCACCGCGATCACGCTGGCGGCGATGCTGTTCGAACTGGCGGTCGGCTGGTGGAGCGGATCGCTGGCGCTGCTGGCCGACGGCTGGCACATGGGCACCCACGCGCTCGCGCTCGGCGGCGCGGTGCTCGCCTACCGGCTCTCGGCGCGCGCCGGCGGGCGCGCCGGCTACGCCTTCGGCGGCTGGAAGATCGAGGTGCTGACGGCCTACACCAGCGGCTTGATGCTGCTCGCGGCCGCCGTGTGGATCGCCGTCGATGCGCTGGCCGCGCTGCGCCAGCCGCACCCGATTGCCTACCGGGAAGCGATCGCCGTTGCGGTCTTCGGCCTGCTGGTCAACATGGCCAGCGTCTGGTTGCTCGCCCGGGGGGCCCAGGGCGATCATTCCCACGACCACCACGACCATCCTGGGCACGGGCAGCACGGCCACGGCCATCATGCCCACAAGCACCACGACCACAACTTCAGCGCCGCCTACATCCACGTACTGGCCGACGCCTTCACATCGGTGCTGGCGATCGCCGCGCTGTCCGGCGGGCTGTTCGGCGGCTGGGCCTGGCTCGACCCGGCGGTGGCCTTGCTCGGTGCCGCGATCATCGGCCAGTGGTCGTTCGGCGTGCTGCGCAACAGCGGCAAAGCGCTGGTCGACGCAACAGCCGACCCGGCCATCAGCCAGCGCATCCGCGACCTGCTGGAGGCCGACGGCGACGCCAAGGTCTCCGACCTGCACGTCTGGCAGATCGGCGCGACGGCCTGGTCGGCCGCGCTGTCGGTGGTCGCC
>Ga0307513_10004317_pt1 | contig 18996 bp, 24 predicted proteins | sample 15_EM_MG_FD_202174 | JGI IMG/M metagenome (GOLD analysis project Ga0307513, IMG submission 202174) | Populus trichocarpa ectomycorrhiza microbial communities from riparian zone in the Pacific Northwest, United States - 15_EM | ecosystem: Host-associated > Plants > Roots > Unclassified | place...
GCAAGTGCATAGTCATGTGAGAACTATGAGTCAAGTAACGTCATAGTGTGAAATCCAACATACCTTATGACTCATAAGTATGAGTCATGTGAAATCTGCCTTGCTTAGTCACGATTTGTGACAGCTGGGGGAGGATTTGGAGGAAGTTGACCTGGGTTCCCTATAGTCGTCAAAGCCCCCCACTGATTTGCGGCCCCTGGCGGTAGTAACGATGGGTGCAAGACGACCTGCCCAGAGGGGATTGCGGGATTTGGCACTACCATTTTGCCTTTGTTATTTGTGTCATTCAACTTCCGGCAAGTGTCCTTAACCAGTTCCACGACGGCCTCCTCGATATCGTCTAGACGATGCATATCATTGGCTGCCACTGCGCAGATGATGAGATCGCAGGCAGGACGCAAGGTCCTCATGCCTGTGCATATTGGCAGGAAGTCGGCGTGATGGACATTTTTGGGCGTTCACCCTGCTGGCGGAAAGCCCCTTGCTATCATCGGATCCTGGGCACAGTTCCGCCTCTCGGTGTACATTTTCTTTTAAGCCTGGACTTGTGTGAAGCCCATGTTTAGCTTATGATCGCTAATTGCTCGACTGCCTCGGTTAGTGCGATGCCTGCTGATTGCCCCTTCCCGCGAACTAGGTGGTAGTTGGTCTATCTGTCCCGGCGCAAGGACTCCGGCATTTTGCATGAATACATACTGCATGTTGATATTTTGCGCCATGTCGGTTGTGGGTTTGTTTATATTGATAGTTGATTTGGGGATCCTAGTCTTGTGAATATAGAGGATGTTGTGGATTTTGTGGAAGTTGTGGATGTCGGATTATCCTTGGTATGAACTTGGTGCTGTCGTGATCAACCCACATTATATATTCAACTCTCAGACATTCAAGATGGTTTGAAAGAATCATGAATTGTTTGAATTGTTTTCAAGAATTAAGATGCGTCAAGAACTGACCCCTCGGCCCTCCATTAGTGTTTCACTGGTTTCCTGTGAACGCAAGATGATAACCACCTGATACCATGTGATGTCGCAACACACAACGCCAAACGTGTTCGACCGCTTGTGATCGATCAGTGTGCACAGCGCTAGGCCCAGCATCTCCAGTCATCCGCACGCGTTAACATCAAGACGACGAAAAGATCACACTACCATCACCCACACTGGACTCCCGAAATCGCGGCGCCGAATTCGATTATGCCGGTCAAATGTTCATTTTGTGGCATAAGATACGAGCGTGCAGGCGAATACGAGCCACACTTGCGAAGTAGGTATGCAAATCTCGATATCATACTCGCAACCACCATACGGAATCCACCTGCGGACGTCCTTACCGACTGGGGGACCGACCTATCTGACTCCAAGGAACCCATCGAACACTCCGATTCAGACTACGAATCAGATCCTGCCGGAGATACAGCTGGTAGTGAGAGCGACGCCACTGATGCAAGGCTTAGGCGGGAACCCGAACAGAAGTACACTAGGACAACACGTACCCAGTCGCTGCGGAACAGGTGGATTATCAGGGCCCCGGGCAAGCCATTGTAGAGGTTAAAGAGTACTAGGAAGAATGCAGGGATTTGTGCGAGAACCCAGGGGCTCCGTTTGCTTCTGCCCAAGGTTTCAAACATGCATCTTGGTTCATAGAGAGCAAAGTCTCAAAGACGAGGATTAACGATTATGTTTCGAATGGTATTAGGAACTCGACATCCATCGGCTATAGCTCTATGCATACGTTGGAGAATCTTCTCCGACACGTGGATCCGTATAGCCAGTATCTGCACTGGTCAGAGAGACATGTGGAAGACGGTCAGAGAACATCACCATTCTTCTATCAGAACGTCCTAGACTGCGTGAGATATCTTCTTCGCCAGATCGCCTATCATGATGACTTGGTCTATGCGCCATGCCGTGAATACCACCAGCACGGACAGAGAATTTATGCAGAAATGCATACGGCTGACTGGTGGTGGGACATCCAAGTACTGCCGCGTAGTCTCTTTTATGTGAAAGCCTACTAATAGATCACAGGAAACACTCCCGGAAGGGGCGACTATGGTTCGAATGATTGGGATGTCAGATTAGACGAATCTCACCAACTTCTCTGGAGACAAGAAAGCATGGCCGGTTTATATGACGATCGGAAATCTTCCGTCAACAATACGTAACAGACCTGGATCAATGGCGATTCTGCTTCTTGGGCTATTGCCCATTCCGCCCAAGGTCGCAAAGTTCTCTAGGGCCGACAAACTCGAGAGACTGATCAATGCCGACACACTCAGTGGCAAATTCGAACTCGTTCTTGCGCCATTGAACGGTACGGCGCGGGAGGGCGCCCCTATTGATTGTGCTGACGGCAAGATCCGGAGATGCTTCCTGATAATGTCAGTGTCGATTGTGGAACATAGGGAAAACAGTACCCTACACTGGATCAAATCCAACGCCTGTCCTAAATGTCAGGTGCCTCCAGAAGAATTACGAAGCCGAGCCGGCCACCATCGTGCTAGAGATTACGCAAGATACGAACGCTACGAAGGCGAAAACCCGTCCCTAGATTCCGAGACCCACGACGCTACTCACGCTCGCTACAGGAATCAAACTCATGGTATCAAGATGGGCCAAAACGCTTTTCAAGGACTCATGAGAGTTTCGACGGCTGATCTCCACAAGCCGGATATGCTTCATACAATATATCTAGGACTCTTCAAGCATATGAGGGACAGGATTCAGTGATTTCTCAAAAAACAGGCGTGACAGCAGGCCTTCGACGACGCCTGGAAAGCTTTACCCCCTTACCCGGGATTCTGTGTCCCCAAAAAGGCCTACAGGGAGGTTACGCAGTGGCAAGGAAAAGTGATGAGGAATCTCGGGTGTTGTTTGTTGGGAGTTCTCGCTGTAGCGTTGAGACAGCCTGATAGTACTCGGGTGCAACCCTTCAGACGTGCTCACACCTGTGTCAGGTCACTGCTTGACTTCACTATGATGGCTCAATACTGAAGTCACACACTGTTAGGCGCACGGACTCCCAGTAAGGATCTACAGGGCAAAGTTACCCTACCTTGGCGCATACGAACTTCGAAGGAAAAAGATAACACCCCCCTCCAGCGCCGGCATTGGGACGTCGCGTCATCACTGGCCGCCTCGGTAGTTGCGTCCCAACACCAAAGACCACTATCAATGAAACACATCTTATAACACCGTATACGTCGCGGCCGTCCGTCCGACCGGATCCTGTTCACAGGATATATCAGGGGAGACCTTCGAGCACATTATGGAAGGTGAGGCAGGTGAATCGGACAACGGCGCATAAAGTTACAGACACTTGAAGACAGGCAGTTGGAAGCATGGGTCGAAGGTAACGGGACGTTTTGCACGAAAGTTAGTCCCCTCGTACCTACTAAGTCGTGTAGGGTATGAAGGAGGTAACTATGCCCAGTAAGTGGATCGGGTGCATGCACAGAGGACAAGTTGGTAAAAGATGGAGTCCGAGGGAAAAAACCTGTAGGTGCGATCCCGAGGACAAGTCATATAATGCCGGAAGACCAGAATACAACATGCAGTTGCGAGTTGAATTCTCGACGGAACCAACCAAAGAAGATTGGCCATCTTCTGTCCAGCGAGTTAGACTACGTTCGGCGAGCACGAGGGCAAGATAATTCGTAACCATCGTCCTCAACGGATAAACGGATGAGCTGACACCTGACGTGGTTTCCACAACATCAGGAATAATGAAAGTGCAGACCAATAAGTTGGCCATGGGAGCAAAAAGTGTGGGAGAGAGTTTTCATGGTCTACGAGTGTTCGCACTCAAGTGAAGTTCGCAGAATTGCGGGCAAGGAACTTAGCTAGTATAGAGTTAGCATGTATACTGCGATTGCTCAGACGCGGAATATAAATATCGAAGCATCTTCCCTGCTATTAGACACAACAAGCACGGAGAAGAGATCTTATCAATATAATTAGTTATCTACACTTTTATCGTTACCAATACTTCGACTATCTACACCGAAGTGAATATTATATCTAGCCTACATTACTCGTGTCTTCTTAACGAGTTCTCTGATATAATTACGATCTGGGTCCTAGCTGTCGGAATACCTCACGCCGAAGCTACCACCTAACAGTATATTGATACTTCTCATCGTTACCGAGACGAATGTTTGGCAGAGACATATATACTCCCAAACCAGAAATCCTTTTTGAACCAAGACCCTTGAGGACGACCTCAATAGCACAAATCTACTTGCCAGAATTCATAAGGGAACTAGGAACACAAAGACCCTATCACGAAACCTAGGCATTCTGGATAAATCTAGAAAAAATCATCACTACCCAAGACCTAGAAGTCTTATACCAACATTGGGAAGGCAAAGGGTTCCGTTACTACGAACCAGAGGAGGAAATTGGTCAGGACTGGTACGTCGGGTACTAAAGCGACGGGAGACCCTCAAGTCCGGAGTTTGAAATACCCGAAGTCTGGGGAGGAAACAAAAGATAAGTTTTCCTTATTGAAGTCAAAGAAATGTCTTCTGACCCCAAAGCTCCTGAAGCCATGGAGTGGCAAGGAGGAGAACGGCCTGGAGGAGGTGAAGGAAGCGAAGGAGGGGATGAGCTCTCCTCCGTTCAAGCTCCAAGCGTGGAAACCACCGTCACCCACCTCGTCCGATCGCATTCGGCGGATCGGGCACCCCAGTCCCCTGTTGGCTTAGCCTTTCCAGAAAAATACGGAAAGGGTGACGCCCCGGATGTACCCGAACGCCTGAACCCACAGGCGAACCCCTCATGGCCGTTCGGATCCACAGATTAGAGCAGATCCTCGGCCGATTTGACCCAACGCTCACTGTCAGCCAAGATAGAGAACATCTGGTATTCAGTTCCCTCCCGACCAATATATTGTTAATGGCCCATAAACTGGTCACGGTAAAAGACCAGTTAAAGTCCGGTGTCTAGTGAGTCGGTCGAGAGCTCGCCCGAGTAGACAAACAAGTCTGCCTTTTGGACTCCGCATCTCAAAAAGTCCAGGAAAGCTTCGCCACTCAAGTTTCCCAGCGACTTGGTGAAACAGATGAGCGACAGACCAGACATGAGGCTGTCACCTCTCATCTTCACGAAGCAGTGCAAGGAACTGGCGAACAATCCATGCACCGGGACCTACTCCTCGATCAGGATATTGTTCGGATAAACGAACAACACAAACGCGAGCTGCCAAATCACGAGATGAGTATTAATCTTGTGAGAGACGAGTTACGTAACCAACAGGAGTCTAGAGAAGCCCAAGATAGTGAGATCGCGGTGCTTAAGGCTCTGGTAGAACAATTGATGGGACAGGTCAAGGGAAAGGGGAAGGTGTCAGATCCGACACCGGAGGCGTCAGGGGTGGGTGGAGGAAGACCACCACCACCACCACAACACGGAGCGGCAGGAGCTCCAGGCGGAGGAGGGGGAGGAGACCCCGATGATGATGGAGAAGGATCTGGAAGGAAGCCAGATGAAAGAAGCAAGAGAAGACGGGACGAGAGACCCGCACCCCAGCCAGAAGAAAATGACTATGAGGCCGAAAACGACGAACAGTTTAACCTGTTCTCACGGGTCATGGCCAACGCCCTGGGACAACGAACAAGAGTCCCAGCGGAACCCCCTGCCATGTTTCGAAACGAGAAACACCAAGATATACGCATGTGGCTAATGACATGCATGGATTATTTTGGTCGAAACAGCTGGCAGGGGGAAGACGAGGCACAACGAATCCGATACGCCATAAGCCGAATGGACGGGAAAGAAGTCGCACCGTTTGCGTTAACCTACCGACGACAAATGACCGGGGAAACAGGTTATACGAGACAAGAAGGGTATGAGTTTTGGCATGTCTTTGCAGAACAAACCCTGCGACGCTTCGGACCCACCCATGAAGCGGAAAAATCCCTACGAGAAATGGGATCGGTCAAATATCGCGGTAATGTCGCCAAATTCTTGATGGAAATGGAAAATCTCAATATCCATGCAAGAGTCACTGGGATAGCCTGGAGAAAAATGATTGAAGACGAACTTCCCATTGAAGCATTGCGACGGCTCTCACACAGAGAATATGTCGACGAGGGGGAATGGTTAGAAGCAATCAGGACCATAACCCGAGCGGAAGAAGATTTCAAGGAAAGAAAAGATCTTCAAGGAGGCGGTCCCTCCGGCGCGACACGAGGTGAAAACCTGAAATTCGTGCATTCGAAGCCCACGGTTGCCGCAAAGCGTGTAAAAAAGCAATACACGGCTAAGGAAAAGGCGGACTACCAGAAGAAAAAGGCTGGGGAGAGAAAGGTGAAAAAGGAAGGTTCGGTGGCACCGACGGCGGAGGTTAGACATACGGTGTGGGCGGAAGCACACCAGGGCGTCGATCAGAAGGTTGTTGATAAACGGAAATCTGACAATGAATGCACGCGATGCGGGATGAGGTTCATCTTTGGAAACACTGTCGAAAACCGATACAAGTATCGGCCGTGTATCGAGGGCAATCAAAGCCCAAACGACCATCCGCATTCGCGCCAAAACGACGCCCCTAGGTAGCCACTGTTGCCGTTGAGGGCAAGGGAGAAAGCTCAAAGCGAGCGGGGCAAATGCCCCCAGCATGGGCCTTTGACGATGACGACATTTTATAAAAAGTCATCCAGGTACCGACAACCACGGTGATCGGGTAGTGAGGTTGCCGCCTCGAATCGAAAGACCTGGGGCGTAGTCGGTGACGAGATCCCACCGCAAGGCTAAAAGACCAAAGGATCCCGGTTGCCAATTTACGTCCTAATTTCGGTAGTCGGTGCTTACCACGGGAGCCATAAAAAACTACAAGTGAAGAAAGGGGTCGAAGTGACGAAAAGGGAAAAAGAAGGTTACCATTCGTCAGAACGGAACTTGAGTTGCACGACACGCGTGAGGAGGGTCGCAATCCAGGGCAACCTGACTTTCCCTCCGTGTAAAAAAGCCGGGCTAATAGAAGCTGGGGGCGCCTCTATTGGGCACAAGGTTCATGGCCGACGAATGGTGTCTGAGGGGGTCACGGGCGTACGACCAAACTCAAAGGCGGAGGTACGGTGGACTCGTCGCAGGGGACAGTTTCATATGAGGGCTAAGTCGACGATAAAGGACTGCGCATCCTAGTCGCTCACTCGAGAGGTACTCTAGTGAACCACCACTCCTGTGATATGGGAACTCCTCGGCAGGAGGTAAAGACCGCTAGTAGTGGGCTGCCCGATATCACAATATTAGACACTCATTGTAAAAGTTTGTCTGAGGAGGCTTCAAGAGCCGAAACTGCGCAGGCGCGGTAACAAACCCCCACATTACTTGTAACCGGGACGATGAAAAGATTTCATCAAGAACCAAGTGAAAGCTCTAGACCCATCAAGAAACCAAAACATTACGCCTGCCCTGAAGGGAAGGCATTTATTAAGAGCAAAGGACCAAAACAGATGATAAACGTCCTCTTAGATTCTGGTTCAAATATCTTTCTCATGAACCAGGACACCGCACAACGGCTTGAAATCCCGACCGAAGCTAGGGATTCACCGTTAAAAATGACCACCTTCGATGGCGAAACCGCGCCTACTGGAGCAATATTCTATACCCATCCTATTCTTTTGGAAATCGGTGCCAACGGCCACCGATGTATGATATCCTGCGAAATTGGGAATGCAGGAAGATATGACTTAATCATACCCTTTGGGTGGTGGCATGATGAGCACCCCCTTAAAAATATTGCGGACCCGGGAAAATGGGCCTTTGAAGAAGCAAAGTGCCACGCTCATATAGAAGATGAAGCGGTGGCAGATATGTTTGAATGGGATGAAACTGTGGCTTACGATGAGGAAGCACAGTATGTGGGACGGATAGAACGAGAAGAAGAAGGGGGAGTACAATTGGAGACGCTGCCAAAACCATATTGGCAGTATAAGGAGCTTTTTGAAGAGAAAAAAGCCAAAATCCTGGCGCCTCGAAGGACCTTCGACCACGCCATCAACCTTAAAGAAGGGGCCGAACCCCCATGGGGTCCGATCTATCCAATGTCGGCGCACCAGTTGAATGAGCTGGATAAATACCTCAAGAAAATAATGGCTGAGGGAAAAATAGCTGACAGCGAATCCCCTTACGGCGCTCCAATCCTCTTCGTTGCCAAACCTGATGGAAGTCTACGGTTGTGTGTAGATTATAGGAACCTCAACAAATTGACGATCCTGAACAAATACCCCCTAACACTGATGGATGAGCTCCGAGACCGTGTTGCGGGAGCAAAAGTGTTTACGAAGCTCAACCTAAAAGATCAATATCATCTTATTCGAATGAGGAAAGGCGATGAACACAAGACTGCCTTTCGCACATGATATGGACAGTACGAACACAAGGTCATGCCTTTCGGGCTCGTTAACGCTCCCGCTACTTTTCAGACAATGATGAATAAAATCCGCAGGGAATTCTTGGACCATGGAGTAGTCGTCTATCTAGACGATATCCTAATATACTCCGAATATATAGACGACCACATTAAGCTAGTCCAAAAAGTCCTAGTCCGACTCGAACAACACGACTTGGCCGTCTCGTTGAAAAAGTCGGTGTTCCACCAAGAAGAGGTCGAATTCTTAGGATACATTGTCAAAACGAACGGAGTCACCATGAGTGATAGAAAAGTGAAAAGCGTCCAAAATTGGGCACAGCCGAAATCGGTTAAAGAAGTACAAATTTTCATTGGGTTCGCAAATTTTTATCGACGATTCATCAAAGATTTCTCAAAGGTTTGGAAGCCAATAACCGAGACATTGAAGGGGAACCCGAAGGATTTTCGCTGGGGAAGAGAGCAGGAGGCGGCATTTGAGGAGTTGAAGAAAAGGTTTACGACGGCACCAATTTTATCGCATTTCTACCCAGGAAGAAGAACGGTGGTTGAGACAGACGCAAGCGACTTCGCGCTAGGATGTGTACTGTCTCAATACCAAGGGAGACGTCTTCACCCAGTGGCTTTCCATTCTCCAAAATTGAACAGCGCTGAAAGAAATTTCGAGATACATGACAAGGAACTTCACACAATAATGGAAGGGTTCAAAGAATGGAAAAGATACCTCTAGGAGGAAGAAGAACCCGTGACGGTATATACGGACCACTAAAATTTACAATCCTTTTTGACCAAAAAAGTCTGGAACCAGCGACAAATTCGATGGGCACAGGAGTTGACGAATTACAACTTCAAAATAGTCTACCGACCGGGAAGTAGGGGCGGGAAACCCGACGTGTTAAGTAGACGGCCGGAGTACTGTCCGGAGGAGGGAGCTCGTCACAGTGAACAGTGGATTTTGAAATCGGAACATTTTCAAATTCTCGTGATTCATCAAAAACGAAACGCAGAAACAGCCCTCGTCTCAGAAAAACGCGAACATACAAGCCTCAGGATAATGAAACTTTCAGACAAAGCTATAATCCCGACGAAAGGATCACGGTTTGCGGCCGGTCATGACATCTACGCCCTGAACGACGGGATGGTACCAGCAAAAGGACAGACAATGCTGGAAACGGGTATTGCCATGGGATTGCCGGAAGGAACCTATGGAAGGCTAGCCGCGAGAAGTGGTATGGCTAGCAAGATGGGAATAGCAGTGGGTGGTGGTGTAATAGATACGGATTACACAGGAGAAGTCCAGGTCATACTTCGAAATCATGGCGAGGCAGACTGCGTGTTCAAGGCAGCAGATCGGATAGCGCAACTCATAATAGAAAAGGTTGCCAACGCCGATGCCATGGAAGTAGACGATCTAGAGACCACCGAGCGAGGGAAAGCGGGCTTTGGATCCAGCGATCTAAACCCCAAGCGATCGGTTACGGCTAGAGAAGAAGGAGTCAAAATATGTTTCCTTCAAGCAAACACTAGCGAAAACGACTTCTTTAGTGCGGCTGATATCGGCAATCACCCTCGGTTAATGAAGGAAAGAGAAATGTTATCAAGCGCTCACGTCAATGCAGCCCTGACGCGAACAATGAACGATGCATTTCTAGACAAGATTAGAACGGCTGGGAAGGAGGATGAAAAGTGGCAGGACAGAGGCCCTGAACTAGATAGGTTAAGAGAAAGCGGGAAAAGGTTGCCGGACGAATGGATAGAAAAGGACGGGTTACTATATACCAAAAATCGGTTGTACATCCCCGAGGCCGAAGCCCTTCAAACGGAGATAGCCCAAGGCTGTCACGACTCATTAGTAGCAGGGCACTTCGGACAGGAGAAAACGATTGAGATAGTAGCGAGGGACTTTTACTGGAAAAAACTCGCAGATCGGATCAGAGACTATGTACGATCCTGCGACGAATGTCAACACAGTAAATCCCCAAGGCATGCCAAGTACGGATTACTTCAACTATTAGAAGTACCTTATGCCGCCTGGTCCCCCATATCGACGGACTTTATCACCCAACTACCGGAATGGCAGGGTAAGACTCAGATCATGGTAGTAGTAGACAGGTTCACCAAGATGGCTCATTTTATCGGCCTCCACGAGAATGCGACTGCGAAAGATGTTGCGGATACCTTCCTTCGGGATGTTTGGAAACTTCACGGATTACCGACCGAAATCGAATCGGACATGGACGGGAAGCCTTCTGGCGAATTCTGAAAATCATTGTGCAAAATGCTAGGAGTTAAAAGGCGCATGTCAACGGCGTACCACCCTCAGACTGATGGACAAACGGAAAGGACCAACCAAGTGCTGGAAGGCTACTTACGAACATTTGTCAACTACGATCAGAACGACTGGTAACAACTATTGCCGTTAGCAGAACATGCCTACAAGAACTCAGCTACCAATGCACACAAAATGACCCCCTTCTTCGCCAACTACGGTTTTCACCCACAGACAGAATGGATGAAAGAGAGAGCAGCTTATAACCCCGGTGCGACATTGTATGCTCACTGGATGCAGGACATACATCGACAGGGGAAACAAACCCTAGAGAACACACGGGAATCGATGAAGAAATATTATGACTGAAAGGCGACAGCACAACCCAACATCGAGGTCGGCGACTTGGTAATGTTGAATGCAAAAAACATAGGTACCAAACGACCATCGAAGAAGTTGAGTCCAAAGCTGTATGGCCCGTTCAAAGGCTTAGAGAAGAAAGGAAGTCGGGCATACAAGCTAGAAATATCCCCTAGGTGCAAAATGCATCCGGTGTTTCACGTTTCGCTGTTGGAACCCTACCGGGCCTCGAATCGACAAACTCGCGAACAACCTCCACGAGACCCCGAAGAGATCGAGGGAGATTTAGAATGGGAGGTAGAAAGAATCGTCAAGAGTGAGATCATTTCCTACACGCGAAAGGTTCGAGGAAGGAATAAACCGATGAACGAGCTTCGGTACTTTGTGAAATGGAAAGGCTGCGCGGAGGATGAAAATACGTGGGAACCCCCTGCGGGTATGGGGAACCCGCAGGAAGCGGTGGAAAGGTTTCATAGAGAAAACCCGGAGATCCCGGGCCCAGGAGCGGTCGAGTGACATAAGAAAGGTTTTCCATCGGTGGACAAGCAAACGCCGATGGTTTTAACCCCTACTATGTAGAGGTCGAAATAAGATGATAAGATTGTATAATAGACATAGAGTATTCGGGACGAACACTTCGAAGAGGGGAGCTCGTGTTAGGCGCACGGACTCCCCGTAAGGATCTACAGGGCAAGGTTACCCTACCTTGGCACATACGAACTTCGAAGGAAAAAGATAACACCCCCCTCCAGCCCCGGCGTTAGGACGGCACGTCATTACTGGCCGCATGGGTAGTTGCGTCCCAACACCAAAGACCACTATCCATGAAACACATCTTATAACACCGTATGCGTCGCGGCCGTCCGTCCGACCGGATCCTGTTCGCAGGATATATGAGGGGAGACCTTCGGCCACCTTATCCAGGTGGAAGCAGTTGAATCGGACGACGGCGCATAAAGTTACAGACACTTGAAAACAGGCAGTCGGAAGAGTGGGTCGAAGGTAACGGGACGCTTTGCATGAATGTTAGTCCCCTCGTACCTACTAAGTCGTGAAGGGTATGAAGGAGGTAACTATGCCCAGTAAGTGGATCGGGTGCATCCACAGAGGACAAGTTGGTAAAAGATGGAGTCCGAGGGAAAAAACCTATAGGTGCGATCCCGTGGACAAGTCATATAATGCCCGAAGACCAGAATACAACATGCAGTTGTCAGTTGAATTCTCGACGGAGCCAACCAAAGAAGATTGGCCATCTTCTGTCCAGCGAGTTACACTACCTGCGGCGAGCACGAGGGCAAGATAATTCGTACCCATCGTCGTCAACGGATAAACGGATGAGCTGACACCTGACGTGGTTTTCACACCATCAGGAATAATGAAAGCGCAGACCAATAAGTTGGCCATGGGAGCAAAAGGTGTGGGAGAGAGTTTTCAGGGTCTACGAGTGTTGGCACTCAGGTGAAGTTCGCAGAATTGCGGGCAAGGAACTTAGTTAGTATAGAGTTAGTATGTATACCGCGATTGCTCAGACTCGGAATATAAATATCGAAGCATCTTCGCTGCTATTAGACACAACAAGCACGGAGAAGAGATCTTATCAATATAATAAGTTATCTACACTTTTATCGTTACCAATACTTCGACCATCTACACCGAAGTGAATATTATATCTAGCCTACATTACTCTTGTCTTCTTAACGAGTTCTCCGATATAATTACGATCTGGGTCCTAGCTGTCGGAATACCTCACGCTGAAGCTACCACCTAACACACACCCGAGACTATATCTTCTATGGAAGAATATGTGACGCAGTTCCACGAGACGAAGGAAATCTTCTTGGAGTTTCGCATATCCAAACGGACGCAAGAGAAGGCTGATGAGTTGCGCAAGGAACTGGGTCGTCAGAGAGCCCAGATGAGGGAGCGAGTGCCCCCATCCGAACTGCGCCGGATCCGTGACGACGATCGTGAAGACGAGAACGACCAACCCATGGAAGTGATACATTCTGAATCTAATTTCATCTTTGTTAGGATGCATCTAATATGTCACTTTCGCGATCCCATCTACATGTTCGGCAATATTCCCATGTATTCTACCGAGTATGGAGACCTCGCACAGAAGGAGCAAATCAAGGATGGTTCGCGACGCTCAAATAAAACCCACGCAGCACGACTGATACAAAGCAGCTACGGTCGACAACATGCGATCCCCATGAGAATTTTGAACTTGGAATTCCTTCAACGTGCAGGAGCTGATTTACCAACTGATGTAGTAGAACAGTTAGAGAGGACCAGGCCCGCGCCAACCTCACCAGCCCATCGGAGGATTCTGAAGCCACGTCGTGCTAATATACCCGACGTCCTTGATTTTGGCAGAGCATGTGATTTATCCCCAGTGACGATTTGTCAGGAATTGATACGATCTGGCCAACTGAGCCTGCGTCCCGAGCCCCGACTGCCGGAAAATCCGGCGATACTTCGAGCTTTGCCGGTGGAACTACTGACGTAACTTGAGATCCAAGTTCTTGGGTTCCAGGAGTCAGGGGTTTACGACATAAACCGGGCCCAATCAACGGGTCCTCGACTCTTCCGTAACCAGACCAGTCGGAACCATTGCGTTTGGATACACGCTAGTGGGGAGAATATGTATGGTGCGCTCAGGGGTCATCTCCCGGGAAGGCTCATAGCTCTGTTCAAAATGCGGTCGGGCTATATGCAGCAGGATACGATCTATCCCCTCGCCGGGGTTCAATTCATGAGCCTGGTAGACTGCGGACGACCGTTTATGACGTACACGGTCTGGTAAGCATTCAGTTCATAGACGTTACCGGAGAGCTCACAATTGTGGATATCGGGACGATCATAGGCCTGGCGCATCTGATACCGGAGACAGACTAGCGCTGGCTTATCAACACTCGGATCGATTTACGCACGTTTATCGACATCTATTGGGATCACAGAGGGGGCTTGTATAATAAAATAAAGTTGGGGAGCGACGTAGCCTAGATGAGGGCTCTATCGCTCCTCGACGGACATGTAGCCTCACGATCACGACTAGACGATAAACGTGTATAATAGACAAGTATATAGTAGAGATATAGACATAGAGGAATAGAAACATCTAGAAACAAACAAATTATGCACGATAGTAGTAGTAGTAGGAGGCAAACCGGCAGGTGTGACTAGGGTGATATCGGCGGCAAGTTGTTATGACCACGCCCGGAAGCAGAAGGAAAAGAGGGTACCTTGGGGAGGCGTGCGGATGCTGCGGAGATGCGAGGCAGGACAAGAGACGTCAGAATGTGAGATAAGGGGTGGGAGAAATGCAGGTGTGTGGGGTGGTGGCGGGATGTGGGTAAGGTCTGACATGACGCAATCGGCGTTGGGAATGCTGTCCGGACGCTGGGGACGCCGAGGACGGAAAATCGACGTCGGATGCGTCCAGACGCGGCGCCGCGCCTCGGACGCAGGATTATTTTTGCTGATGCGCCGGGATAGCTGACGCTCCGGTTCGGCATGAACTGCGTCATCATTGTCAGCAAAGCTTTCACCTCTTTCCTGCATCATAGGATGATTTTGCTGGATCCTGTCTGTGATCGTCTCACGTAGATTCCTGAGCATGAGTTGCTGCGCTGCCCGTGGTACTGCCCGCCAGATGTTCTTCTGCCGTAAGAAAAGGTATTGCGAGGGTGGTTAGTCATTAGAACAAAAACCAAGGACGGGGGGGACATTGAGGGTCTCCTACCTCCCACTGCGTGAGTCTTGAAGTCCGGAGGATCGTGATACACCCCAAGTCGATCTGCGCGTAGTTGATGGCCCACGGCTGCACAAGTGAGACACACCATCGTACCATTGACACGATTAATGAATTCCGGGTCTCGCATCCTAAGCTTTCTCTTGCCATTGAAATACTTACGATTGATGGCGTCGGCAATCTGAGGCGCAAGGAACCGGAATGATAGAGGCTGCATCCAGGTCTTAGTCACTCGTGATTGGAAGTCCTGGTTGGGCCAGGGGCGACGGGCGGATACACACCTCATACCCATTTGAAGGGCACATGAACCAGTCATTCTCAAGAAGGTACTCGACTCTACGAGCGATGGCAGTGGGGTCGCCCGGTAGGCTGTATAATTCCGGTAAATGATTTCTTATATAAGGGATAAACTGCGCCCGCACGCCCGACTGTTTTTGACATATCTCTCATTGTTAGTGCAGCACCCTTTATAGTTGTGATCTCTGACTTACCATGTCTATACTCTTCGACGACGGTTCAATATTTCCGGCATCAGCAATCTCATCTTGCGCACGACTCCAAACACTATGCACCTAGGACGTCAAAGCAACCAGGTTCGGGAGTGGGTTAAGATAAAGGGTCTACTGAAGCATTAGATCCTTTGCTACCCCTAGTATTTCCACCCCCACGCCTGTCAGCGTTTTTCGCCTCAAATTAATTACATGCTTGACAGAAACAGTTCCTCTTGTACTGGGTTCGCCTGGTGGACTCGAGCTCCTCATACCAGACGTTCTTGTGCTAGGAACGCCAATTGGGGACGAATACCGGGCTACGCTAGATGATGGGAATGTCGCCGGGGAGAAGGACCTACCGGGAGTTATGGTCACATGGGCCGCGGGTGTTTGTCCCACAATTGCTGCCTCCAGTGAACCAGAGTTGGTCGAAATTCGCACAGTCCTTGGGCGATTGTTTCCGTGTGTCTCCTCCAATCGTGGCCCACCCCGATGTCTTGGGGTTGTCTCATCCGCACCATGGAGGTTCGCTCCTTCAGGTTTGGTGTCCGGTTCAGTTTCGTCGCCCGGATGTGACATCTGATAGTCATCGCTGATATCGTCACTGAGGCCCACGCGTTCCATATGCCCCTGTCCCTCAGCCTCCATCTCAGGTTCTGTATATGCTGGGGTCTGAATTGTGCTACTGCGGAGGGGCTTGGCCGGTCGTGCTAGAAGCCGTCTCGCGATTGGTGGTGGGGAAGAATTACCACGCGATGATTCAGCACTATTGGAGCTGCCGGATTCGGTTTGTTGTGTTACCGATCTGGACAGCCTATCCACTGGTACGACGTGGCGTCTACGCCCGTACATATTGCCCCCTCGTGAAGTTGGCTGATTTGATCCCATAGAGTCGGGTATGGTGTCGCGCCTTCGCCGGCTCAGATTGCCCACTCGTGGAGTTGGCTGCCACGACCGCATGGAGTTGAGTATGATGTCGCGCCTGCGCCTGTTAAGATTGCCTATCCCGGGTGCTGCCTGACTGCTGGAATTCAGATGCATGTGGGATATAGGACGGGTAGTGAACGTTGGTAAAGTTTGGAGTCAATCTGGTAATTGGATGTGTCGAGTTTGGTGGAAGGGAGGAGTGAGTATTGTGCGTTCGTCGAAGAGGACGCGTTAGGTCTTATACCTGTACGCTAGGATTTAGGGGTGTGGTAGGCTCACTTACTATCACTAGGTATGCAAGGGAGGGATGTGCCTACACAAAGAGGTTTAAACTTTCAATACCATATCCACGGTTCAGGAATTAGGATTCACAGGTCTATCGTGAGAAATAATAGATGAAATGAAGGTGTTGCTAACATCGCTGGATATGCAAAATCCAGCTGCCAGCAGTATCGGTTAGCGACGAGGGCTGTTCGCGAGACACTCACCACGCCAAAAGAGGATTAGGATCTACTCTCATCTCCTAGCGTCGAATCATCACCACCAACCGAAACTGTATTCAAGGACCACAGTACTGCCTTATGAATAATCTGACAGAGGTGGTTGATGCCAGACCAGATATAACTATGCACAGACTATCACTCAGTATGACAGTGAAAGAATTGCCGATGATCGGTATTGGAATTATTGCCATCGTGGCCACACCAGCGATGCAGACAATCGCAACATTGGTAGGGCACATCATACTGTCGTCAGGAGAGTTGGACTGGACGTCCGATGCAGGGGATTTCCCTACAAAATAGGGGTTTGAGATTGTGAACCCTCAAGTAGGGCTTTGGAGCTGAAATTCAAGACCTCCATAGGACCCCACACACGGGGGTCAGGCGTCAGAAACAAAGGCGAAACTACAGTGGCGTCAATGTCTCTGGGCGAAAGCTAGGTACAATCAGCATGGGCTGACAACGAGGTTGCCCGGGAAACACACTACGCCAAAATAGTCTTATCAGGTGTATCTACTCACATCTCCGAACCGCGAATCTTCTCCACTTATCTCCTTGAAACCTTATTGACAGGAATACAACATTGTGGTTCGCGCCGGACCGGACATAACTATGCACAGACTCTCACTCGGTATGAGAGTGAAAGAATTGCCTACGATCTGTGTTTGAATGATAGACATCGTGACGGCGCCCGCTGCATGGACAATCCTAACATTCATAGGACATATCATACTGTCGTCCGGAGAACTACAAGGAACGCAGAGTCCGAAAGAGGACATGTTTCCTACGACATGGGGCTTTGGGATCGTGAAAGTTCAAGTTCGGCTTTGGAGCTCAAATCCATAAGACCCCACACGCAGGTGTCGGGCCTCGGAAACAATAAGCGAAATCATCGTGGCGCAAATGTCGCCGGCTGGGTGAAAGCTACCCACAATCACCAATGATTGACAACCAAGTAGCACGGAAAACACCCACCACGCCCAAAGAGGATTAGGAGTATCTACTCTCATCGTGGAACAGCGAATCAGCACCACTCAGCTCCCTGAACACTGTATGGAAGGAATACAACCTTCGGAATAATCTGAGGCAGGCTGATCATGTCTACTAATGCGATGTGCACAAATACAGTAACTGGCAACGAGATTCGAAAAGTAGCCAATACCAGAGGCCAAGGTGAGGGGGTACAAGGAATTGATGACTATAATACAGTGGATAGGAACATGAAAATGTAAAGATTATGAGATGTCAGGGAAGTGTGTAGCTGACACGAAAAAGTAAGAGAATACTGGACTTGTTGGAAGCGTGTAGATGTAATGTGGAATTGTTGGGGTGACATGAAAAAAAGTAAACGGGAAGTGGCAAGAAGGTTCAAGTTCATGTTCTGTGACCCTATCGACGGACTATCCCTCGTCGGGGGGCAGGGTCGGTCGGCGGTTCAGGTTTGCTGGGTGGTTCTGGGCTGGTCGTGAGGGCCGCATTTGTCGCATTTGCGGGGCGGGTATCCCGAGATCCCCCTGCTGCAATTTGCTGGGCTGGGTGGGGGTTTGTAGTATCATGAGCAACGCTCGGCGTAGGCGCAGGAGAAGTGGTAGCTGAGTGAGAAGGGCTCAGAGGAGGGGGTGTAGACTCAGCGCAAGTAAACATCTCGGGTGCAGGGGTGGGGGACTTGGCCCGATGAATATCACCATCTTCTGCTGGTTCTGATTGGGCAGCAGGTCTGTCTACAGTGCCGTCGTGCGCACGCCCTGGGCCACGATGCTCACTAGTCCTGCGCGTCACAGCTCCCGATCCTGGTTGGGGCGCCACAGCCTCTTGTTCGGGAGTCTTCAATAGTTTTTCAAACCAGGGATCCTTTTGAACAATAGCCCTCAGGAGTCTGGCCCGCTCCTGCTCAGATGGCCCAGTGTCTGAATCCCGTTGTTGTGAATCCCTGGGACATCTGCCTAGTGGATCTCCGACCAGAGAATAATGGCTCCCTGAGGTGTTCCCACATTCCGATTCACCGCTGTCCCTGTCGTTGTCCTAGATATCTGATTTGACAAGATATTGAATGAAAATAAAAGAAAGCTTACTTCGTCACCTTGAATAATGTCTCGACCACGGCGATCAGGAGTGTGAACCTGTCCTGGGGGCACCCGATCATCTGTGTGGTGACTCTGATCGACATTGTCTTCATCTTGGCTGCCACTGCCATCGTTGCCACTCTCGTCGTCGTCGTCGTCGTCGTCGTCCCCGGCTCCGATGTCATCCCACTGCCCCCACCGGTCCCAGGCCTTACGATCGAAAAATGGATGTCCACCGGAGGCTGGCGCCGGGGTTTCGTCT
>Ga0307513_10004318_pt1 | contig 18996 bp, 19 predicted proteins | sample 15_EM_MG_FD_202174 | JGI IMG/M metagenome (GOLD analysis project Ga0307513, IMG submission 202174) | Populus trichocarpa ectomycorrhiza microbial communities from riparian zone in the Pacific Northwest, United States - 15_EM | ecosystem: Host-associated > Plants > Roots > Unclassified | place...
TGAAAGCATCTAAGCGGGAAACTCGTCTCAAGATGAGTCTTGCCGGGGCCTTGAGCCCCCTGAAGAGTCGTTCGAGACCAGGACGTTGATAGGCCGGGTGTGGAAGCGCAGTAATGCGTTGAGCTAACCGGTACTAATTGCTCGTGAGGCTTGACCCTATAACTTTGACGATCGAGTCGAAGTGTTATGCCAGTGACGCAATCTGCTGATAAGACTCTATGAATTCGCTGCGGCGTCGGTTCCGACGATGCGGCAACAAGTCAAGCCTGATGACCATAGCAAGGTGGTCCCACTCCTTCCCATCCCGAACAGGACAGTGAAACGCCTTTGCGCCGATGATAGTGCGGGTTCCCGTGTGAAAGTAGGACATTGTCAGGCTATTATTTGAATGGGCCCGATTCTCACGAATCGGGCCCATTCTCTTTGTCGCGGCCAATATCAAGCGACGACAAGAACGCCGCTGGCGCCGACACGCAGCAGGCCATCGCTGATCAATCGGTCGACCAGCGCCGCCGCGCGTTCCGGTGGCTCGGCTCCATCGGGCTCAATCCGCGCATACACGCCGCCGAAGATGGGCGTTTCGACCAGCCAGCGAACCAGCTCGTCGCGGCCGCAGCTGCGGCACTCGAGCATGTGGAACATCGCCAGCGCACGCGCGGCATAGTTCAAATGCTTTATCGGTGCCGACTCGAACTGCGCAATCCGCTTGCGGCTGTTGGACAGCGCCCGAGGCACGTTCATGAATGGGGCGCCATGGCCTGGAATCACGATTCGCGGTTGCAGCGATTCGATCGCATCGAGCGCGCTTCGTGCTTGGCAAAAGCCGGGCTCGCCACGCAACTCCGGGAAGATGATCGCCAGCCGCTCTTCCCATAACGCATCGGCAGTGATCAGCACGCCGCTCTCGCGCTGAAACAACATCACTGCATCGGGATCGTGGCCGGGTGCGGCAATGATCTCCCAGGCGCAGGCTCCCAGGCGAACGTTTTCACCGACTCGGAGCCCACGCTCCGCGGTGAACCGCCGGCAAACCTGGTCCGTGGCACGAAAGCTCAGGCGCTCCTCGTCCCACGCCGCTACGGCATCGAACGACGGCTCAGGAACCCAGACTTCGCAACGCCAGGCGGTCTGCAGTGCAGCATTGCCCCCGCAGTGATCCGAATGCAGATGCGTATTCAACACGCGTTCGAGCGGCTCTTTGCCGAGTTGCACTCGGACCAACGCCTCGGTTTGCGCCGCGTGGCTGTCGTAGCCGGTATCGACGACAGTGGCCGGCGCATCGGAACTCCCGCGGAAGACAATGTTGTTGGACGACAACCAGCCGCGTTCGAGAACAACGAGCCCCAGCTGCTTGAAGACCTCCTCGATCACGATGTGGATATCGGCGTCATGGCAGTCCTGCCGCCGCATCGGCGCTGCCCGGCTCCGCCTCGAACAGAACCGCGGCCAACGCGCGCTCACGCGATTCGATGGTCGCGAGGAACTCGTTCGCACCGCGCATTTCGCGAAAGGTGTCGAAGCCAGTCTCCAGAAACGTCTGCAACGCACCAAGACCCGCGGCGCGCGCAGCGCCGCGCATCAACCGGAGCGAGTGCCGCAGCACGGTGTTGCGCGTATAGCGGTCCAGCGCAGTGCCCACCGCCAGCATCAGCCCAATCTGCCGCTCGCGGCTTTGTGGCCGGCCGACTGCCTGCCAGGCCGACACGTAGGCGGCGGCGTCGATGTCCGGGCCCGGCAGAACGAGCGCCATGGCGCTGTCCAGCGCCTCCGACAAGGCGTGCAACTCGGCCAGGGCCGACACGGTGCTGACGATCTCCCGCGGAAACAATTTCACCAGCGGCGGCACGATGCGCACGAACTGCTCGTCGCGCTCGGCAAAGTCGTGCGGGCCATAAAGATCGTCGAGGAAAAACCGGGTTGCGCGTGCATAGCGCGGTTGGGCCGCCAAGTCGGCATAGGTCGCCGCGAAGCGGGCATGCTGGTACTGTTTGACAGCGCCGACGCGCCGGGCCAATGCCGGGTCGGCACGCCGGCGCTGGCGCTCCCCGGCGACGATTCGCAGTTGATCGAGGATCGTTGTGCCTTCGGGCGTCATTCGCTTTTCTGGGTTGATCGGCTGCCCGTCAGAGCGGCCGCACCGATGATGCAACACTGTGCCATGCGACGACCCTGCCGACCCCGCCCGATTTGATGCTTGCCCGACTGCAGCGATTCACCACGCTCGGCCTGCTGGCGCTCGCCGCCGCGTGGGCGCTCGCCGGCTGGCGTGCGGGCCATCCCGTGTGGGCGCTGGCCGGCGCGCTCTTCATCGTGCTCGGCTACGCACTCGTGCTCGCCATCGAATTCACGCTGTTGCATCACGCGCACGGCGACGACCCGGCGCCGCGCGCGACGCCGGCCCAACTGCTTACCGCCTGGCTGGGCGAGGTGCGCTCGGCGCCGCTCGTTTTCTGCTGGCGACAGCCGTTTCGCAGCGCGCTCTGGCCCGACCATCTGCCGGCCGAATCGAACGGCCGTCGCGGCCTCCTGCTCGTGCACGGCTTCGTCTGCAACCGCGGGCTCTGGAACCCGTGGCTTGCCAAGCTGCTGGACGCCGGTACGCCCTTCATTGCGGTCAACCTCGAGCCGGTATTCGGCTCGGTCGACGACTACATCGGCATCGTCGGTCAGGCCGTGCAGCGGCTCGAACAGGCCACCGGCGGGGCTCCGGTGATCGTCGCGCACAGCATGGGCGGGCTGGCCGTTCGCCGCTGGTGGGCCGAATCGGGCAACGACCGGCGGGCACACCATGTCGTGACGATCGGCACGCCGCACCGCGGCACGTGGCTGGCGCGCTTCGCGATGACCGACAACGGGCGCGAGATGGCCCAGGGATCCGCTTGGCTGCAAGCTTTGTCCGCCCGCGAGCCGGCCGATCGTGCGGCGCGTTTCACCTGCTTCTACAGCCACTGCGACAACATCGTCTTCCCGCCATCGACCGCCACACTGCCCGGGGCCGACAACCGCCACCTGGCCGGCGTCGCCCACGTGCACATGACCAGCCGCCCGGAGCCCTGGGCCGAGGTTCAGCGCTGGCTCGACCTCAGCCCACGCTGAATTCGCGCTCGCCCGGCAGTACCACGCCGGCTTCGATCTCCGGCAGCTCGCGCACGGCGCGGTAGATGGGCGTGAAGTCGGGCGCCGTCGCCTCGAACAACTGGTCGAACGAGTCGACCACGAAGTAGGTCGCCTGGTACGTGTCGATCTTGTAGCGGCTGCGCATCAGCCGTTGCAGGTCGAAGGCCACGCGGCGCGGCGCCGGGCTGGTGATGCTGTGGCGCAATTCACCGGCCGAGCTCAGGATGCCCGCGCCGTAGGCGCGCAGCCCCTGCGGGGTGTCGATCAGCCCGAACTCGACCGTGTACCAGTACAGCCGCGCCAGCAGTTCGCAGGCGTCGAGCCGGTTCGCCTTCAGGCCGCCCCGGCCATAGGCCTGCATGTAGTCGGCAAAGGTCGGGTTGAAGAGCAGCGGCACGTGGCCGAAGAGGTCGTGAAAGATGTCGGGCTCGACGACGTAGTCGAATTCGGCCGGCTGGCGGATCCAGTCGGTCACCGGAAACCTGCGCTCGGCGAGCAGCGCGAAGAATGCCGCCTCGGGAATCAAGCCAGGCACGCCGACGACCTCCCAGCCGGTGGCCTTCAGCAGCCGCGTCGAGATGTCGGTGAAGCGTGGGATATGGTCGGGCGCGCCGATCAACTCGACCGCGTCGATGAACTCGCGGCAGGCCAGCCCGGGCAACTGCTGCAACTGGCGGGCATAGAGTCGGCGGTAGGTGTCGTGGTCGGCGTCGGTGTATTGGGCATAGTCCTGCGCGCAGGTGTAGTCGGCCTGCGCGCGGGCGTAGTCGCCGCGCGGTGGCCGGTCGCCCTGGCCGTAGGTGACCGGCGCGACACCGGTGTTCAGCGCAGCCATTTGTCGACCACCCGCTGGTATTCGCCGGTGGCTTTGCTGAGGTGCAGCCACTGGTCGACATACGCCTTCATCACGCCGTCGCCACGCGGCAGCAGGTAGCCCATCTCGCCGTATTGCAGCGGCCTGTCGGGGTTGACGGCACACAGGCCGGGACGTTGCCGCTGCTGGGTCAGCGCTTCGGCGGCTTCGGTGACGAAGACATCGGCGCGGCGCTGCAGCAGTTCGTCGAAGATCGTCAGGTTCTCGGCGTGCACGGTCAGCTTGGCGGTCCTGATATTGGCGCGCGCGAAGCGCTCGTTGCTGCCGCCCGGGTTCGCGATCACGCGCACGTCGGCCTTGTCGATGTCGGCCACCGTTTGGTACTTGGCCACGTCTTCGCAGCGTGCCAGCGGCACCTTGCCGTTGACCATGTACGCGGTGCTGAAGAACGCGCGCTTCTGGCGTTCGGTGGTCACCGAGATGCCGCCGATCGCGACGTCGCACTTGCCGGCCGTGAAGTCGGGCATCAGGTTGGCCCAGCTCGTCTTCACCACCTCCAGGCGCACCGCCAGGCTGGCTGCCAATGACTGCGCCAGGTCGATGTCGATGCCCTCAAAGGCCCCGTCGGGGCGCTGGAAGGCGAAGGGCTTGTAGTCCCCTGGCGTGCAGGCGCGCAGCACGCCGGCCTGGGCAACGCTGTCCAACGCCGACGATGCCTGCGCCTGGGCGCCGCCCGCCAATACAAGCGTGCCGAGCAGAAGCGAGAAGTGGCGGCTCATCTCAAGCCTTCTCCAGCACGCCGCGGCGCATCTGGTCGAGCTCGATGCTCTCGAACAGCGCCTTGAAGTTGCCTTCGCCGAAGCCCTGGTCGCCCTTGCGCTGGATGAACTCGAAGAAGATCGGCCCGAGCTGGTTCTCGCTGAAGATCTGCAGCAGCAGTTCGCCCGCCTTGCCGTCGACCAGGATCTTGCGCTGTTGCAATTCGGCGAGGTTCTCGCCGTGGCCCGGGATCCGCTTGTCGACGAGCTCGTAGTAGGTGTCGATCGTGTCGAGCAGCTTGACGCCGCCTGCGCGCAGCGCGTCGACGGTTTTCAGCAGATCGTTCGAACCGAGCGCGATGTGCTGGATGCCTTCGCCGTGGTACTTGTCCAGGTACTCCTGGATCTGCCCGGCCTTCTCGTTGCCTTCTTCGTTGATCGGGATCCGGATCTTGCCGCACGGGCTCGTCATCGCCTTGCTCTTGACGCCGGTGACCTGGCCTTCGATGTCGAAGTAGCGGATCTCGCGGAAGTTGAACAGGCGTTCGTAGAACTCGGCCCATTCGCTCATGCGGCCGCGGTGCACGTTGTGCGTGAGGTGGTCGATGTAGGTCAGGCCGTTGCCCGGCGGGTTCAGGCTCGCGCCCGGCAGCGCCTCGAAGTCGACATCGAAGAAGCCGATGTTCCCGATCTCGCCGTCTTTCGCGCCGTTCTTGCCGCGCCACTTGTCGACGAAGTAGATCAGGCTGTCGCCGATGCCCTTGATAGCCGGGATGTTCAGCTCGCCCGGGCCGGCGGTGCCGGCATAGGCCCAGGCGCCGAGCGACTGGGCACGGTCCCAGGCCTTGCCGGCGTCCTGCACGCGGAACGCGATCGCGCAGATGCTCGGCCCGTGCAGGCGCGCGAAGCGCTGGGCGAACGAGTCGCCTTCGGCGTTGAGGATGAAGTTGATGCCACCCTGGCGGTACAGCAGCACGTTCTTGTGGCGGTGCTTTGCGATCGCGCGAAAGCCCATCCGTTCGAACAGCGCGCCCATCGCGGCTGGGTCGGGAGCGGCGTACTCGATGAACTCGAAGCCATCGGTGCCCATCGGGTTGTCCCAGGGGGTGAATTGCATGCGGTCGCTCCAGCGCTGGTTCGGAGCTTCGCACTGTAGGGCGAGCAGCACGCAGTTTGTCTGCAAAGCACGGCGTGGATCGGTGTCAACACGCAGGAAAACTGCAAGAATGAGCGCGTGGAAAACCAAGCCGGGCTCGATACCATCGATCGGCGCATCCTTCAGGTGCTTCAGGTCCAGGGCCGCATCACCTACGACGAGCTCGCTGCGCAGGTCAGCCTGTCGTCGAGCGCGACGCTGCGGCGGGTCAAGCGGCTCGAAGAAGCCGGCGTCATCGCCGGTTACGTGGCGCTGGTCGCGCCGGAACGGGTCGGCCTCGGCCTCACGGCGTACATCAACGTACGGCTGGAAAAACACACCGACAGCCACAAGCGCAACCCGATGGACGTCTTCACCGCCGCCGTCCAGACCTGGCCCGAGGTCGTTGAATGCGCCGCGCTGACCGGCGAGATGGACTACCTGCTGCGCGTGGTGGTGCAGGACATGGCGCACTACTCGCGCTTCATCATGGAGTCGCTGCTCAAGCACCCGAGCGTGCAGGACTGCAAGACCAGCTTCGTGCTGCAGCAGCTGAAGGGCACGACAGCGCTGCCGGTCTGAGCGCCGTCGAACCCGCGTCTAAGGCGTCAGCCCTGGACGATCTTCGTGATCTGGGTCGGCGTCGGCGCCGGCCAGCCGGCGTCCGCGCAGGTTCGCACGATCGCTTCGTTGGTCTCGAAGTAGACCTGCCAGTAGTGCGCGTTCGCGGTGTAGGACCGCACGGCGATGACCGGGCCGTTGAGGTTCATGTCGAGCAGGTTGACCTCGGGCGCCGGGCTCGTGACGACGTTCGGGATCTTCGCCAGCGCGGCCTTGAAGCGCCCGATGGCTTCGATCGGATCGACGCTGCCGGCCAACTGCGCTACCCGCTCGACGCGGCGCACCGGCAGCGTCGAGAAGTTCTGGATCGTGTCGCCGAAGACCTTGGTGTTGCCGACCAAGGTCATCACGTTGTCCGGCGTCACGATCGCGGTCCCGAACAAGCCCAGCTCATGCACGGTGCCGGTGATGCCGCCGATGCTGACGAAGTCGCCGACCTTGAACGGCCGCAGCACGAGCATGAAGGCGCCGGCGGCGAAATTGCCGAGCATGCCGCTCCAGGCGGCGCCGATCGCGACGCCGGCACCGGCGAGCATCGCCGCGAACGAGGTCGTCTGGATGCCGAAGTAGCCCAGGATGCCGAGCACCAATGCGATGTTCAACGCGATCGCGACGATCGAGCCGAGGTACTTGGTCAGCGTCGGGTCGACGTGGTTGCGGCCCATTGCCGCCTGGATCAGCGCGATGACGCGGCCGATCAGCCAGCGGCCGACGATCCAGAACGCGATCGCGGCGGCGATCTTGATCGCCAGCTCGGTGAGCGTCGTGCTGACGAAGGTCTCAATCGTTGCGATGTCCATCGGGCGGTCCTCCTCGGCCTTGTGATGCGGGTGGCGCGCATCGTAGCCGCGGCCGCGGGCCGCCGGATGCCGGCGGGTTCAGGCGACCTCTCAAGCGTCGATGTCGCGCAGCAGCTTCAGCGTCGGCGCGTGGCCCAGGTGCAGCAGCTCGGCAATGTCGCTCACGTCGTCGGGCAGTGCGGGGTTGTCCCAGCCATGCGCACTGTGTCGCGCGACCCGAATCGCGAGCAGCACGTTGAGCACCTGGTCCGAATCGGCGTGCCGATCGTCGCTGATGCGGACCAGCAGCGGCGGCAGCGCCCAGGCTGCCATCAGCGCGTGTTGCAGGTCGGCCAGTTCGACGTTGAGCAGTTCGAGCTGCACCGCGGCCGAGCGCAAGTCAGGCTCGCCGCGTTGGCGCTCGGCGATAGCCAGCGCCAGCGACGGCGCGCGCAGCCAGAGCAGCAATTCGGCAAAGTCGTGCAGCAGCGCTGCTTCGTGGATCACCGGCGCGTCGTGGTCCATCCGGTGCGCCGCAAAGCCGATCGCGAAGTTGGCCGCGCGGTGGCTTCGCTTGAGCACGGCGCGAAAGCCCGCCAGCGCCTGCGGTTGTTCGGCGAGTGCGTCTTCCACGCTCGGCAGTTCGCCGAAAGCGCGAAAGAAGGGGCCGATGCCGAGCATCACCAGCGCCGCCGTCACCGTCTCGGCGTCGCCACGGATGTCGGCGTCGCGCGAACGGCGCAGGCCGGCGACGTGGGCCAGCAGCCTCAGCGTCAGCAGCGGGTCGGCGGAGACGACCTCGGCGAGCATTCGCGCGTCGACGGACTCTTCGATTTCACGCAGCGCCACCACCGCCTCGGCGCTCTCGGCCAGTACCGGCAGGGTGGCGGGGTCGAAGCACGCCACCCACGCCTGCACGTCACGCAGCGGCTGCGTGATGAACGGGGCCTTGATGCTCGGCATGGCGGTGGGCGGTCGGAGCGGGGGATATTGACCGGGATATCGACCGCCGGCCCGCCGAGCTTAAATCTACATCGCGAGCATCATGCCTTCGCGGGCATCGGCACGCCCTTCGAGCAGCGAGCGGTAGGCGGCTTCGACGGCCGCGGCGCCGCGCGCCTGGGTGATTCGCAGCCAGGGCCGCTGCGGGTCGTTGACCCGCTGCATGAATTCGAGCCAGGCTTCGGCGATGCGCTGCTGCAGCCCGCCGGCGCCCCAGCCGTCGGGCGGGGGGCCGCTGCGCTTCTTGATCTGCGTCGGTGCGAAGAACAGCGTCGGCCGCGGCCCGGGCAGCCCGGCGCCGGCGCCGAGTTCGTCCCAGTGGGTGCCGCCGACCGAGCAGCTATACGTCAGCGTGTCGGCGAAGTGCTCGTGCACCGCCCGGCGCAGCGCGGCATTGCCGGCGAAGTCGACGTAGACGGTCGGCGCCGTGGGGTCGATGGCCGCCAGGTCGGCGTAGTCCAGCACTTCGGCGTAGCAGCCCAGCGAGCGCGTGAACTCGAGGTTCGCCGGCGAACTGAGGCCGAGCACCCGCGGGCCGGCGTTGCGCCGCGCCAGGCAGAACGCGGTGCCGTAGGCGGTCTTGCTCGACGCGCTCGACAGCAGCACCTGGCGTGCGCCGAAGAAGCCGTTGTCGTCCAGGAAGTCGTCGATCAGGAAGGAGGTGGTGAACAACGGCCGCAACACCGCCTGCTGGGCTTCCTGCGCCGGGTCGTAGCCGGGGTCGTGGGCGCAGAAGGCGAGATGGTTGTAGACCGCCGGCAGATCCCGGCGGTGCGGCGCCGCATCGACGAAACCGAGTGGGCCGATCCGCGAAGGCTCGACCACCAGGTGCGTGCCCATCGGCAGAAAACCGTACAGGCGCTGGCCGGCTTCGACGCCGGCGGCGCGCGACTCGATGACGGTCGCGAAGCCCCAGACGGGGATGCAGCCCCAGGCCGCGTCTTCGGCGGGAAAGAACTGCCAATACTTCATCGCGTCGCCAAAGGCGGCGTAGGTGATGTTGTTCGAGGTCAGCGCGAAGTGCTCGACAGCCAGCCGGGCCTGGCCGTCGGCCAGCGGCCGGGCCGCCGGCGCGTCGGAGTCGGGCGCAATTCGAACGCTGTGCAGATCGTGGCGGGCGACCAGCACGCGCGAGCCGGCATCGAGGATCATCGGCAGCCTTCGCAGCAGCGGGACGCCAGCATGGCCCCGTGGCGCTCGTGCGGCTGTCACCCCCGCGACGCGGTTGCGCAGCGGGGGCGACGCGCCGAGCGCGCCATTCATCAGCCAGCCGTCGATCACAGCCGGCTCACGCCGGGCAGGTGAGCAACGAGTTGCCCGTCGACGTACAGCGCGCCTTCCGGCGCGCCCGCCGCGGCGTAGAACTCGTACACCGCGCCGCCGACCGGTTGCCTTTCGACATGGCGCAGACGACGAGCGAGGCGGCCGAGCATCACGCTCGCGCTGCGCAGCACGCTGGCAGCCAGCAGGCGGGCGACTTGCACTTCGGGGGGAGCAACGCTCCGGGGATATTCTTTCATCAACATGATGGTTCTCCGGGGCGTGCTCACTGTGGAGTCGCGCCCTTTGGGTTCAGGGGCTGGGTCGTAGTCGGTCGACTTCCTGGCGTAGCGCTTGCGCGGCCCGCTGGCGGCGGGCGCCGGATCCCACGCGGTGGGCGCCGGCCAGGCGCTGGCGGCTTGGCGCCACCAGGGGGTTTCGGGGTTTCAGGGTCTTGACGATCAATTTCATGGGGGGCTCCTGTTGCTGTGGGCCGAAAAAGCGAAAGGCCCGGGTTGCTGGCGCAACCCGGGCCTGGATGGGTGAGGCCTCGCTGCCGAGGCCTTCAGTCCACCGTCGCCCCGGGCGGGGCACCATCGATCAGCACGCCACATCCGGCACCCGAATCGCCCACGCCGGCCGCGTTGCGGCCGATCGAGAAAGCGCTCAGGTGCAGAGACAGAAACATGGCGTGCCAGGGTTGGGTTGATCGGATGCGGTACCGCTGTCGAGACAGTCCGGTTCCACACGCTTGCGCAAATGATAAACGCGTTGTTATCACAGGGCAAGCCCACCGCATCCCTAGAACGTGGGAGAAAAGCCGCACCGCCGCTACTTCTTCTGCTTGAGCGGCGCGACGCCGGACTGCGTGCGCCGCCACAAATCGAGCGGGTCGTCGGGCGGCACCTGGGGCGCGGGGCCCGCGCCTGGCTTGCGCGGCGCCGGCGGGGCTGGGGGCGCTTGTGGCGGCTGGGGCGACAGCACCTCGCCGAGCAGGTCGAGCAAGCGGGTGCGGGCGCGCTGCGGGTGCCGGCGGTAGTAGGTCAGCACCAGGCCGACGATGAAACGCTCGTCGTCGTCGCGCGGGGCGTTTTCGTCGGCCGCACCGGCCGGGCCTGCGGGGGCGGGCTCCGCCGCGGCGGCCGACTTGTCGGTGCCGTGCGGCAGGTCCATCCAGCCGCGCGGCTTGTGGCACAGGTGCTCGAACTGGCGCGCCAGCCGCTCGCCGATCTGCCGCGAGCGGCTCTTGATCTGGCTCCAGTAGCTGGGCTGGATCTGGACCCGTTCGGCGAATCGCCGCTCCAGGCCGCGCAAGGTGGCGGCGTCGGCGTGGCGCGCCGTCTGGCGGACGAATTCCTCGAACAGCGCCAGCGCGTTGTCCAGGCGCACTTGCGCCAGATCGACGGGGCCGGATTGCATGAGGTGCAATGATAAAGGCGCCTTGCCCAGGCCGCCGCCGCGGCCACTGCACGCTGCGGATTCGGCCCTAACATCGCGGGGATGGAAGAGCGCGAGCCCCCGTTGCCTGAGGTCACGCTGCCGAGCGGCGCCGACTGGCCGGCGCTCGGCCTCGGCACCTGGCAGATGGGCGAGGACGCATCGCGGGAGGCGCGCGAACTCGGCGCGCTGCGGCTGGCCTTCGAAATCGGCTACCGCGTGATCGACACCGCCGAGATGTACGGCGATGGCGGCGCCGAAGCGCTGCTCGGCGAGGCGCTGCGCGGCGCCACCCACGAGGGGCTGTCACGCGAAGACCTGTTCATCGTCTCCAAGGTCTACCCGCACAACGCCGGCGTCGACGGCATGCTCGCCGCCTGCGAGCGCAGCCTGCGCCGGCTCCAGCTCGACCGCATCGACCTCTACCTGCTGCACTGGCGCGGCGAGGTGCCGCTGGCCGAGACCGTGCAGGGCTTCGAGACGCTGCAGCGGCGCGGCTGGATCCGCCATTGGGGCGTCAGCAACTTCGACCTCGACGACCTGCGCGAACTCGACGCCGTGCCCGGCGGCGCTGCCTGCAGCGCCAACCAGGTCTACTACTCGCTCAGCGAGCGCGGTGTCGAATTCGAGCTGTTGCCGTGGCAGCGCCTGCGCCAGATGCCGCTGATGGCCTACAGCCCGCTCGACCAGGGTGCGCTGGCCGACCATCCGTCGCTGCGTGCGGTGGCAGAGCGCCATGCGGCGACGCCAACGCAGGTGGCGCTGGCCTGGATGCTGCGGCATCCGGGCGTGATGGCGATCCCGAAGGCGGCCCAGGCACTGCACCTGCGCCACAATTGGGCCGCCGCGCGCCTGCAGCTCGACGACGACGACGTGGCGACGCTCGACCGCCTGTTCCCGCCACCGGTGCGCAAGCGCCCGCTGGCGATGCGCTGACTCCGAAGGACCTGACCCCATGCCACTGATCCTTCGCTGTCTGCTGCTGTGGGCCGCCATCGGCCTCGTTCCGGCATCGGCCGCCGAGCGTGCACTCGACAAGGAAGTCGTGGTCAACGCCACGCTCGACCAGGCCTGGGCCGCCTGGACCACGCGCGAAGGCATCACCAGCTTCTTCGCCCCCGACGCCCGCGTCGAGGCGCGCGTCGGCGGTCCGTTCGAGATCTACATGGACCCCGCCGGCGCGCCCGGCATGAAGGGCGCCGACGACATGCGCTACCTCGCGCTGCAGCCGAAGAAGATGCTGTCGTTCGACTGGAACGCGCCACCATCGCTGCCCGAGGCGCGCCAGCAGCGCACCGTCGTCATCGTGCGTCTGGAACCGGTCTCGCCGACCAGCACCAAGGTCACGATCCACCACGTCGGCTGGGGCGACGGTGGGGAATGGGACAAGGCCTATGCCTATTTCGACCGCGCCTGGGGCGCCGTACTCGGCAACCTGAAGACGCGCTTCGAGACCGGGCCACGCGACTGGGCCCCTTGGCTCGAGCAGTTGCGCAAGATGCGCGAAGGGCAGCCAAAGTAGCGCGCGCGTCCAGCCTCAGTCGTCATCCTTGACCTGGTGCTGCCCGATCAACTGCTGCTGCACCGAAGGCGGCACCGCCTCGTAGTGCGACAGCTCGATCGTGTAGCGCCCCTGGCCGCTGGTCATTGCGTTCAGCCGCGACTGGTAGCCCGACAGCTCGGACATCGGCACCTGGCCGCGGACGATCATCGTGCCGATCGCGCCGTTCGCGGTGCCGCTGACCAGCCCGCGCTTGGCTGACAGGTCGCCGGTGATGTCGCCCATCGCTGAATCGGGCGCGGTGATCTCGACGTGCACGATCGGCTCCAGCACGATCGGCCGCGCTTCGCGGATCGCCGCCATGAAGGCCTTGCGGCCGGCGGTGGCGAAGGCGATGTCCTTGCTGTCGACGCTGTGGTGTTTGCCGTCGTAGACGATCACCTTCACGTCGACGACAGGATAGCCGGCGATCGCACCGCTGACGAGCACCTCGCGAACGCCTTTCTCGACCGCCGGGATGAACTGGCTCGGGATCGTGCCGCCCTTGACCTGGTCGGCGAATTCGAAGCCCGCCCCGCGCGCCAGCGGCTCGACGCGCAGGAAGACCTCGCCGAACTGGCCGGCACCGCCGGTCTGCTTCTTGTGCCGGTGGTGGCCCGGCGCCGGCGCGGTGATCGTCTCGCGGTAGGCGATGCGCGGCGGCCGCGTATTGACCTCGAAGCGGTAGACCTCGCGCAGCCGTTCGAGCAGCACGCGCAGGTGCAGCTCGCCCAGGCCGTAGACGATGGTCTCGTTGGTGGTGGCTACGTGCTCGACCTTCAGGCACGGGTCTTCGTCGACCAGCTTGGTCAGGATCTCCCACATGCGCTGTTCGTCGCCGTGGCGCTTCGGCTCGATCGCCAGGCCATGCACCGGCACCGGGAAGTCGAGCGGCTTCAGGTGGATGTGGTCGTCTTCGGCAGCATCGTGGAGGACGGCGTCGAAGTGCAGCTCGTCGATCTTGGCGACCGCGCAGATGTCGCCCGGCAGCGCGCGCTGCACTTCGACGTGGTCCTTGCCCTGCAGCATGAACAGCCGCGCCACCTTGAACGGCTTGCGGCCGTCGCCGACGAAGAGCGGGCTGTCGCGGGTGACGGTGCCCTGGTGGACGCGGAACACGCCCATCTTGCCGACGAAGGGGTCGACCGTGACCTTGAAGACATGCGCCAGCACATGCAACGACGCGTCGGGGCGGGCCTGCATCGGCTCCGCGCTCGCGCCTTCGCCTTTCAGGAAGTCGGGCGGGTTGGCCTCGGTCGGGTTCGGCAGCAGCCGGACGATGATCTCCAGCAGCTCGGCGACACCGGCGCCGCTGCGCGCCGAGACGAAGCAGACGGGGATCAGGTGCCCTTCGCGCAGCGCCTGCTCGAGCGGCGCGTGCAGCTCCGTGGCATCGACATCGCCGTCGTTCAGGTAGCGGTCGACGAGCGCCGCATCGACTTCGACCACCTGCTCGACCAAGGCCCGGTGCGCCGCGTCGACCGAGCCGAAGTCGCTGTGGCCGTCGCGGTTGTAGAAGCAGTCGACGACTCTCGTCGCCCCGGCGTCCGGCAGATTGACCGGCAGGCACTCCTTGCCGAAGGTGGCCTGGATCTGCGCCAGCAGCCCGGCCAGATCGACCCCCGGCGCGTCGATCTTGTTGACGATGATCAGCCGGTCGAGGTGGCGTGACGCCGCGTAGTCCATCATGCGCAGCGCCATCGGCTCGATGCCGACGACGGCGTTGATGACGATCGCCGCGGTCTCCACCGCTTCCAGCGCCGGCAGGCTCTGGCCCAGGAAGTCGGGGCCGCCGGGGGTGTCGATGAAATGGACGCGGGTGTCGGCGTGCTGCAGGTGCATCACGCTGGCGTTCAGCGAATGGCCCATCCGGCGTTCGAGCGGGTCGTGGTCGCTGACCGTGCTGCCGCGCTCGAGCGTGCCCGCGGCGCCGATCACGCCGGCCTTCTGCAACAGCGCTTCAGCCAGGCAGGTCTTGCCGGCCGCCGCGGGGCCGACGAGCGCCAGCGTCCGGATCGATTCGATGCCGGCGCTGGCGCCGTTCAGTGGGCTTGGCATGGGATTTCTCCTTGGCAGGGCGGGCCGCCGTCGGTCGCAAATCGGTCATCAGCCCGACTGTTGTACGGGATAGCCGTTCGCCGCACAAGAGCAGCCGCCCGCGTCGCCGGTCCGCTACTGCCGCTACTGGAACGCCACCTCGGCGAAGCTGCGCAGCTTGCGGCTGTGCAGCCGGCCCGGGCGTTCCTGGCGCAGCAGCTCGATCGCCCGCATGCCGATCCGCAGGTGCTGGTCGACCCGCTCGCGGTAGAACTGGTTGGCCATGCCGGGCAGCTTGATCTCGCCGTGCAGCGGCTTGTCGCTGACGCACAGCAAGGTGCCGTAGGGCACGCGGAAGCGAAAGCCGTTGGCGGCGATCGTCGCGCTTTCCATGTCCAGCGCGACCGCGCGGCTCTGGCTGAAGCGGCGCTCGGGGCCTGGGTGCGGCAGCAGCTCCCAGTTGCGGTTGTCGGTCGATGCCACCGTGCCGGTCAGCAGAATTTTTTTCAATTCGTAGCCTTCAAGCTGGGTCACATCGGCGACCGCCTGCTCCAGCGCGAGCTGGACTTCGGCCAGCGCCGGGATCGGCACCCACAGCGGCAGCTCTTCGTCGAGCACGTGGTCTTCGCGCATGTAGGCGTGGGCCAGCACATAGTCGCCGAGCTGCTGGCTGTTGCGCAAGCCGGCGCAGTGGCCGAGCATCAGCCAGACATGCGGGCGCAGCACGGCGATGTGGTCGGTGATCGTCTTCGCGTTGGCCGGGCCGACGCCGATGTTGACCATCGTGATGCCGCTGCCGTCGGGCCGCGCCAGGTGGTAGGCCGGCATCTGCGGCATGCGCGGCGGCATCGCGCCGAGTTCGTCGCCGCGCTGGGTCGGCAGGTTCAGCCGCCGGGTGATCACGTTGCCGGGCTCGACGAAGGCTTCGTACGGGCTCTCGGGGTCGGCCATCAGCGCATGGCCGAGGGCGATGAACTCGTCGATGTAGAACTGGTAGTTGGTGAACAGCACGAAGTTCTGGAAGTGCTCGGGCGCGGTGCCGGTGTAGTGGCGCAGCCGGTGCAGCGAGTAGTCGACCCGCGGCGCGGTGAACAGCGACAAGGGCTGCGAGTCACCGGCGGCCGGCTCGTAGCTGCCGTTGGCGATGCCGTCGTCCATCGCCGCGAGGTCGGGCAGGTCGAACAGGTCGCGCATCAGCAGCCGCCGCTCGGCGCCCATCGAGCCTTCGATGTGGTCGTTCTCGGCCAGCGAGAAGTGCACCGGAATCGGCTGCGCGCTGGTGCCGATTTCGACGCCGACGCCATGGTTCAGCAGCAGCAGGCGGAACTGTTCGAGGTAGTAGCTGGCGAACAGGTCCGGCCGGGTCAGCGTGGTCTCGAAGCTGCCGGGCCCGGCGACGAAGCCATACGACAGCCGCGAGTCGGCGCGGGCGACGGTGTCGGTGCGAACACGGACGAACGGATAGCAGGCGCGCACGTGCTGGCCGCCATCGGCGCCGGCGACGAAGCGCTGCAAGGCGCCGCGCAGGTGCTCGACGCTGCTGCGGTAGATCGCCTGCACCTGGGCCAGCGCGTCCTCGGGGTTGTCGTAGCGGGTCGGCGGGTGGAACTGTGGCAATGAAGAAGGCATGTCGGTAGATGTCGTCGGATTTTCGTGATGCATTGTGCGCGACCCCGGGATGCGGGGGTGCGGACGCCGGGGCCCGGCGGCTAGCATGGCCGCGCGACAAACCATGCCCGCCACCGTCGATCGCAATCCACCACCGGCGCCCGCTTCCGCGCGCCCGGTTGCGCGGCTGAGCGGGCGCTGGCGGGTCGTGCTGCTCGGCCGCGTCGAGGCGCGCAACGGCGAGTTGGCGATCACCCGCTTCAACAGCCAGCCGACGGCCGCGCTGCTGGCGCGGCTGGCGCTCGCGCCGCAGCGAATGCACCCGCGCGAAGAGCTGATCGAATTGCTGTGGCCGGGGGCTGCGCTGGAGGCCGGCCGCAACCGGCTGCGCCAGGCCTTGTCGACGCTGAAGCGCCTGCTCGAGCCACCCGGCAGCGAAGCGCCGCCGGCGATCACTGCCGACCGCGCCGGCCTGCGCTTGAACGCCGAGGCCTTCGACTGCGACGCGCTCGAGTTCGAAGCGGCGTTCCGCCTGCGCCGCCACGCCGCCGCCCGCGCGCTCTACCGCGGCGAGCTGATGCCCGGCTTCTACGACGACTGGGTGCAGGACGAACGGCGCCGGCTGGCAGCGCTGTACGAGCGGCTGGACTCGGCCGTCGAAGAGCCGGCAGCAGCAGCCGAGCGCGCCGCCGTGCTGCCGCCACCACCGGCGCCGCTGCTGCCGGCGTACCTGACGCGCATGTTCGGCCGCGACGACGAACTCGCGGCGCTGCTCGCCGCCGTCGCGACATCGCGGCTGGTCACCTTGAGCGGCTTCGGCGGCTGCGGCAAGACCCGGCTGGCGGTCGAAGCCGCGCGCCGGGCGCCCGGCTTCGACTGGGTCGCCTTCGTGCCTTTCGCAGACTGCCACAGCGCGGCGCAGGCACTGGCTCAGTTGCGCGCCTCGCTGCAGCTCGCGGCCGGCGCGCAGGAGCCGCTCGACCAGCTCGCGCAGGCCTTCGCGCAGCGCCGGATCCTGCTCGTGCTCGACAACTTCGAGCAGCTCGTCACCGCCGGCGGCGCCGACCTTGTCGAGGCCTTGCTGGCGCGGGTGCCGGGCTTGCATCTGGTGGTCACATCGCGCCGCGTGCTCGGCGTGGCCGGCGAGTGCGAGCGGCTGCTCGAACCGCTGCCGTCGCCGGCGGCGGGTGCGGCGCTCGACGAGGTTGCGCGCAACCCGGGCGCCGCGCTCTTCATCGACCGCGCGCGCGGCGTGCGGCCCGATTTCCAGGTCACAACGCGCAACCACGAAGCCTTGGCCGCGTTGTGCCGGGCGCTCGAAGGCGTGCCGCTGGCGATCGAGCTGGCGGCGGCGCGCAGCCGCGTCTTCACGTTGCGCGAGCTGCACGACGCGCTGGTGCGGCCGCTGGCGCTGCTCGAACGAACCGGGCCGCGCGCCGGCCGCCAGCCGCGCCACGATTCACTGCGCGGCGCGATCGATTGGAGCTGGAGCCTGCTCGACCCGCATCAACGCAGTTTCCTGGCCGCGCTGTCGGTGTTCCGCGGGAGCTGGAGCGTGGCCGACGCGGCGAGCGTTTGCGACGAGCCGCTCGCTCGCGAGCTGCTCGAATCACTGGCGGCCGATTCGCTGCTGCGCGTCGAGGCCGCGGCCGGTGGCATGCGTTTTCGCATGCTCGGGCTGATCCGCGAATTCGTCGCCGCCAAGCTCGACGGCGCACGCCGCCGCTCGCTGCGCCAGCAACACCGCGCCCATGTCGTCGCGCTCGCGCTCGGCCTGCAGGCGCGCGGCGGCGCCACGCTCGACGCCGACGAGTTGCCGAACATCGAACAGGCGATCCGCAGCGCGCTGGATGACGGCGAGCCCGAGCTGGCGCTGACCCTCGGCACGGCGCTGCGCAGCCACTGGGACAGCCAGGGCATCGAGCCCGAGCTGCTCGCCTGGCTGTGCCGCGCGGCCGACATCGCGCGCGCCGATTCGCCATCGCTGCCGCCGGCTTGCACGATGCTGGCGCTGCTGCAACTCGCCGCCGGCGACCTGGCCGCGGCGCGTGCCTTGGCCGAGCGCGCGCTGGTGCTCGCCGAAGACGTGCCAGCGCTGCGTGTGGCCGCGCTGTGCGCCTGGGTGCGGCTGGCGGCCGATGGCGAACGCAGCAGCGAAGGCCTGGCCTCGCGGCTTGACGAAGCGCAACGCCTGGCCGCCGGCCAGCCCGAACTGCTGGCGCAGGTGCTGGCCCAGCAAGGCGTGCTCGCGGCACGCTTCGGGCACGACCCGGCCGCCGCCAGCGCGCTGTTCGAGCGCGCGGCGCGCCACTGGCTGGCCGCCGGCCGGGTGCGCGAAGCGCGGTTGCTGCGCTACGAGCGCGCGATCTGCCTGCGCGAGGCCGGGCGGCTGGACGAAGCGCTGGCGCAGGCTGAACTCTGCGAACGCGAATGCGAAGCGATCGGCGAGCGCACGCGCCGGCTGGCGGCGATCAACCTGCAAGGCGTCCTGCTCGCCGACCAGCGCCGCTGGGCCGATGCGCTGCTGGCCTACCGGCGCTGCGTTCGCGACGCCTGGAGCTGCCATCTGCACTACTGGCTGGCGTTCGCGCTGTGGAACCACAGCCGCAACCTCGCGCGGCTGCGTCGGCCCGAATCGGCCGCGCGCCTGATGGCCTTCAGCGAACAGCACTGGACGCAACACTACGGCGCGCTGGGCAGCGACGACGAACGCTTTCTGCGCGTCGTCAGGCGCCTGGTCCGGCAGCAGGTCGGCGCCGCGCGCACCGAAGCCGCGTGGCTCGAAGGCCAGGCGATGAGCCTGCAGCAGGCCGTGCGGCTGGCCCTCGAAGCCGACTCGACTACCTGACTGAGGGGGTTCGCGGAGCCCGATCCGGGCTGCCGATTTT
>Ga0307513_10004319_pt1 | contig 18993 bp, 24 predicted proteins | sample 15_EM_MG_FD_202174 | JGI IMG/M metagenome (GOLD analysis project Ga0307513, IMG submission 202174) | Populus trichocarpa ectomycorrhiza microbial communities from riparian zone in the Pacific Northwest, United States - 15_EM | ecosystem: Host-associated > Plants > Roots > Unclassified | place...
GCAAAATGAGAGGGGTTAGTGATATGAGAGAGTACGCCAATAGTGAGAGGACTCGTGAGTGATGATAGTGTGCCGTGTTAACTCTACGAGTAAACGGGGTGGCCCAAACCTCGACGGCCTCTCCCCAAACATGCAGCTTACACCTGGCGACGACAACAGAGCCCCCTTGACGGAGGCACGTGGAATGCGGTGGGTAATATTGTGCCAATATCGCACATACCGCACACTCAAGTGAGCCAGCAGCCGACAAAAAAACGCTACTCACGAACTACCGGTGGAGGGGAGAAAGCCGAACTGTTGTGGTGGAGTACCAATATTGACCGATACCAGGTAACTGGTATCCAAGGCCTGATCGATGAGCCCGAATGTGCCGACGGCCCGCTTGGCCAGCTCTTCGCGGCGTTCAATCGCCTTTATTGCTGCAACCTTCTCATTGCCGTATCCATATGCTGCTCTCATGCCATTCTTGACATTTTCCCAGTAAGGTGGTGGGTGGTGAGAAGCTGCGTTGTAAACACTGCGCCGTTCTAGTGGGAGGGTGAGGAGCGGGGTTGCTCCGCCGGCTTCCTGGACAAACAATGACAAGAAGAGAGCCACCAGGAGCGTTGTGAGAGGCAGTGGGGGCATCCTGGACGACGGGCGTCCCCGCTGGCACAGATGGAGATGGTAACGGCCAAGTTGCCAAGCGCGCTCTAGGCTGGCTGTTGACAGTAGTGGGTCGACAGCGGGTGGAATTCCGAGACAGCTGCAATCCAGACGTCACGTGTTGGTGTATGACAGTGAGGCTAGGGCCCGATGTGGTAGGCCCGGGCTCGGGCAGCTGAAAGGACGTTATGAAAGTATCGTTTTCGTGATGTTATTATGTATATTACTTGTAGTCACTATCGTGAGTTTTATGGATTATCTGGCTATCTGATAATTTGTCGCGCGACCTATGACTGTGAGGCTGGCAGACAGTCGGCGCACGTGCGAAGAATCTCGCCCCTTTTCCTCACCTGTTTTCCCCACAACAGCCTCATAGCGCGTCGTGCAGGTGAACGAGAACCCCTGCGGCATTCCCCAAGATCCCCCGGACCCTCTGCTCCGCGTTCCCTTTCGTGTGGACCTCTACATATATACTTAGATAGTTTAATTACGCGCGTTGTGATCGTATACCACCCACCCACCATACTCCTCGACCCACGTAGTATAGCCATTCCACTCACAGCCTGCGCAGTCCGGTAGCGTTATGAATAGTATAGATAATCATGTATTTAGACCTCGAGTTATGGAACATTGTTCTGCACCCGACGTAAAATAGACGTTTTTAATTCGTGCGCCCCGCCTCGCTAGTGTCAGCCTCATTCTTGGACTCGCCCGCCACCTCGGATTTCGTGCCGGCCCTCAAGACCTCGGATCCCCTTCCTGGCCCTCGTTCGCTAACCTCCCACCCTTGGCACCGCAAGTCTAGCGAGCCAGAGCCAGGGCTGCGCGTGTAGTCAGTCCCCAGGCGTCGTGGGAGCGCGCCGTCGCCGAGACAGATTGGGCGCGCCGTGGGACAGCCGCGTGGGTAGTAGCTCAGACAAGACCCTAAGTCGTTCGTCAACCTATCCCTCCGGAAAACCCATTTCCGTCGGCGAACGGACGAGTCCCGTGGAGTAGTAGGATCTGCCGGCGCGCAGACGAGTTATTTCCCTTCGAACCCCTGGATCTTACTCGCCCTCTCAGGGGTTAGTCGGACGTCTTGGGATTCACGACCCGGACCCGATTCCATCGCAGTACGTAGGGTAGGAAAGCCCCCTGAATAAATGTACTGGCGAAAGCGCGTACTGTCTCGCGTATACTAATTGTAGTTGCTTGTAGTACAATTAATATGTTCGTATGACAGCTGTCTCAGAATTCAATCCGCTGTCAACCTGGCCACTGTCAGGCAGCCCCAATAGCGCGATGTCGGTAGGTTCGGATCGTACTAGAAACAAAACGGTTCCGCAACAGAGTAGCTCTCAGATGAGTATCAAGGCGCACCCTGATACTAATAGATACGTCAGAAGCCCATTCCCATCTTCCCATATGGAATACACCGATCACAAGGGCGTATTCTGCATGAGGCAGTGCATGCCACTGTCCGGTGCTTATCTCTGATATCGTATCGTCTTCCCAGTCGTCAATTGGACGTCACTTCAAAGTTCTCCGATTGGTAGACGCCTCTCATGCCTGGTTCGTGCCCGGTTCTCCTTATAGGGATATGAGCACAAAGAAGTACTGGGTCACTTTGTCGCGGTTCCCGCAGGAACCATACTGAGTTTGACTGGTACCGACGACAGCTGATCCGAGCGTTGCTGGGGAATTGAACAGTTGAGTTGGGAGTTCGAGATCGGTATGAACGCAATGTCTATATAGTTGTTCAGCATGGTGTGACCTATCTTCCTTGTCATTCGTTGAATCCATAATGATTCAGTAAGTACGTGATAGCAAACTGAGGTTGTATTATTTGTAAAGTACCTAAAGTGAACGCGCTACGGTGATGTATCAGACACTAGGAGCCAGCAAACCAACAGAGCGATGGACTTACGGAATGAGTCTGTAATGTCCTACAATCGAGTAGTTTTGATATACGGCACCATCGTGTTGGAGTTGGTGAATCCTCCAACTACTGGCTGGGTAGCGTAGCGGCAACGCACCCTTACTAGACTTAGGGAGTCCCAGGTTCGAACCCCGGTCTGGCCTATCTTTTCTCTTCCTACACATCGACCTGCCTGTGACCAGAAGACGAACTGCCTGTGACCGGAAAAAAATATCGGAGCCAAATTCGTAATAGCCGTACATCCTCGGAGCTGTCAACCCACACGCATTTCTGACAAATATACGAAACACTGGACTTCGTTTAACACACTTTCATCAAACTCGGACGAGTCACGTCGGCATAGAAAAGATGTTTCCCCATCCTATTTGCCGGGCCCAAGCCAGAGCCCCTGTTCCTATTTATCTTACTCCCCCTCGCAGCGATCTTGGAAACCTCCGCTCCATCATCCACCTACCTTGTGTGTCCCACTCCAATCGTCGTCTTGCTAGCTTACAAGCGCCGATTCGCATTCACAATACGGGCTAACTTAACTAGTGATGGAGCGGGAGATGTGGCCTCCTGTACTTTTAGTGCAGGACAATGCAAAGCCGTGGGTGTGTTAGTAGTCATTGTACTATTGTAGCTCTCTCGTGATCATTGATGGCTTCTGCGATTGCGTGTTGAAGGGTAAGTATGAACTCCAAATGAGCTCCAGACGGTTGTCAATTTTGCCTTGCTCGCGCTTCTTTGTCAGGGCTCGACAGCATCGGCGGCAATCCCCCTCACTGATACCACATTGCCCTTCCATCCACTGCAAAAAATTCTCACACAAAGATCCGATGTGATGCACACGATGCGATCCGATGTGATATGCACCAGGTCCCCAGGACTATCCTTTCAATACTAAGGGATTATGAAGGTAACATGATACATTAAGATAAATCGAGGACTTAGGACAGAAGTATTACACATTTGGTCCACAAACTATTCGAGTGGCAGTGGGCCATGCTTATGTAATACTTCTGTCCTTGGTCCTCAATTAGTCCTATTGTATCGTGCTACCTTCATAATCCCTTAGTATTGAAAGGATGGTAGAAAGCACAAATGTGCAAAGCGAATAGATCTGTCAAGGGGTTGGGGGGTAAAAGTATTGATTGGTACAAGTAAACAGTACAAGCTTTTATATGGGGCAGTACTATTGTGTAATACAGGCTGCGATCAGCCGTGATCGTTACAGCTTGCCCAACCATTTGCCTGGTCTGACACCACCTTCGCCTTCGTTTTGCACGCAGCTGGAGTATTGGTAGGCAAAAATAAACCACCAGTCCTTGGCTCGTCCACCTCTGCTTCCGAGTCCTCAGAGTGTCCCAATTCCATGCTTGGGCTTCACCCTCGCCCAACCAAGCCATGGCCACATGCAGAGGTACCCCTTGTTGTCACTCTCAGGCTTTGACTTCCGCCTTCTGCATCGACCTGCAGCCATTTTCGTTTCTTGCATGACCTGTCTCTTTCAGCAAGATAAGATCAGGGCTGAACTGGAAGTCATTTGGTGGCTGTGCATTGCAAACAGCTTGCTCTTTTCACACCACACTACAATCTTGAATGTACCTGGAGATTCAAAGTCTATGATTTGCAATAGAGAGTGATTGGGTGGACATTGGAAAGCATTTTCTGGACAATTATATTGTTGTATCATTGGCTGCGTGGGAATTCTGATACATCATATGTGTCGATCATTTCTGTAGTGTCCGGAGTCGATTTTCGTTTGTGTGGCTTTATTTGGATCAATAACCATAACTTGTCCACTGTCCACACTTCGCATCTATTGTCTGTTAGTCATTTCTTGTCTCAAGTACATTGGGATTCGATTGCAGTTGGAGGGATCCGCACTTTGTTGAGCGGTAATTAGTGCTCGTTCGGTTTGTTGTGTCAGGCCCACGGTATTTGGTCTTGTTTACCTTGCTGGTTAGCGTCCGCTGCCCCGAGTCTCATTATATATTATAACACACTTAAGGGCAAAGGATAAGTGAGATATCGATATCTTAACAGTAGCTACGCCGGACCATTTCACATAGATCTCGCCAGGTACCATTATCATAGGAGATCCCGCCATCATGAACCACGTCAAGAACATTACTATCACAGACTCTTTGCATCTGGAACCAGAAGGCAAGCCGTTAGTTACACTTGAGCAAAAGGAGTCACCCACAGCACCCCAAGTTCAGCTGAAGCAGTTTTATGGGAGGGTGGCAGACGACCGAAATGCGTGCTAGAATTTCCATCTGACAGTACCCCACCCGTCTTACAAGGCAATAAACGCATAGTTCGGGCCCTATATGCACCTGAGACAAGGAGCACAACACGTTCATAGATCGTCATGTACTATATGCCAGTAGCACATCATCAAAGCGTCCAGCGGAGACGGTAGATTGTTAAACGGAGCATGAGGAGGACTTGTGCTTGTTCGACATAGGAACACAGGTCACCACACCAGTGATAGCAAGGATGAAATACCAACGACAACGACACCGTACTCGGATCTTCTCAATTGCCGTCGACTGGCCGCGCCATTGCGGGTCGGATTCGGTGAACCATTAGTACCAAGTGGGTCCGGGAAAATAGTGCGAGGGATACTAGAGGATGTTGGAGCCGAGAATATCGTGGCGCCGTTCGTTGTGATACGACCGTCCACACCACTAAGCCTAGCAAAGCCGACTGAACCGGAGATCAATCCTGTCAGAGTGTTCTCATATCTGGGGCATGGTTGAATAAGCGAGGGTGAACGAAGGGAAGATCAACAGACCTGAAAACAGAATAGACATTCTTCAAGAATGCAATACCCACAAGCCAGGCAGGGGAAGCACTGGTATTGACGACTTGCTTCACCGTTATGCTTCCAAGGACGAATATCGCGGACAGGCACATTCCCTCGAGGCCGAGAGTAGTTGATAAATCGGCCACTATCAGATCAATCCCAGTAAAGGGGTAGACCTGCCCACCGAACTTGAGACCAATCGAGACGATATTCACCGCGCTGCAAGCTGTGAGGGTGAGCGCATGATAACCGCTCAATTGTCCAATTGCAAGTCCATTAAGACAAAGAGTGCTCACGAATGAAGTAGAATCCCTCGTAGCGGGGATCAACTACGCCAGCAGCTCTCGAACCGTTTATTCTGGAAAATATTACGTCCACTACCTCCTTCGGTCCGCCTGCATCACAGCCAAAAAGATCAGAACCGCGCCATCGAGCCGACCATTTCTTGTGTTCCACTCACCAACGAACGGGCTACCAGTATCAATTATAGCATCCGTGGCATTTACTGGGAGCGTGATCTCTTGACCATTCATGACGACGGAATCCATCGGTATTGTCCAATATTTAGCCTGAGATAAACGGATATAATTGATTTCCCCAGTGAAGAGACTAGAATTGACGCCGCCAAGAGTGAACTGGCCGCCCAGCAACCCTTGGGTGGATAGTTTCTCGGATGTACCCGAGTACCTAACGGGGTGGTCGATCGATAACGATATCAATTACGCAAGCGGTTCCAAGACCATCGGAGAAACCGAAGAGTGACACCACACGTCGCGAGAGTTGTAGCGGTTAGCTTAGACTAAGAGACAATATCGACCACAAACCTAGAGAGCCAGAAGGCAAACAAAGTTTGGTCTGGGCCAAGTTGGCCGTCTTGAATGAGACGAATCCACCACGGAACGGTATTGGGCGTCTCCATCAAAGCGGGAAGACCAAGACCAAGCATGCCGGATATCGTTTCAGAAAGAAGCTTTGGTGACGTGCTTGACACAATGGAGATCCTCTGGACTAAGCGTTAGAAGAGCCAGACAATGGTATATTCCATTGGGGGAGAATAGGGGGGGAAGGATGCGATGTTCACACCATACCTCTCTCTCACTCTTAAATACGCCCATAGAAATTGTTTCATAGGCGGGATCAGCAATAATGAAGCCAGACCCAAACCTAGTCTGTATTCTCTGTCCAAGTGGAGTGAATGTGGAGCTCTTGGACGAATCGAATTGTGCTCCATTTGAACACGCGATACATTGAGTTCCTAGAACCCAAGTCTCTCTGCGCAAAATGAGAAGGGTCAGTCCCATGAGAGAGTACGCCATCAGTGAGAGGACTCGTGAATGATGATGGCGTGCCGCGTTAACTCCCCGCGTAAACGGGGTGGCCCAAAACTCGACGGCTACACCCCCAACATGCCGCTTACGCCTGGCGACGACAACAGAGCCCCCTTGACGGAGGCACGTGTAATGTGGTGGGCACTATTGTGCCAATACCGCACATAACGCACACTCAGGTGTGCCAGTAGCCGACAAAAAAACGCTACTCACGAACTCCCGGTGGAGGGCATAACGCCGAACTGTTGTGGTGGAGTACCAATATTGATCGATACCAGGTAACTGGTATCCAAGGACTGATCGATGAGCCCGAATGTGTCGACGGCCCGGTTGGCCAGCTCTTCGCGGCGTTCAATCGCCTTTATCGCTGCAACCCTCGTGTCTCCGTATCCATATGTTGCTCTCAGGCCATTCTTGACATTTTCCCAGTGAGCTGGTAGGTGGTGAGAAACCGCATTGTAAACAGTGCGCCGTTCTAGTGGGAGGGTGAGGAGCGGCGTTGCTCCGGGGGCTTCCTGGACAAACAATGACAATAGAAGAGCCACCAGGAGCGTTTTGAGAGGCATTGGGAGCATCCTGGACGACGGGCGCCCGCTGGCACGGATGGGGATGGCAACAACCAAGTTGCGACGTGTGGCAGGTCCGGATCTAAGAGCTTTCAGACGAGTATCATCACATCGATCACAAAGGGAGTATTCTGCATGAGGCGGTGCATGCCACTGTCTGATATCCTATTCTCTTCCCTGTCGTTAATGTCATTTTAAGGTTCACCGATTGGTAGACGCCTTTCATGCCTCGTTCGTGCCTCGTTCTCTTTATAGGGATATAAGCGCAAAGGAGCACTGGGGCACTTTATCGTTGTTTCCGCAGGAACCATGACTGAGTTTGACCGGGATCGACGCCAGCTGACCCAAAGCGTTGCTGGGGAATTGAACCGTTGAGGTTGGGAATTCGAGATCGGTATGGACATAATGTCTATACACTTGTTCAGCATGGAGTTACCTATCGTCCCTGTCATTCATTGAATCCATAATTGATTCAGTAAGTACGTGATAGGTTGTATTACTTGTAAAGTACCTAAAGTGAACGCGCTACCGTGATGAATCAGACACTAGAGCCAGCAAACAAACAGAGTGATGGACTTGCAGATTGAGTCTGTAATGTCCTACAATCGAGTAGTTTTGATAAACGGCACCATCGGACTATCTGTGACCAAGAAAAAGCTCGGAGCCAAATTCATAATAGTCGTACATCCTCGGAACACGGCTGTCAACCCACACGCATTTCCGACAAATATACGAAACACCGGACTTCACTTAACACACTTTCATCAAACTCGGGCAAGTCACGTCGGCATAGAAGGCCCCAGAAGAGCGGTTTCCCTGTCCTATTTGCCGGGCCCAAGCCAGAGCCCCTGTTCCTATTTATCATACTCTCCCTCACAGTAATCTTGGAAATCATCGCTCCGTCATCCCTCTACCTTGTATGTCCCACTCCGATCCTCGTCTTGCTAGCTTACAAGTGCCGATTCGGGTTCACAATACGGCTCTAACTTAATTAGTGATGGATGAGCGGGAGAAGATGTGGCCTCCTGTACTTTTTGGTGCAGGACAATGCGAAGCCATGGGTGTGTTCGTAGTCATTGTACTATTGTGGCTCACCCTTTCGTGATCATCTATAGCTTCTGCCATAGCGTGTTGGAGGGTAAGTATGAACTCCAAATAATAACAAGGGAGCTCCAGATGGTCAATCATGCCTTGGCTCGCGCTTCTTTGTCAAGGGCTTGACAGCGCCGGCGGCAATCCACCTAACCGACCCAACGTTGCCCTTCATCCTCTCCCGATCCTGGACTCTACGTCGCCGAAGGCAAATAAATATGGCGACTCAGGCACCCAATTCAGCCAACGTGTGAGCATCTAGCTAGCTAGCTAGCGCGGATTATTGCCTGATCACCTCCAAGTATTTAGACCGTGCGGCGCTTCACTACAATATAGGTCACGCCGCTAATCTTGCGCGTCAATACAGAAATCACGTTGCAAGGTGTCCAAATTCGAAGTACGAGCTGGAGTTTCTTGTGGGAAATCAGGAGATAGAATTACAGAAGGTGTCCGGACCTGGACACCAGCCCAACGCTCGTATGTCCCTTGTTTCATCACCACATACATTCAATGAATGCTGTGTACATGTAGAGAAGTTTCCCTGAAATCGGAGATACGCGTGGAGATCCAAAGGATCACCGGTAGTCTATTTTGGGCGAAGAGCCGACAGGCGAACGACGTGATCGACCTGCAAGGGTTTTTCGTGACTATTGAAGTTCCAACATGCATGAGTTCACTGTACCGAGTCAGTCGCGATGACCGACCTGACAGAGAAGGCCAAAGGTCGTTGTGTTTGGAAAGCATCATGGATTTTTAGAATTACAATCCTCTGCGAACGCTACCGTTAGTCATTTTGCAACAACCCACCGCAGCCAACTAAGCATGTCCGCATAGGCAGAATCTTTACGCTCGTTGCTCCACGGACTTGAAGGGCTGATAAAGGATTATACCCCATTGGTGAATAGATCAGTGGAGAGGGCTTTGGAAACAGGTATCCAACTTGGCACCGCACTCGCTGGGGTCAGCGCGCCCGTTTGGAAACCAGCTGGACGTTGACCCCCTTAGCTGAATCCGATCGCAAAGGCTGCCTTCGGTGTTTCCAAAGTCACATTTGAGGTTCGTGCTCACTACTGGCGTATCAGTACGACCAGATGCCATCGAGCCTGTTGGATCGGTTGCAGCGCATCTTGCCTTTGGCGGACAAGGTCACGGACGAATTTATCAGCGAACATACAGAGATTTTGGATAAGAACCTCCCGCGAATGTTCGAAGTGATGCACAAGACCGCTAAATTTTCATGCGACTACGTCAAGCGCCGACGTTTCAGTAGGTGGTCCTCTTTTCTGGATTCTGCAAATGCTGACCATCGCAGAGAGAACAGGAGATGCGCTCATTCATTCGAAGGAAAAAGAAATGATTGACGAAATGGACGAAGAGTTTGCTAAGGTCATCGAAGACTTCATGCGTGTCGCTGTCGAGGTTCTCTGCCTAGCCAAAAGGAGTGGTAACCACTTATTGTCTCAATCCAGCGTGATTCCATTCTCAGCAGCTTCGTGTAGAACTGGTAGAGCAAGACCTTTACTAATGCGGCTTAAGCCTCTCGAGGCTGGCTATCAGCAGGACCTCCGCTGTATGGAAGGTACCCGAAAATCCCTCAAAATTGGGTGGCCAATAAATCGGAGGAGAAATATCTTCTCCAGATCATCCACTCACTTTTTAACGAGATTGGGTCTCACTCCCACCAGCTCTGCAATTGGCTCCTTGCGCAGTGCGCGGTGTAGAGCCGTTGTCAGAAGTACTCCGATCATCCGCCGAAACTCGGCATTACTATGCACTGTTCGTGGCCTTAGGATGCTTGAGTAAAGCCTGTATAGAGGTTTTAACCCAGTACCACCATCTGAGTCTTCAGCAGTTGCTTTCAAAACTCTATAGGATCCTCACAACGTCTAGGGGCAAGAACGAGGGTCTTGATGAAGATGAAAAGGCTATTCACCAGAGATAACTCTCTTCGAGAGTGATTCTTTTGGCCAAGGGGCGCAGAGGTACCAATCTTGGGCCACTAGATCGAACGCGCTTTGGGCGAAGGTTTGCAGATCATCACTGGCTTCCTGATCTGCAGCCAAATCATATCGCAACTACGACGACGGGGGGAGTGCATCAAACAAATTTTGGATATCGGCTTCGGGTCTACTGGTGATGATAATTTTGAGCCACGAAGCACGTGCGGTTGCGCTGGTCAGACACTTCAGGAGAGCTGGGTGACTGCGATGGTCGCCGCGTTCGTCGAATGTGTCAATGACAAAGACAAGAGTTTGGTTTGGGCCGTGAGGAAGGTTATAGAGAAGGTCAAGGAGACGTGAATCCTTCATCGACTCCGCTGTCAGATTTGCGTCGTTACGAAGACACTTTGCCACAATTCTTTGAAAGGAGGGGAAGACTCTGGAAAGTCTACAGATGAGAGTCGGAAGGATACTTCTGGGCTTGTCCAAGTTTGCGTCATCCCTCCGGCAGAAAAAGGTTCCAGCAAGCCGCCCTTGATCATGAAGGCTTGCACAGATCGCATGAGTTAATGACGTGTTGCCGATTCCAGGTAAACCATAGATCCAATACGTATTGCTCTGGACAGCTCTTTGCTATATCGCGACGAAGGGACCAATGGAGCGATTCGTGTCCGGCATTTATCAATACCCGATTTCTTTGTCAGCGATGACTGTCACTGCGGCCATCAAATCAACCCCCGAGACGCAAATGTGCAGCTGGGGATTGCTTTCCTCAAGGCAATGGTTCGCCCGCCTCGCTAATGCAGATATTGAATATCTTCCATCCCGAATCATAGAGAATATTTCCGACTCTTTGCAGTATAGTTCCCTTTATTGGTCAAATCATCTGTGTTCTACTCCCGACAATAATGATCGGCGGTTATGGGAAAGCTTGAAGGAATTCTTTGAGAGACCGTGCCCATTATTTTGGGTTGAAGTATTGAGCATTATGGGAATGGTTCCGATCGGTGCTCCGAGTATTGGAGGTGATTAAAGCTCCAGCTTGTATTCAGGGTAATTTTGACTGGCCCTAGGATGCGATTCGACCCTTGTTGAGAGAATTCTGGATGTTGGCCGTTTCGTCGAGTTATCGAACATTTTTCCACACTTGGCGTCTTGTAAATAGACGTTTTATTTCGTGCGCCCCGCCTCGGATTTGTCAGCCTCACTCTTGGACCCCCCGCCACCTTTGATTTCGCGCCGCCTCAAGACCTCGGATCCCCCTCCCTGGCCTCGTTTGCTAACCTCCCACCCCTAGAACCGCAGGTCTACCGGCTGGCTAGACAGGGCTGCGCGTGCAGTCAGTCCCCGGACGTCGTGCCTAGTTGGAGCGCGCCGTCGCTGAGACAGATCGGGTGCGTAGTGGGACAGCCACATGGGTAGTAGCTCCTACAAGGCCTTAGGTCGTTCGTCAACCCACCCCCCCTTTGGAGAACCCACTTCCATTGGCGAACGGATGAGCCCCTCGGAGTAGTAGGATCTGCCAGCGTGCAGACGAGCCCCTTGGAGTAGTAGGACCTGCCGGCGTGTAGACGAGTTCTTTTCCTTCGACCTCTCAGGGGTCATTCGGACGTCCTGGGATCCACGACCTGGTTCCATCGCATCGACTACTGCTGGAATGACCTTTACCAACGGTTTCAAGGAGGTCTCCCGATGCTAGTCATGGTTGATAATCAGCTCGTGGCGGTCATGTACATCGGGGAAATATATGCCGCATTTGTTTATCAGATGACCCTGTTAAAGCTAGCGGCACTCGCTGCATGGGAAGGTCAGGGCTACATCCCTGGCGCAACTGCAGCAGAAAGTGCCGAAAGTTCGTTGGTAAGGTCGAGGAAGGTGACCTGCTTCGATGAGGGTGTGCTTGACGAAGAGGCGGGGGGAGAGCATAGCAGGCGTCGATGTAGCTGGCACCCGAACCACCTATGGTTTCAACCACGACTTTCGTGCCATGCTCCATTTTGGGCAAGGGAGTGGAGCGCCTTGTTGCCGTTGATTCGCCCTTTCCAGCAAATTGACGACTGTATAAGCACTATCGCAAGATTCTAAGCTCAATTGTTACAAATATAGGGATCGTTACTTGCGAGAGGAGATAGACTGGCTGATCAGGTGTGTCGCCAGTGTCTGGAGACTAGTTGACGATCTAGATTAAACTCTCATGATGGTAAATGAGACTTTCTGTTTGACAATTGGTTTCCGAAACGCTAGGGGATAATGTACCGCGCTGCATAGATCGTGCTTTTTTTTTGAATACATGGGCTCCCTTCGTTGTTCGTTAAAGGAACCCCACAACCATGTTTCAATAGACAGCAATAGGAGGCTTATAAAAGAAAGCCAGGACGTTCAAGAGTAGTAACACGAAGGTCTTTAAACTACGCCCTTGGCAAGCCTCGAATCTCCTCCTCGTACGGCACGAACCTCGTCAGGTTGTGAGACACCCACGCGCAGGGAACGTCCACGTCCCACCCGATCGTGCCTGTGCGTGTGCGCGCGGCGACCTCCGCGGCGGACCACAGCAGCGGCGCGTGGACGCTACCGACCGAAGCGACGAGGTGGGTGCATGGGCGCAGCGCAATCGTCGCAAGTAGCGCGCTGGGTTTTGCGTCACGCCGCGCGCGCGCGTCGAGGGTGTGCACGACGAGGTAGAGCGCGGGCGTGTCCGTGCGGCGGAAGACGTCATATAACGCGCTCTCGATGCCTGGTCCCGCCGCCGGGGCGTCGGCCACCCCTGGTACCTGTTCTTTCGACCTCACAAACGCGTTGATATCGTCGCACGTTTGGAGCCGTACCTGTAAAAACACATGGTAAACCCTTGCGCCAGCTCGAGCTCGTACTGCACCGTCCGCACGTGCAACCAGCGTCTTGTACCAAACCTTGGAGAGGGGCTCCACAAGTGCCGAGAGAATGTGCTTCGATATGTGCAACTCCAATTGGAACGTGATAAATACACCTCAGATGCCGTTTGGTCCACAAACGATTCGAGTCGCGGTGGGTCGAGCTCGCCCACCATTCGTCAGGTCCGACGCCGCCTTCGCCTTCATTTTGCGCGCAGCTGCAGTATTAGTAGGCGAAAATAAACCACCAGTCATTGTCTCGTCCGCCTCTGCTTCCGAGTCATCGTCAGAGTGTCCCGATTCCGTGCTACTGCTCCGCTTCGCGGCGTCTATCTTTTCATCCTCGCCCAACCAAGCGGTGGCCACACGCCCTTCGCTGTCGTTCTCGGGTTTTGACTTGCGCCTTCCGCGTCGACCGGTGGGCGTTTTCGTTTCTTGCATGATCCGTCTGCTCCGCCCGTGTGGGACCGGTGAAATGTGTATTATGGCTCTAGATAAGATCGGGGCCGAACGGAGTCATTGTGCATTACAAGCTGCTTGCTCTTTCGCGCCACGCTACAATCTTGAACGTACCTGGAGATTCAAAGTTTATGATTGTAACAGAGGGTGATCGGGTGGATATTGGAAAGCGTTTTTCTGGACGATTATTTTGTCGTATTATCGGCTGCGTGGAAATTCTGACACACCTTATGTCTCAATCATTCTTGTAGTGTCTGGAGTCGATTTACCTTTGTGTGGTTTTCTGTGGATCAATAATCTTACACACTTCGCACATATTGTCCATTAGTCATCTCTCGTCTCAAATATATTCATAGGGGTCCGATTGAACTTGGAGGGATCCGCAATTAAGGGCAAAGGATACGTCAGATATCTTACGGTAGCTACGCCGGACCATTTCACATAGATCTCGCCGGGTACCATTATCGTACGAGATCCCGCTATCATGCACCACCTCAAGAACATTACTGTCACAGGCTCTTTGCATCTGGATCTCGGAGGCAAGCCCTTAGTTACACTTGAGCAAACGGAGTCACCCACACCCAGGCTCAGCTGAAGGAGTTCTATGGGGGGCGACCGACGACCAATATGAGTGCTAGAATTTCCATCTGACAGTGCCCCACCCGTCTTACAAGGCGATAAGCGTATAGTTCCAGCCCTATAAGCACCTGCCACAAGGGGCACAATACGTTTAGAACGACGAGTTACATTTTCGAATACATGCCAGTGGCACACTGACAAGCGTCCAGCCGGAGACAGCAGATTGTTAAATAGAGTATGAGGACGTGTGCCTACTCGACATGGAACACAGCTCACCACACAAGTGATAGCAAGGACGAGACACCAACCACAACGACACTGTACTCAGATCCACTCAACTGCCGTCGACTGGCCGCGCCATGTGGGTCCGGGAGAGGGATGACTGTGTTAGGGACACTGGAGGTAGTTGGTATGTTAAAGCTCGGCGCAGATGTTGAAGCTGAGGACATCGTTGAAACGTTCGTTGTGAGACGACCGTCCACACCACTAAGCCTAGCAAAGCCGACTGAACCGGATATCGCTCCTGTCGTAGTGTTCTCAAACCTGGGGCAGGGTTGACTAAGCGAGGGTGAACGAACGGAAGATCAACAGACCTGAAAACAGAATAGACATTCTTCAAGAATATATCACCCACAATCCAGGCAGGGTCTCCGGCACCGATGATTTGGTTCTCCAGTATGCTCCCAAGGACGAATATTGTGGACAGGCACATTCCCTCGAGCCCAGGAGTATTTGACACATCGTCCGAGATTAGATCAGTCCCAGGAACGGTGTAGACCTGCCCACCGAACTTGAGACCAAGCGAGACCGTATTCTTCGTGCTGCAGGCTGTGAAAGTGATCGCATGATGCCCGCTCAATTGTCCAGTTGCAAGTCCATTAAGACGAAGGGTACTCACGAATGAAGTAGAATCCCTCGTAGCGGGGATCAACTACGCCAGCAGCCATCGAGCCATTTATTCCGGCATATATTACGTCCAGCACCTCCTTCGGCCCGCCTGCACCACAGCCAAACAATTCAGAACTACGCCACCGAACCAACCATTGTTTGTTTTCCACTCACCAACGAGCGGGCTACCAGTATCAATTATGGCATCCTTAGCGTTTACCGGGAGCGTGATCTCTTGACCATTCAGGTCGATGGAATCCATCGGTATTGTCCACCATTTAACGTGAGATAAACCGATATAATTGATGTCACCAGTGAAGAGACTAGAATTGACGCCACCAAGGGTGAACTGGCCTCCCGGCATCTCTTGAGTGGATAGTGGCTGGGGTGTACCCCAGTACCTAACGGGGTGGTCGATCGATAACGATAGCAATTACGCAAGCAGTTCCAAGACCATTGGAGAAACCGAAGAGTGATGCCACACGTCGCGAGGGTTGTAGCGGTTAGTTTAGACTAAGAGATGATTTCGACCACAAACCTAGAGAGCCAGAAGGCAAACAAAGTTTGGTCTGGGCCAAGTTGGCCATCTCGAATGAGACGAATCCACCACGGAACAGTATTGGGCGTCATCATCAAAGGGGGAAAGCCAAGACCGAGGATGCCGGATGTCGCTCCTTGCAGAAACCCTTGTGACTTTTGTGACGCAGTGGAAATCCTCTGGACTAAGCGTCAGAAGAGCTAGGCAATGGTATATTCCATTGGGGGAGAATAGGCGGTGAAGGATGCGATGTTCACACCATACCTCTCTCTCACTCTTAAATACGCCTATAGAAATTGTTTCATAGGCGAGGTCGGCAACAATTGAGCCACCCCCATACCTAAACAGTGTACTCTGTCCAATTGGAGTGAATGTAGAGCTGTTGGATGCATCGAATCGTGCTCCATTTGAACACGCTATGCATTGAGCTCCTAGAACCCAGGTCTCTCTACGCAAAACGAGATGGGTTAGTTACATGGGAGAGTACGCCAACAATGAGAGGACTCGTGAGTGATGATGGCGTGCCGCGTTAACTCTCTGCGCAAACGGGGTGGCCCAACTCGACCTCTCCCCCAGCATGCGGCTTGCGCCTGGCGACGACAACAGAGCCCCCTTGAAGGAGGCACATGGGATATGGTGGGAACTCTTGTGCCAATGCCGTACATGGAGCACACTCAAGTGCGCCAGTAGCCGACAAGAAACTGCTACTCACGAACTACCGGTGTCGGGGATAACGCTGAACTGTTGTGGTGGAGTACCAATGTTGATCGATACCAGGTAATTTCTATCCCAGAACTGATTGACAAGCCCGAATGTGCCGACAGCCCGCTTGGCCAGCTCTTCGCGGTGTTCGATAGCCTTTATCGCTGCAACCCTCGCTTTGCCGTATCCAAATCTTGCTCTCAGGCCATTCTTGACATTTTCCCAGTGAGATGGTGGGTGGTGAGAAACCGCGTTGTAAGCACGCCGTTCCAGTGGAAGGGTGAGGAGCGGGGTTGCTCCGCCGGCTTCCTGGACAAACAATGACAAGAGGAGAGCCACCAGGAGCGTTTTGAGAGGCAATGGGAGCATCTTAGACGACGGGGGCCCTTGCTGGCAGAGGTGGAGATGGAAACAACCAAGCTGTGAAGGTCCTTTGGCGTCGGCGACTCTTACTAGAAACAAACGGTTCCGCAGCAGAAGAGCTTTCAGACGAGTATCAAGGCGCCCCCTAATACTAATAGATACGTCAGTGTCTTCTCATCTTCCCATACCAGAACACATCGACCACAAAGGACGTATTCTGCATGGGACGGTGCACGCCACTGTCCGTTGCTTATCTCTGATATCCCATCCCCTTCCCTGTCATTAATCGAATATCATCTGGGAGTTCACTGACCCGGTAGCTGCCTTTCATGCCTCGTTCATGCCTCGTTCGAGATATGGGTGCAAAGAAGCACTGGGGCACTTTGTCGCTGTTTGCGCAGGAACCATACAAGTTAAGTTTGACCGGTATCGTACGGGGTAAGACGACAGCTGACCTAAAACTTTGCGGGGAATTGAACCGTTGAGGTTGGAATTCGAGATCGGTACGGACGTAATGTCTATGTACTTGTTCAGCATGGAGTGACTTATCTTCCCTGTCACTCGTTGAATCCATAATTGATTCAACAAGTACGTGATCAAACTGAGGTTGTGTTACTGTAAAGTACCTAAAGTGAACGCGCTACGGTGATGTATCAGACACTAGGAGCCAGCAAACCAACAGACCGATGGACTTACAGACTGAATCTGTAATGTCCTACAATCGAGTAGTCTTGATATACGGCACCACCGGACTGCCTGTGACCAGCAAAATGATCGAAGCCAAATTCGTAATAGCAGTACATCCTCGGAACTCGGCTGTCAGCCCACACGCATTTCTGACAAATATACGAAACACTGGAGTTCACTTAACACCCTTTCACCAAACTCGGGCAAGTCACGTCGGCATAGAAGGCCCCAGAAGAGAGGTTTCCCTGTCCTAATTGCCGGGCCCAAGCCAGGTCCCCTGTTCCTATTTATCTTACACCCCCTCGCAGCAATCTTGGAAATCTTGCCCTTGCCTCGCGCTTCTTTGTCAGGGGCTTGACAGCGTCGGCGGCAATCTACCTAACCGACCCAACGTTGCCGGCCTTCCATCCTCTCCCGATCCTGGACTCTACTTCGCCGGAGGCAAATAAACATGACGACCAAAGCACCCAATACAGCCAACGTGTGGGTATCTAGACAGCTAGCGCGGCATTATTGTCTGATCACCTCCAAGCCTATATTTAGACCGTGCGGCGCTTCACTACAATATAGGTCACACACTGATCTTGTGTGTCAATACAGAAATCACGTTGCAGGGTGTTCCAAATTCGAAGTATGATCTGGAGTTGTTTGTGGGAAATCAGGAGATGGAATTACAGAGGAAGGTATCCGGACCTGGACACTAGCCCAACGCTCGTATGTCCTTGTTTCATCACTACATACACTCAATGAATGCTGTGCATATGTAGAGCAATTTCCCTGACATCGGATATACGCGTGGAGATCCAAAGGATCACTGTTAGAATGCGGTTGCAAGGTGGAGGAGCCGAACGGAAAAGGGGTAGATGGGGATGGGGTCTTTCCCAAGGTTTCACCAAGGGATGCTGTAGAATAAAGTGGACGGAGCCAGGATTGGAACAGAGGAATTGGGCCAGTGAATCAAGTCGATTATCTGACTGAAGAGCTTGTACATAACATAGCTAGTACATATATATAGCTATTCAGAACTCGTATAGACTCGGAAGGCTAAAAGGTGAAAAGGATAGAAGGAGTGAGTCCATACGAAAAGTAAACCAATCACAGGGAATACATGTGGAAAGGGAACTTGTCCCATGAGGAGAACATAGTGAAACAAAATCAGCACATGAAAAAGGCGATACTAAAGTGCGTGTGCGAACGGGCGCGTGATTGTCAGGCAGGCTACGAATGAATCGAAACTTGATGTTGCGCATGGGGAACAGGCGCGTTCGGTAGGGGTTGCTGGAAGAATTGATATAATGATCCTGTGGCGTCATTCAGCCAGGCGATAGTGTGTACCGTAAGTGGGACCAAATGGTCGGTCAGGCTGTATGGCCGGGCTCGATCAGAGTAGCGCACGTGATAGGTATTATTCAGGCAGATACATACAACCGTAACAGTGCCCCCTCTTTTCGACCAAGCCCTCAAGGGACGGCTTCAAAGGGTGGACACCGCGCAGATTGTGGGAGTGCAGGTGTCAATCAGGGAATGGCAAGTGAGGAGTGGTTGCATAAGTTTACTGAATAAAATGTGGTGAAGTCGCAAGGGGTCAAAGGCGAAGTCGGCGCTCCCAATCTTTCGCAAGCTT
>Ga0307513_10004320_pt1 | contig 18986 bp, 23 predicted proteins | sample 15_EM_MG_FD_202174 | JGI IMG/M metagenome (GOLD analysis project Ga0307513, IMG submission 202174) | Populus trichocarpa ectomycorrhiza microbial communities from riparian zone in the Pacific Northwest, United States - 15_EM | ecosystem: Host-associated > Plants > Roots > Unclassified | place...
AGCAGAAGGGGACAGAGCAAAAAGAGGAAGCTCTCGGTGCTTGAAGCGAGGCTTAGGCGGGTGAAGGAGGAACTAGGAGAGGAGTCAACCGATAGTGATGAATCTGAAGATGAAAGTGAGGAAGAGTGGCCGGCAAAGCGGAAACGAAAGCCTCCAACGAAGGCACCAGTTGCGAGCACAAGCGCTAGTAGTAGTAAGGCAAAGGAATTGAAAGTTATGTCGAAACGGTAAGCGGGTGCAAGACAGATATACATGCCGAGAGTTCCATGCTAACCGCGAAAACCGCCTAACGCAGTGATTCCTGTACGTGGTGCCGGTCTCATGAGAGGGTGTGCGTTTGGAATGGGATTGGTACTGGGTGCTCACTCTGCAAAATGGCCAAGCGGGGCTGCGATCGATGGACGGGCGACGACTCTAATAAGCCAATCGAGACTGAAAAAACACGGGGTGATCTGGAGAAGTTCGCTGGGAACTTGGAGAGGAGATTGGAAAGGATGGAAAAAATCGTCGATAGGATTGGTGAAGAAATATTCGGCCCGTTGTAAGGTGGGGAACAGTGGTGCAACAGATGTCTTCTAAATGTACTTAGAACCACAGCTACTGGGAGACGTGTCCTGTGGGGGACGAAGTATCAGGGACTCTCAGTGATGTACGTGGACTTACAGACCAATTCTGGTAACCAGAACTTTTGCGGTATCCGCCAGTCATCAACATTGCCAGGATTTAGGTAGCTGGGGAGGTCCAGAGACCGATTTCGTCGGCGAGTAACTACTAGAAATCCGGCCGCCTTTCTCCAGAGCCGTGACTCTGCAAGTTGGAGTTGTTTCGTCTGCCAAACAGGGAAAGCGTGGGTGCGACTTAGAAAACCCGCGCCCTGCGGGTCGTGCGCACGAGACGACATTCTGATAACATGGCGATGGGAAATCGAGTTTCAATCCCGATTGTACTTATATAACAGGCCTAAAAAATGAAAGTGGTAGAAGTGATATGTGGTGATGAGGGAATGCGAATAAAAGGATAGAAGAGAAAAGACTGAGGGATAAGGACAAAATGAGGGGAATTAGGCAGCTGATAGAGGAAACAGACGATGAGCGATTGCGATACATATACACAGTAAATGACACAGAGCGGGGAAACGGCCGAGAGCAAATGGGCTACACTGCTCGCCCGTACCCGCTCGCCCCATCATCATTCCTGCCCCCGCCTCGTTGCTGTGGTAGACCCTGGCCGTACCCAGGTTGCTGGTAATACGGGTCGTTTCCGTACGCGTCTCTCTGAGTGTGCGCATAGGAATCTTGAGGGTAGGAGTCGTATGCAGGGGCCGGCGTCTGCGAAGGCTGTGGGTAGTCCTTCTGATCGTTGGTGTAGTAGATGTTGTAGTGGTCCGCAACATATCCGTAGTGGGGATCAGCGCTCCCGCCACGAGGGATGGGGGCGGCCGCTGACGCCAGGTGAATCTGGCTCCCCGTCTCATCGTCGTATCGATCATCGTGTACGTTTGGCACCGAAGGGTTATACTGAGGATTTCCGGGTGCTTGGTGATGGGAGTACGGCTGATTATATGCGGGCATGATCGGGTAGTCGACAATGCTACTCTTCTGATCACTGTGATAACCGTCAAAGCCGCCAGGGGGACCACGTTGTTTCATCGAAGACATATCGTCGAAGTCATCATCCACAGACAGCGCAGGTAATGTGGGTTGAGGTTGAGGCTTTCCGACAATCTCGCCCTTCTTATTCTTGAGGTGCGAGTAGTCTCCAGCAGCCTCCTTCTTAGCGAGCTCTTCGGCACGTTGTTGCCTCTGCTTAGTCCTGCGCCTGATAATCTCGGCGATACGCTGAAAGAGTATATGTTAGGTATTTGGTACCGACGTCGTCAAAAACAGATACCAATTACCTTATCAACCTTGTGACAGCAGTATTCCTTAAGGTTACCTCGAATGTGGCATAGGAGTGGGACATAAAGGACGGCGGCGGCGATCAGAAGCAAAAGGGAACCGGCGAAGATGAGGACGGTGAAAAGTGTAGAGAGTGTGAGAGCAGTGGCGATGACAGTGTTGCCCCTGAAGTACTTGGTGAGGTCGTACCATTCACCACTGTTGCTCTTCTTGGACTGGTAAACAGCATACAAGGTCAGAGCGTTGATGGACTGGCGAGGCCCGTCTGCCAATAGAACACGCTTCCAACTCTTGAAGGTAAAGAAGACGAAGAAAGCGACGCTGTCACGTCCTTCAGACGACTCTCGGATGTGGTCAAAGAAACAGAAGTGATCATATGACCCTGCGGAATGGTGGGGCGCATCAGTATCCTGATGGTTAGGTCCGAACTCGGTCCTAGAGCGTACTTAGCGAGTAATAGTTATTGGCCATAACGTTGGTGAACGCGTAGGAGATGTCCCTGCTTGCGACAATCTTCTTAGATTTGTGAGCTTCATACGCGAGCTGGGGGTATCTATCAGTGAACGGTCGTGAGGCGCCTAAATTTTCGGCGCACCAGAAGGAAACCAAAGATGATACACCCGACGAACAACCACCGGCCAACGTCGAACGGGACGGCCACGCAGTTCTTGGTCGTTGGACAGTCGTTGAAGATTTGGTTCGACCATTGCTGGGAGGTTAACATGGTAATGGCCGTGAAGATATCCAGGACGTAAACAAGGAAGTCCTTGAGCACGATAATGTAGAGCCACATATACCTGGAGGGGAAGGGAAGCGGAAGGGGTGAGTTAGAGTACACAAATCTCGGGGTCAGGCACCGCTAACTTGGATCGCATGCCACAGCCGTTGTCCGTGAATTCCCTCGTATCCACAAAGTCGAACTGCAGGCGGAGACGAGGGCTGAGTATATGCGGAACATCGAGAGAGAAAAACAGGGGAGTACCTTGTGGTCGGGGACCTTTTCACGTTTCCACCCAGGACCATTGCCGCACATAGCTGGGAGATTCGGTTGTAAAAAAAGAGTGAGAGCGTCGGATGGCGAACCAGTCGCTTTGCTGGTATCTAAAGGATAGGAGGCAGCTGGCGAAGAGAGCGAGAGCTGGTGGTAAGGGAAGACGGAGGGAGGCAACGGGCCTTTGCCTTTTTGGGATACAAACTGCTCCCGCCGCGACAATGACGACCGTACAAAAGATAAAGGTGAAAAACATTCCGTCCGCCTATTGTTCACCTCATTGACCCAACGCTGGGTCCAGGAAATCGAAGATGAGATGGTGAGTGCCAACGGACCCTCGGAGTATTCTTCGGTGTTGGTCGTTGCTCACCGCGCTCGGTGTCCCACCCGTTAGGCAAAAAGTATGATTTCTTGTACTTCGTTGCTCTCGCGTTCACCCTGTAAAGCCTTTCTTTTTTTCATGTGAACAGCCCAAAAGAACAAGGCGACGAGCTACCATTTGGGTCAGCTCAAGGCCAAACTCGCCAAGCTCCGCCGTGAGTTAATCGACCCAAAGTCTGGAGGGGGCGGGGGTGGCGGTATTGGGTTTGACGTTGCACGCACGGGTGTTGCATCTGTTGGATTTGTCGGATTCCCTTCAGTTGGAAAGGTGAGCGTAACAAGCGGCTCAGGTTTACAGTAATATTCATCCAAGAAAGTCTACGTTGATGACCAGGCTCACCGGTACCCACTCAGAAGTCAGTGAAATCGAATTCACGACCCTTACAACGGTGCCTGGGACTTTGAAAGTGCATGGCGCTCCAATACAAATTCTAGATCTCCGTAGGTCATGGATTTTCCACCAGATTGTCGAGGTCTGATTGCCGTGCAGCTGGAATTATCGAAGGGGCGAACGACGGTAGGGGTAGAGGTCGCCAGGTCATCGCAGGTACGTTTCTATCCTTTCCCCAGAACCACCCTGCTTACTTCCGAACCAGTCGCCCGGACGTGTAACCTAATTTTTATCATCCTGGACGTACTCAAACCCCTTGGTGACAAGAAAGTAATCGAATCCGAACTGGAAGGTTTCGGGATCCGACTGAACAAGAGACCTCCAGCAATCACCGTTCGGAAGAAGGACAAGGGTGGCATAGCCATTATGAACACCGTACCGCTTACCAATATCGATCACGATGAAATCAAGGCTATTCTGAGCGAGTATAGGATAGCGAATGCCGACGTTGCAATTCGACAACCGAACGCTACGGCGGACGACTTGGTGGACGTTGTTGAAGGAAACCGAGTGTATATCCCCGCAATATACGTGAGCAGCGCGTACACCGACACCCCTTTCACGATTTCTAATCGGTTACGTCCAGGTCCTGAACAAGGCACGAGCCCCAACCTCGTTCCCGCAGGTTATGATACCAATTGACTGAACTCGAACTCACAGATCGACGCCATCTCAATCGAAGAACTTGACCTCCTATACAAAATCCCCCACAGTGTGCCAATTTCCTCAAAGGAATGGCTCAACGTCGACGAGTTGATAGGGAGAATGTGGCAAGATCTCAATCTCGTCCGGGTCTACACCAAACCGCGCGGGGCCGCTCCAGACTACTCAGCCCCCGTGGTCTTGCGTCAGGGCAAATGCTCTATACAAGATTTCTGTAACGCCATTCACAAGGAGATCGCGAAACAGATGAAATAGTGAGTTAATGTTTTGATGACCGGTTTTGCCGCAGGCACTGATTACTGATACGATCTGGTCTATCTGAAGCGCGATCGTTTGGGGTTCGAGTGCGAAACATGCTAGGGGCCAGAAGGTTGGGCTCGACCATATACTTGAGGATGAGGACGGTGAGTTTTGATCCCTGGTTTGTTGCGACCCCGGTTCGACCACCTTCGTACAGTCGTTCATATCGCCAAGAAGTAAAACCTCAGGCCTCGACTCGAGCGGTATATGACTTCATTACATACTGTATCGCGTACGACATCTCACGCCCCAAACATGCATCTATTTCCCCATTTTCACGACCACACAACTACTGAGCAGTCTGGGCGGGGTGTAGTGACAGGTTTGGGGACCAAAGGTAAATCACCGAAAGTCGGATGAATGCCCAAACCAGCCCAAGGGCACAATATACGCTCGTCAACAGGAGGGGCAAGAACTCTTTCGAGGGGCCCAAGACATAAGGCAAGATCGTGACAACCAGATGTAGGGGGATAAAACCGGCGATGTAAAGTCTTTCGAGAGTATCGAGGATGACGAAGGTCAGGGAGCGAGGGAATCTGTAAAACAAATCCGTCACCTTTCTGAGGTGTATGCGTAGACAGACCACTCACTCATATACCCTACGCTGTATAGGCAAAAAGATCATCACTGTCCACACGAGAGAGTAGATGAGCTTGATGAGGGACTCTGCAGCCAGAACCACAGCTGTGAGTTCGCCACCGACATCCGGGAAATAGCGGGACTAACCGGCAGGAGTAAACAACAAGGGGAATAATGAATAGATACCGGCTACACTGGCGATCAGATACGTCCTAAAGTACGCGTGGTTTTCCGCTGCTAGCAAACTACCCATCACTCAGTCACCAACAAAGCGCAGTGAACTGGAGGTCATACCTTAACGGCACGAGAACCAGTAAGATAGCTTTCTCATGGACGTGCCAACCGAACATGTAGGAAGTGTATCCGCACAGGGTGAGAGCGGTCAGGAAGGATTTGTAAGTTGGGGTCACCCAAAGCTTCGCTACGAAAACCTGTAGAAGGGAAGATCATGAGTTTCAAAAGTAACTATCGCGGAGACGAGGCTGACCATCAGGACACCCAGTGTGATAACGAAAGTGTGAAATGGTTGCACATTCGGGATAACCGCGAAGACGGTATCCCCCACCAAACCCCTCGAACTCGATGCGACCCCAGATTCATTGATGGGGAGATCGAATCCCGTCTTTCCGGCCACTGGAATTCGACGCGTTCAGATACACGCCCAGCGGATAAGGTACGGAAAAACACCCACGTTTTAGTAAAACTCGATCTAAAGTAGTGACCAACGCCCAAAAGTTCGGAGCCCAATACGCATGGTTCAACCCACGGGTAAATGGGAACAACCGTGAAAGTAGTTGCGGCAGCTGACCCATCAGAGCGAACGGTCCAACGGAAAGAAGGAAAACGAGTATCACTGCGTTCGCGAGCGTGAGGAATCGAACGGGGAGGATTTCCCCCGAAGGCGACATGCAATATGCTCGGAGAAGGTATACGAAGTATGCTGGCTAGGAGCTCGCGTCAAGACGAGTGTGGAAACAGTTAGCTCGTAAAGACATACCGCCAGATACATGTATATGTGCTTGAAATTCAGTAACACGGCAAATAGAATCCCACTTGTGAGGGTATTGCCCTGCAGTCCGCATGAACAACACTCTGATATCAAAGGGAAAGAATAACTTACATTACGAGCCATTAAAAGGGACCAGAGGAGGATCCCATACATGAACCCGTTATACTGGAAGTGTATATGATCGACGATCAAGAACCCTGGATGTAAGAACAGCGAGGCAGAAATGATTCGCTGCATAGATGGATGCTGGGACCCAGGGATAAACCTCGCTCACAACCCCCATCAGCAGGCGTACGGAATTAACTTCTCAACGCGGACTCACTTCAGGAGCGCCCACCCAAGGACGAGTTCTGTAAGAATAACGGTCGACCTCTGATAGGCAATGACCGACCACGAGTCATAGTTGAGGTTTTGCAAGTCGACTATTTGAGGGTCGATCCAATACGCCGGTATTGACATGACCTTCTCAAAGTAGGCGAAAAACGGTGGGTAGTCCAACGCTTATACAGAGTGTCAGTTGCTGCGAAGTCGAACGGAAGCTGGGAACCCTCACTCCACTCTGACGTTGTCTGCGCAAATCATCAGCTCCTTCGTTTCAACTCTACGCAAACATGAGAAACAGGGCCCGTACGTCGTAGTACCACTTCGATATCGGCAGTGAATGCGTGATAGCGAGCCAGTTCCGGTGAACTTCAAAATCTGTCGAGCGACTGGAGAACACAAGTCAGGGCGCGCAAGCTGGTGGCAGAATAGTCATTCCAGAACTCACTAGGCAGGGAAAAGGAGCAATTTCAAGCAGGTCGAAACGAGGAGAATATCCCATTCCGCGTGCCCCGAGGTCATACCGAGCCCCAGTCGATTCCACAACGAACTCTTCGTCTGTTGTTGTCCAGAGGATTCAAGAGCGTCTTTCGATTCGTCCTCTGGAATTGTCGGTTGTGAGTGGGTGGAATCGTGAGCCAAACGACTCGGTCGAGTCGAGGAAGGCCTACGCGTTCGTTGAGGGAGTGGTTTTGATCCACTGGCCTTGGGAGAGAGGTCGGGTGGTGCGGGGTCCATGGGGAAGATTCACGAGGGAGGACAAGTACACTCGATCACACACGTCGCGGGTGCTCTCAACCACGATCATCCGCGTTCCTTGATCATGAGCGGGCCAAATCAAGTGGCTGACAAGGGACTGCAGGGGTGCGTAATCCCCTTAAAGTTACAGTGAATGAGCGAGTTATTGACGGCCATTGCGTAGAGGCGTACTGGCCAAGTTATTTACCTTCAGCATCTCACTTGCCGTTGTTCCAATAGCCTCCTACTTCCTATCTCAGAAACACCTGTGGGCTGGTGCGTCCTACTGTCCGTTTAGACTCGCCTCCCATGCGTGATGACTTTACTTTTTCAGGGGATGCGACTGCCTCTGCGTTGACTGCTGTGTTCGCGGCAAACCTCGTACTCGTGGCATACATCATTGTCTCTGTTCAGGAGGAAAGCAAGGCGAGAGCCGCCACGGCGACCACAACTGGCGAAACGAAGAAAACGCAGTAACAAGTTCTAGGCGTTTAGAGTTTCGGCAGTCACTTGTTAACAACTTGATTCCATTCCGAGAGCTTTCGACAAAACAGATAATTACTGGTTCTACAATGGGCCTACATGTAACTAAACGACTTGAGATAACACACGTGCATAAATTTGATGGTGGATAACGCGATGGATACATAATAAAACTGAGGGCGGGGATAGTGGTAACGGGGGTACATGTTCAGAAATCCTCGTCGATGGTACTAGAGAGAACAGTCAGTCGTTGTAAGAGGAACCCTTGGGGTAGATGGAACTCACAAAGCCTTGGTGCTTCGAGTCTGTTCATCAGCAGGGGTTGAAGTAGTTGTGTGGTTGACCCCAGCCTTGGAGTATTCTGATACACGCTTTTCGAAGAAGTTGGTCTTGCCTTGGAGCGAAATCATGTCCATGAAGTCGAAGGGGTTGGTAACATTGTAGACCTTCTCATTGCCGAGAGCAACGAGCAGACGGTCAGCAACAAACTCGATGTACTGACACATGAGCTTGGCGTTCATGCCAATGAGGGAGACGGGGAGAGCATCAGTCAAAAACTCCTGCTCAATGACGACGGCCTCCTTGATGATCTTCTCCAAGAGGTTGGGGTGGGGCCGCCTCCTGAGGTGACTGAACAAGAGGCAAGCGAAGTCGGTGTGCATACCCTCGTCACGGCTGATCAATTCGTTGGAGAAGGTAAGACCGGGCATGAGACCACGCTTCTTCAGCCAGAAGATGGAAGCGAACGATCCAGAGAAGAAGATTCCCTCGACCGCGGCGAAGGCAACAAGACGTTCGCCGAAGGAGGCACGGTCGTCGTTAATGTAACGGAGAGCCCAGTCAGCCTTCCTCTTGATACAGGGAATGGTGTCGATGGCGCCGAAGAGATAGTCACGACGAGCGGGATCCTTGATGTACATGTCGATAAGGAGAGAGTATGTCTCTGAATGGATGTTTTCCATCATGATCTGGAAGCCGTAGAAGCAACGAGCCTCGGCGGCTTGGACCTCATTGGAGAACCGCTCAACGAGATTCTCGTTGACAATGCCGTCGGATGCGGCGAAGAAAGCGAGAACATGGGAAATGAAGTGTTGCTCGTTGGCATTTAACCGGTTGTTCCAGTCATGGAGATCCTTTGAGAGATCCATCTCTTCCGCTGTCCAGAAGGATGCCTCGGCTTTCTTGTACATCTGCCAGATCTATAAAGACATGTTAGAGAAAGAGACGTGACGCGCATGGAGCTGTATGCACCTCAGGGTACTGAATAGGGAACAACACGAAGCGACGCTTCGTCTCGATGAGAAGGGGCTCCTGGTCTAAGCGGAGCATCGTCAGAGACGCGTCCTAATGGTGACGATCTGTGGCACAAACCTTCGGTAATGTCAACATCACCAACGAATTGTTTCCTGAGTTCTTCAAGCTCAGCGTCTCCGAAATCGACCTCAGCCTCGGTGGCGTCACAGTCGACCGTGTCGGGAGACTCATCGCGTGGGGCATCGTCGAAAATGTCGAACTCGAGTTTCTCAACCTTCGCGTCTTTAGTGGGAGTCTTCAACACGAGGTCCTTTATAGCAGCGGCAGCCTGGAGTAATTAACGCGACGCGTTGATATTAGAACGCGTCCGACGCGACGTGCGGTAGCGGTGAGTCAACGAACCTTCTTGGAAGGGGTCGACTGAGGAGAAATGGCGGGGATAGAGTCGAGGATGGCGGAATACATAGTGAATTGTATCAGAGAACGAAGAGGGATGGAAGCCCGGATTGTGGTAGTGCTGATGAGAGAGGAGGAGCGGTCGAACGGCGCGCTTATAACCGACTCGTTGTTTGGTTTCGCCTATTTGGTCCTCTTAATATCATGTGATGCCGCGGCAACCATGGTTCGCGTTTCTACAAAAACCCCTTATAATGGGCCCAAAACACGTCCGGAAACACGGACTCAACGCGCCAATGTTCCAACGCTTGGTGTCCGTGGGTTTTTGGCCATTAGACACGGTAAGCGGGAGATACACGCGCACGTGACCTCATTAGGGGCTGTGCGATCGCGTCCTCCATTCCGATCAATTGAGTGAGGCTGGGCACAGGTGATACCTCACGCCGTCGCAGATTCTAAGTCGTGACCAAAAGTCTGAGGATAGAAGATAATTGTGTTGAAGATTCGCGCCCGGGATCACTAACATTGCTGCCCTATTGGGCCGTGGATTGGATCCTACAGAGATGCTCACTACCAGTCCCAGAGCTACAAGCGAAACAAGAACTGCGCTATACAACTCTGCATGCGTACAGAGACAAATCCTGCGGACCAAATCTCAGAGAAAAGTGTAGATAAAAATACTACGACTTCCGTGACAACCGTTATAGTCGCGCGGCGATCATCCCATGGCTTATGGATAATCCAGCTCCTGTATATGATAGACCAGACGCTTCGCGAGCCCCAGGCCGAGGGAATGTGCGAGAGTAGATAACGTCTCTCTCACTCCGTCCTCGTCTGACCATTGGCGATCCTAATTTTCTAGGTGAATCGGGTCTAGGCAGGTGATGAGAATACAGGGGACGTACGGAGAAAGATTCGATGCGGGGCTGCCCATCGTCATCATTCACGATAATCTGGAGGGACTCGAAAACTTCCAATGGGATCTCCGGTGTCGGGGCTGAAAACCCGCGTGAGGAGAAAAGGTTGCGCCATGAGGGGCGACGCTGACCTCTCTGCGGGGCTGGTGTTTGCGATGAGTGTTCTGGGTGGGCAAAACATGCGTAACGTGTTTTGTCCAGCTCCTTGATGCATTCCTGCATCGGGTGCCAAGTATAGTCCTCCTACGTCCCATCAAAAAAAAGAACGAAGATGGGAGATACAAGACGCACGGGATCCAGGAGGTAGGAAGGTGAGTATTCGCCTTTGTATTTCATCTTTTTGCAGGTATGCACGTAGTAACCTATCGAATGTATCGGCGTTAGTGATCAAGGTTTGGGAGAATAGCGGCCACGAACCGAGATATAGGTGTTCGTGACCGTCAACGCCTGCATCATGAATCTCCTTCGCCAAGGAAATCTCCCTCAGAGCACTCACCTGCGAAAACGGTAAGACGGAAAACGAAAGTAATATGGTAACAGAATAAGTCCCAAACCTTCCCAAGCGAGTGTTTCTCGAAAGCGGGATCGTACATGAAGTAAACACTGGATACGCACTACGACGGGCGCGTCAGATAGCTTGGTCGGTGTTCGCGAAACTTCGCCATACCGAAGGTAAAATGTCCAATACAGCCACGGCGATTAATTTGCCGTCCAGCCGGTACAACTGATGATAAGAGCCGTATACTTTGGGGAGATGTTCAGGCGGAGTAGAGTTGTAAGGAATCAAACTTGTCTTCTGCAACTATTAAACACAGGTCATCGAAGAAGCAGGAGACCTACCCTCAGAGGAGATTCTACTAGGAATTGTGTGAAGCTATAAGGAGAGGTGCTGTCTTTATGGATAAAGGTTTGATAAGCGTTGAAGAGTTGATACTTTTCGTCGGTGTAACTAGAGGGTTCGAGCGTCACCTGCGATATGTCAATCGAGGTCCGGAGTTTATAGGCGATGCTATCAGACTGACCTCTAGTGCGTGGGCATAGTGTTGTCCTCCCAGAACGTGTTTCTCGGAAGCGTGTATCGAGTTGATAAGTGAGTACTCTGGAGCACCTTTCTTTGCGTGCTTCGGCTTTGCACTTTGCTTATGGCTGTCATGGGTGAGCGCCTGGCCATTGGGCACCGAGCGAGCTGTCTCACCTTTCGCCCTGTCCATCCGCATCACCTGATGCATCTCCGTGCAACACGAACCGGTTCCATCTGCATTCCACGTTTTGGCCAGGGAAGTCGAAGAACAGCCGGAGGACCTACCTATTGAGGGCTTTACGCTGGCTTGCGGATGGCCGAAATTTCAGAGCATCCAGTCTGCGTAAGGGATTAGTCACACAAGCACGTCAAGGGACCGGGGGGATCTGCTGACTTTATCGTATATTGCGGGCAGCAGGTCCTCTTCATGTCCGGTTTGTAGCAGTATGTCCCGGAGCGCCTCCATCCTCGGTCAATTATTCCTTGGTATCCCTACCGACATTAAGGGGTGAATTCCAAGGATGGCGCTCGGGAATCTTGGTGATTAACCTCGCAGTCTAAGGAAGCGGCCACCATTTGGGCATCGTGGAAGCTGGATGCTTCTCTGCTCCTTTGGCCGGACGGCGAGCAGTAACCACACGTAGACCCCCTATGTTCTTGTTCGATAGCATAGACGATTCCTAGCAGGTTCATGATTTGCAGAATTCCGAAGTTCAGGCAAGGTGAGGCGAAGGTGTATTAGGGTCAACGGCATTTGCCGAAGTAACATCACCCGTCATACTGCTGGCCCACTGGCCATCCTCCACAGTGACTGCCGATATGTCGAGCTCGACGTAATTCAAATCTCCTCCACTCTCGTTAGCTGGTCTGACCTTTGCGGATTTGCAGGGTTTCCCTGTATCTCGACCCACAGATTCGGGACTGGGTATTATTCCCAATCACGTTGGTCATGGTATGCGCACATGTCCTTCTCTTCGCGCGGAAGTCCTACTGATCCACGCGCTCAGATTCTTGTCGGTGTATTAAGACATTACGTCGTCACTCTACTTCAAACTCCCCCAAAGAAACTCACGAGAGCAGCGATCCGTGAACAGTGAGCACGACCCCAATCGTCCCCGATCACGCTAACGTGGTGTCATCTCCCAGACGCGGTGTCCTCCGTGCCCAGGTCCTTCGCGCAACTGCCGCCAAGTCACCCATTCCACCCCACATCTACCACGCAATTTCACTACACCTTGACGACGCTTTTGCTTCTGGGAAGTACCTGAAGGACGGGCCTCTGAAGCCGGGCGAGGCGCCCCCGACCGCTCCGAATATTTTGACGGACCCCAGCGCAATGGACGGGATGATGGCAGGAATGAAGACACAGATGGTTATGATGGTCCCCCAAATGGTCATCATGGGCTGGATCAACTTTTTTTTCCAGGGTTTCGTTCTCAGTGAGTTTTTCCGGCGCCTATATATATCCCCCTACACACCCGGAACCTCGCCCCCGTTCGTCCCGAGGTGCGGTGCAAGGTACCGACGAATACGTTTCCTCTTCTTTCTTATCAGAATCCCGAGCTCGGCCTGGGCTTCTGCGAATAAGAATGTACACGTGAACTCACCATGTTTGTTCCACATAGTCAAGCTCCCGTTCCCCCTGACGCTGGGATTCAAGTCGATGCTGCAACGAGGGATTGAGACCCCCGATATGGACGTGCGATGGGTTTCGTCACTCTCTTGGTATTTCCTCAACTTCTTCGGTCTCAACGGATTGTACCGGCTCATACTCGGGAGCGATAACTGTACGTTCCGCTCCGGCGAATTTTTGCCGAGATCCGTGATCACTCATGCACTTTCTTTTCACTTGACTTTGATTCTTCACCCGCTGTACACACGTCTCCGCTCCAAATCCACTCACACCGATCTTTCGACTGGCGCCTTCTGACGGGGGATTTTCTGATCGCGACTTCTTTGCTTTGGTATGCTGTGCAATTTTCCACTTGGCCCAATCGGAAATGATCAGCGGCGTCTCAATCGTCGCAGGAGATGGCAAGCCCATTTGCCGGGGCGATGCAACAGGGCCAGCCCGGGCAGCCGATGGACTATCACAAGATCTTCTCGGCTGAGAGGGACAACCTCCAATTTGCCGAGGGGTTGTATAATTGGCTTGGCGATGATGTTGAGACCCGAGTTTTGCGGAAGTACGGTAGGCTTCCGTCTGCATCTGTGGGATCCTCATAACTGCTGGTGGCTGTGGTGGGTGATACATTCCGGGGCCGAGCCGGGGGTGAGGGGTATCATGTGTACGTTGTTCGCATTCTCTACCATACATACACCGAGTACAACAATGGTTTTTACTGAAAAAGAGGCCTGGTACCTGTTCATAGACTTAGATGTAAGGAAACAATACGGGTTTGGTCGGTGAATATGGATAAAGTACAACTAGAACAGAACGAGAGAAAGTAATCATCCGATTCTACCTGAGGAAACAAACCACTGAATAGTGAAATAACAAGCGGCACGCAACCGAGTAGGCGGCGGAATCGTCTATGGCACACTTCTACACAAGACCATCGTATAAGGACAAGGCCTAGGAAATCTGTGGTCAGGCGGCGCAAATGCTGTGAGCTGTGTCGGGAGCCGTACCTGTACGATCGTGGGATCTTGTTTGCTTCCCTCGACGAACTCGTCGTATGTAAGCTTGGCATCTTTATCACGGTCCATGTTGCTAAAAATTTTGTCCACCCGCTATTCGCCAGGAGGTGGTGAGTGAAGATTTGCGAACGGAGGGCGTACTGAGAGACATACCTTCTCAGGGGTGTCCTCATCCAGTGGAAGTTTGACCATCGATCCAGTCATCTTGTAAATCGACTGAACAATTTGGAGCATTTCATCATATGTGATTGTACCGTCTCCGTCAATATCGTACAGCTGGAACGCCCCTGGAAGCAGAAGAGAGTCAATCGGGCCGGCCGTGAGGAACTGAACGCAGCGTACATTTGAGTTTCTCGTCCAATCGGCCACGAGAGGTGACGCTCAGGGCGCAGATAAACTCCTTGAAGTCGATTGTACCGTTCCTGTTCTCGTCGAAGACATTGAATACATAGTCGGCAAATTCGCCGGGGTCGCCGAACGGGAAGAACTGTTTATATATCCGGCTGAACTCGGCTTTGTCGAGTTGGCCAGAGGGACAGTCCTTGAGGAAGCCTTTATACCTGTGGCGCAAGGTTTAAGAGGTGGAGGGGATGGATCTCAAGAGATCTGTTTACCACTGCTGGAGCTCGCGTTTATCAACTATGGTGGGGGTCAGCTGATGGGAGAATACGAAGAGGGTCTGTTTGGATCACCCACAGTAGGTGTTCTTCTGGAGGTCGGAGAGTTGTTCTGGAGAGAGTTTGCTCTGTGATTTGCCCATTTTTCTGGTTGTGGTGGATGTCGAGTACAGAGGCCATTTGATAGCACAGCCCAAAGCCAATATACACCCGGGCGTCACGCTTCACGCTTTGTGACACCCCCCACAGAGCGTGACAGGGGGTTAGGTTCGGGGGCCATATGGTTTGCAGCGATGGAAAACAATGGAGAATCCGTTTTCTACGCCAACCGTCACCCCTATCGGCGACGACAACCGGCGAGAGGTGGACAACAATAACAAGAGGTGACGGTCAGAATAGCACACACGACGGTCATCACTTCATTACGAATTGATACCTCCCATCGCAATATTTTCCGCCCTTCTTCTCCATCCACCACCAACATGTGTTTTGTCCACGGGAGCATCGACCAGGTCACCTCCGTCTGCCCAATGTGCAAGGTCTTCAAGCCTTCCGGAGCAAGGTATTCCCCGTCTTTCACCAGCGTGTACCCAGTTCAACATCGCTCACTCCCGACCTTCACTCAGGTGTCCTCACGTCAAGGACGTCTGCAGGAACAGGTCTGTCCATCCCCGGATCGACGTCGCCTACCTGAAGAATGCAGAGGGTGAGTCTAACCAATTTATCGACCATCGACCGTCCACCTGATTGCTGTATCAGTTCAAACCTTCAACGGATGCGGCTACTGCAAGGTTCGACTCGGATCGTCAATCCCGCCTCAATAGCCTCGTGTTCTGACACTTTGCGGTTTTCGGTTTAGGCCGCCAAGCAGTCCATTCCTCAGCGTTACCCAGGTCAGCAGAATGGTCAACAGGGGTGGCCAGGATGCTGCAGACCGCCCAATCCGGCAGAAGTCAAATTTATACCTGCTGCTGACTGGCCGGTGGTCTGTGTCGTCCATCACGTCTCAATGCCTCCCGAGATCAAGGCTATCCTCGATTCTATCGTTGGTCCGACTCCTCTCAGGGGTTCTGGCCAGGCTTCGCCACAGTCTCCTCCACTAGGCGCCACTCTAGGAAGAAGCGCTGGCCTTCAGATGTCCGGGTCCCCTTCCGTGGGTCGACGTGCTGGCGCCAACGCCTCAACATTCATCAAGCCAGACGGAAAATCCGGGCGATCAGGCTATAGCCCTCCACAGACGGCTTCGTCTCTCTCTAAGGCAACGGGCCGAACGTCCCTCGATGCCGAGCGCAAGCGGGACACTTCTCCCGGCAAGAGGCAACTGGAGACGGAATCGCTTCATCGTAACTCCGGAAGAAGGTCATCGGTTTCTGTCCTCCTTACCCCCAAGGCATCCAAAGATGATTGCACTCCAGAGAAAGAGAAAAGGCGAACCCTGAACGCCATTAACACGAATACGGCCACGCCCAGTCAACGTTCCTCTCCTTCCAACTCGATCCGTTCCAAGACCCTCGAAACTGGCTTAGCAGAGTTATCAATCGCAAGTCCATCCAGCGCAAGTAGCAGCAGCGGAAGTTCCGCCAGCTCGGATATCACCGTCGACGGAGGATTCACCGATTACCTGTCGGACGAGTCTGAGGCAGAGCTGCAGCGCCAAGCTGAAATTCGTGCTGCTTTGGTTGCTCAGACCAAGGTGGAGGAACAAGAGTTCAGGGCTGCGCGCCAACAGCTTGCCACAGTCGACCTCCGCCCTCCCAAGTCTTGGAACACCAACATGGCTCGCCCCCAGGCTGCCTCGCGACCTTCCCCACCATGTGTATCGGCCGGAGCCGGGTATTGAATGTGTACACATGGCGTGGATTTCTATGGAGGTGGAACCGCATTTGGTGCAACGGATATGGACGCCCCCTCATCCCAACTAATCGCATTTGTAAATCTCGATTCACATTCTCATAGTGCTCTGATGACCGTCTCTTTCTCTTCTCCCGCCTTCCCATCCCTTCCCCTTTGTTGTATTATCTGATTTTTCTTCATCTTTTGGGATCACACTGTCTTACTGCTCGCAATTGTATGTTATGCCATATGCCACCATTGTCGCGTGCAACCGGGAGGGGTGATCGGCGTCTATAGTCTTGTGAATTACGCCAATTGGCACCGCAGTAGTGACCCCCCGTAACGGCGTGGCTAGTGAAGCTCTCGCCACAACCCCTCCCAACTCTACAACACCACCACAGGATCCATCCTGGTCGTTCGTCACCTGTCCGACCGCGGAATCCTACACCCCATATGAATTTGGCTCGACATTCCATATCGTCGACGAGCCCAATCCAAATCCTAGACGCACGGTTCGATCCTGATTGTCGTATCTTCACTTCAGCTACCCCTGCCGGCTTTGCAGTTTATCAGACATGGCCACTCAAGCTGCTGCGGAAGCGAGGTGGGCCTGTTTGACTCAGTTTCTTCGCCCCTTAGCTCCGGACTAATCCACGCGGGATGATCATCTGTAGAGCTTCCGGGAGGCACCCTGTCGGCCGTGATACCCCTCCACACATCCTCCATCCTCTTCCTCGTCGGAGGAGGACGGAGTCCACTGTATCCACCTAACAAAGTCGTGCTGTGGGACGATGCACTAGGAAAGGAAGTGGCGGAGTTGGAGTTCAGGGAGAAGGTTAGAGGGCTGGCTTGCAGACGGGGCTGGTTCGCAGTCGCTCTCCGCAGGAGAGTCGTCGTGTTCAAGCTGGGTGAATCGGTAAGCCGATTCGGAGAGTGGGATACGTGTGATAACCCTCGCGGTTTGCAAGCGATCCTTTATGTTACGCCTTGCAGTGTTCACTGACGCGCTTTGTCTTTTCCCTTTGTCCCGGGTTTTCTGTGTATTTAGGTTTGTTAGCGATGGCTACGGGGGCCTATTCGACGTTATTGGCTATTCCAGGAAGGAAGATCGGCCATGTACAGCTGGTGCACCTTCCTGAGTGCATACCGCCAGAACCTCTGGGACCTCCGACGGGTGCGCCTCCCCAACCGCCGCCCGCCCCAACGAAACATCCAGTATCCATGATCGTCGCCCACGAGACAGCACTATCGACACTTTCCGTACCCCCTTCGGGGAAGTTTATCGCCACGACCTCAGCTAGGGGTACCCTGGTCCGAGTTTGGGATACGGTCACGGGGAATAGGCTCAGGGAATTGCGGCGGGGATCAGACCAAGCCGAGATCTACGGTGTCGCATTTAGACCGGACGAGCAGGAATTGTGTGTATGGAGTGATAAGGGGACTGTTCACGTTTTCTCTTTGGTATCCGGATCTGGTGCATCGTACGCCCTTTCTCGTTTCCGACCGTGGCAACCGCTTGAATCGGTGTTCCTTTTAGAAACCGGCACTCCAAGCTCTCCCCCCTCACACCGTTTTTGCCCCTTCCTTTCAAGATATTCGGCTCAGAGTGGTCATATGCGACGTACAGCATCCCGTCACAGCAATCCCATATCGCTTTATCATCCACTTCGATTCGATCCCAGTCCAAAGGCATCGCGGAGGAAGATAAGTGTGTCGTGGGTTGGATACAAGTCCCCGTAGACGAGGGTGACCCAACGCATTTGGAACACCAGCTCGTGGCGTTGACCTATACCGGTGGATGGTATAGACTGAGGCTCCCAGGAGACAGCGGATCGCAGGGATCCTCTCCAGCTGATACTGGGAGCGTTGCGGGAAGCCCGAGGTTGGGTACAAGCCCGTTGCCCGTGTCTCCCCCGAGCATCAAGGGCGGCGCTGGAAGCAAGGCTAATCAGCCTCGTAACAGGACATCTAGCGTGTCTTCCATGAGAACGGACAAAGGAAAGGAGAGGGAGAAGGGTGACGGAGAGGCGAAGTCGAGTCGGAAATGCACATTAGAAGAGTATCGGAAGTTTGGGAGGTGGGATGGATGGTGATGTATGTATGATCCACGACACACGACTGATGATCCAACGAACCCCATTGTCTCCACGAACGCATTCTGTTCCACATTTTTCATTCTTCAAGGATTTCACACCCCTTGCCATTGACCTTTGTATAAGCATTCAGATATCTTTTATAATCGTCAGCCTGGTGTAATATGTTTTGTAATCGCTGTGCACGACTATTGGTCTGTCTCGTTACGCGTTCATCGGTACCTCTGTTAGATCTTGCTATGGCTGGCAGTCGGCGGGTTCAGGCTACTGCCAGGTTCGTGGACTGCCGTGAAGGGGTCCAGACGGCGTGCTGCCATGGAAACCACGGGTCAAACCTACGAAATATTAGACCCCGCCGAGGTGCGCCGAGAATCAGAACACTTACGTCAGGACGAGATTAAGCTCTGAGGACCAGTATGGTCCGACGTCTTAAGCTTCACACGGATGACCTTATCGGTGCC
>Ga0307513_10004321_pt1 | contig 18983 bp, 20 predicted proteins | sample 15_EM_MG_FD_202174 | JGI IMG/M metagenome (GOLD analysis project Ga0307513, IMG submission 202174) | Populus trichocarpa ectomycorrhiza microbial communities from riparian zone in the Pacific Northwest, United States - 15_EM | ecosystem: Host-associated > Plants > Roots > Unclassified | place...
AGGTCAACGTTAACAAATTACGACCATTGACTAATTTTTCCTAATCCATTCTCGCCTCGCGCCAGAGAACTGCTGCTAATTTTGTATCGCTTCAGCAGGGGAACGGACCGCCGTGTTTGGAACGTACGGGGACACAACAATTGTGCGGGTTCGTGGTAACACGGTCAATCCGCTCAGATAGAGCGAGGGAAGTTTCACCACGTTGTGACTTCTCCTCGGGGCCGCCATGACACACACGTTGCTGTAACTGACGAACGAGATACTGTGGGAGAGACCGAATTTCCATTGCGAGGTCATGGTGTCAATGTCATTCTCAGAACATGGCCGCCTCCAACGTCCGTTATGGCAATGGGTGGACGTTACATATGTCGTTATGCGGGACGAACGGCCGAGAAGCCTCCCGAGATCCTCAACTGAACCACGCTGCACAGGTTTGTTATGCAATCATTGCGCCTGGCGAAAGCATAAGGCTACCTTGGACTGATTGCAATACTCTCACGAAACTGCCGTTGATGCCATGATGCGAGAGTTGGAGCCACCACAACACGGGGTCGATCAGAATCCTTTTTGGCGATGGAGACTGGTATGGTAACGACGGTCGGAAGGAACCACCCAGTGGTCGGCTGCAACGGGCCCACACGGTACGCACGGTTTCCGTTTCAGGAATAGAAAAAAAAGAAACCCCACCCCTCCCTCTGAAGAGTGTGATCCGCGGGTAGTTGTGCCCCCCGTTCTTTCAGTGAAAAACCGAAAACCGTGATGGGAATAAAAGCTTCTTCGAGATCTCGAGGGCGCTAATGGAGGAAGATCATATGACGCGCGGACTTGCGACGCAGGTAGGCACACAATGCATCGTTGAGCGGTGTCGATGGCTCTTTGGGAGGGGGGGATTAGATATCGCCGCCGGGTCTCCATGGCATTTTCAAGCTGTCTCTCTGTCAAAGAGTCTGTCAAAGCGGGGGGGATTTCTGACGCAGCTGGCACACGACATCTCTGTTCCTGAAGATGGGGGACGTGACGCGTGAACGCCCCCGCACGAACCATACAACTGTAAAACAGGGCGCGTCAATGTAGGCACGGGTGATGGACCATTCCAGTTTTTGTCCTGATTTCTCATGGGTACTGATCCCGATTTTTCCACTTTTTGATCCTGATGATGCGGCCTCGGGAAACTTGCCCGTTGGGACAAAAAAGTTGCTTGCGCACATACCGCACACAGCACGAGCCGCGCGAGTTACTCACATATCTATTTTCCTTCCGGCATTTCCGAGAGAGAGGGATGAGCGGTTCCGGTCACCGAACAGATCGCGATACGAGATCTGTCTTCCTCGTACGCTGGATCTGCTTCCGTTCCATAGTGGGTATTAGGCCAAGGGCGGAAGCCTAGTACGCAAACGTAACCCCTCCGTAAACCCTCGTAAACCCGAGATAACGAGAGCGGTTCGCACTCATGACCGAGCGTGTCGACTGTCCAAGTTACTACTACCATTTTTGTTTCACCGGCATGCTGGAGTCGTCATGGTCCGTCCGTGTTTGCGGTTGTGCAATTTACGCTCAATGAAGGCCATGTATGACAATCACGGCATGCGTTCATGATCATGAGAATGTATTACATTCTCATATAGTAACCACATTCTGTTTCCGACTGTGCCATAAGCAAGGTTTTCATTCGATTCCATGCAGTTGGTGCTCGCAGTTTCACCTTTATGACACAACAGCTTCGCTTTCATGTTTCTTGGAAATTGTACAGCCCATGTATGTTACGAGGCGCCACGAGACCAACAACCGACCCTGGTCGCTTTGGATGACTACAGGCGACTACGGTTGACCAGGGTTTTTTCTCACACGAGCTCCCATCTGTGTTCCCTGTTCTTCATAAGATGCAAAGCGCAGACCCTGTGCTTTGCGCTTTGTAAGGGCGAACATACCGGGATGTTTGAGGTTGGTCGATGACTGTCAGAAGACTCACTGGGTGGCGTCATGCGATGAGAACTCCCACGACCGTGAAGGGCACCCCAAGGGCACGAACTCCTGGCGCCCAGCATGTCGGCCGATCCTACCTGTGCTTCCGGGATCAAAGAACCCGGGGGGCCGTGAGCGACTTCCGAAAAAAAACTGAGCCCTCGCACACGACTCCCCGTTTACTTTTTCACACTTCCGGGCTGTGTGATCTCCTGCACACACAAAAAAGGTTGTAGAACCGGGAAACTGAATGAGAATATCACACGATGGCCGATGTAGCGTCGATATCGATCGAGCTGGAGCCTCTTCTGGAATTCCTACTATGATCCATAGAATCACCTTAATCTCATTCGGACCATCCACTTCCATCTCCCGGACCGAAGGAGTTCCTCTTCGGGATACGAGACCGGTGTGGGAAGGGCTTCATTGTGACGAGGGAATATCCAAGGTGAGTCGAATCTACACAGGATCTATGTCTGTGTTTGTCGAAACCCACCTAACGACAACGAGTATGAACCACACAATTTCGCGGCAGACATTATGTACCGAGATGTCATCTATCTAGGGCGCAACCCCTATGGTCCGCAACAACACTCGGCGCGTTGCCACCTTATCGAGTTTCCCTCTGGGTATTTCGGTATCGAGCGTCTGGTTAAGTGGATCATATGTCGTGGCATCAACTACATATGCGTGGATGAAAGGGGACCCTGCGAATTGAGTACTGATCCTCGGGTTGGAACGATTATCCGGCTGCGGACCCTGCTCCCCTTTCCCAACCTACATCGTCGTCCCGTCAATGTTCCCAGCTACCCAAGATCGGGGTTGGACGGTTACCTTCTCTATCACCGTACCCCGTAACTTGTTACCTGCGGCCCAAAACATTGTCCATCGCACATACCCCTAAATGGCCTCCGAACAAACTCACCGATCAGCCAGTTCAAATTATGGCTGTCCACGATCAAGAAAAGGAGTCGATGGTGATCCGCCGGCGATTGGATCCTATGTTTATCCTGTAGGTTCCCCTGTATGCCGATGATATAGATCTCATCTAAAACTTCGAATCTGCGGTGCGGTGGGGCGGATTTGGCTATTGTGGCTCCCATCCGCGGGGCGATCGGGTGGGGAGTGCATCGTGGGGAATGGAGACGGAAGATGCTCCACAAGCGCTGCCGGACAGCCGTAAACATCGGATAGCCAGCGCAAGACTCACCCACCCCCCTGCGATCATTTAGGATCCGGGTCCTGATTTCGCCCGGGTTGAAGCCCACCAGGTTTGCGCAGGGGCTGGGAAAGCAACGGAAGCATCTGATCTGAGTCATAGGGTGTAAGATGTAGTCATTCTATCTGCGGGTTATGTCCTCCCAATGTTCCTCGAGCACGGCCTAGCTGTAAATAATCAGGGCCGCGGAGTCGCTTGGATGATAAGATTGATCGTTGGAGGAGATCGCGGGATCGATCTGTAAATCTTAGCGCACCAACGACCGGAATTCAGGATCCATGCGAACCGGCCTCGTCCAAGTTGAAAGCGGAACTTTGGCCTTCCACCGATGGTGGAGGTCGTGGTACATGACAGCACCGAAATGCTTGCGCAATTTGCATGATTTTGACAAAGGAAACGTGCTCGGGACGGTCCCCGGACATCTTTGGACACCGCGTCAGTATTGACCCCGGGGCTTGGATACAGAAAACGTAGGAAGACCGCGATAACGTTCCCAAAAGACAACACTTGTGGTAAGTGTTGTCAGGCCAGTGGGCATCGGGAAGTGAAACTAGCTCGTCTTACCTTTAGCCGACGCGTCTGAGGCGAAAGTCACGTAAGAGCAACAAGATAGTGCTTATCCGCCCAAATCAAATGGGCAGGGCAACATCTTGCAACGAATGGAAATTCCAAGAGTGGCGAGTCCCGAACGGGTGGTCGCTGCGGTAGAGGCTAGTGCCGGTAAATCAGTACAAAATTACAGTCGCTGTCGGGTCGTTTCCAGCACCTTCAGGTACCGACATATTTTAGCGCCTAAATCCCCGTATTACAAAAAAATCCAGCCAGTACAAAAAGTTCAGCAGTACTGACGAGCGGTACCGACGTTTCCCGTAGTGTGGTTTGACAGGGTAACCTTAAGGACCGCGGAATATAACCAAGACACTTACCGAGGTGCTTCACGGGTTGGCCGCGATCCTACATTGATCGGGGTGGGATACTCGGGGCGGAGCTGCAATCAAGCGAGAGAGTTAGCGCACCACTTGAAAGTGCGTGTCGGCACCGTCGGTTTACACACCCGAGAGGGTTGGAGCCGTGATCGGGAGATATCTGGGGATTGTCCCGGCCTTTGTGGTGAACGGCGCTTTAGACCCGCATAGCAATTGGGGAAGTGCGGTGGCAAGCTGTGGGGCACCCCCCGTTTCAACGGGGCGAGTATTTTCTGAGTGGTCGCCAAGGATCCTGAGCAGCGAAGGTTGTTTCAGTGGACTGCGCAGGGCGATTCAGTCCGGTATTCCCGAGAATAAGTTGGGAACGCGACAAGTGTTGTTCGGATCTTGGCTCACTCTCCAGAATAGACGATCAACTCGGTTGTGAGGAGGGGAAGTTGGAAGGGTTGTTAGACAGTGAGGGGTGCGAATGGATCAGTGTTCGCTGTATGTGCGCACTCTAGGCCATCTCGATCGCCTGCTGATCCAATTTAACACAATGATGATCGCACTCCTAACAGTCTTGACTTGAAGCAGTGCGAGCTGCATCACTGGGTCACTCATGGCTGCCTGGCCGCAACCCGCCGTCAAATTCACCCCAAAATACGTTGCCCTCTGGTCGAGGGTGTTCATGGTAACTAGGAATCCTCTTTATCGGTGTTTGCGCCCGCGCGTTTCGCCGTTAATCTCCGTTGCAAATAGGGACTCGCCCCTGGAGGATCCATCCCGGTCGAAGTCATCACCGACGCGTTTTGGACAAATCTCCTCTCTCTTGACGTGGACTACGCTTACTTGTATTCAATCCTCAATAATCTACCCAAGGATGAGTGTGTAGGAAGGGGGAAGGTGCGGATGTGTTTCATCGCTCAACGGAGCTCCGCAACTCAAACTATGCTTCCGTTCTGTAGGCCGTCCTGCACCTGATCCTGGAGAAATGCCTGACGTGTGCGCGAATATCGGAATACGACGATCCCCGAAAAATCCACGCCCTGGAGACGTTTTCTGCGACTTCGAGATGTATTTTGGCAAAAAACCTCGAGGGCTGGGAGGTGATGACGGTCTTTGCGGGCGAGGTTGGGCAAAGTGATAGTTTCTTCATGGTGGGCGGAGCGCCGTGGTTTCATCAGGCGACCGGATTAACGTCCCGTCGACTGAACAGGAGCTGATATCCACAATCGCCGGATGCATATGCGACGAGGCCGCGAGCCCAGCACTCAAGCACGGCGCATTGCAACTCGCGTTAGTTCTGGTGTCCGGGTTGACCCAACTCAGCCCTGGAGCGTATTTCCTTCGTACGGACTTGTTTCCGGCCATCGTCGACGTTCGTAGTATTCATGTTTGTGACGTCATCAGCAGACCTGACATCCTCGTCCCTCCATAACAGATTATCCTCGGAACAGATACTCAACGATATACTTTCGAGGCGACGCTCCTACTCGCCTTACTCGCAAACTTCCATAGATCTGACGCGGGACATCAAAACCCTTACGTCGCCCAAGTCAAGCAAACGCAGTCGTGGGACCTTATGCAAGGTATTGCTTGGGCGGCTAATTTCGCGATTGAGACTGTTGTCAAGTAAGGACAAAAAGACCACTTTTGGTCCACGAGGCTGCGTTGAGCGATCAAACTCTCACAGGGAGTATCAAACATTGTCCGATGACACGCCACCATCTTCCAAGACTGCCCTTGGATCCATCGTCACAATATTCAAACCGGAACGCGTGTTCACGGATCCGCCTAAAGATTTATTCGCTAAACAGTAAGTAACCCTGTCGTCATATCCCCGCCCACCATAGTTGTGACCCTGCGGCATTGTAGGCCGATCGAGGCGGTAGCGGCGCTACTACCCGTGTTCGAATTCCTCGACAACAATCAAACCTTCGCTGAAATCCTGGTTAAGCCATTTACCCAAGAGGACGATTCCCAAGACCGTGTTCTCGTCTTGTCGCTTGTTACCGTGTCGTCATACATTCTGACTCATGCGACATCATCTGCCTCGCCCCGCGCCGTCGCCTACGCCCATCTGTCGCTGAACATTTTGTTGAGGTTGGTCCAAAATCCCAAGATCTCGAGCGCTTTCTGTCAGCCTCGGTCCCGCCCGATCAGGTTGTGCCGACAGGTGAGTTCGTTTCATCCCGGCGGTCGGTATGGGGCTACACGATTATCCTAGAGGATACCGCCGTTACCTATAGTAACAGGTCCACGACCCCCTATGTGCGCTGTGCTGGATTCGTCTGTTCTATGGTTGCGGCATAACTTGCGCAAGAAGCTCGAAGTGAATTGCTATATGCAAGTTTTGATCCTCCTATCAGCGCTTTATTTTCGACCGTTTCGCTGATTTTCTCGCGTTTTTATTTCAGAGCATGTGTAAGAACATGTCACCAGGTGATCTCATTCTTACAGAAACACGGGATTCGACTAGGTACGTCATCCATACATCTACCCCGACCCGGGGTCATATTTGTACCCCAGAATACCATTGGATTGAGCTATGGCGAGCTGTGCTGGGACTCTTGGAGTTCCTGACGAAGAAGATCGATGAACTACAAAGCGCTGCGGGGATACGCCTCCTGATCCAAGAGGTGACCGCATTCACACGACACCTCGTTTCCCATCTAAACTCCTGTAGACCCTATCCCTATTGGATCTGTCCATCACAACAGCCCAGGCCTTTTTGCCTAGCGCCAAGGCTCTGCACGAGTTTGTGGTAAGTCAGAGGATTAGATCATTGGGAGGATGCTGACAGTTACTGGTGACGTATTCAGTATGAGTTGATAAGGTCCTCGTCGATCCTTAAATCACAGGATTCTTTGTTGAAGAAGGTGGAGATTACGGGTACCGCCAGGGAAAGAGGGTCGGCCATTTCTGGGCGCACGGCCTCTGAAAGCCTGACCACACTCATCAATGTAGTTGACATCTATGAGGGAAAAATTGGTCACACCAGATCAGCCAACCAGGCGCTGCGGACTGTTGCTCAAGAAATCGACAGAGATGGACTACAAGGCGTTGAAGAGGGTCGAGACTCGGAGATTAGATCGTGGGTTGGATTCCATCTTCTGCTGTTCGTTCATCAATCTGATATGGGCGGCACAATGGGTTCAGAGCTCCTATGGATGAGGTCGCTGGTCTGCTGAGATGTGTTTATGCAGATTGCATGTCTCTCATGCCATGAGGATCTGGGTTAGGGTCGAGCTAAGGTCGCCTGATACATGATACGATCGGTCGGCGTTGATGGGGGACGGCGAAAAAGTTTTTTCACCGTTATTTGGTGGGCGGAGATAAGGTCGGGAAGGTTGTCCAACTCGGCACCGTACATATCGATGTAGAGATAATGAAGAAAGGGTCTTGTGTGCTATTTTCCGCCATGTTCTCATCCATCGTCTGCAACGCTCCCTCAGTTTTTTGCACATTTTTTCCGGGCATGAACTCGCCAGACTCGATATCCGAGACTTGCGTGTAGAGGACCGAGTCGGCCGATATTACAGTGTATATTGCGCCAGATAACGGCTCGGTGAATGAGCTCGGTGAATGCGCTGTGGGATTTACCCGTGTCTCCTCCAACGGGGCTCCTTACTCCTCTTCCTCCATTTTTTCCCGACAAGCTGACAAGCTCTGTTGGGACGTATGGCTGGCATTCGCTATGTCTCGTATCTCTCCTCGACCCTCCGCCCAGCAACCGCGAAGGCTACAGGCCTCCGCTCACGCTACGTCCTAGCCCGAACACTAGCAACCGCAAATGCCTCATCCTTTGCCGCATTGGACACCTTCACGGACAGGCACATTGGTCCGGACGCCAGCGAGACCGCATATATGCTCAAGCAACTCGGTTACGACAACATGGACGCGTTCGTTGCTGCTACGGTCCCCGCTCACATCCGCGTCCCAGAAGATAACATCACGAACGCTACCATACCATCTCTCAGCGAGTCGGAGTTGACGCAGAGGGCGAAGGCTTTGGGTCGGGACAACAAACTCTTCAAAAGTTATATTGGAATGGGATACCATAACAGCGTCGTGCCCCCTGTAATCCTCCGTAACGTAAGTCGGGGTATTTTTGGTTAGGTGCTTTACGGAATCTGATAGAGTGGTAGATAATGGAAAGTCCTGCGTGGTACACTCCATACACCCCTTACCAACCGGAGATCGCTCAAGGTCAGTGTCAATCTCTCGTGTGACACCTACCATTATCTAACTATACGTGCAGGTCGACTCGAATCTCTGGTGAATTTCCAGACAATGGTGATGTCATTAACCTCGATGGAGATTTCAAACGCCTCTCTTCTTGATGAGGCGACCGGTGCCGCTGAGGGAATGGTAATGGCATTTATTGCTTCCAATCAGAAGAAACGAACTTTCTTCATCGATGAACACGTCCTTCCTCAAACTATCTCCGTACTGCGCACGAGGGCCAAGGGGTTCGGTATCAACTTGGTGGTTGGAGACGTCTTTGCCGACCTTTCCGAAGAAGCAGCTCGTAAGGATATTTGCGGTGTCCTCGTTCAATATCCGGACATCAATGGAACTATCACCGATTACACCTCTATGGTCGAATCCGTTCATGCCTCTGGGGGACTTGTGGTCTGTGCTACCGACCTTTTGGCTCTCACCATGCTCAAGCCACCCGGCGAGTGGGGTGCCGATATTGTCGTCGGAAACTCTGCGAGGTTTGGCGTTTCACTTGGATACGGTGGACCCCACGCCGGCTTCTTCGCTTGTACGGACAAGTTGAAGAGGAAGATGCCGGGTCGTCTTATCGGACGCAGCAAAGATGCCGCTGGGAAACCTGCGTACAGGTTGGCTCTTCAGAGTACGTAGCGTTCAATCTGAGAATCCGAACACCCACTTAAAACCTATTTTAGCCCGCGAACAGCATATCCGCCGAGAGAAAGCCACAAGTAACATCTGTACCAGCCAGGCGTTGCTCGCGAATATGGCTGCGATGTACGCCGTCTACCACGGCCCAGAGGGCCTTACTCGTATAGCTCGCCGTGTGCACGCCTACACACAAATCCTCAATACCGCTGTCCAGAAATACGGTTTCAAGCCTCTCAACAAGGAATTCTTCGATACCCTGACCCTTGACGTCAGCAATGTCCCTGGGCGTGCTCACGCTGTTCATGCTGCTGCCGCTGCTAAGGGAGTCAACCTCCGTCAGATCGATGATTCGCACGTTGGTGTGACATTAGACGAGACCGTTGGGCCCAAGGATATTGTTAGATTGGTCAATGTCTTCGCTGCTGCTGGATCGGCCGACCACGACCCCGCAATCCTGTCAGATTTGGAGCTGGTGGAAGCTCCATCCTTGCCGCTCACTCTTCAACGAGGGTCCAAGTTCCTCCATCACTCGGTGTTCAATACGCATCACTCGGAAACTGAGATGCTTCGTTACATATACCACCTGCAATCGAAGGATCTTGGTCTCGTTCACGCGATGATTCCTTTGGGGAGCTGCACCATGAAACTTAACAGCACGACGAGTCTGATGCCTGTGACATGGCCCGACTTCAGTGCTATTCACCCCTTCGCTCCTGTTGATCAAGTCAAGGGATACAGGCAGATTATTAAGGTCAATATGCGCCCATCCGACTTAACGGTTCGCTGACTTGTCATGAAACAGGAACTGGAGGACGATCTCTGCACAATCACGGGTTTCCATGCATGTTCGCTGCAGCCAAACTCTGGAGCTGCTGGAGAGTACGCGGGCCTGAGCGTCATCAAGGCTTACCACGAGTCCCGCGGTGAGGGTCATAGGAATGTCTGTCTCATCCCTGTAAGCGCGCATGGGACAAATCCTGCGGTGGGTGGAACTTCGAGTTGTCACTTTCCGGTGCTGAAACTTCCCCCAAGTCCGCAGTCATGGCCGGCTTGAAGGTGGTCCCTGTGAAGAGTCTGCCGGATGGCAGCCTTGACATCGTGGACCTCCGTGCGAAGGCAGAACAACATAAAGACAACCTCGCGGCTTTTATGGTAAGCATCACTTTTGAAAATGTCACCTGCACCGGACCTTATACAATTTCCCAGATCACGTACCCATCTACCTTTGGTGTGTTCGAAGATGGCGTCAAGGAGGCGTGTGATATAATTCATACCAACGGCGGCCAAGTCTACCTCGACGGGGCGAATTTGAATGCTCAGATTGGCCTTACGAACCCTGCCACCTGCGGTGGTGACGTTTGCCATATGAACCTTCACAAGACGTTCTCCATGTGAGTAATTAACAATCGGCTGCATACTCGTTGGTATTGACCCTCGGATGCAGCCCTCACGGAGGCGGCGGCCCTGGTGTTGGTCCGATTTGCGTTGCTGAACATCTTGCACCATTCCTGCCCGGTCACCCAGTGGTCGAAGTTGGTGGAGAGCAGAGCATAGAGGCTGTTTCGGCCGCGCCCTTCGGCAGCGCATCCATCCTTCTCATCTCTTGGGCTTACATCCGCATGCTGGGTGGAACGGGCTTGAAGAAATCTTCACAACTCGCTCTCCTCAATGCTAACTACATGGCTTCCCGCCTGTCTGGTCATTATACCCTCCGCTACAAGAACGCGAACGGTCGAGTCGCCCATGAGTTGATGATCGACCTCGCCGAGTTCGAAAAGAGTGCTGGGTTGAAGGTTGCGGACTTTGCCAAGCGTCTCCAGGATTACGGATTCCATCCCCCGACTTGTTCGTGGCCGACATCGACTTGCATGCTGATCGAGCCAACGGAATCCGAGACATTAGAGGAGATCAATAGGTTCTGTGAGGCCATGATCAAGGTTCGTGAGGAGGTGGAAGATATCGTGACCGGGAAACAACCAAAGGACAACAACGTCCTGAAGAATGCTCCTCACCCTCAATCGGTCGTTATTTCTGATAACTGGGATCGGTAGGTGTCTGATATCATATTTCCCAGTCATTCTCGTGATCTTATTCTTTAATCACGCAGACCATACTCGAGGGAGACCGCTGCTTACCCCGTTTCATGGCTGAGAGAGAAGAAGTTCTGGCCAACGGTTTCACGAATTGACGACGCGTACGGTGATTTGAACCTCATTTGCGACTGCCCATCGGTTGAGGAGACGGTTGAGGCGCAGTGAGCTCTTAGATTGCGATAGATGGCTAGTATATACTCTGGGAATTCCGTTTGTTTGGTCACTACGATTGTTTTAATTTACGCCTACTCGGTCTACTCGTCATCTCATGATGCCAGACCTAATGACATCGATGACTTCCACAATGCTGGGTAGTGGCGCTCGATACGTTTCTCCACCTCTGTTTCTCCTGGCCTGCCCTGGGCGAAACTGAGAACCACACGAACCGAGTCTTCGTTCGGCTCCACGTTCCCATTCTGCCCCATCTCGTTGCACAGCACCTCGACCGCTTCCTTTATCCTATTCAACCGACACAGACATTCTAACCAGGCATTCCAGTTTCGGATGTTCATCTTGAATCCGGACTTCAGGATGCGGGGGAAGATTTGGACGGCTTCCACGTGAGCACCAGCGTGTCCGCAAGCGTCAGCCATGATGCTGATACTGGCGTTGTCGAATGACCTTGAGAGCCACAAGGATTCCCAGACCCTGTACGCGTCTCGAAGGCATCCTGCACGTTGGTATGCATCCATGAGAGTATTCCAGGCGACAACGTCCGGTTGGACTGCGGCATCTGTGACTAGAATCTGGTGGATCCGACGTATCGCGTGTTGGATAGAAGGAATGTCCACGACGTCCTCGGCCGTGGGTTGGTCCCGGTCCACCTCTCGAGGCTCCTGAGATTGGGAACCCCTGATCTTCGTCGCCGCGAAACCCAGCTGTTGGAGGATAATGGTGTACACCTTGACATTGACCGGGTACCCCGATTCTCGCATGTCTCTGACGATCTCGAAGTATTGTTCCCAAGCGGGTATCGCCGTATGGATGCTCCCCCTCCCAAACGTGAGTCGACAAAATACATTCAAGACGGCGACGTAGCCCTCCGCATCCAGAGCGGGCTTCCCATCCGGTCGCCTAAACACTCGTTTGTAGGCCCGGAAGGCCTCAGTCGGAGTGGAGGAGGATCGGAGAAGGAGGATGGTGATCGAGGTTGCTGTCATGCTGTCCATTTCTACACCACGAGATTGCATATCTTCGAGAAGGGATAGGGCTTTCGGGAAGTACTTCCCCGTGTTCTGTGTTGAGACGAGAGCACTGATTAGGGTGTTATAGATGATGGCGCTTGGTTCCCCGGATTTGGTGGCGCAAAACAGGTCCGCGTAAATCAGCAGAGCGCGATCCACGTCGCTCTCTTTTGGCGGCCGTAACGTCTTCATGCAAAGCAAGCGGAGGATTGGGTCGATCACCTTGGATGTCGGGGTCATTCCGCTGGTGATATAGTCCTTGTACACCTGGAAGACTCTATCGGGTGATCTCGTCCTTTGAATGCAGTTCTGGATGACTAAAAGCCATGCATGAACGTCCGCTTGTAGCTGTAAAGTGCTTTCCCAGAAGCGAATATCGTCGACCGAGACGGAGTCGGCCAAAAGCACGTTTAGGTTTCGTGGAACTGAGGCAAATCCTTGGGATCGTAGCCTCTCCGCTTCGACAGTCGCGCGATGCTTGCCCTGCGTGTAGGCTCTCTTCAAAAGAGCCATAGCACCGGCGTGAGGGTCCGTTTGTCGATTATAAATTTTCTCATAGAAATTCCTGATCTGTTCGGCGACGGATACCATCCGGTGGGTAGCATAACCCTCTGTTATCGAAGAGATGACGACTTCATCATGAGGAACTCCGGCTTGTTGTGCTTCGCGAAGGAGTTTGCGTACGGCAGCTTCCTTGGGCGGGTGCTTTGCACGAAACATGGCGAGGAGAGCGAGCGAATATGTTTCTGGTGTAGGCTGACAGCCGGATGCTACAATGGACCTGAATAGAGAGGGGAATTGGGTATCTTGGTGTGAAGAACCGAATGCCTCGATCCACATGTGCCACTGAGACAGCGAGGGTGGTATCTGCCCAGGCTTGGTGTTCATGGTTTCAAGCCATCGCAAAGCAGTAGAAGAGTTTCCCGAGGTGACGAACGAATCAAGGATTGCGGTGTGTGTCGAAGCGGTAATTTCGAGGTTGCACTGGGGAGGGAAGCTCTCCAAAACCGCATGGAGAAGGGCGAGGTCGCTTGTGCGACCAGAAGCGGCGAGGGATGTCAAGTCGCCAAGCACTTCCTGTTCGTTGGGTAAACGCGAAGGACCGCTGATGGGTTGGCGGGACAATTCGTGCTGTTGCTGGGGAAGGTGGTAACGCGCGCGTATGGCAGCTATGTCTTGCGCTGCAAGAAAGGTTCGGCGAGGAAGGTTCGCTTGAGCGTTTGCAAGCCCATGCCTCGTTATTGTCGGTGGAGTGGAGAAGAGCCTATGTCTGACATTAGGTCCAAGTCTCGTTCGAGCACACCAAGTGTACATTCATGCGGAATGCTGCAATCTCTCCGGTAAGCATGCGTTCTCAAATTCCCGCAAACAAGACACGTACCTCTATCCGCGAACTACAGATCCCGAACGGAAGTGGAGGATGGGAGGCTCAGACCATCACGTGAGCCGGGATAACACGTCGACAACTTTCTGCCACAACTCATTCCTTAACCAGAACCTTTCCCTCTCCACCCGACCATCTTCTCTACTCAGCCAACATGTCCGACAAGATCAGGGAATTCATTGAGGTCCCCCAGCAGTTCATCCGTGATGGAAACCAAGTTGGTCTTCATAGTTTCGAAGTTAAAGGAACGCCCCGAACTTACCTTCCGCGATCTGCAGTTCTTGACACGGTGCACAAAACCCACGCAAAAAGGTTAGACGTCCTCGGATAGAGGCATGAGTCGTTTCTAATGTGCTTCTGGTTCCAGAATACCTGCATATCTGCAGGGCAGTTGCCATTGGCTTCGCTGTCATGGGCTTCATCGGCTATTTTGTGAAACTCATCCATATCCCAATGTACGTGGCATATTTCGCCCTCGTTTATAACATGACTGATATCTTGTATCCAGTAACAACATCCTTGTGTATGTGATTCGCCTCCGACGCTTTCACCTAATTGACGTTTCGCAACAGGGGTGGAGCCTAGTGGACTTGGCCCTGTTTCGCAATCTGTATATTGTCGCGGTATCTTATATATCATTTTCACTCGTTTCCGGCCATAAAGGATTATCGGATAGCCATAATTGCATGATAAGCCGGTTCCTCAAACCACCGGGTAGAGTAATAACACTACTGGACCAACAGTAAACCTAATCTGGGGGACGGTTTCACTACATCGACAGCAGAATGGTACTCTTGTCCCCCTGAAGGCTTGCCGAGGCGCAATAACGCAGCAGCCTTATCAACGGCTCCATTCCGTGACGGGAACAGGAACGCCAAAAGTATTTGGGTTCGCGCAAGTACGTCAGTGAGCTGTGATTCAACCTGCTCGTCCACATTATCCTATACGGAAAGGTCAGAGGATTGAGACGATTAAATATGACAGAACGCACTGAAGTAAGCTCCTTCAGTCTCGTTTGCCATGTGTCGGTCGCCTGGGACCAGGTCGGATCCCACGTGTCTAGCATCTTACGGATGAAGAGGAGGTTTGAGCGATGCCAGGTTTCAGAAACATGCTTTGTCACAGGGTCCACCAGTGCCTCTACAAAACCGTATAGCGCTCCCCTGGTGATTTCATCTCGCTTTTGAGGCCCAAGCAACACAACGCCCAGCTGCTGCAGAGCAACAGACAGTGAAAGCAGGCAGTGTATTAAGGCGGAGGAATGTTTTGATGAGGTGTCGGTGGATTCACTTGATGAATGCCCGTATGCAGAGTCGCACAGCCGCCAATACTCTTTGGTCACCCAGGTGATTACGTGTGTTCGCCAGTGGAGGATGACTTTATCGTGGAGGTCACGAGTCTTCACCCGGAAATCTACAAATGGTTAGCAGGGCTGTCCAATAGAACCACGGCTGAACATACCTCCGACGACGGATCCTTCACAGCCAATGTTACTGATGAAGGAGGAATTTATTGACAACTCCTCCAGCAAGTGTGCCACGAACACCAATGGTACCAGAGCCGTATCCTCAACCTTGCCATCTAGGGGCCAGTGAGGGGCCTGAAATTCTTCTGGTAACTAAGACCTACCTCCATCGACGAGGCTGTCGACTGCTGACTGAAGTGCGTCGATCACATCTGCCGACAAAGAGGCGGCCTCAGGTCGGTATTCCTCTTGCACTCTCGTGACCAATGGCCTGGGTAGGGGATTTAATCCAGTGCAGATGTAGGAATACGGGGTTAGCCATACTTGGTTTCATCATCGTGACTTTTTAAAGACCTGAAATCCTTATGAAGAATCTCAGAACAAGTCTCCAGCGACGATAGTGTCCTCTCTAACAACGGAGTTCTCCCAACAACCTGGCGCCGGAGGGCTGCCTTGTACCTTTTCAATGAGGCATTGGCCTGGGCCGGGCCCAGTTGGACGGTGGATTGCAATGGCGGTGGGGGAGCGACGAGCTGGAACTCGGTTACAAGTAAACCTAGAACCGAGGTTCAACCAAAATGGCAGCACGCAGAACCGTTGAAAACCGTCTACCTGATGCTCCTGGACGCCTTAGGGTAACCCCAACGGCTGTCTCCAACTCCTTCTCGAATCCAGACCTTGCGTTCTTCAGAGCAGCCGTCCATATGCTCGTGAGTTGTTGTCTGCATGCGTCATCGACAATTCGGTGCAGGTGACTCCTTTCACCCTCCAGCAACCCGTCCGCTCCAAACAGCCACTTCCGAATCCAGTTCCTCAACTTCCACATCTCCTTCATGCCGTTAACACTTGAGAACCAGGTACACAGTGCCTGTGAAAACTCGGTGCACGACTTCTGGAACCAGTCTTGCAGCCTTTTCACGAGAATGGAAGGGAGTACCGTGGAAGAGGTGGAGGTGAGATCCACATAGGGCTTATAGGATTTGATGGTCTGTGGTAGGAGGAGGAAGTGGGTGGAGGACGGCAGGCTCGACAACAGTAGTTGAGTACTGAGCCGTAACTCCTGAGGCAACGAATTTAGTCCGGTTGGATCAGCGGTGGGTTGTATATTTTCCAGGACGCTCGTCATCAATGACTTTCCTGCCGTTTTCTGTTCCTGGAAAATAGTGCGAGCGGTACTGACGGTTCGAGTGATGATGTCAAGACACGCCTCGATGGACTGGCGGATGTCTTTATGCTCCGCGTACACCCTCTTGACGCTACCCTGTCGAGAAAGCCCGGGTCTGGGTTTCGCAAGGGTGCCAGTATCTACCGGCTTTGTCGTGATCGTACCGAGGATCCGAGAACGTTGAGCGAAGAAGATGGCCAACGTCTCCGCTAGCGGACGAGAATCGAGTAAATAAAGTGTAAGAAGTATTGCGCACACTTGCTAAAGTACCAACGATCAGCGTGTTGTTTGCAAATTCCAAAGGTATCAACGCACCTCAGGGGACAGTGAAGCCTCCCGGAGTGATAAGGTCGCTTTATGAGAAATCTGCGGTCTGAACTGGGCAACAGATTCCCATTGTCGTTGTACAAGAGGAAATTGATCCTATGGAAGGAGTAAGTCGAGATTCAGGATCTGTGGAGGAGTTTCAACATACCATGATAGATATGCCCTTTGTTTCCCAGCTTGATCCCTCCGTAGCATCGTCGTGCGTGAGTGCTCGATGGACACCTCTGGATAATAGGAATAACCATGTAGCACGATAATATTCCCTTCGTTCGATCAGCCTCCACAGGTGCTCCGGCGCGTCGAGTAGGAGTTTCATATGAGCTCCCAGTGATTGGAATATCTGCAAATCCGAGTCTGACGGCGGGTGAGCGATAGCCTAAACCCTGCCTCGATGCGGTCTAACCTTTCCTGTTCACTGGAGAGTTTTGTAACGGGCTGTACGGGATTTCCTGGGATGCAATGATATCTTTCATCTCATCGGCGGCATTCAAGACATCCTCCGAGGATTTGTGAATGGAAATGATAGACGTAGAGGCTTGTAGGAGGTCACGGTAGCGTTCCCTGCACTTTCAGAGTATAGTTATAATTTGTGGGAGGAAACTGCGGACGAAGACGTACCCGACCATCAGCCTCAGTTCTTCTTGTTTCGCATCCGCGTCGTTCCTATATGTCGTGCATGTGAGTACATGGAACGTTGGTTTGTTGTTTGACCGCACCTCAAGCGTCTCTGGATCTCTTTCACCTGAGCAACCGAATTCCTCGTGAACAGCTCGTCGGCTTCGTTGTCCATCTTCGCCTCCTCATCCTCCTCCGATGAACCCAGATTGGTGAGCGCACCTAGAGAAACGACTCGAGAGGGTAGTCGCATGTTGTTGAAGGAGAGGAAGCTCGGAGACCCCAGGACGGATAATGGTTGCAAGGAGGATGCCCGCTCTACGATGATTGGCGACAGAGCGACCGACGCTACGGACGGTCGACGAGCCATCTGCGGATATCCCAAAACCGAATCCAAGCGACACGAGCAGACGCGCCTGGGGAGAGCGAAATGATATTACGCAAGCGCTCAGTGAGGATGTCTCCGGTTGGCAGTCACAGTGGGGGTGTAACTAATGAGCGCTGTATATCGACCAATGAAGCAAACACTGGTAGGGTACTATATAGACTACGTATAGAGCCGTGACGGGGAAAAAAAAACACAACGGACGTCTACGACACAAATTCATCGAGCTGGATCCTTACCACCATCGCTAGACTTAGGGTCCATAGCAGAGCTCGTTCTGGTGTGGGGAGTTGCCTGGTGTTGCCGACCGGCGTTGCTGGACGTAGATGGTCCGTTCGTTGGTGGCAATGGCCCTCCGGCTATACGTTGGTCGAGGGCTTTGAGTGCCATTGCGCTAAGGGGAGATGAGTAAATTCTCAAGCTATAGCTGTCTTCTCCTCACCGTCTTCTCTCCGCTTCCGCACGGGCGCTACCTGGCATTTGGGCATAAACCGCTTCGATATCGTGGCCAGCAGTAGGGATCAAATGGAACCGTGTTGCTAGCGAGTACAACGTATCGGCCAACATAGACACGGGTCCGCTGGAATCAGGAGTCAGGTCAGAGCAGGCGAGTCGGTGGGAATATAAGGTCATACTGGGCGAATGGCGGGAACCACATCACGAAGGCGAACGTTTCGCTTCGGTCGCCGTATACCATCGAACCTCCGAGCGACTCTCCGCTGCTCTTCTTGTAGAACCTCAGCCAGACGTAAGAGACCAGCCATCCGAATTGGATAAGTAGATATGGCGATTGATAGCCAAAAAGAGACATCACAACGGAGAAGGTGTTATATGCCATTGGAAGTGACTGTCGGGGGTTAGCGATGACCACCAAGCCCCAGACCAATTATTCTGCTTCACCTTGACGCGAGCCTTGAAAATACCAAAGACTTGGATCTGGTGTTCCGGAATCGCTTGAGTGAAGGCAACCATGATGCCAGCCTGTAGAGCCATCTGACCATGGTATTGAATCCCGAAGCTAGATAAAAATCAGTCTATTTTCACGCATAGAGCGAGACAGCACGCACGCGAACGCGGGACTCTGGAATACGAAGTATTCAATCCAGCTGAGGCCAAAGGCAATAATGTTGGAAGTCACGATAGTGACCGCAATGAATTTTATTGTTTCAGCCGTCCCCCATAATCGTTCAAAGTATCGTAGTGAAGGGGGGATGAACAGGGTTGTCACGGCCAGCTGCAGCAAGAATTCGGTGCATGACCAAGCGTAAAATCGAGCGGATCACACACCTCTATCAGAGTAGTCTCCACCAGACCTGCTGTAAGGAAGGACCAGGGATAAAATATGCTTGTTCCGGGAACCAGGATTAGGTACGGAGCCGCATATGGATCGTTGCTCGACCACGA
>Ga0307513_10004322_pt1 | contig 18980 bp, 15 predicted proteins | sample 15_EM_MG_FD_202174 | JGI IMG/M metagenome (GOLD analysis project Ga0307513, IMG submission 202174) | Populus trichocarpa ectomycorrhiza microbial communities from riparian zone in the Pacific Northwest, United States - 15_EM | ecosystem: Host-associated > Plants > Roots > Unclassified | place...
TGATGTGCACAGACGGTGGGCCATACAAAATCCCCCTGCTCTATCCCTGAATTATCCTTGAATTATCCTTGTTTTCCTCCTAAATTTTCGGGTACTTCTTGCCTGGGACAAGTACAAGTGCAACTTCATGCAGGTACCGATACTTGTGCAGGTCTAACCAAATATCATCTCCAAGTTAAGGATCCTGGGACAGCCGAGCCACCACCCACGTACTCGAGTATTTGTCTTGCTCAGGAGTACTAGTGCAATATCCTCCTCTTAGTTCGAGGGTCCTTCTCATTTCTACTAGGTTTCTATCTTCGATTAAAGTGCAACGAATTTCGCCAATTCCAGGGTTTAGCCATCCCCCACCATGTGGTTGTCATTTGCCCGAAACGGCACTGCAGGTATCCAAAGTGAAAGGACTTGCAGTCATTGCAATATCTTCCGGCTACCGGTATATGAAAACCTAAAGCAAACGCATCCCAATCCTGTCCAATGTCCCCCCAGTCCCTCTGGCCTGGGACCAGCCACACAACCCCCCCCAAAAAATAAGAAAGCTAGGGAGGAGACAACCAGTCGGCACCGATAAGAGGAAAATGAGGACAACCAAAACCTTAATTTCTATCGATCCAGTTGGAGGATAGTCGGGAACCCTTGTCCTTGTTTAAGGATCAAGAAAATTTTGTTGTCAACCATTGGGGATGTGTTAGCTGGAGGAAGTGAAATACTAGTGATACATTGGCCGGGGCTCTAGTTGATTAAATTCATGGGTGCGGCCCCTGTCGAGGAGGCCACACATAAGGTGGTTCTTTTAATTCCCATCGCGGGCGATGCTCTTGGGGAAAGTGGCGACAGTAGAGCGGTACGGTGCGGGGGGTTGGGTCTTGGTCTCACGGTGAGGACCGTTCCACGATCCTATGAAGCTTTAAGTCCGGTCTTGTGAGGTGGGATTCTGCCAGTCGATTTGGCGTTTAACCCCGCATCAACCCTCCTAGCCTGGTGGACGAAAGACAGCAGGGGGAATCGATGGAAAGGAGCTTGTGAAGCTGTATGGGAATATTGGCCCCCAACAATATAATGCTTGAGGGGTTTGGCTGGTATAGTGGCTGGGGGTGTTGCATACAGTCACTCGGCAAATACTTTCATGAAAGGGAGTTTTTCTCTAAAGCTTGGGGGGGGGGGGCGGGGCCCCCCCCAGGTAGGCCGCAATTTCGGAAGGCTTTTTCTAAGTGGCTATATAAAGGGAACTGGGTCCTTTGTTTCTTATTGGTTATCTTTAAACTGAGAGAATATGGCGGGTCCATTTTCTCGATTGGTTTCTGTCATCGCATTGTTAGCGGTGGTAGTAAATGCGCGAGTAGAAGTCTGGGGACAATGTGTGAGGCCACCGGTAGGAAAGTACATCTCTATTTTCATGAGGGGCTAACTTAATAATAGGGTGGAGTTAACAGGACTGGCTCAACAACTTGTGTTTCCGGAACCGTCTGTACAAAGCTAAATGATTGTAGGTCGATAATATCAGCTTCAATCCAGTTCCAGACTAATCCCTAGTGGCAGCCTACTCCCAATGCATTCCCGGCACGGTAACAGCGACAACTGCTGCGGCAGCTAACTCTGCAGCACCAACTGCTTCCGCGCGTCCTGGCCTTAACACACTTGCAGAGGCAAAGGGAAAGTTCTACTTCGGTTGTGCAACTGATAACGTAGAACTCACTGATGCCCAATACCTCGCACTCTTGAGCAACACCAAAGAATTCGGACAAATCACTCCCGGGAACAGCATGAAGTGGGATACCACCGAGGGCTCAAGGGATGCCTTCACCTTCACAAGGGGTGAAACCATTGTAGCACTCGCCGAAAAGAACGGTCAAAAGGTTCGAGGCCACACACTTGTCTGGCACTCCCAACTCCCTAGCTGGGGTACGCTTCCTTCCGCCCCTCTGTTCCAAACGAACCAAAGCTAAAAAACAATAGTAAGCAATGGTGGCTTTGACAACGCAACCCTGATTTCCATAATGGAAAATCACATTACAAAAGTAGTGACAAACTGGAAAGGCCGGATCCTGCACTGGGACGTGCTAAACGAAATCTTCAACGAGGACGGCACCTGGCGGTCATCTGTCTTCTACAACACCATCGGCGAAGCCTTCCCGGGGATCGCCCTCCGCGCTGCTCGGGCCGCGGACCCGTCCGCGAAGCTATACATCAATGACTACAACATTGACGGTGCCGGAGCAAAGTCCACGGCGATGTACAAACTCGTCGAGAAGCTTCTCGTCGAGGGCGTACCTGTGGACGGGATTGGCGTGCAGGCCCACTTGACCGTTGGCAGCGTGACGAGTACGCTACAAGCTAACTTGGCGCGGTTCACCTCCTTGGGTGTGGATGTCGCCATAACTGAGTTGGATATTTGCATGACATTGCCGGCGGACGAGGCGAAGTTGGCGCAGCAGGCAAAGGATTATAGGGAAGTTGTGACGGCGTGTGTTAATGTGCCGAGGTGTGTTGGTATTAGTAGGTTTCACCCATAAGTTAACCCCCCCGTTTGTTTCTGCGCTGTGTCTGATGATTGTGTGTAGCGGTATGGGATTACACCGACGTGAGTCTTCTGCTTCCACTCTACAGTTTTACTCATTAGCGTTGCACTAATGAAGACTTAGAAATACTCGTGGATCCCCTCGTTCTTTCCCGGTCAGGGTGCTGCCCTTCCTTGGGACAAGGAGTTTGTTGTGAAGCCCGCGTACGCGGCTATCGCCGCGGCGCTTGCCTGAGCCGATTACTGGGCTTCTTCTGCAGTGTACGTGCCTAGGTATAGCATTACAAGAGTTGGTAATAAAAGAGTTTTTGTCTTGTGCAGAACTTTGAGTGATACTTTACAGTGCGGCGGAGTTCTAAAAGTGGCACCTTAACTTAGACCTTTCTTTGGGGAGGTTTTTGTAGGGGTTTTCCTTTTGTTCCCTTGAGTAAATAACCAGTTTCCCTGGAGGCGTAAGGATACCACGTCTACTATCCATAATTTACGCAGGCGTTAAAGTTAGTCTGCCTATATATGTGGGAGAGGCCACATACAATATAGTACAATACACAGTGCTCAAGCCATCAACTGATCTGGTAGCTGGCGCCACCAGAGGCACGGAAGAGTGATACCACATGATGCCCCTCCCTTTGGAAATGGCACTTTTGGAAACGTAGTTTTTAAAGCGTATGGCGACCGGATCATCTGCTGCAATGCTCATTTTGGCGCTGGTAGCTTTCATTCATCTTTTTTTGTTCGGTGGTACAGTATGGTTTTAAGTATCAGACGTGACTAAGCACTCATTCAGGCACTGCACGACGGCAACGGACGGGAAGCTTCCCGTGGCAGGTAAAAACCCCGGAAAGCTCAAACACATTAAGGAATAAACCATGATAATAAACTAGAAATGTCCAAAGGGCAAACATCAAAATGAATAATCGTTCAAAGGAAACTCCACCGAGTAATCATCCCTCGTCAAAAACAGTGATCCCACCTGTGCGCTGCAAGGGAATGAGAGCTCCCCCCATGGACAAGGGGCAGCCAATTTTGCTTCTTGTCCTCCAATACTTTAGATGTAGGTCCAATTCCTGAAGTGGAGGGTACGTGTATTGTATATATACCCCGCACGTGGGATCTCTGGGGGGAAATATATTTATAAAAATAAAGCATGAAAGTATTGCTCTTCATTTTGGTCAGAAATTGCACATTGGAAGGGATCTAGGTATGTTGTGGTAGGCATAGGTCAAGAATGGAATCATATCCAAGATCATCGTGGGCATTCCGACCAAAAACTCTTAATCCAACTGTTGCACTAGCGGGATTTTATCTTATGCTTTGTGTATACTATAGTCTAAGGGGTGGGCCCAGTTGCACGGATGTAAGAGCTTCACTTGCGCTACTTCGCTAGCTGAGTTCTAAGTCTAACTTTCACAAGATCCAAGTATGATGCTAGCTGGGCGCCGGTGGATGGGGAGGGGCTGGGGGCACTGCAGCTCAGCAAATATATGTCTTCTGAAACAAATACGTAAGCGCCAGGTACTCATCACCGAATCTAAGACCTCACTCTCGGGGGGATGGCTAGGACAGAAAGAGGAGCCGTATTGAAGAGGTTTCGAATCCCTTGGGCAATACTATGGAAGGATTTTGAGGGGGGTGGTCTATTCAACATGTCTAGCTCGAAAACTTGACCTGCACCTGCTCACCGGGCAACTCAAGTGCAAAGATATCTCCCATTTACCTCACTACCGGGCATACCCTTCATTCGGGGAATTGCGTCCGGCTTTCAAGCCCGTCGCAAGTATCTGCTAGGAGGACACGAGTGACTTCCTGTGATGGCTGTTTTGGATCGCTTTGGCATGGGTAGCTAGGGTTCTATCAATGCTCGCTAATATCATGTCTATATATGTACTATCCGTCGTTATCAAAATTCGATCTCAGATTGGATAAGTGGATGAGATCTCCGGTCCGATCAGCGGATAAGAAATATTTTCAACCTGAACTACCCACCACGATGCTTACTTGCTTGCTGGGAGCGGACCCCCCGGCTCGGCAAAAATGGGGCATCCCTAGAAAGCCGGGAGGAATGCAAGCAAGAAAGAAAGACAGAAAAGAAAAAGAACAGAAAAGAAAGAAGCCTTCACAAAATACGAGAACGAGCAGAAGGCTGTAGTGAGATGATGAACATGGGAGCAAGTAGGGAGGCTAGAGGTCTCGAGTGGGGCTTTTCTAGCCGTATGGTACGAGAGTAACAAACGCACAAAGCACTGATTCTGTTTTAAGCCACTGGGAATCTCTCATTAGACACCTAAGGAGTAAGAAACACCTCTCTTGAAATCTACCAGCAACTCGGGAAGAGACACACTAAAATCCCGAAATCGGGCTTCCAGTAGGATAAATATTAGTTCCCAGGTTGTCATTTCATGAAATACCTAGCTGGCGCAGTGGTTAACACTCCTGCGCAATTAGCGGGAGCCCAGGAGTTCAATCCATGCTGACAATCAGTTATTATTGAACGATCCGTCATGTAGGGCAGGAGAATTAAAAAAATCCTGTCCTATGGGGACTGGGAGATTGAAGAACTTAGCCCTTATCAATAGGGCTGTGGGGTTTAACAATCCTGCTACGAGGTGGTAGAATCCGACTCTAGACCTTAAAGGTTGGCGATCGGCGGGTAGCAGAAGCGAATGGGACGGGGGTTGGCAAAGAAAGAAATATGTAAAAGTAAAAAAAAAGTAAAAAAAAAGTAAAAAAGGCAAGAATAGAAAATAAAAATAAATAAATAAAAATAAATGCTTCTTTTACCTTGGGAAGGCAACTGATAACTTATCCTAGCTCTAGTCTCTGATAAAATAATCCCATAATATCACCTCTATTTTATATTTACTTGTATCATACGCGATATATCAATCTTGGCCGGTGCTATAAGGCCCATCTGGACATCGAGCCCAGCTGAGAGAATCTTGGAGCACATTCTCCAAGAGCATAAGCCTTGCCCATTTTTATAACACCCACATCCTCTTCTATCCATCACTGGGGATAAAAGCTTCAGGCCCGGTCTGCTTGGATACAGTAACCAAAAGGCAAACAAAAAATCCTACTTGGCGATTGGGATGCACTGGGTTCTTTTCTTGAGAATTAGGATAGGCTAGTGGCCGAACGTGTTGAAACATACTTCTGGCACTACATACTTCTGGCACTACTGTGGTGTCACTCACACTATTTGTTTTTTCTCCTTGCATCAAACCTTATCATACCTCTACACCTCCGGCACTATTGAAGATACCTCCTTACATTTCCTTCATTCTTCTTTTATTGTTATTGTTATTGTTCGCTCGACCTATTTGTCTCGCTCCCAAATGGTAGATAGTCAGGGCTGCTCGCCCTTCTCTTTGAGATAGTTAGAGTGCTCAGTTTTTCCTTAAGCAATCAATCACTTCTTCATCATATCGTACTATCAACCCATTCAATATTACCACAACAGAACGGTCTACTTTGTGAGGGGGATGGCTGGTTGGGTAAGGGGAATATCCCCTTTACCAAGTAAATATCTTGGTGACAGGGTGAAACATATACCATGCCAACATTGTGTGAGAAAGACTCTGCAACTTTGGTTGGTTTTGCAGGGGGTAGACTTTGTGGAGTGATATTTTGCGTGAGATCTATATAAAGGGTATGAAACTTTCGCAGATGCTTATGTTATGCGAGAGGCGTACAAAACGCCTGGCGTGGTGACTGGGGGATAGGAATGGACTCCAAGAGTCTCTTTGTGGCATCAGACTGCAGCTCAAAGACACTTTGGGGGATAGTGTTGCAATATGCGGTCGGCACTCGGACCTAGAAGTGGTAATAGATAACTCTTGAGAGCACTTGTTGCGACTATTATTTTAATAATGAGAAAGACACAGCACAGCTATATAGTACCGTGGTTCAGTCAAGCCATTACCACCTAGATCTCAGCAAGGAATTAGGAATCAAAGACTTTCCAAGAGGCCACATGGTAAGAACAAAAGGGGCGATAAAAGAGTGCACATTCAGCCCAGACAAGGACCGAGTTTGGCAAAACGGAGAGTTGAACCAAGCATTTGAGAGGGGAAAAAAATCATATACGAACATATATGAACAGATAGTCCTCTGGTTAACCGAGTGATATTCTGTGACATACGGCTGTAACCTTTCTGCTGTGTGGTCAGGTACTGCTGTTGAAGACGACTCTGGAACACAGAACATGGTTTGGTATCCTAGTTTGATGTTATTTTGTAATTTTCCTAAAGTGAAGGTCTAACGAATTACGATACTCCTCAAATAACAAACTGGACATAACCTGAAACATGTAATTAGAAAACGGTACGACAACGCCCGCTCTCTATAAACACAAAAAACGGCGACAGCACTATAATAGGCACGATAAGGGACGAAAGAAGGGGTAAAAGGAAGCTAAGGGAAAGCGCTAAAAATCCCACAAAACCCTTCCATTACTACCCCTCCCAACCATCCACCTCAGTGGATGCACGGCAACTCTGCCAGGACAGCGGCCTAATATCCCTAGGATGCAAATCCGCATACCCCACACTTCCCGAACACCACCTACACATGAAAATGCCACCATAAGGCGGACTCCCCCTCACCCCACAGTTCCAGCAAGAGTAGCAATAATCTGCACATTCCGACTTCTTACAGCAGGTTGGGTCGGGCGGGCGTATGAGGTCGTGCTTCATGAAGTCGTTGAAGTCGTAGTAGGCGTCGTCCTGGATCGAGAATTCTATAGCGCATTCCTGGCAGTATATATTTGCTGCGGAGGCACACGTACATGGGAGCATTGTGGAGGGTGGAGAGCAAGTGGGGCATATCCAGCGGCGGCGGGTCTCGCTCCCTGCTGGCGGAGATTGGCGGCAATACTTGGGCTATGTTAGTTTCAGCGCTTTTTTGGGGGTAGGATGTTGAACCTACTTTACAAGAATCTCGCCAACACCCTTCCCGCGCGCACATTTGCACGTCCATGTCCACGTTCGGGTCCTCTTCTAGCGCATTGTGCTGTTTTGTGTTGGGGAAGTGCAAAGTTTCTGGAACCCCCCAGCAGGGGGGACCAGAGCAGGTCCGGATGCACCGTGCCAGGATGCTCTTGCGGGACGCACAGCTCTGGAGGTTCAATGTGTGGTAGATGGCTGGATGGGACAGTCCGAGGTTGTAGACGTCCTTTCGGCGAAGGTGGGTTATGAGGTAGCGGATTATTGGGTATTGAGGGATCGCATTGAGGGCCCTCGTTAGTGTTGAGGGCGGTGGGATGTTCTGGTTGGTGAATTGCCCAGTTTCTTGAGGGAAACACATGTTGCTGAGGAAAGGGGGGAGGTAGTATTGGCGGTTTGTTGGCTTTGGCCCTTCGGAGAAGGTTCTTGGGGAACAGCTTGAAGTAAGAGAGCGTTGGCTATTTGAACACTTTGCGACTGGAGCATCTATCTTGAAGGCTTGCCGCTCAGGGCCACCCCCATGGGAGGGGGTGGGCACCGTAGAGTCTTACGAGGACATCCTTGATTCCATATAACCCAATTCCAGACTGGGCGTTGCTTCATTGATGATGTCCTGCTAGAAAAACAAATATTTAGTTGAACTACCGAAATTTTGTATATTGGCGAGCCGGAGATACACCCTGTTATAAAAAAACTGATAGGACCCTTAATTACTCGTGGAAGCCGGACGAGGCAAGAATTTGGTTGACTTTGTGCACTCTAGTAGTCGCATAACTGCCGTGGAAGCTATATCTGCCTCGTAGACGCAGGGGAGGAAGCGTATACCTCCCCCTAAGAGTGAATCCTAAATCAAAGATAGGAAGTTGTGAGAATAAGATTTAAGCAGGAGGAGAGGCAAACGTAACCCTCTAAAATTTAATGATGTTGGTATCTACGAAATGAGAATTGGAGATGAGATTTTCGCAGGGCTATACCGGGGAAGCACCAATTCGGGGGGACACAATGAAACTTGTGGTCCCGATATTTCGTTGAAATGGCCAATAATTTTCGGAAGTTATGATACTATAAAAAATGGGTGCAGAAGACCTTAGAAGGGTACGATATGGGGGAGCCATGGCAATAAGGTTGTATGGTGGGCTTTGGTGAAACACACCTAACTAGGCGGGCTTTCTTTATTTGTATTCATCGATGTTCTGCCCCGCCTTGCCTTTTTTCTTTCTTTTTTCTTTTTTTATAAAAAAGACCCCCTTCATTAGTCAGTTCCTCAAGAGAAATGAGGAAGATGAAGGGACCTAGGCACGCAATTGTTACTATCGCCAATTTTGCTACTTGCCCGATGAGCATATGCTCAAGGTCACCTCCCCTGATATCGGATCCTCTGGCCATGCAAACTCCAGGAGTCTGAAGATGGCCAACCTGTCTGCTAGCCATGTTACACTAGGAGTTCAACGGTTTGGCCCGGTTGGAGGCGGGGAGAATCTGGCCGGAAGTTAGAAGATAATCCCCATATGCCATCCAGAAGCCCAACTATTGATGAAATGTAGATACCGATCGGTTAATAGGGGGACCATTGGGAACGGCAGGGATGTAGTGCAAAGATGATAACGGAGTGCAACTCGAGCGGAGCTACGCCCTTTTACCCCTCTCGGTTATCTTCCGAGAGCCGGCTTTGGCAGTTCCCTAATATGCAAATTCGGACCTAATTGAAATTATTTGGCGTGCGAAGCGTGCATAAGGCCAACTACAGCCCAGCCCCAGGGACCCGTTTTGGAAGGCTGGGGTAACTAGGCTAGGATGCACACGATGCGAATAAAGATGGGTTGCCAACCTCGCCTGGCCCTGGGCATGACCTATGGGCGTCTATCAAGAGGTTCTTTATTAGGGGCCCGAGGTGTGGGGAGATTGTTTTTTGTGCCATGAGGTTTGGGCCACCGGTATGCCGTGTGATGGTGGTGGCCAATGGTAGGTATTGTGGGGGTTGGTCGGTGAGAGGGAAGGGAGCTGATGAGCTATTGAAAATGGGCAGCTCCTAAAGACTAAACCTAGCTTACTGCTTTTATATTTTATCCTAGCCTATAGTTTCTACTACATTCTATGCAACGTGTGGCCGCGCGCCATGTTAAGCATTCTGCAACTGGGAGTTGCAATCCACCTCTTTTAGCGCCACCTCCCATCTCTCATATTTATACTAGCTGCCAGAAAAGCGGGTTCCGTATCCTTGCCAAATCATTTAAACGGTAGCCTGTAGGTAATTTTTGTATTTAAACAACGGCAAGGTCCAAGGTAGGCTCCAGCTTTACTTTCTATCACCGCCTCTCCTTCGTGCCACAAAAGCCTCCCCTGGTTCCGGGTTAGATACAAAACGAATGGGTGATTGTCCCCACAATAAAGTTCAAACCATCAAGCCAAAGATCCGGGAGCCTTCAGAGAGGCCATCTTTAGCACAGCCCTCAGCTTTCTACAAATTTAGACCTTTCGCTCCACAAACGGATTGGGAGAAAGGCTCTCTCTTTAGCCTCATACCTCCACTGACAAGAACTAGAGCCTACCCCCCTCCAGTGGAAGGGGGGGCAAAAATTGGTCTCTTTGGCGATAGCTGAGGAGAGGGTCTTATGGTGTGTCAGAACCCTGGACGACAAAAACCCCCTTTGCCAAATGGTCTAGAATCACCCCTGATCACTCGCTCTTTGTATCTGGTCATCCAAGTTTAAAAGCTCGTTTATGTAGGATTAGCGACCGAAGTTTTTGTCTACTCCCAGCCGCAAGAGAAGACGGGGGGAGGAGGTGCACTAGAGACAGGTAGGTTTAGCCTCCCCGTCCCATGTAAAACATGCCTCCTACCATTTTGGGGGGAATGGGGGAAACTGGGAGAAGAAAAAAATCAAGGGTCAAAAACATAGATGGAAAACGCAAAAGAAAGGATCTGGGGTGGTTGTATGCAGGGACAGAAAGCTGTAAAATCTCAAGAGACTCCGTAAGAGGATAAAATGTGGGGTGTAAGCGTTAAGACTTGTATACTGTACCTTTACAACACCTTCCAAAATAGTAAGATCGAAAACCAATATTGGAGGGCCTCGTAGGGGGTACAAAGACCCCTAGGAGGAAGCATTGCCCCCCTGAATATCAACAAAACTGCCGAAAAAAACGTAGAGGTGTTCTAGTGCCCGAAATCGCCGTATGAGCAGGTAGGGGACTCATTGAGGTAGAGCTTTAAAGGTTACCCACACACTAACCATACGCCTAGTGATAGCAAAATAGCAGGGTAAGAAAGTAGAGTAGAGGCGGGCAATCGCCGAAAGCCCTACGAGTTCGCGCGTTAGAAAAGAAAACTTTGGGAATAGCAAAAGAGGGCCAATGGCCACCTCATTTTGGGTGTTCCGCATAATGCCGGCGCATGATATAGCTAGTTCTATACAATATTACGAAATGAAAATGTGTCTAAAAACCCGCTTCTTGTTCTTAGAGGGTAAGCCGGAGAGGTTTGTGTGCTAAGTCGGCGCAGTCTGTGATCCCCGAAGCCCCAATAGCCTCTAGTTCTCTGGGACTAGGCTCAGATAAGACATTCCCTTCAGAAAACCCAGGAGCATAGCTAGGAAATATATCTCCCCAGTTCTCTCAATCCTCAAGCAAGATTGCTAGCGTGCATATACGCTATGTCCCATCCCTTGATGTCCATGTGATGCTTTAGATATATCTTTCTTTTACTTCCCCCTCTCACTAGGAACAAACATACCTCGAATATGTCTTCATCCATACGAACACTACGAATCTATCAGTTCTTTCTTCCTCTAGGCAAAGGAGAAACTAAAGCAAAAGGTTCTGTCAAGGGAAGCTAGAAATTGCAAACTATCTCTTGGTGTAGTCGGTCTGTCCATTCAACCTATTATATTCTCCCGCCGCCCCCTTTCATTTCTTACACCCATTCACCCCATGCCACCTTGGGTAAAAACCCCGTTAACCAATCACGGCATCATTCCCTATCACTCGTACAGTCGTGGATGATGTAGCGGCATCTCATTCCTTTACTCTATGATCGCCTCAAGCAGGTACTCGGCAAGTAGCATTAAAAAGGCTCAAGAATCAACGGGACACCGCAGTGCAGTTAGCCCGGCTCTTAAGCCGACTATTTGCATTACTATAGACTGACTGATAGATTCTTTTTTGCCAAAGCAAACGATTTCTTTTAATATATTAAAGCGTCTCTGGTGCTAGGGGAGAATTGGTCTGGTATAGTAGGGGATTGGGTGGGTTGCCAGTGTGGGAGACTTCAAGATTTTTTAATTCTAAGCCTTGTTTCGCTCCAGGGAAATTAGATGGAGCTTTCTCAAGAGTTTTAAATAGTGAAATAGGCTGGAAAGGAGTGATGACCCTGTTGCCCCACAACTATTATTGTTATTCTCTCTGGCAGTCCTCTTTGTCTCCCTACCATAGGTATAGCGACTAATCCGTTGTGACAGCTATTTTTTGCCAGGGGATAGTAGCTCCACCGGGGCAAACACCCCAGTTCCATTCCACTTATCCTATTAAGCATATTATTTCAGAATTCAAGGCACAATATCTCGTGTTGTTGCCATGGAACACTTAGTCGAAAGAATGCAGTAGTCACCTCATGGCCTAATATTAGAGTGGGGAAATATCGGTAGATAGAGCAGTGCTAAACTGTAGAGTGAAAGGATTCGCTTGGAACTTAGATACTGTGTGGGAAGGTAGGGGAAGTACATATATTCAACAGCCCGGTTATCTCACAAATTAAACTAACTGTAAAGCCATGAGCATAAATGGAGCATAATTAGAGCATCCTTGCCCTTCCGTGGATCACCACACTATCTCTGTATATCCAGGTATGTCCATATTCCCCTGCGCACTCTTGTGACAACGGGGGAAGGATATGCCAGGAGAGCCTTCTCTATAAACCGCTGAGACTAAACAATCCGAAATATTCACAATACTCCAGCAAAAACTCCCAGAATCAACTCGAACATCTAACACTCGGGCATAGAGCCCAAACTCACTAACTTCGGGATTTGAGGCGGTAATTAGTGATAACAGCAATGGGGACTCTTATCACTCCCCAAAAATGTGCCATGAGAGACTTAGAGAATACCTCGTGTGATGTAATTTATAGTGTTTGTCACCATAAGCTATTGTTAGTATAAAAGATTTATACTTTGACCCCAATATACTAAAAATGGGAATCTTTGAGTCAATCATAGTTTATTGTGACAGGCCTTAAATCATAGTATAGATTTTTTTCCTTTTCACGTTGCTTCTTACACATTCCCAATGATGCGACTGGGAGCGCCCACCCTTAAGATCTACCACAATACAATTTTTCAGACAGGAAGGTCTTTGTTTCATGAAATTGTACTACCAATCTATATAGATCTCTGTTCTGAGCGCTCGAGTTGGTATTCGGTATTGGGGGGGCATTTTGGGATAATGGAAGGCGGCGAACTAAATTCCACCTTAAGATGCACATCCCCCTGTACAGAAACCTTACTCTGGTATGCACTTTCTATATTCTACTGCTATGGTTGGGGGATAACATGGCATAGCACGCTCAGATGGAGAGAGGGTGTAAGGTACTCCAGGCTTAATGGGGATAGAGCAGATCCTCTCCCTCCGGTGTGCCCCTGTCTCCCGCAGCGGCAGAAGCATGTTTTTGGGTTATGGAGCTGGATGATTACGATTTCGTAGAAAAGCGCGGGCGACTGGCTTGCGCCAAAGGTAATGTAATTTCCCAGGGTCCCTTTACTAGCGATGGGAGCATAGATCCAAAAAAACCATAGTAGGAAGTAGCAAATTTTGTCTAAAAATAGAAAAATTGGTGCTGATCAACGCTACCCCTGGTGACGATCCGAGTCATGTTAACTGGTCCCCCGAGACACATTGGCCAATAAAGTGCTTCCGGGGGTAGTAGGAGTCTGTCATAGCCAAAAGGGAAGCTGGCTGGGCCAAGTCTTTCGTTGTTCGCGCAGCTCTCCGTATAAACCGCGTGCCCGCTAGCAGGTTCCTTCTTGAGATGCGAATGATCTACGATGATGTAAGTCTCCGACAAGGTAGGGGTATTATGCTGACCCATTAGGAAAGGGTGTCTATAATAAATGGGCTCGTAATTGGGATTTAGTTCTGGTGCCCAGAAGTGGTTTAGCCCCCTCTCTGTCAAATATCGAACATGTTTGACGATCTCTCTCAAATCTATGATCAGCCCCCGTCTCTTGTAGAAGTATGTCTATCGATTTTGTAGCTCTATGGCCTTGTGCGCCTGGCTCGGGTAGGGGGGGTTGTTGAGTGCCCACATTGTCTTAATATTCTGTATCACTTATGGGACAACGACGTGGGGGGTCTTAGGTATCCTCTATCCTCAGGATGGGCCACTTTCTCAAGGCTTAGAAGATTAATGTACATGCCTGCTGTCGTGTCGGCTACTCCACCGACGACTAGGCGTGTAGCTGTAGATCCAAAATTGGCGGTTCAATCAGAGGTGAGAAGCGAATGACTAATAAATTGTCCGGAGTACCTCCTCTTGAGAGCACACGTTACTATCCCTTGGGCAGCACTTTCACAAACGGAAACACTCACCAGGCGGCAATAAGGCCGTATTCCATCTTGTATTAGCTGTTGATTAGTTCATCGAGGGTTGGGGTATATTGGATCTCCTGTGTTTGTGGAATTTAGTAGGATATTATTAATTAAAGAGGGCAAGGATTCGCTCTCACTCACTCAGCGAAGCCAGGATCCTAAGACACTCCCGTGTCTCTGCCCGCTTACAGTCTAGTGAGCTTCATATCGGATTTAAGGACAAGATAACCACCCGAATTTCAAGCGCGGTTCTGCAAGCCTGTAGGGGAAAGAAAGAAGGAAAAGACAGGAAAGTAGAAATAAAAAAGTATAGTATGGCATTTCAGCGGGAGGGGTTTCTCGGGTTTTATTTATCTTTTGCTCAGCACTAAGTACTGCTTCCCATGTACAAGCAGGCGGAAGTAAACAAGGGTGAATGGCATATGTATACCGTACTTGATACAGCAAAGGTGGGTTATGTGGAGTTCATATGCCTAGCTGGAGCTCACTTATGAATTTCGAACCGATGAATAAGCAGTATATCGGACAATAAATCGATCCTTTTTTTTTTTGCGAACTTGTTCGCGGGGATCGAATACCAGCGTGCCGGAATACTTTACTATCGAGCATCTTGACGATCGAGAGGTGGTTCTCAGCACAATGTTTCTAGATTATTATCCTTAACATTCTGACTGACACTCTATTCTTTAGCCTCGGAGCCCACTAAAATCTCCATGCCTATCACATTATTTGTTATCGAACGATAGCACCGAGATTTTTACTTCCGGGAGGAGTAGCGCTGAAGGGACAAGCTCGCTGCCACTATTTCCTAAAACCAGACGATTCTGACGTTCCGAAGATCATAATCCCGTTGATTGACCACATTTAGGGGTGATCCAAAGAGATGTATATGATGGACGTGATGGCACGACCGTGTAGGAGTGATGATAGAAGAGTGGAAGCTCTGGTGTGTATTCTCTACGGAGGTTACTATATATCTGAAGGCCACTTAAGGCTCTACCTGAATGACCCTATGCATCGGTTCGTGCCCTGGAACGTTCACACGTTCACACTTCAGCGTTCCTCTATACCATGTGCACTTCCTGTTGCTTGCGCTCCTCTGAGGTCCCAATATAGCGCTCTACTATTGCGATTATTATACCATTAGTATAGAGATGTCCTTAGGTGGCTATATTGGATTGTTTCCCGTACGCCTCCTCAGTGTACTACTATTTTCCGGTCATTGAAGGGCGTATCCTTGTAATCGAGGGAACCGCTTGGCTATTTTCCCCCGCCCAGAAAAAGAGCACTTAGCACCTAAGCCACCTCGCCTCCTTACAGTAATCGTGTATACGGAAGCCGTCGGCGATCCACATATGGGGTATCAAGTCCGGCGCCGTCCAGAAGGAAAAAATGCCGGAGAGTGATCTCAGTGAGCCGGGAGGAAAGAGAGGTGAGCTAGTTCCCTTATAAAGAGCCATCATGCAACCGTTTACCCGCAAGTATAAACAGTAACTACCCGGCCTAAGGGATTTAGGTCGTCAGAGCGCACCACTATCACCACACGGTGATGATCTTTGCTAAAATCTATCCTATCCAACGCAGTACTGGCATGTGCCCTCTTCGATGATCCTAGGGGGGCAAGACTATTGGCTGGTTTGAAACGCAACCAACAGAGCCAGTAAATCTCTATCATGCATTCTACACCCTGCTTCTTGACACTTCGGGTGTTTTTTGTGTCCTCTGTAGTGCTAAAATAGCCCTGGTTACCGAGTACCTAATATCTCCCCCCTCCCACATGGGTAGAAGGGAACGTTGCCATGAAGAGCGGGTACGCACTTGCGACTTCTGGTGGCTACTTAACTGCAGCATCCATGTAACCGAAGCTGTCGGGGTCGTTGGTGGGATAGTGGTCTGAGCCACCTGAAAGGGGTTTGTTTAGCTGGGCGGGGGGGTAGCTAAGCACTTCCTTCACGATTGAATCATATTCTGTCACCCACAAAGGAATATTGGCAAAATTTTTACGATCCGATCTCTCAGCAGGTGTCAGGGCGCACCGCAAAGAACTCGAATAATTGGCCGCGGGCTAGGGCACTGGGGTTGCTTCTCCTATCATAGTAAGGTCTGTTTTTTTCTTCTTTTTCCCCCAGGGATCCTAGTTTTTTTAGGGGTTCCTTGGTACGCTGTGATTTGAGCTGTTCGCAATCTCAAATCATGATTTGAAATATTCATGGTGTTTGGCTAGGCAACATTTTCAAATCATGATTTGGGAAAATTTCGTTGTGTGTGGATATTTAGGGTTATAATGTTTTTGTTTTGTGCCCTTAAGTATTTTGTTAGTATCATATGATAAATGCTAGTGAGCCTTGAGGGCTTCTCATTGACAATTTTTAGGTAGCGAATAGTGGGCTATCGGTTCATTCACTTTGGTGTGAGAGCAACAGAGCGCGCGAAAAGAATAGATTCGTATCTAACGAGTGAAAGAAAGATAATAATATGAGGGAGCGATGGCGGAAAAGAAACAGGAACAATAGGGTCTCTTATAGAAACAGAATCAGTGAGAATCAAGGAGACAGAAAAGGAAAGACGCAAAGGAAATGTAGGAAATCCTCCACTGTCTCGCATCTCAAACAATCCCGATACTAATTGAGTGTCATAGTTGGTAGCTAGTGCTAGTCTATTTTATATCCGACATCTCATGTTTCTGCTAAACTAGCCAAACACGGAAAATATTTTTCAAAACACTAGACGGTTCCAGTGAGAGCGAGATCCACTAGGGCCAGCCGTAGTCAGTTTACACTCATAGCATTAGCCTCAGATTATAACTTAGAAAATTCAAAATTGCAGTCACGTTTAGCATAGGGCTATTTACAAATTATAATTTCAAATCATGATTTCAGATCACGGCAATCTCAAATCACGGCGTGCCAAACAGCCCCTTAGTGTTTTCCACCCATTTTGTGGAGGAGGAAATTTTGGGCTACCTGGCAACGCCCAATCATCCAGGTTTCTAGGGTATATAATCGGTAGGTGAGGAATTATTCCTGCATGTACATCTTCTCCGTGACTCGCCCTCTTTAAACCCCTAGAAACCTAGAGTGAAGACGGAATCAGATTACTTAGGCTCGTAGCGAAAAAATATCTATGCTTCCTCATCGGCTATAGTGCACGCAGGTTCCGCCCTTGAGGTATTAGGATGGTTTGTGGTCTCCTGTTGGCTATCATCTCCCGAGTTTAGCCTCACGCATCTCCTGCCTATTATCGAAGTCCGACCTTACCGAGTGACTAGCTGTGACGATTAGCAGAAGCTAATTTTAGCTTTTCTAAACCGGTGGTCCAGCCAAGGACTCCCTCAATAAATCCACCAAGGTTTGGGGAGCCTCGCCACGTTGTCAGGCCTAGCCTTTCGGTCAAGCTACCCTCAACATGCGGCAAGCCTCGGGAAAGAGCTAGATCTAAGGCTGGACCACTGACGGCCCGGGCCATAGAAATGGGATCGGATCGAATATGATAAGTGAAATATGATATGAGGTTATCAGCAACTGAACGTACGTAAATATGACGTTTCCTGGACATAAGATTATCGGGTCTTATCTGTGCTCGAGTACCGCAGTCTATCCATGTGCATGGAGAAGAGAAGGAACGCTTATCGGAGGTATACTCAACATACTCGATTCCTGAAATTCCCCCCCTCTGCTTCGGGGTTTATCTGTAGGGGACAAGATCCTCTAGAGTTCTCTTCATCCTGTGTACGGCGCCCGTGGGCAAAGTTCTTGAGAGCAGAGCGGAATGGTCACATTCGGTATCGTGTTTAGGTTCCCCCACGACTTGAGTTATGGGACATGGTTTCGCAGAAAGCCGATATGATACGACATGCACAACGATTATGGTATTACTGAGGTAGTCAAGATTTCAACTATACTCGTGTGTCGGTCGGGTTGTTAATGGTACAGGAAGTCGTGGAACACGAGGGATAGCTATGTAGTAGTAACGTTCCTGTTGCGGTTAGAGCTGTTTACCTAGCTTGAGGAGTGCGACTTTCGGTCATGGCAGAGAACCAGGAACAACCAACCAACGGCCAACGTGCACCCATCGTGAATACTGGCACATCACTTTAAAACCAAGCCAATACTTCCACGGCCAACGACATCCCTTGATTTACAACTCCGGCTCTGCATCGGAAATCGTGTCTGAAATAATGCCACATCGAGAAAAGCTGGCCATTCCATAGAAAAAAGCATTGAAAAAGGGATCACACATGTGAGAGTACCCTTTGGGATTAAGATAGCGTCAAATGCCACCCGGCCCCTTTCCAAACCTGTCTCTGGCCACATGGGAATAACTGTCACTTTTCTCGTGTGATCCATAGAAAATCTCTGGATGGCAGTGCCACGATAAGAAGCTGACCCCCTCTTCTGGGAGTGAATTTCATAGTCAGAGTCGGCAGAATTCCGTCAACAATACAGTGCCCCACCCTCGTATTCAGAGGGACAAGGTATAGTAAGACATAGGTCCTCTGTATCAAGAGACAGATCGCCATAATACAAAACCAAATAACCCTCACCATATCCGGCGACTCCGATGGCAAGCTAGACGATTCTTGTCCCATTCGTACAATCTACAGACATTCCGGATCGGAACATGGTCCATCCGTGCGGTTGATCGATTCACAGGCAAAGCGGGCCTTCCGGCACGCCCCTAGTTTCTGATTCCCTCAGTATGATAGAGAGAGCAATGTACTCGGGGGTGTCCATAAAAATCGGAAAGATCAAATCCTTGTCATGCAAGGTTGGCGAGCAGAAAGCAACAAAACTTGGAAAACTGCCCTGGGGATCAGCAGTCTAAGAACCTGTAGTATGTTGAAATGAAAAGAGCATGTATGGGGACAGAATCCTATGAAATAAATTTAATAGAATAAATCTATCCAAATGATACCAATGACAGAACCTTTCAATCTT
>Ga0307513_10004323_pt1 | contig 18980 bp, 19 predicted proteins | sample 15_EM_MG_FD_202174 | JGI IMG/M metagenome (GOLD analysis project Ga0307513, IMG submission 202174) | Populus trichocarpa ectomycorrhiza microbial communities from riparian zone in the Pacific Northwest, United States - 15_EM | ecosystem: Host-associated > Plants > Roots > Unclassified | place...
GCCTCATTGTCAAAAAAGTATGTCCAATCTTATCCATTCTTCTGCATTCACTGACAATGCGGAGATGAAAGATCTCCACCCATGCTTCTGGTTCCATACTGGTGATTGGCTCACCCACCATCTGCTTGTCAAGCATTGCCAGTCAAAGTCCCAGTATTTTGCCAAGGCTGGTGCATATGTCAATATTGAATCTGTACTGCTCACCAACTGACATGGCACTCACAGAGAAGCTGAACAGGGTCATCCCTGAGTTGGAGCAGCACTCATTTGATTTGAACTCTCGCTTGATGCACAGATCCTCCACCAAGCTGCAGGAATGTAGGTAAGTTTATTTACTTCAATTATTCTATTGCTTGCTCAGTACTGGTTATTGGCAGCACTGTTATTTGTAGATAGTTCTTATATTACATGGAATATATTTAGTATACACAATCATCTCTAAAACGTGGTCCCTATTATCTAAAATGCACTCTTGGAAACCCACGTGAGGGAGCAAGTGAACTTGAAATTGTAGGTCCTACGCATGGTGCGCCCTGCTGAGAGAAGAGGGACCCTGTCCCCAGAGGTGGTAAAATAGCGCAGAAATCCCAGTTTTCTGTCCCACTTGAGAGAACAGGGACCCTGTCCAGAGACATGGGACTGGTGAACAAGGGATGGGTCTCTGAGCAGGGGCACCACGCCTTACAACAGGGGACACCACGTCTTGCAGCAGGTGACACACCATGTCCACGGACTGGGTGTAGTATCTATAGAGTTACACAACTTGCATGATATGTCATAAATGACACACCATCTGTTTTGCCCTACCAACAAGCATGCTACCCTCAGAAACAGCCTGCTTACCTGGAACGGCAGCTGGGGAGACTCCTCACCAGATGACCTTTTGGGGCCTGCCAACCCCTGGGGACTAGCGGCTGGTAAGACTCCTCACCAGACAGACATAGATGGGTCCTGCTCTGTGCAGCACACCAACACCTCCTGGCCATCATGTTGACCTTACCTAGATTCCCTGACATTTCACCTCTGACTATGCCTTGGCCCTCAGCTACACACCTGGGACTAACACTCATGACATGGGCCTCAGAGAGGGGTTTTGTCTCACCCAGTCCCCAAAGCATCAGCGGATTTAACACCTCCCACCATACTACTGTACAATCAGCAACCTTTGGGCCTAGCACTCATGATGTGGGTCCAATTAGGGACATCAGCAAATTTATCACCCCTAAGGGCGTGCTCCCAGTCAGGCATACAGCTGAAGACAGCTGGCCATTACGCCATTACATACTGACTACCCATACAGGCTGGTCATTACACTGTTTTGTCATTGCAGTCAGCATGTCCCCATAGCATGCAGCCTAAAGCTCTGGTTTCGTCTTGGGATCACACGGTTGACAGGAAAGGAGTCCCACACCACCAGCATGTAAGTATGACGCTGCATTAGCTTAACCACCGTGGAGTCCAGGATTTCACCATGACCATGATGGATTCTGCTTGACCAGGTTAGGCATCGCAGGGCACACAAAGGGAGGTAGTGTATAGGCATATCACACCTGTATCCCACCCAATTACTTGACCCCACACAACAACCCACAATGCCTTCACCGGGGGGGTGTGTTGACTGCTCTGAATCCCCTGAGCAGAGTCCCACACCCCGAACTGATTGACCGACTCCTTGGTGTATGGCAACTACCTTCACCAGCCACCTCCCACCAACTCCCCTACTTTCGAAATTTCAGGGCATCCATATGGACTGGAAGACAGAGTCCTCAGTTCTGCGGTTGAGACCCACCTATGCCTGACACATGTTGAGCACTCCAGATGAACACCAGCCCCAGAGACCTCCAGACCCTGCCAAGCCGACACGTGTTGATCATTCCAGATCCGTGCTGAACCAGTTTGCAGGTAGTCTTTAGGTGCACCAGTGGCTTAGTGAATGTACTCAGCAGGCTGGCTAGGCCCAAACCTAAGAGGGTTAAGGACCCAATCACCTGGCCACTAATGGATAATGCCACAACATATATGTCTAAGGTGCCCATCAGGAGGATGAGCACCATGCCTAGACCCTCAACAGGGTCCATATAGCACTATACAACACCCTGTCCCCCAGAGTGGCTGTAGCAGCTAAGGGGTCATGCCTGCAGACACCCAGAGGAATCCCCTTTCAACTTGAACAGAGTGCCAAACACAAAGGGAACCAGAACTCCAGAACCTCACTAAAAGGTCCCAGCCAATGGCCCCAGCCAAATGGCTCCTGGGGATAGGGGTCACACTGTTACCAGATGACCCAATCCCAGGTGAGCAAACACAGGGAGGAAGGAAAGAAGAAATCCTCAAGGCATGGGGGAGCACAACCCCCAGACCAGTTTCCTACCTGAGATGGTGCTGTGTGTGCATGAGGCGACTGTGTGGTGAATGTGAGGCCCCTCTCTAGGGGGGCCCAAGGAAACGCACTATGTACAGGAAATTCCCCAGAGCGACAGCACACACAGGAGGGGGCATAAGGCCCCTGCCACACCACCCAAACGTTAGTAGACACAGAGGGGCCTGGAAGGGCCCCCCTAATACCAAGCTCAAAGGGCTCACCCCAGTTGCGTTTGGCGACGACAAGCCCCATCAGCTATCAAAACCCACTACACAATGTTAGTAGACACAAAGGGGGTGGTAGAGCCCCCCAGAACAAGCCAAAAGGGCTCACCCCAGTTGCAATTGGTGACAACAAGCCCTGTTAGCTATCAATTCACCCCGAAAAGGCCCCTAGTGCAAATAGGGGACAAGGCAGCTCACCTCAAGACTATTGTTAGCTACCCACTTGTGGGCATTGCCCACCTTGCCCAACTTGGAGGACATGGTCAAGTCCAAGGCCAAACTGTTTTTACCAGGCTGTGGGTAGGCAACTACTGAAAATAATTTCCTCCAATGCCTTGAACCATGCTGTCTGGAGCAGGGGAAAATGTAGACCAAGTTTGAGATCCATTGAGGAGACAAAGGTGTTGGCAGGAGATGGCTCTTTGGCACAACTCCTTTCTATTACATTGTCAGCAGGACTTGTGGGTTGACTTGTGTTACAGCTATTATTTTCCGCCCCATATCACTATCTAGTTACTGAGATAAGAGGTCCATTCATTGTAATTGTGTTAATTATAGAGCACTGTCTTGTGCCACTTCACACCATGGAGGGTAGCCTATTTGGAGTTTATGACAAATCAATTTATTGAGGGCAGCTCTTCTTATGAGACAATTTATAAGGTTTGGATTGGGAGAAACAAGGTTCAGTATTAGAATACTATTATTCTGAAGGTCTTATTATGAAATTACTTTTACTAATCTTTTTCTTATATGGAATTTGAGTTTGACAGAAAGAAGCTGTCAAGCTTGACAGGAGGGAGCTGTCAAACTTGACAGGAGGAAGCTGTCAGACTTGACAGAAAAAGCTGTCAAACTTGACAGGAGGGAAGCTGCCAAACTTGACAGGAGGAAGCTGTCAGACTTGACAGAAAAAGCTGTCATAGTTTAGAACTTCTATTCTTGTGGCAGTGCTCTCATCATGTATATAAGGAGTCCTGCTCCAAGCTCTGAAATCCAACTCCCACTTTCACTTGTATATCTACAATAGCCTTAAGAGCCCACTGGCAAGCCTACCTAAAATAGAGGTCAGGAGTGCCAGGGACAATAGGCAAGTAGATAAGGTGTGACCTCAAGCATTATCTTTGATATTCTGCAAAATACATCCATAATTAGGATCACACCTGAAATAACCATATTTGGTCATCACACATAGATAATTCAGTGAACTATAGTTCTGAGGAGTAATATCCTAATCTGAAGATTATCTAAGTTTAACCATAAACTTCAAGCATATTCCAAAAGAATATTAGTCATTATTCTTGTACCTACTGGGCTCTGCTAGCTGTCCTTAATTGACACTAGCTAAGAGTCATACAGTTTGGTAGGAGGTTTATATTGAACACACACCTTGTTAGGAGTCTAGTATCATTACTAGCAATAAGACCAGAAAACTAGATTCATAACATCATGTCAATAGTAAGTACTGGTGCCTGTAAGCTAGCATCAACACTCACATTCATTGTAGGACATTATACATCTCCACCAATGGGCTTATTCATCTGGTAGAGATGGGGCAAGGAGCCCAGCAAACTGCCAATTCCTGTATGGGCTCCTGTGTGGCGGCTCCCTGGCCAATGCACCTGGGATGACAATCTCAGTCGACCAGACGGGAAATCAAAGGTCATTGGTTTGCCTGCGTTTCCATCTTCCGGGTGCATACCACTCAAACGGTGTGGAGTCAATCCCCATCTTGATACCCGCGACATGTATTGGGACTGGCGTTTGCCAACCCAATCTAGTCTTCCACGCACTGCTAGAAGAGATCATCGGTTGGCTGGCCCGTGTAGGGCCCAAGAACACTCTCGTCCGGTTGTATCACCAGAACCACGGCCAATTTCTCATCCACTCAAATTCATTGGACTGGAGGCAGCGCCACAGTGGCTTTACGCTGTCCATCAACAGTCTTCGCTACACGAATGACTCATTCGCTGGCCTCGGCCAGATCAGCGGCAGTTTCGGTGTCATCGATGTCGTGCAGGCGACGACTTCGTCTGGCCACGTCTCGGCAGACTACGTCGTAACACTCACACTGAAAAATAAGCAAAGTATGTCGCTGTTCCTCCCTCGGAGCGTCGCGCAACTGCCGAATGACTGGCTCCTCGACTGGCTGCAGGTGCAAAATGAATTCTCTTCTGGGGTCCTAACTTGAACAGGAAACATTGCAAGGGACCACGATGAGGACGAAACCAACAACGGTGCGTAAGAGAGAGACCTTATTGGACAATTACAAGTAGAGCGAGACACTGGGAGCAGCGGCGCCGTTTCTCTATGTTACGTCAGGGCATGGCCTTTACGTATGATATGTTACTGTACATATGACATTCGTAGTATATACTAGTCGACATACATAGCCACTTGAGACAATCCCAAGCTAGAAACAGAATGAAAACCATTGTTTGGCACCACTATGTGGTGCTGAGATTTTTTTGATCAACGGGCCTAGCCGACGATCGAATCCTAACACTCCACCCATGTGGGAGCGAGCGAACCAAGGAACGACTTGGACAGCGGAGCACGCGGTTGCCCCACGGTAAGGTTGACACGACGATAGAGAAACAGAGGGGCTATGACAGACGATGAGGGAACGCGCAATGCACTTACGAAAGTAGGACGCACCGTGTCAAAGCATTGTGTCCCATCCAGGAACCGCACCCATAGTGGAGTCCAGGCGTCGGCGGATACGAGCCAGATGTCGTCGGGTCCAACTCGTATCCTATAAAGTAAGCTAGCCAGACCGACATACAGTAGTCTACAAAGATGGGGGAAATGCAAAACCCTGACACACTGAGAACGCGATGGACCAAGCACAAAGCGTTTATGTTTTCTGTAGTCAAAGCTACGTCCCGCCAAAGGACAACAAACAACGAAATTTATTGACACTTATACTACAGTTAACAAACTACTAATATCTATAGACCTCCGATCGGATAGTCGAACCCACGGGGGGGTTGAACAGGTACTGAGACGTGCTGAAATGGAGAGCGGGGTAGGGCGAGAGAGAACGAAGGGGTTGAGGCAATAGCAGTCGCAGCGCGATGAATCTACATGGGCAATAAACAGGCCGAGTCAATGGATATCCAAATGATCAATAATTTTCTGTCGCAATTCCTCTGCATCGAGCTCCAGGTCTTCAGTAGTTATACTATACGTCCACTCAAACTGAACAGGTTCCTCGACTTCGAACACCAAATTCAGTTGCCTTGCTTGCGTCCAGCCAGCGCCGCGCCAGAGCTGCGTGTCAAAGAGAACACCCGCCGAGGATTAGATCTCATCCAAGACTGCCTTGCGTTGCTCTTCGATCTGCAACCGGTTTGCGTCAGTACGCTTGCTGATGCAACAACGCCAGATGTGACCTCACAAGATCGCGAATCAATGGCTGCCCACGTATGCAGCTCTTTGCGGCTTCACGCGACGCAGACAATACTAAAGCGTTCCTGAACGCGTCCTGGACGCGCCGCCGATCGACATTTCCCCACATACAGAGCGGGACCGCGACTACGACTTCACGCGATTGTCGGCACGCGCAGAGCAGCGGAAGTCCCGTCCACTTCTTTTCGACGATTTCAAATGTGCTCACTGCCGTCCCGTACTCGACGCGATACTCCACGACCCGCTGCTGGAAATAGATACCTCGATTTCCATTTGCATCAGCGAGCGGGATTGGCGGGTAGGCAGTCAACGGTCCTGAAGCCTCGAAACGCTCCAAAGGCATCTGGTCGAGCATTTTCTGGAGTCTTCTCTCGAAGAAGTTGCTGCATGGCTGCTGGGATGAATGTCAGGTTTCGCCACCCTTGGTACTGGAGAGAGAGACATCTCCCAGCGTGGATAATGACATGCAAACATACCCATTCTGAAGTAGAATCGCTTTGTGGGCTCATACTCGCGGTTGTGTGCGTTAGGAGGAGGTGGAAAAGTGGTGGCCAAACTCGTTGCAAACAAGGTTCTTGCACGCGATCGTCATCCCAATCGCTTGAGAAGGCTGTCAACCCAACCCGCGTTTGACTGGCCGTGGCGATGATTTGACAACGGAGAATAGGCTGTGCAGGCCTCGAGGTTTGCTTCGAGCACGCCTCACCGAGTTGCGGAATATAAGCGCGGGGTCCGCTAGGGGAAGCCTTGAGGTACGGCACGGGTCGACAATTCAGTGATAATGTGGTTATGAGTTCCGTGTGATTGCATCGGTTAGTATGGCGCCAGACGGCCCGGTAGTGAACTACGGATACCCACGCTCAGCAGCGTTGCCAGGAACCAAGCCTAGTACGTACAGAATCACTCAAGGTTGTTCATCGTGTTGAACTAACGCCACATTCCACTGCCTTCGAGCAAGCGCCGTTGGGTCACTTGGTGAAAAGGCTTCGGCAGCGCTAGCAACACGGGAGCGACTTTGGAAAGTGACCATAGCAATTTGGTCAATTAATTGGTGTGTCATTGGTTCGTCGCGGTCAGAAGCCCCGGCTTTTAGCAGAGAAGGTCGAAGACAAGCGCACAACCCGTGGGTGCGGATGGCAAAATGGCCGGTAAGCAACAGTCCCCGACCCGAAGGTCCATGCTGTCTCTGCAAATAGGGGCTTGCATTGTTCAGACATTCGGACATTACTAGTGCCGTATTATCACCATACTTCGACCAAAGCAGCAAGCCATTGGACTGGTACCTTTGGCCAATTCACAGGCGTGCTTTATTTGACCTCTGGTCAGTGCCTTAGAACTCATTTCTGTATAGAATAGAACCTCCATGGACCGGACTCGGTAAGTCTTCTATCCTTAGCAAGGAATTTCATGTGCCATACCCTATTCATCAGCCAACCATCGAAATCATTTGGGCATGTCTCCATCAGAATCGAGGACCCACTCGTACTATACCTTCGGCGACCCTCCAAACAAAGAGGGCGACCTCGGTTCCGTTCAGATGGGCACACCCACGCCAATAACAGTGCCATTACTCGCTCCACAAGGAGAGATGATCTATCGGCTTGCCAGCGTCTCATCCTCAAACACAAGTGAAAGACATCCACACACAGCATTCCTCTGTCAGTAGCAGATAATTGCATTCGACCTGTATGCGCTACAACCAGGTTTTAAGTTTCCCGACCTTTCCTTCGGCCAGTCAGTGTTCCGCGCGCACGAATTAGGTCGAAGGGACTCCAATGAAGAACGTGGATGACACACTCTCAGGACAGGCGCCCTATGTCATCACTTTGGATTTGGAGGGATTTCATTTGCGTGCCTTTGGCTATCGCGAGTCTTTGCCAGGGCTCGGACTACCTTTCGAGTACGATGAAAGTGCATGGTTAACCCCTTTGTAAGTGTGTTACACCCCTCTGCTCGCCCATAGGATGGACACTATACCTGCCTGCTCTCCCTTGAAATTAGCGATGCTCAACTTGAATGGTTTCCCTGCTTTCTACATTCACTCCTATGAGCTTGTATACCTCCCTGGGGTTTCGGATGGTCAGAATAGTGTGAGGTCAAGCCATCGCCACTAGTTGTCAACAATGGCGTCACTTGCGAGGGAGGGGAACAAGGGAACGGATCCCCATTCTGCAATCTAATTCGTCGGTCACAATGAACCTCCCACTTTGATCTTTACTCAAGATACATTGGAGGTACACGTAAAACGCGAGTCAGCCCGGTACCCGAGGCCCGCTGGCTACCCGTCAAACTACATTCCAAATGGAATTACACGACATTCCCCCGGGTATAGTGTCATAAGTGAATGAGTGAATGGGAAGGGGGATGTCGAATGGACCTCGAGCGGAGGCATAATTGATAGGAGGGGACTAAAAAGTAGCAGGAAATGAACGAAGAAAGGTACAATAGATAATAGCGTGCAGGTTATGAACGAAGTACGAGCTAGTGGGATTGAACGAAGACGTGAGCTGAGGGTAGCATCGTATGACGAGGCCGGAGGGCCGGAGGGTGGGTAACGAACGACATGGAAGTCCGGATCAAGCAGATGGATTAGGAAAAGAGCCATCGGGAAGACCAAGTGAATCTAGGTGACCATCCTGGGGGTATCGAAGTTGGATAGGAGGGTCCGCCTCCAAGGAAATTTTCGCAACAACTTCATTGCGGACGTAGTCGAGACCGCGTCCTAGGTCTGAAGAGGGCATACTGGTCTCCCAGAGAATTGATGGAGCACCTGGTAGCTCGAGCCTCACCTCAAATTCAAAAGAGACCGTGCCTCTGCCGAAAGAGCCAAAAAACTGGCCTAGAGGACCTTTGTAAGATGGGTCGTCCGCCTTGTATCTTTCGGCATCCCACAGGAGCAATCGAATGCCTGACGGATTGTGACGATCAAGTATCCAGTACGTCTCTGGTACTTCGAACACGAAAGATCGCAGTCTTTCGGTCGTAAAGGAAGCCTGTGTGCATTTCAGCCCTCCATTTCCTAACGAGAGTACGAGACGCGCACTCACAAACTGCCGAAGCAGAATTTGTCCGAAGAGGGGATTCGTGGTTGATGGATCTATTTGCCTCTGGGAGGCGCGCCACCATGCGACGATGTGATAGTTTATCGCCGACCTTACCTCGGAATCTCCAATTTGGAGGTCGGCGGCTCGATCATCCTGCGCCGAAGGCGATGAACGAGTTGGTTCCCTGTCCGACCACATGGGCTGAGGAATATGAATAGCCCCTAGAGCGGGGCAATTCAATATGCAAGGTGGAATGTTGAAGCGGAGAGTGATTGTGGGTATCTCCAAATATCCAGTGGTTCCAATTGGAACTACTACCCAACCGCGCTCCCGCCGTATCAATGTATGCCAGCTATGACTGATCGAGGGCGCGGCAGTCAGCTGGTGGAGAGGGTGCGAAGGGACCAGTGATGAGCGAGTAAATGTTCTAGCATAATCCCATATTTGCCGCTCTTTGGAATGGTCACCGATGTCCTGTGGCAGCCCGGGTTAGACACGACAAAGGACAATTATCTTTGGCAACCTCGTGCTGGGTAGACCATAGAGTAAGGTTGTACACTTACTTGGGATGGCATTGTATAAGAGAAAACGAAAAGAGCGAAGGAAAAGGTGCACTGGAGAAACTGAGGAGGAGCGGACGGGTTTATGAGGGACTGGACGGGTTTATAGGGGACTGGACGGTTTGATTCTCGGACCGCCTATACCTACTGACGCGACCCTACCCACCTCGAGGCACTGGCACTTTTAGCCATCCACACGTCGATTGGCTAACGAGAATTTACGTTTTAGGAAGGTGGGCGCCCAGTGTGACCCGTTGAATTTCCGGCCCAGACACGAAGCCGGATTCCGTGTGAGTAGCACGCCTCCATCAGTTGTTTGGACACGCTTTGGAATTTCGGGTCTGCATTCAGTGTCCGCCTTTGTTCGTTGTTATGGTCGACTTGAACTCCACTGGCCGATGTCGAGATTCAATGCTTATACAATCTACGGGGGTAAACTAGAATCTAGGACAGATCGATTAATAAATGTTACCCGATGTTAGTTTTTTTTGTATCCGAATGGCTCGTCTTCAATCCTCTGGTCATCTATAACTCTCTCGATTCATCGGCTGTAAAGATAACACACGCTTTAGTACGATGATTTGGGGTGGCGCACGGTCAGGCTCACCGTTGAGCATCAACATGGAGAAAAACTTGATCATCTTTGCAAAGGCCTTGGCGCGAATACGCTCATCAACGGTATGTATTTCACGCAGATCCTCTGCATGGCCATGCGAGTAGCGGAAGATATGCCTGGTCAGCTTCCAGTAGTACCGCGTATCAGTGTTCCCTGGATAGTCATTAGTCCAACCCCACTAACCCAAAAAAAAAGCTCGGCGACCCACCTGACGTCACAGAAGGAGCGACGAAGACCTTCCTTGTCTCCTCTCCCTCCTGCCCGCTGGCCTTCTCCACAGCGAGAATCGTCCCACTCAACAACCGATACGGCACCGCGTCTGTAGGTGTAATCGGTGCCGGTTCGAGCGCCGTCCCCCACGCGTCGCTCAGTATCACATCCCCAGCTGCCGCCCACGGTTCGAGCAGTTTCTTACCGAACGCCGTGAGCGTCAAATTCGCCTCCGCTGCAAGAGGTCCGATCAAGTTCGTGAATCGCTCTTGCACTACACTGACGGACGACTCGGTTCCGATCCTGTTGTTCACCACCGCCCAGCTCAGTTCTGGGAGCGCGTTGGATTTTGCGCCGCCACCAATTACGTCGATTGCTTGTGTGGTGGAAACGACTGCTTTGGTGTACGGGTTCGAGGTAAAGAGGACTCTCTCGACATCGTGCAGTGCCCGCTGATCCGTCGTTGAGCGCTTGATCGCGCGACGCAGTGAAGGCGGGATGTCTGGTGCGTGCTGTCCAGTACATTTGATCATTTCGTAAATCGGCGTTTGCCGGTTGAGATGTGGAGGTACAGGGTTGGCTTCAAGGTCGACGAGGAAGGAGGAGAGGAGACCAATGCCCTAATGCAGGCTTGGTCAAGTTGAGAATTATGGGTTCGACAGATTCTTACTGTATGCGGAGGAGGGATGCTCGAGTGACCCCCCTTGGTATGGACTTCGATCCGAACATCAAGATAACCCTTCTCCCCGATAGATGGCAAAGCGAAAGTGGCGCCATAAGCATCAGATATTTTACCTACCAGTAAGACCTTGAGGGTGGGATCCAATGGACGTATCAGGATGACATACCTCCCTCGTCGATGAGCATTGCAAAACTGTCCTCTCCGTATTCTGAAAGCAGATGCTCAGAGAGTTCATGCGCTCCCCTGGTCCCGCTGACTTCTTCGTCGAAGCCGAAACTCAGGACAATCGTCCGCGCAGGTTTGAAACCATTATTGATCAACATTTCAATAGAGGACCTGCAAAAATATGTCATTATTTCCATAAATAAGATATTCTAGCTACTTACAGGATCCCGGTGAGTCCATTCTTGTTGTCCGCGGAGCCACGGCCCCAAATCCACTCGCCTGAGCATATGAGCACCATGCCTACCTTTGCCGACAGACCACATACCATCGTACAGGCCAGACCACGGTGGGTGAGTCCACCGGTCAATCGTTCTTGGGTCCACAGGGACAGTATCTGAAATTGGCATTCAAACAACATCGCACCTACCAGGGCACGGTCTTACCTTGATGAGCCATAAATAGGATAGGTTTTAAAGATGGGTCCGAGCCTTGCCATTTGTAATACAAGCCATAAGTGTTGACCTTGGTGAGCGAGAGCCTCTGGTGACTGAAGGCGACAGTAAGAGTGTATCAAGCAGCAGCTAAAGAGACAGTATACACTGCAGGGAAAGCCTTGTTGAGGTAGAGGTGTATGTTTGCAAAGACTTCCCAGCGCGGGTCTACACCGATTTCACCCATCGAGTCGAAGCTCTCAGTTCTAGTACGGATAGAGCATCAGAATAATTTGATAGTGACCAACAAGCACTCACGGAATACGCACAGCACCACCTAGCCACCCAGCAGCCGTCTCGACGAAAGCGTGTGAATCGTACAGTGCGGACAAATTCTGCGCGAGTTCCGCATGTACGTGAGGATGTAGTGCTTCAACTTGAGGACACAGGTCTCCATACTCCTCGTGGCCCCAGGGAACTTCGATGCTCGGCAGTTCCAGCTCGGACAGTAAGAACATTGGGAGCACCACGAGGACAAAAACGATGACGACGCGCGAAAGGGAGACTTCATTGGGACGCTTGAAAGCAGAGCGAGATGCTGGAAGAAGCGGCGCCGCTTCTCCGCCCATGGTGCGAGCGAGCGAACGGGACGAACGGGACGAAGGAACAAAGCGCGCCTAGAAGCGAAGTCACGCGGTTGCCCAATGCTGGGGCCGACACGACGGTAGAAGCACGTCGGAGTTGCGACGGACGCTCTAGAACATGCATAGAGCCATGCGACATGTCCAGGCTAGCTGGATGAGGGAACGAGATGGGTTAACCACAAACGATTTATATTTTCTGCATCCATAGATACAAGTGCCAAAGAACATCAACCACGTTGATTCCTGCTCCTATTTTTGCACTACAGTTTACAAAATGCCATTGGCCGGCCTCCGGTCAGACAAACAAACCCATTGGAAGGCGGGGAAGCGATGGGACGGAAGAGAATGAAGTAGTTTAGAGGGTGAGGTATTCTAGAGGATAATAGTCGCAGCGCGATGGATCTAAGTGAGCATTAAGTAGGCCGGTCCATGAAGTTCCAAATTATCGATAATCTTCTGTCGCAACTCCTCTGCGTCGAGCTCAATGTCGTCAGCAGTCACCTCGTACTTCCACTTGAACCAAACGGGCCCTTTGATTTCGAATACCAACTTCGGCTTCGTTGCTTGTGTCCAAGTCCAACCAGCGTTGCGCCAAAGCTGCGTGTCAAAGTCCAAGGACTCAATCTCATCCAAGATGACCTTGCGCTCCTCTTCAATCTGCAACCATTTTGCATCAGTACACTCACTGACCCAAAGCAAGATGCGACTCACAATGCCGCGAATGAACGGCTGCCCATGCATGCAGCATTTCGTGGCTTCACGAATGGCAGAGGTAAGGAGAGCGCTCCTGAACGCTTCCCGGACCCGCTGCCGATCGATCGTCCCCCACATACAGAGCGGGACTGCGACCATGACCTCACGCGAATGTCGGCACGCGCAGAGCAACGGAAGGCCTGTCCATTTCTTCTCGATGACGTCAAATATGCTCTTTGCTGTCCCGCACTTGACGCGATACTCTACGATCCTTTGCTGGAAATAAATACCGTGATTTCCATTTGCATCCGCGAGCGGGATCGGCGGGTCGACGGTTGGTGAGCCGGACGTCTGGAAGTACTCCATAGGCAACTGATCGAGCATCTTCTGGAGTCTGCTCTGGAAGAGGATGCTGCACGGCTGTCGAGGCTGAGTGTTAGTGTTCGCCACCCTTAGTGCCAGACGGGGATCAAGGAAGAGATATCTCTACCCAGATACCACGCGTGAACGTACTTGTTCTGAGGAGTGGCCGTACTGTGCACTCATCCTCGCGTTGTGTGGGAAGTAGGAAGAGGAAAGATGTTTGGCTAAGCGAATCCAAATCCAACACGGGATGACGGACAATGGTCCATTGGCAGGCCACCAATCCGTTGCTGTTTGAGGATTGTCAACTATCGCATTTCGCGGACTGGGGTACACTCGACTGGCAGCGGCGGTGATCCACGGAGAATAGGATGGACTCCCAGCACGCCTCAGCTCGGAATCAGCTCGGGGAAGGCTTGACATACGGGTTGACAACTCAGTCACAATGGGTAAAGAGTTTCATGTGATTGCACCGGGAGGTGTACCCCCCAGGCCCGGAAGGGCAAGCCATGGGCGACGGGTGAGCAGTTCACCAGCGCTGGGAGAAACAGGAGCCCAGTACGCACAGAGTGACTACAGGATGTCCATCATGGTTAAACCGAAGTCCCAGTTCCCTTCCTTCGAGCAAGCGCCTCGATTCGTTTGGTGCAAAGTCCTCGTGGGTACGCAACACTAGGAGCACCTTAGAAGGGTATCCATAGTGATTCGTTCCATCGACCCAATCGCTATTGCTTCGTCGCGGTCAAAAACCCGACCTCCAGGGAAGCAGGTCGAAAACAAGAACAAAGAGCATAGCCTTCAGTCCCAAACCTGGAGGCCTCATCCTTTCTCTGCTACAGGAGAACACAGAGCAAATAGGAGCCCCCATTGTTCGGCCATCGCGTGTGCCCATCCTCGAATGTCTACCAAATTTTCGACTCACTCGCTACACAGAGCAGCGGGTGTTGGAATGGATGGCACCTTTGGCCATTCCGCAAGCGGTATTTACTGGCAGGTTGCCTTCCTTGCTGACAGGCTTCTGTTCGCTTGACCTTTTTATGCGCGAATGACGCCCTCCAAGGACTTGGTAAGGTTTCCAATGATCCTAAATGAGATTCGTTTGGAAACTTTTTGGGCGTAGGAACTGCCAGTCATTAAGGACCCATCGATGCAATCTACGACCGACCAGGTCGTCCATACGAAAGGGGGCGAACCCTTCATACGGACAACTTGCCATCGTGATTAACATTCAGAAGTTCCTCCGCAGCGTCGACGGGGAAGCCTATCCACCCACAGTGCTCTGCCGATGTTGTTCTTCCAACCTCGAGGGTCTTGGTTCCGTACTCTCGGACGAAGATGAGCACAATCACCCCAACAACAATGCACCTTGCTCTATAAGGAGGGGCGCCCTGTCAGCTTGCCAGCGTCCTATCCCAAACACTCTCGTGAAGAAATTTGAGAGTTGGAGGTCTCTCCGTCGATATAATGGTTGATAACACACAACAAGATGCCCTCCTTGAACTCGTCAGCACATACATCTTGTATCTGCCGCAAGCAGTCTCCAAAACCTTGTCTCTACGAAGACGTATTCGGTTGAGTGGACATGAAGAACATAAGGACATATTCTAAGGACACGCATTCCAATGTATGCGTATTAGTTTCTTTGGGTTTGAAAAGGTGGCCCTTTTCGTCCCTCTGGCGATCGAATCTGCTGCCAGAGTTCGTGCGCCATTGTAGCAGACGTGGAACCAGCGCTGAGTACGACAAAAGTGCACAACTATTTCCTTTTTAATTCTGGTCATGGACCACTGCGTGTCCATGGGATGGACACTGTACTCGCCTGCTCTGCGTTGATCGAGGTTAGGTTCCTGAGTGCGCTATATGATCTATACTACTTCTCCCATAGTTATCCTACTTACTACAATGCTATAACTTGCTTGAGGTTCAGCAGGGTTAGGAGAGTGTGTTCAAGCCGAGTTACGCCATCGCCACCGTCAAACAATGGCGTTGCAACAAGGGTGTCCAAAAGCCGAATCTAACTGACGTTGTGAAATGAATTCCTTGCTTAAATCCTTACTCAAGATACACAGGGGATACATTCGTACAGACGAGTCAGCGCGTGCCCGAGGCCCGCCGGCCACCCGTCAAGATACATTCCAACTAGAATTATACATAATTTCTGTGGGTACAGAACTGAGAACGAATGGATGAAAAAAACGGATGTCCCCGAACTCTGGTTAGACCTCGAGTGGAAGCATGTTCAATCGAAGTGAACCGAAGGATATGAGGGTTAAATGGGAGGGTCCGTCTCCAGGAAAAGCTTCGCGACGACTTCATTCCGCACATCATCGATGTCTTCCACCCCCCAAGGAGTCATGGAAGTCCTCCAGGGAATTGAATGAGGTACCAGTCTTGTGAATTCCAGTGTGAAGTGCAAGGAGACATTGGTACCGTCGAAAGAGCGACTAAAGCGACCCATAGAGCCACTCCAACGGAGACTTGGGATAGATGACAAGTAGCCAACGCCGAGGTCCCAGTGCTCCTTTGGCACTTCAAAGATGAGGTATCTCAGCCTTTCCACAACAAAGGTAGCCTGTTTGGCCAATCGCCTTAGAATGTGCTTCTCGCTGGGAGCATGAGACGCGCACTCACGTACTGCCGGACGAAAACTTGTCCAAATAGGCTGTTTCTTGGCTGACGGGGCATACGCTCGTGGAGAACGCGCCAGCGTGCCAACAAATGAGAGTGAATTGCTTCTCTAACTTGCCGTGCACCAATCCGAAAGCCGGGCTCTCGGTGATCAGGAGCGAACTCTGGACCACGCCTTTGTGTGACTCCGTTGTGCCACATACAAAGGGGGATGTGGACGCCACAGGGAACCGGAGTTTGGAAGAGGGTGGCGGGGGCAATGAAAGCAAGCAAGACCGTGTGCATTGGGTAAGTACTCGTGGTACCTATGTTGACTATAAATTGACTCCGGAACACCCATATGGTCGTCTGCTCGTAGAGAACCACTGGTTGGCTCCAGGGCTGGAGTTGACTCAGAGGGCGGCCGGGGACGAGATGCGCCCGTTGAAATAAGTAAACATAATTTCCTATCTCGTCCAAAGTCTCTGAAGGGCTGCGGGTGGTCTGTGGGGGGGGTATTAACTCCAATAGTAGCAGACGACACTCCCATGCGCCTCTAGACCGCTGATAAATATAAGAACGTACCTGAAGCGACATAATGTACGTGGTTATATGAAGGAATAAGGAGCAATGTTAAGTGACAAAGGCTGGAGGAAGAAAATGGGAAAATGGGTTGGGCCCGGTGGACCAAAAAGAGACTGGGTATAAATGCTTGCATTGTGGATCATCCTTGTCCTCAGTCCTTGTCCTTGCCACCTTACGAACTGAGAGAGCCTGGCGGTTCAGAGCCACTCTCTGTCTGATTGGCTGAAGGACAGTTCACCACGACTTACGCTTTAGGAAAGGTAGGCGCTAGAGCCTTTCCTTGTGATTCCCGCTCCAGATGGCCCCAAGTTGCCAAGTTCTGACGGAGACGAATTCCGGGTTCTTCGAGATTGAGTCATCTAAAGCGACAGATCCGCCGTCCAAGAGTGATCCATACAAAGGGCTTCAAAGAGATGCTGAGAAGTGCGGTCTGGTTGCGCTACCTAGTCGCACCCTGCCATTATGGATATCGATGGCGCTAAGGCGCGGTAGGGGTTGCAAGGCAAGGCACGAGGGTTTAATAGTGAGAAACTCATATCATCGAAGGTCCTCAGACCTACGAGTTCCCTCTGCCAAGTACAGTCTCCCACTTTGGACCTTTGTCACAGATAGTGACAAATGTTGGCAGCATTTCAGAGGTCAGACCCTAGATACGCAGAGAATACGACAAGGACCAGGGTTCAACATATGAGGGATGGATACTCAATAAGACCCAGAGCAACTAGTGTGCAATATTTTTGGTCTCAAATACGTCTTTGGTTCGTCGGTAAGTCACAATGGAGGCACTATGTGCTACTCTTTTTTGGTTGGGGGAAGGGAGGGAAATGCATCATGCACCCTCGCGCTTCTTCGCGCCGTGTGCGGGACTCCGGTGCGGCTCGCGCTCGCCGATGGGTCATTGCTACCCGCTGGACGAAACTGTCGCCCGACCTACCCACTAAACCCCCCCCACTATGTGCTACTCTTTGGGTTTGGTGATATTGTCAAAGATACCTAGGGAAGATAAAATAACAGAAGCAGCGAAGAGCGCATCCATGAACGCCCGATCGTCGTCTATAGGAGCTAGAACAGGCGTTCAAGTCTTGAATCAAAACAACGTATTGATAAATCAGGTAGTTTTGTTTTCCCAGAAGGATCTTGACTTGGGTTTTGCTCGGTAGGATAGTAAAACTGTGCAGAGTCCTCCCGTTTTCGACCAGCTCCACGCATGAAGCCATACGATGGAAACACTCCCCTCTGTCGCCTCAGGCGATCAATTTTGGTTCAATTGGCTTTGATCGGACCATAGCCAGTCTTAGCGGGATCAAGGGACAAGACCAAGCAAGATTGTGATTTCCTTTCGATTCGTGCGGACCTTCTCCTTGTCTAGGAATCACCCAAGGACCCTTGATAAACGAGCAGTCGTCACTCGACGCCCCAAGGTTGACAATGGTTTATACATGGGTGCGAATGAGAATGCCAGTGCTTAGGGTTTATACTAATACAGACGCTAAATATAAGTCGAGTTCGATACTATAAGACATCCATGGTGGCCGCCTCCTCCGCCTCCGCCCTTGCCTTGGCCTGCAGCTCAACAGCTTCGACGTCTGCAAGAAGTGCATCAAGGTCGGGGCTTACGACGAACCTTCTTTGCACGATGCCAAGGACATTCAAAGCCCCCTTCTGTTTATCTAATACGACTGCCTGCTGAAGAAAGGACGGCTGAGTGGCTGCCGATACCTACCGGGACGTATGTTAAATACAGCTGCGACACTGTCCTGATTGACTCACATCGAACACCATATCGTTTCCCAGGCGCATCCGAACTGCACCACTCGCAAGGATCTCCAGATGACCAATGATTCCTTCCAGGGGCTCAGGGTCCTCCTTTTCTTTCTTCATATGGCCACTTGGGGATTTTTCATCTCTACCACCTTTCACGTCCTCCGCAAAGGTTACACGCTTGCTCCGTGGTGACTCCGGTTTGGGTTCTGCAGCCGGCGCGGGCTGTATGAAAGTAGGGAACGGCGCAGGAAACTGAAATAGGTACATCCGTGTACGAGCGTCGTCGAGACCGTCCTGTATAGAGGTCAGCAGATCCGAATGACAAGAGCGACAGAACCCACAAGACCGCTTCCTGTCATGAAGTCCTCTTGGAGGTTTTCTAATTCGTTCTCCTCCTCACTTTCTGAAAGGTCGAGGGCTTGTGCAAAATTAGCGCCTTCCTCGATGTCCACATCCATGAATTCTGAATGTCTGTATTAGGGTCAGGCTACCTTGCACACATGAGATGTACGTACCAGTCGCTTTCCCCTTCCCTTTCACGTCCGCCTTCGTGTCCTCCTTCACTCGGACTTTCTCCTTTTTGTCTTTTCTTCGTTCCTTCTTGATAGAGTCTGGGGCCATC
>Ga0307513_10004324_pt1 | contig 18971 bp, 18 predicted proteins | sample 15_EM_MG_FD_202174 | JGI IMG/M metagenome (GOLD analysis project Ga0307513, IMG submission 202174) | Populus trichocarpa ectomycorrhiza microbial communities from riparian zone in the Pacific Northwest, United States - 15_EM | ecosystem: Host-associated > Plants > Roots > Unclassified | place...
GACGGCGCTGCAGAACGTGCAGGTGGGCCTGCACCACACCTTCCGCAGCAACCTGGTCGACGTGGCCGTGCACACGCCGCGCTACAAGCGCGAAGACGCCGCCGCGGTGGCGCGCGCCATCGGCCTGCTGCGCTTCGTCGGCCTGGCCGATCTGCTGAACGAGGAAGCGCGCAACCTGCCTTACGGCAAACAGCGCCTGCTCGAGATCGCACGTGCGTTGGCGCTCGACCCGCAGCTGCTGCTGCTCGACGAGCCGGCGGCCGGCCTCACCGCTCCCGACATCAAGGAGCTGATCACCATCATCCGCAAGATCCGCGAACACGGCATCACGGTGATCCTGATCGAGCACCACATGGATGTCGTCATGAGCATCTGCGACACGGTGTCGGTGCTCGACTTCGGGCAGAAGATCGCCGAGGGCTTGCCGGCTCAGGTGCAGGCGGACGAGAAAGTCATCGAAGCCTACCTGGGCGGCCAGGCGGCCTGAAAGTCATGACAACCCCCACGCTCACCGCGTTCACTGCCCCCCGAGGGGGCGCGGTCCTCCCTTGGGGCGGCCCGGCGGAAGGACCAAAACAATGTTGACCATCAAAGAACTCGTCGCCGGCTACGGCAAAGTGCAGGTCCTGCACGGCATCTCGATCGAAGTGCCCAAGGGCAAGGTCGTCACGCTCATCGGCTCCAACGGTGCGGGCAAGACGACCACCATGCGTGCCGTCTCCGGCATGATCAAACCGACCGGTGGGCAGATCAGCCTCAACGGCGACCGCATCGACGGCCTCGAGTCGTATCACATTGCCAAGCGCGGCCTCGCGCATTCGCCCGAAGGCCGGCGCGTGTTCGCGACCATGAGCGTCACCGACAACCTCACGCTCGGCGCCTTTCCAAGGCTCACCGGCAGCCGCCCCAAAGGCGACGTGAAGGCCGACCTGGAGCGCGCGATGGAGTTGTTCCCGCGCCTGAAGGAACGCCGCGAGCAGCTCGCTGGCACCTTGTCGGGCGGCGAACAGCAGATGCTTGCGATGGCACGCGCGGTGATGCTCAACCCCGACATCGTGCTGCTCGACGAGCCATCGATGGGCCTCGCACCCATCCTCGTCGAAGAGGTCTTCCGCATCATCGCGCGGCTCAAATCGGAAGGCGTGACGATGCTGCTCGTGGAGCAGTTCGCCGCCGCCGCACTCAACGTCGCCGACTACGGCTACGTGCTCGAGAACGGCAAGATCGCGGTGCACGGCCCGGCCGAGAAACTGAAGAACGATCCGGCCGTGAAGGCGGCCTACCTCGGCGGCAGCCACTGAGCCACGGGACAATGCGTTGAGGGGCTCTACTTTCGGAGCTCCGCTTTCGCATCTGAGGAACTCCGTGAATCTGCCTGACCCGCTGTGGCAAGCCGCCATCATCGATCTTGACGGAACGATGGTCGACACGCTCGGCGACTTCGAGGCCGCGCTCAACGCGGTGCTCGCCGACCTGTCGCTGGTGCGGGTCGACCGGGCTTTCATCGAGCTCACGGTCGGCAAGGGTTCGGAGCACCTGATCCGCAGCACGCTGGCCCACGTGGGCGCGCCGACAGCGCTGTATGACGACGCCTGGGCGCGCTACCAGCACCACTACCTGCGTTTCAACGGCGACCATTCACGGGTCTATGACGGCGTGACCGAAGGCCTGGTGGCCTTGCGCCGGCGTGGCTTCAAGCTGGCCTGCCTGACCAACAAGCCGACCGCCTTTGCCAAACCCTTGCTGGAGAGAAAAGGCCTGGCGCACTTCTTCGACGCCGTGTTCGGGGGCGATGCGTTCGAGCGGAAGAAGCCCGACCCGCTGCCGTTGATCAAGACCTGCGAAGCGCTCGGCACGCAGCCGCAGCACACGCTGATGATCGGCGACTCCAGCAACGACGCGCGTGCCGCGCGCGCGGCCGGCTGCCCGGTGCTGCTGGTGAACTACGGCTACAACCACGGCGAGCCGGTGACGGCGGTGGACGCCGACGGCGTCATCGCGCGGCTGGACGAGTTGGTGTGGCCCTGACATGAAAAAAGCGCCGCATGCGGCGCTTTTTGTTGGACCCTGAGCGGCTCAGTTGCCGCGCTTGGGGCTCTTCGGGTCGATGCCCATCAACGCATCCTTCAGCATCGAATCGGCCGGCGACTTGCCGAGCCAGATCCGCAGCAGCGCCGAGAAGAACTCGGGTTCCTTGATCGGCGCCGTCGATGCCTTGCCGTTGATCATGATGATGGTGCCGGTGCCGGGAATCCAGTCGACCGAGAACGCATCGCCGGCCACCAGTTTCTTCTTCTCGAAGAACAGGTCGCCGAGCGCGAGCGTGCCGGGGATGGAGCGGGAGAATTCTTCGCGTGGCGCGTTGTCTTCCATGCCGCGGGTGAAGAGCTTGCCCAGTTCGCTGGCGTTGATGTCGCGCAGCATCACGATGTGAACGCGCTTCGGGCCTGGCGTGGCGAGGATGGCTTCGGGCGTGCTCGCCTTCTTGGTGAGGTACAGACCCGCGGTGTAGACCTTGAAGATGGCCTTGTAGCGGATGCCGGCACCGTTGAGCACGAGCGGCGTGTTGCCCACGGTCTCGGTGGTTTCGTACTTCACGCCCGCCAGTTCGACGGCGGGAGCGGCTGCCGCTGCTTGGGCATGGGCCTGGTTCAGGGAGCCGAGCGACAAGGCCGCTGCAAGTATCAGACGATGGATCACAAGAATCTCCACGTTCAAAGGCTGTCGCACGGGCGTGCTCTAAGCAGCCGGCCATTCTCCCAAAATTGCTTAGAAGTCAGACGTGCCGAAGTCACGGATCGGCTTGATCCAAGGGAAAAGCCTAGGGGAAGCGCGGAACAACTCCACACCCTGCGTGGCGGCGTCTTGTGGGGTGGGTCACCCTGCGACACTTTTTGGATGTTCATTGCGCGCAAACAAACCAAAGGGTCGAACGACCGGGGAGCATGGCCCTGGCGTTGCCAGCCTGCTCAGGTTTAGTTTGCCGTTGGCCGCCGAGTTCTTCTGAGCGTTGCGCGCCCCGGCTCCACTGGCTGCTTCGCTGCAGCCGACCGTTTGAATCAAATCACCACGCGGGCCGCGCCTAGGCCGCCCGCCGGGCCGTGGAGGGCCCTGCAACGTGATCACCGAACTTGAATTCAAGAGCCTTGCCGCTCAAGGCTACAACCGCATTCCGCTGATGGCCGAGGCCTTCGCGGACCTGGAGACGCCTCTCTCGCTGTACCTCAAGCTGGCCCACGGATCGGGCAGTGGGCGGCACAGCTTCCTGCTCGAATCGGTGGTGGGCGGTGAGCGCTTCGGGCGCTATTCGTTCATCGGGCTGCCGGCCAGCACGCTGTTGCGGTCGACCGGCTTTCACACCGAGGTCGTGACCGATGGCCAGGTGGTCGAGACGCACGAAGGCAACCCGCTCGATTTCATCGCCACCTACCAGCAGCGTTTCAAGGTCGCATTGCGGCCGGGCCTGCCGCGTTTCTGCGGCGGCCTCGCCGGCTACTTCGGCTACGACGCGGTGCGCTACATCGAGCCCAAGCTCTCCAAGACACAGTTGCCGGGCGGGCTGGACACGCCCGACGTGATGCTGCTGCAGTGCGAGGAGCTGGCGGTGATCGACAACCTGTCGGGCCGGCTCTACCTCATCGTCTATGCCGACCCCGGCCAGAGCGAGGCCTACTTTCGCGCCAAGCGCCGCCTGACCGAGCTGACCGACAAGCTCAAGTACAGCGTGACTGCGCCGCCGGTGAAGCGCGGCACGTCGCACGCCGTCGAGCGCGAATTCGCCAAGAGTGACTACATCGCCGCGGTGCTCAAGGCCAAGGACTACATCGCGGCCGGCGACATGATGCAGGTGCAGATCGGGCAGCGGCTGCAGAAGCGCTACACCGAGTCGCCGCTCAGCCTGTACCGCGCACTGCGCTCGCTGAACCCGTCGCCGTACATGTACTTCTACGACATGGGCGACTTCCAGATCGTTGGCGCTTCGCCCGAGATTCTGGTGCGGCAGGAGCACACGCCCGAGGGCGACAAGATCACCATCCGCCCGCTGGCCGGCACGCGCCCGCGGGGCGCCACGCCCGAGCAGGACAAGGCGCTCGAAGCCGAACTGAGCGGTGACCCGAAGGAGCGCGCCGAACACGTGATGCTGATCGACCTGGCGCGCAACGACATCGGCCGCATCGCCAAGACCGGCAGCGTGAAGGTGACGGAGGCCTTCACTGTCGAGCGCTACTCGCACGTGATGCACATCGTCAGCAACGTCGAAGGGCTGCTGAAAGACGGCATGACCAGCCTCGACGTGCTGCGCGCGACCTTCCCGGCCGGCACGCTGACCGGTGCGCCCAAGGTGCGTGCGATGGAGATCATCGACGAGCTGGAGCCGGTGAAGCGCGGCATCTACGGCGGTGCTTGCGGTTACCTGAGTTTTGCAGGCGACATGGACGTGGCGATCGCCATCCGCACCGGCATCGTCAAGGACAACGTGCTGTACGTGCAGGCGGCGGCCGGCGTGGTCGCAGACTCCGTGCCCGAGCTGGAATGGAAGGAAACGGAGGCGAAGGCGAGAGCCTTGCTTCGCGCCGCTGAACTTGTCGAGGAGGGGTTTTGATGAACCCCCAAGCTCACATTCGTTCACTGCCCCCCAAGGGGGCGCACGCCTCCCTTGGGGCGGCCCGGCGGGAGGCTTGACATGCTGCTCATGATCGACAACTACGACAGCTTCACCTTCAACCTGGTGCAGTACTTCGCAGAGCTGGGCGAAGACGTGCGCGTCTTCCGCAACGACGAGATCACGCTCGAAGGCATCAGCGAGCTGAAGCCCGACAAGCTGGTGCTGTCTCCTGGCCCGTGCTCGCCTGCCGAGGCCGGCATCTGCGTCAGCGCCATCCAGCAGTTCATCGGCAGGCTGCCCATCCTCGGCGTGTGCCTCGGCCACCAGGCCATCGGCGCGGCTCTGGGCGGCAAGATCATCCGCGCGAAGACGCAGATGCACGGCAAGACCGATGTCATCACGACCGACAAGCAGGGCGTCTACAGCGACCTGCCGGAGCAGTTCACGGTGATCCGTTATCACTCGCTGGTGATCGAGCGTGAATCGCTGCCCGCATCGCTGGAGATCACGTCGACATCGCAGGACGACGAGATCATGGGCGTGCGGCACACCGGGCTCGCCGGTACGAAGACGCCGCTCGAAGGCGTGCAGTTCCACCCCGAGTCCATCCTCACCGAGCATGGGCACGCGATGCTGAAGAACTTCCTGGAGTTGAAGAAATGAACACCGTTGATTTGCGCAGCGATACGGTGACGAAACCGACTCCGTCGATGCGCGACGCGATGGCCCGGGCCGAGGTCGGCGACGACGTGTTCGCCGACGACCCGACGGTCAACGCGCTGCAGGAACGCATCGCCGCGATGCTGGGCAAGGAGGCTGCGCTCTTCGTGCCCAGCGGTACGCAGAGCAACCTCATCGCGATGATGAGCCACTGCGGGCGCGGCGACGAATACATCGTCGGCCAGATGGCGCACACCTACCGCTGGGAAGGCGGCGGCGCGGCAGTGCTGGGCAGCGTGCAGCCGCAGCCGCTGGAGCACCAGCCCGATGGCACGCTGGCGCTGGCCGACATCGCTGCCGCCATCAAGCCCGATGACTCGCACTTCGCCCGCACGCGCCTGCTGTGCCTGGAGAACACACTTGGCGGCAAGGCGCTGGGCATGGGCTACATGGCGGACGCGACCGCTCTCGCGCGCAAGCACGGCCTGGCCACCCACCTCGACGGCGCGCGGCTCTTCAATGCGGCCACCGCACTGGGGGTGCCGGCGAAAGACATCGCGCAGCACTTCGACAGCGTCTCGGTGTGCTTCTCGAAAGGCCTGGGCGCGCCGGTGGGCTCGGCCTTGTGCGGCTCGAAGGCGCTGATCAAGAGTGCGCACCGCTGGCGCAAGATGCTCGGCGGCGGCATGCGCCAGGCCGGCGTGCTGGCCGCCGGCGCATTGCATGCGCTGGACCACCACGTCACGCGCCTGGCCGATGACCATGCACTCGCGCGCCGCCTGGCCGAAGGCCTGCAAGGCATTCCCGGCCTGCGCGTCGAGCCGCCGCAGACCAACATCCTCTTCATCGAAGTGGAAGGCGAGCGCGCGCAGACGCTGCTGCCCTACCTCAAGTCGCGCGGCATTCTTGCCACCGGCCTGTACCGCCTGCGTTTCGTCACGCACCTCGACGTCGATGCGCAAGGCGTCGACCGCGCCATCGCCGCGGTGCGCGAACACCTGACTGCCTGAAAGCCCCACGCCATGAGCATCACCAACGCCGAAGCCCTGGCTCGCATCATCGATCACCGCGAGATCTTCCACGACGAGATGCTTACGCTGATGCGCCGCATCATGAGCGGCGAGATGTCGCCGGTGATGATCGCGGCCTTTTCAATGGGCCTGCGTGTGAAGAAGGAAACCATCGGCGAGATCGCTGCGGCCGCGCAGGTGATGCGCGAGTTCGCGACGCCGGTGAACGTGGCCGACACCACGAACCTGGTCGACCTGTGCGGCACGGGCGGCGATGGTGCGCACACCTTCAACATCTCTACGGCGGCGATGTTCGTCGCCGCCGCGGCCGGTGCGCGCGTGGCCAAGCATGGCGGGCGCAGTGTGTCGTCGAGCACCGGCAGTGCCGACGTGCTGGAAGCCTTCGGCGCCAACGTCAACCTCACGCCGGAGCAGGTGGCGCAGTGCCTGCAGCAGACCAACATCGGCTTCATGTTCGCGCCCAACCACCATGCGTCGATGAAGCACGCCGGCCCGGTGCGCAAGGAGCTGGGCGTGCGCACGCTGTTCAACATCCTCGGGCCGCTGACGAATCCTGCAAATGCACCCAACCAGCTGATGGGCGTGTTTCATGCCGACCTGGTCGGCATCCAGGTGCGCGTGCTGCAGCGCCTGGGCTCCGACCACGTGATGGTGGTCTACGGCATGAACGGCATGGACGAGATTTCGCTGTCGGGCGAGACGCTGGTCGGCGAACTGAAGAACGGCGAGGTGCGCGAGTACGTCGTGCACCCGAGCGACTTCGGCATGCCGGTGTACGACACGCGTGTGCTCAAGGTGGCCGACAAAGCCGAGTCGGTGCAATGCATCCAGCGCGCGTTCGCCAACGAAGACGGGCCGATGCGCGACATCGTGCTGCTCAATGCCGGTGCCGCGCTCTACTGCGCCAACGTTGCGAGCTCGGTGGCCGATGGCGTGAAGCGCGCACGCGAGGTAGTGGCATCGGGCGGCGCGATGAAGAAGCTGAGCCAGTTCGTGGCCGCCACGCAGCAGTTCAAGCCATGAGCGACATCCTCGACAAGATCGTTGCCGTCAAGCGCGAAGAGATCGCGGCTGCACGCAGGCAGCGCGATCTGGCCTCTCTGCGCCGGGATGCAGAAGGCCGCGCCGATGTGCGCGATTTCGTTGGCGCGGTGCGCAGCAAGATCGCCGCAGGCCAGGCCGCGGTGATCGCCGAAGTGAAGAAGGCCAGCCCCAGCAAAGGCGTGTTGCGGGAACACTTCATGCCGCCCGAGATCGCCGAGAGCTACGAGCGCCACGGTGCCGCGTGCCTGAGCGTGCTGACTGACGTTCAGTTCTTCCAGGGAGCAACGGCCTACCTGGAGCAAGCGCGCGCCGCCTGCAGCCTGCCCATCCTGCGCAAGGACTTCATGGTCGACGCCTACCAGGTGTTCGACGCCCGCGCGATGGGCGCCGACTGCATCTTGCTGATTGCCGCCTGCCTCGACGATGCACAGATGGCCGACCTGGAAGCGCAGGCCCATGCGCTCGGCATGGCGGTGCTGGTCGAAGTGCACGACGGCGCCGAGCTCGACCGCGCCTTGCGCCTGAAGACACCGCTGCTCGGCATCAACAACCGCAATCTGCGCACGTTCGAGGTGACGCTGGACACCACGCTGGGCTTGCTGCCACGCGTGCCCCCCGAGCGCTTGCTGGTCACCGAAAGCGGCATCCTGGGCGCGGCCGACGTGAAGCGCATGCGCGATGCCAACGTCCACGCCTTCCTCGTTGGCGAGGCCTTCATGCGTGCGGCCGACCCGGGTGCCGCGTTGGCGGAGCTGTTTCGTTGATTCATCTGCCGACGCGTCTGGCCGAGCCGCTGGAGCGCGTGCTCGATCGCGTGCCGGCATCGTGGCAACCGGTCGTCGAGGCGTGGCGCAAGACGCCTCAGGCGCTGAAGCTGATTGCTTACGTCGATGACCGCATCGCCGCCGGCGCCACGGTCTACCCGGCCGAACTGCTGCGGGCGCTGACACTCACGCCGCTGGAGGCCGTGCGCGTCGTCATCCTCGGACAAGACCCGTACCACGGCCCGGGGCAGGCGCATGGCCTGTCGTTCTCGGTGCCCCACGGTGTTCGCACGCCGCCCAGTCTGCGCAACATCTTTGTCGAACTGCAGCGCGAGTTCGGCGAAGCACCGGCCCGCACTGACCTCTCGGACTGGGCGAGCCAAGGTGTGCTGCTGCTCAACACCACGCTGACGGTGGAAGACGGTCAAGCCGCCAGCCACTCCAAGCGCGGTTGGGAGAGCCTGACCGAGCGGCTTCTGCTGGCCGTGGCCGAACGACCGAAGCCCTGCGTCTACCTGCTGTGGGGCGCGCATGCGCAACGCTTCGAGCCGCTGATCCAGGCTCATGCCGGCGCACCGGCCGACACGCTGGTGCTGAGCTCCAATCACCCGTCACCGCTGTCGGCGCGCCGGCCGCCGGTGCCTTTTGTCGGCAACGGCCACTTCGGCGCCGCGAACGCGTTCCTGGCTTCGCGCGGCGGAGAAATCGACTGGATCGGCACCTAGCTGGCCTGAGACTGGTATCGAATTTGCGTGATGTCTTCGGACGCACTTCGGAGAGCAATCAAGGCCTGAGTTAAGTTTCGTAATACCAATTGACGCATTGGTATTACTGGTACTAAACTGGTTCTATCGCCGGGCGTCATGCCCCGCAGAACTCGAACAACAGCCGCAAACACAGAGCCGGAGGCAGCAGCGAGATGGTGGACTTTCTCATCGGGGTGGATGGCGGCGGATCGGGAACACGAGCCTTGTTGGCGCGCCCCGGTGGTGCCGTGCTCGGCCACGGTGAGGCAGGGCCATCGGCGCTGGGCCAGGGCATCGGGCCGGCCTGGGTGCAGGTTCAGCAGGCGGTACGCGCCGCATTCGCCAATGCCGGCTTGGCCGTTGCGCCCTGGGCGCACTGTGGCTTGGCTGCCGGCTTGTCGGGTGCGAACAACCAGCCTTGGTACGACAAATTCATCGCGCAGAACCCGGGCTTCGGCAAGCTGCTGGTCGAGACCGATTCTTTCGTGATGCTGGTGGGCGCGCATGCAGGCCAGCCGGGTGCCATCGTTGCGGCCGGCACCGGCGCCATCGGTGAAGTGCTGCGCGCCGACGGGTCGCGTTCCAGCTCGAACGGCTGGGGCTTCCCGGTCGGTGATGAAGGCAGCGGCGCCTGGCTCGGCTTGCATGCAGCACAGCTGGCGCAGCAGGCGATGGACGGCCGCGCCGAGGCCGGCCCGCTGGTGCGCCGTGTGTGGGCCGCTTGCGGCAGTGAGCGCGAGAGTTTGCAGGCCTGGTGTGGCAACGCCGGCCAGTTCGCCTACGCGCAGCTGGCGCCCGCCGTTTTCGACTGCGAGGCCAGTGACCCGGCCGCGGCTGCTTTGCTCGACCGAGCGGTGAGCGCGCTCGATGCCACGGCCTTGGCGCTCGATGCGCCGGGCCATCTTCCTTTGGCGGTGCTGGGCAGCGTGGGCAAGCGCCTGGCCCACCGCCTGTCCCCTGAAGTGCGCCGCCGCTGCGTGACCGAGGCCGCTGGCCCCGCAGACGGCGCGCTGACTTTGATTCGACGTGAGATCGAGACCGATCGATGAGCAAACCCTTGTTCGAATTCAAGCCCGACCCGCGCGACAGTTCGCCGCTCTATGTGCAGCTCTCGCGCAAGCTCGGGCAGGCCATTCGCGATGGCCGCTACCAGGCCGACGAAGCGTTGCCGTCGGAGCGCGTGCTGTCGGAGTCGGTCGACGTGTCGCGCGTCACCGCACGCAAGGCCATCGACCAGCTGGTCGACCAGGGCCTGATCGTGCGCCGCCGCGGCTCGGGCAACTACATCGCGCCACGCATCGAGCAGCCGCTGTCGCGCTTGACGAGCTTCTCGGAAGAGCTTCACCAGCGCGGCTACACGCCGTCGTCGCGCTGGCTCGAGCGCGCCATCACCTCGGCGGTGCCCGACGAGCAGCTGAGCCTGGGCCTGTCGCCCGGTGCGCGTGTCGCACGGCTCGAGCGCTTGCGCCTGGCCGACGATGTCGTCATGGCCTACGAGATGAGCGTGCTGCCGCAGACCGTGCTGCCCAACGCCGAGGCGGTGACAGGCTCGCTCTACGAATACCTCACCAGCATCCACATGGCGCCGGTGCGTGCGCTGCAGCACATCCGCGCGCTCAATGCGCAGCCGCGGCTGGCCGAGCAGCTCGGCGTGCCGGTCGGGCAGGCAGTGCTGTTCATCACCCGCATCGGCTACCTCGAATCGGGCCAGGCGGTGGAGCTGACGCATTCGTACTGCCGCAGTGATTACTACGACTTCGTGGCCGAGATGAGGCGCGAAGGATGAGCAATTCTATGAAGGGGAACGTCCTCACGCCGCGCGGCTTCGTGCGGGGTGAGCTTGCGATTGGCGACGATGGCCGGGTCGTCGGCATCACTGGCGATGCCGTGGCCGAGCAGGAAGCGCGCGAGTCGGCGCTGCCGCTCATCGTGCCCGGCTTCATCGATCTGCACGTCCACGGCGGCGGCGGGCGCGACATCATGGAAGGCGGCGACTCCGCCGAGCGCGTGGCCGAGCTGCATGCGCAGCACGGCACCACCTCGCTGCTGGCCACCACGATGACGGCGCCGATGAGCGACCTGGAGCGTGCCTTCCGCGCGCTCAAGCCGATTTGCGCCGGCCGCGGCGCGCGCTCGGCGCGTGTGATGGGCGTGCACCTCGAAGGCCCGTACATCAACTCCGGCAAGCTCGGCGCGCAACCCAACTACGCGCGCCCGGTGCAGGCCGACGAGCTGCGCCGCCTCAACGACATGGCGCCGATCCGCCTGATCACGCTGGCGCCCGAGACCGCCGGCAACATGGACGCGATCGAAGCGCTGGTGGCGGCAGGCTACCGCGTGCAGCTCGGCCACACGCTGGGCAGCTACGAAGACGGCGTCGAGGCGATGAGGCGCGGCGCCACCGGCTTCACGCACCTGTTCAACGCGATGAGCGGCCTGCACCATCGCGAGCCCGGCATGGTGGGCGCTGCGCTGGCGCACGCCGACTATTCGGAAATCATCCCTGACCTGCTGCACGCGCACCCTGGTGCGATCCGTGTCGCGCTGCGCTCCATCCCGCACCTCTACTGCGTCACCGATTCGACCGCCGCCGCCGGCATGCCCGATGGCGATTACAAGCTCGGCCGCCACAAGGTCACCAAGTGCCTGGGCGGCGTGCGCCTGCCCGATGGCACGCTGGCCGGCTCCACGCTGACGATGGACCAGGCGTTGCGCAACCTGGTCGAAGAGCTGGGGCTGGGTCTCGTCGACGCGTCGCGCCGCGTGTCGACCAATGCGGCCGACTACCTCGGCGTGGCCGACCGTGGCCGCCTTGCGGTCGGCGCGTGGGCCGATGCGGTCGTGCTCGACCGCGATCTCAAGGTGATGGATGTGTTTGTGGAAGGAGCGTCGATTGAACACGCGCATGCTGGCTGAAGCCCGCGAAGCTCCCGCCGCCGTCGCGCGGCAACTCTCGCAGGACGACCAGTCGTACAGCGACTTCGGCGCCTTCTTGCGTGCCCGCTCGCCGAGCTCGGTGCTCACCGTGGCGCGCGGCAGCTCCGACCACGCCGCCCACTTCATGGCCTACCTGATCATGGCGCGCATGGGCCGGCTGGTGACCTCGCTGCCGATGTCGCTGATCACGCTGTACGGCTCGCAGATCAACTGCGACGGGCTGGCGTCGATGGCGTTTTCACAATCGGGCCAGAGCCCCGACCTGGTGGCGCCCACGCGCTACTTCACCGAGGGCGGCGCGTGCACGGCGGCCTTCGTCAACGACCCCGATTCGCCGCTGGCGAAAGCCGCGCAATGGGTGTTCGCATTGCATGCCGGCCCCGAGGCGAGCGTGGCGGCCACCAAGAGCTTCATCACGCAGCTCGTGGCCGGTGCGCGCCTCGTGGCCGCCTGGCAAGACGACCTGGTGCTGCAGGCTGCACTGTCGGGCCTGCCCGGTGTGCTCTCGCGTGCGGTCTATGCCGACTGGTCGCCCGCCGTCGAGGCGCTGCGCGACGCGGACCGCCTGTTCGTGATCGGCCGCGGCACGGGCCTGCCGGTTGCGATGGAAGCGGCGCTCAAGTTCAAGGAAACCTGCGGCATTCAGGCCGAGGCCTTCTCCGGCGCCGAGGTCAAGCACGGCCCGATGGCGCTGATCGACGAAGGCTACCCGCTGCTGGTGTTCGCGCCCCGCGGGCCCGCGCAGGCCGGGCTGCTGTCGTTGGCCGAAGAGATGCGCGGGCGTGGTGCCAAGGTGTTGCTTGCCGCGCCAGCGGGCACGCCAGGCGCGAGCTTGCCGATCGTCGAGACGGCCTCGGTCGAGCTCGATCCGATCTCGGTGATCCAGAGCTTCTACCCGATGGTCGAGGCGCTGGCGGTGGCGCGTGGGTTGAACCCGGACCAGCCCAGGCACTTGGCCAAAGTTACCCGCACGAACTGAGTCTTCGTTAGCCATGAGCATTTCAGTCGTTCAACCGGGTCGCCTTGTGATGGTCGACATTCGCGGCACTGCATTGGGCGAAGCCCAGGCCGCGTTCTTGCGCCGTCACCACATTCGCGCCGTCTGTCTGTTCCGCCACAACCTCGGCACCGAAGCCGAGGTGAAGCGGCTCACATCGGATCTGCGCGCCGTGATGGGCGAGGGCGCACTGATCGGCATCGACCAGGAAGGCGGCTCGGTGGTACGCGCGACCTTCCTGCCCCAGGCGCCCGCCGCGATGGCGCTCGGTGCGTCGGGCGACACGGCGCTGGCCGAGGCGGTCGGCGAGGCCGTGGGGCGCGGCGTTCGCAGCCTCGGCTTCAACTGGGACTTCGCGCCGGTGCTCGACGTCAACAACAACCCGGCCAACCCGGTGATCGCCGAGCGCAGTTTCTCGGAGGACCCAGCCGAGGTGGCGCGCCTCGCGGGCGCATGGATGCGTGGTGCCTTGCAGGCGGGCGTGGCGTGTTGCGTCAAGCACTTTCCGGGTCATGGCGACACGCACATGGATTCGCACAGCCACCTGCCCGTGGTCGATAAGCCCTTGTCGGCGCTGCAGACCTTGGAGTTGCGGCCTTTCCATGAACTGAAGAACGACGCGCCCGCGATGATGACGGCGCACATCGTCTACCCGCAGCTCGACCCAGAGCACCCGGCCACGCTGTCGCGCAAGATTCTCGGCGGCATCTTGCGTGACGCCTGGGGCTACGAGGGCGTGGTGATCACCGATTCGCTGGTGATGAAGGCGATCTACGACCACTATGGTCACGACCGCGCCGCGGTGCTGGCGCTGCAGGCCGGCGCCGACATGGTGATGGCACTCGGCAGCGAGGCCGACCAGACGACTGCGATCGAGGCCATCGCGAAGGCACAAGCGAGCGGTGCGCTCACTGAGGTGCAACTCGCACGCGCCAATGCCCGCCTCGATGCGCTTGCTGTGCGCTTCCCCGCGGGTGCGACCGTCTACGGCGCGTCGCAACGCAAGGCAGACGATGCGTTGATGCACCGCGCCTGGGCTGCGGGGCTTACCGTCATCGGCGCACCGGCTGCACCCGCACGGCAACGAGTGCTGCGTGTCATCACGCAACGCAGCGTGCCTTGCGACGGCGTGTCCGAAGCCGGGCCGTCGGCCGAGCAGGTGGCGCAGTTGTTCGACGGCTTCACCGATGTCGACGTGCTCGCGCTCGATGACCTGCAATCTCTGGACTGGTCGATGCTGCCGGCCGATGGCCGCTTCACGGTGCTGGCGTCCAACCACCGCGACCGCTACGGTGCACAGGCCCAAGCGTGGCGCCCCGACCTGCACCTGGTGCTGTGGAACCCGTTTCAGGTGCTCGACATTGCGGCGCCCGCGCTCGTGAGTTGGGGCTATGCCAACGGCGCGCTCGAAGCCGTGCGCGCCTGGCTTGAAGGGCGAGCGCCGGCACCAGGGCACTCGCCGGTGAGATTGAGCGACTGACCCGAACACAACAACTACAAACGGAGACTCCCCATGCAAACCGCCACGCTGGAGGCCACTGCCGCGCCGCGCCGCTCGCCGATGAAATGGGTGCCCAGTCTCTACCTCGCGCAGGGCCTGCCCTTCTTCGCGGTCAACGTGATCGCGCAGCAGATGCTCATCAGCATGAACGTGCCCAACGAGCAGATGACACGCTGGCTGGGCGTGCTGTCGCTGGCCTGGGGCTTCAAGTGGATCTGGAGCCCCTTCCTCGAACTCGCGCCGAGCAAGAAGTCTGTGGTGGTGATGTTCCAACTGGTGGGCGCGGCCGGTCTGGGCCTGGTGGCGATATCGCTGAACCTGCCGAGCTTCTTCTTGCTGGCCATCGTGGCGCTCGCGTTGGTCTCGCTGGCCTCGGCCACGCACGACATTGCGTGCGACGGCCTCTACATCGCGAGCCTGTCACACAAGGCGCAGGCGCAGTACGCCGGCTGGCAGGGCGCCTTCTTCAACGTGGCCCGCTTCGTTTCGGCCGGTGGCCTCTTGGTGGCGGCCGGATTGCTGGAGAAGTCGATCGGCGTGAAGGGCGCGTGGACGGTGATCTTCGCCACGCTCGCGGTCGCGATGATCGTGCTGGGCCTGTACAACCTGTGGTCGCTGCCGCAGGCGCGTAACACCGCGGCGGCCGACGGTTCAGCGCGCGCCATCGGCAGCACCTTGTGGACCGTGGTGCGCGACTTCCTCGCCAAGCCAGGCATCTGGGTTTCTATCGTCTTCATCATCCTGTTCCGCGCGAGCGAAGGCCAGGTGCAGACTGTCGGCCCGATCTTTCTGCGTGCCGCACGCGAGGCCGGTGGTTTGGGCCTCAGCACGGACCAGGTTGGCTGGGCCTACGGCACAGCCGGCACCGTCGCCTTCATTGCGGGCAGCGTGGTCGGCGGTTACTTCGCTGCGTGGCTGGGCCTCAAGCGCGCGATGCTGTGGTTGACCCTTGCGATGAATCTGCCGACGGTGGCCTTCATCTTTCTGAGCGTGGTGATGCCGAGTAACTTTGCGCTCATCGCGGCGGCGCTGAGCCTGGAGATGTTTGGCTATGGCTTCGGCTTCGTCGGCGTGATCCTGTACCTCATGCAGGTGGTGTCGGTGGGCAAGTACCAGACGGCGCACTACGCCATCGGTTCGGGCGTGATGGGGCTGGGCATGAGCCTCTTTCGCACCATCAGCGGCGACATCCAGGTGGCACTGGGCTACCAGCACTTCTTCATCTGGGGCTTGCTGTGCGCGGTGCCGGTGCTGATCTTGTCGCGCTTCGTGCCGCTGGAGGCGCCTGCCGCCTCCGAGGCTGCACCTGCGGCCGAACCCGCGCACGCATGAAGCGGCGGCTTGTCTGTTCGCTGCTGTGGGCTGCGGGTCTGGCGGCGTGCGGTACGCCGCCGCCTGCCACGGCGCCCGAGTTGTTCTTCGATGACTTCAGCCAGCCCGAGGTGGCGGCGCTGGCGCGTGACGGTTGGACTGTTCGCCACCAGGCCGGCCACCCCGGCATTGCCGGTGCACGCTGGGGCGACGATGCCATTGCGCTGGTCGACGATCCGCAGCAGCCCGGGAACCGTCTGCTTCGCCTGAGCGCGCGTACCGATGGCACACCGGCCGGCACATTGCAGGCCCAGCTGTGCCATGCGCGCAAGTACCTCGAGGGTACCTACGCGGCGCGTGTGCGCTTCAGCAATGCTCCGGTACAGGGCCCCGATGGTGACGTGGTGGTGCAGACCTTCTACAGCGTGAGCCCGCTGCGTTTCGACTTCGACCCCGACTACAGCGAGCTCGACTGGGAGTACCTGCCCAACGGCGGCTGGGGCGACAGCCGTTCACGCCTGTATGGCGTCACCTGGCAGACGGTGCGCATCGAGCCCTGGTCGGCGCACAACCAGCCGTACGAGCGCTTCGGCGAGCTGGGCGGCTGGCATGTGCTGGTGATGCAGGCGGGCGGCGGGCGCACGCGCTTTTATCTGGATGGCGAGTTGCTCGCCGAGCACGGCGGGCGCAACTACCCGGTGGTGCCTATGTCGATCAACTTCAATCTGTGGTTTTCGCCGGGCGGCCTGCTGCCTGAGGGCACGACACGTGTCTACGAGCAAGAAGTCGACTGGGTTTTTCACGCGCACAACCGCGTTCTGTCGCCGGCCGAGGTCCAGGCGGCCGTGCAGGCGCTGCGACAAGCTGGCACGGCGCGCACCGACAGCGTGCCGCCGGCGAGTCCGCCGCTTGCCGCGACCTGTAATTTCTGAGCCGACGATGCAGACGCGGGCACGCCTCGATTCCGTCGATGCATTGCGCGGACTGACCGTCGCGGCGATGCTGCTCGTCAACGACGCGGGCGACTGGGGGCATGTCTATGCGCCGCTCGAACATGCCGCTTGGCATGGGTGCACGCTCGCTGATCTCATCTTCCCGTTCTTCTTGTTCATCGTCGGTGTGTCGTTGTCGTTGAGTGTGGGTCCGCGCATCGATGCAGGGGGTGACCATGTCTCGCTGCGTCGCACGGTGCTAGTGCGCGCACTCCGCATCATCGTGCTGGGTCTCGTGCTGCATGCAGTCGCCCATTGGCTGATGGACACGCGGGCGTTCCGGCCGTTCGGCGTGCTGCAGCGCATCGGCTTGTGTTTCGCAGTGGCCGGGCTGCTGGCGATCGAGACCCGGCCGCGCACGCAATGGATCGCCTTTGGCGCGATCCTGCTCGGCTACTGGGCGCTGCTGTCGTGGGGTGGGCCGTTGAGCAAGGAGGGCAACCTTGCGAGCCGCATCGACACGGCGCTGCTCGGTCGCCTTGTCTACGAGTTCGACGCAGCCACAGGCCTCGGCCACGAGCCCGAGGGCCTGCTCAGCACGCTGCCGGCCATCGCGACGACCCTGCTCGGCGTGCGCGCAGGCGACTGGTTGCGCCGCGGCCACCGCAGCCGCTTGTGGCAAGTGGGCACGGCGGCGCTGCTGGCCGGGTGGGTCTGGTCATGCATGTTCCCGTTCAACAAGCAGCTGTGGACCTCGTCTTACGTGCTGTGGAGCGGCGGCTGGGCGATGCTCGCGTTGCTGGCGGCGCATGAGTTCATCGATCGGCGCGGCGGGCCGGCACTCGGCCGCAGCTTCGGCGTCAATGCCATTGCTGCCTATGCCGGGGCGTGGCTGATGGTCTGTGTGCTCGAGGGGCTGCACTGGGGCGGGCCGCTGTACCGCGTCGCGTTCGAATGGATGGTGCCGATCACTGGCCCGCATGTGCCGTCGCTCGCGTACGCATTCGCCTTCGTCGCCGTGTGGTGGGTCGTCGTCGCGTGGCTCGATCGCCGCAAGCTGTACTTCAAGATCTGAGTGAATGACGCGCAGCTGAAGCAGGGCCACGGTGCCTGGGGCCTGCAGCGGCCGAACAGGCGCGGCGTGTGGCCGGGCTATGGCGCGGCGGCGTCAGACGCTGGCGTTCAGCTCGGCGATGAAGTCGTACATGTCGCCGCGGTAGAACGACTGCGACAACTCGATCGCGCGCCCATCGGGCAGGTAGCCCAGGCGTTCGACCAGAAGACCGGCGTCGCCCTTGCTTGCCTTGAGCAGCTTGGCCTGCTCGGCATTCAGCAATAGGGCGCGCAGCCGCTGCAGCGCGCGCACCGGCCGGTTGCCTTGCGCCTCCAGCGCCTGGTAGAGCGAGTCGCCCACTGTTTCCAGCGACGGCAGGCACGAAGCGACGATGGTCGCGATCTCGATGGCCATCGGTGCATCGTCTGCATAACGAAGCCGGTGGAAGCGATAAACGATGGCACCCGGGCTGAGCGCGAGCTTCTGCGCCTCTTCGGGCGTCACCGTGCCTTCCGAGCGCTTGAGCCACACGCTGTGCGGGTGGCTGCCGCGGGCGCGCATGTCTTCGGAAAACGAGGTCAGCTTGGCGAAATTCTTTTCCACGCGGGCGCCGACGAAGTTGCCCGAACCCTGACGGCGCACCAGCCAGCCTTCTTGCGTCAGCCCCTCGAAGGCGCGCCGCACCGTGATGCGCGACACCGCGAGGTCTTCGGCCAATTGACGCTCGGAGGGCAATGCGTCATCGGGCATCAATACCCGCCGCTCAATCGCGTCGCGCACGGCGCGTTGCAGTTGCTGGTACAGCGGCAAGCTGTTGTTCGGATCGAGCGGCTTGAGCGCGTGAGCCAAAGTGGTCATGTTCGGGCTCCGAAGTTGGCCCACCAATTGCATGCCAGTGGCTCATTTGGCAATACCAGTTCGATACAGGCCGCTGATCGAGGGGTCATGTCGGGGCGTGCTCCACAGTGATGCATGCCACTTTACATCAGTGATTGCCTAGGGGTGGAAATAGTGCAATTCCTGTTGCAATCGCCCTGGATTGGTAGCATAGTGGCCTCTAGTGGTAGCGTATTGGTACGCACGCTGGCATCCAAGAATTAGCTTGAGTGGGAGGGTTGGTCCGCCACTGGTCTTGATCGGTGGCGGGCCGAAGTCCCGGGTTTTAAGAAGCTCCGGATCAGGAATCCGGCATTCATTCAATCAGAGGCGGACACACATGAACCTACAACTGACTCCCATCGCATCGGCCGTCGCGCTGGTGTTGATGAGCTCGCTCACCACGGCCCAGGCGCAACAGGCGCCGGCGGCACCCGCGGCGCCGGCATCGGCTCCGCAGGCCCCTGCGGCAGCGGCCTCGGCGCCAGCGGCGGCCGCACCGGCGGTGGAAG
>Ga0307513_10004325_pt1 | contig 18970 bp, 12 predicted proteins | sample 15_EM_MG_FD_202174 | JGI IMG/M metagenome (GOLD analysis project Ga0307513, IMG submission 202174) | Populus trichocarpa ectomycorrhiza microbial communities from riparian zone in the Pacific Northwest, United States - 15_EM | ecosystem: Host-associated > Plants > Roots > Unclassified | place...
TTTAATTTTCTTTCTTATTTTTTTTGGGGGCTTTTGCCCCATTTTTAAAAAAAAAAAAAAAAAAAAACACAATCCACTCCTCTGCATATGAACTACATGCTCAACCTAAAAAACATTACTCTGACTCTCTAAAACTACTACAAAAAATGGTGTAAAAAGAAAAAAAAAGCTTTAGCCAATAGTATAACCATGATTGAGGGTTAAGATTAACTTAAAGAGGCCAATGGCCACTTAGAAGGGCTCTAAGAACTCCCATCCCGTTTATAAATATAAGGGAAAAAAAAGGGAAGAAAAAACCAAAGTAGAGAGAGAACATATAGAAAGAGAAGAAAAAAAAGTCTTGAATTGAAAAATAAAGGTGGTTTTGAGCCAAGAGGTAAGAGAGGAGTAAGAAGAAGAAAAGTTAAATACAAAGAAAAAAACAAGAGAGGGAGACTCAAAGTAAAAGAGAGAAAACCATCTAAGAAACCCTTCTACCACCAACATGTCACTATGTCTATCACCAATAGCTGTCACAATAGTTGCTCCCTCGTCTAGAACTAGCCCTATGGTAAACCTAATCCTTCTACCTTTTATTTTCTCTTCTTCTTCCATAGGTTTTACATGTTCTACTATTAAAAATATATAAAAAAGGATATAAACATTACACTATTCATGCATGGTTACTATTCTGTAATGCATTTTTTATTCCATCTTATTTCTATTGGTTTTGTATTAATGCTAGTTTCATTTTATAAAGTTGTGTTCTCACCTTTTAAGTATAAATGAGCATGCACATATTTATTATAAAAGGCAAAAAATAAAAATAGTATCGATAAGTTTTGGTTAACTAGTTTTGATAAAGCTTGAGTTTTAATAGTTAGGTCAACATGTCTCCTTGTTTTTATAGACTAAATAGACCTAACTCAATGTTTTTAACCTTAAAATGAGTCGATGAGTTTTTGTACAATTAACATCATGTCTTGATTAAATTTTGATTTTAACAATTAGATCGACGTGTCTTCTAGTTTTATGGAGTGTTATAGGCCTAACACAACGTTTTTAACTGAAAACAAGGTCAATAATAAATCAACAAGTCGCCTCAAAGTAGGGACCAACATAGATCGAACATAGTATTCTATTCAACTTTTATTCTTATAGAAAAAATAATAATAAAAAAGGTCAATAAAAATAAAAAAAACACTAAAACTTAAAACAATTATTGAGTTGTAAGAATCTTGATTCGGGACTCGATGTTAAGTAAATGAACATCGACCAATAATAAATGACTTGAAAATAAGCTCAAATAATTTGGACAATTAATGATGTGTAAAATGAATTTAGGAGAAACACATAGCTAAGTAAACCTTTCATTGAAAAAGATGAGTTAAGGGTGATTTTTTTCTTTCTTTAAACATAACCAACCCCTTGCCTAGATCTTTCGAACAAGTGCATATTTTTGTATTTTTCATCTCCATATAGAACTAGGTGAGGACTTTATTTTCCATATTCTCTTTAATTTTAGAGGGTCTGTTTATGTTAGATGTGACAACATGCCGACTTCATTAGGAATCACTAAGTTAAACTTATATGTATATGTTTTGTCGTTAGTTTGTTTATTTTACTGCCTTTATTATCATTTATTTATGAGCATTTATTTTATTTATATTTTATTTATTACATTTATTTTAGTTTATTGGCTTGAATATGTATGCATATTATTTTTCAAGTTTTCACACACTTAATAAAAACCAACAAAAGCTCTAGACCCAAGTTCTTTTATTAGGATTAGATAAGGAGATTCTGTTGGATTGATTTATTTCCATTGATGGTCGAACTTTCGTTCATATTAGAACTTACCCTATATATATGGTATTGTGGAGTTACCCCCTTACTCATGTTACATAAGGTTAAGAGGCTAGATTGTCCCATTGGTAATTCAGACAATCTAGTAGCCTAAAAAAATCTTTAAAAATGGACCAACTGAGCCAAATCTTATATGATATAGATCTTATTAGCTTGGGTTGACCTCCGAGAAGACACAAAATCATATAATGACATATCATATTTATTAGTGCTTATGATGTGACCTTACTGTTTCTCCATCGATCCTTAAGAAAGTGTGTGATGTCAAGTTATATTTAAATTACTATTGAAGATATGAAGACTAGGTCTAAGAAAGGCCAATATGATGAGAAGGATTGCCTATCGATATAATTTGAGAATAAATTACCCAATCGAGTAAAAAGGTGAAGAAGCTTGCCTTTGAAGGCGTTACAATTACCAATACTATATCTAATAGCACCGGTGTGGTATTTGTATTTGTGGTTAGGTTTGTACAATGAGGGTAGAGCGGTTGAAAGGGTCTTTATGAGGTACAATCAATTTATTCAATGCTAATAATTCTTTTAAACATTTCTCCTAAAAGTAGCGAAAAAGGTGGTAATATTTCCTGATTTTTTTAGGTATTTCTATAAGGTTGGTTACTTAGACCAACCTGGTCATTTAATATTGATTGGTTAAATAGTAGTTGGTTTTGTGGGAAATTGTTTGGGTAGTAAGTAGAACATTGTGAAGGTGATTGATGTATCATTGAATGGTGTTGAAATGAATGGTTGAAAATTGATACTACTAATATTGACTTGCTAATTAGACCTTCATTTATTATTCCAATGATATCGAGGTTGAAAATTCTTGATTTCCACTAGTTGCACTTTGTTCTTTCTCTTACTAATCTACACGACCACTAGAACTATCATATTTAGCCCTATAATTATGAATATACCTCTCATAATAAGGAATCACACCTTATCATACAAACTAAGGCTAAGAGTTTGACAAGAAATGGAAAGTGTTTTACTCTAGAAGAATTGAAAAGGCAAAGGAAAGCTAAAAAAGAATGTAGTATAAAATCTTGCCATGGATGATGAAGTCAACAAGCCAATAAATGATGAAGAATCCACTAAGTTTCTCAAATTAATAAAATATCATGACTACAATGTGGTTGACCAACTAAAAAAACCTAGCTTGTACATCCCTACTCTCTCTCATCTTGAGTTCGAAACCACATTGAAAAATGATTTAAAGGATTTTAAATGAAGTATATGTTTTTCAAGATATCACTTCCAATTCCAACAAGAACTTTATGGGGAGAAATTAAGTCATAAACCAGCCATATTTATCCGAAGATGAACTATGTTTGAAAGGCACTAGACACGACAAATCGTTGGATGTTATGGTTAAATATAAAGATTATTTCATAGCCAAAGTAATGATGGATAATGGATCACTCTTAATATGCTTCCAAGATGTATCTTGGATCATTTACCAATTGATACATCATATATATGTCCAAGCAATGTGATCGCAAGGGCTTATGATGGTTTATCGAGGCAAGTGATCAATAACATTGATATAGACATGGTCAATGGCCTGCAATAGTTTCAAGTCACCCTACAAGTAACTGATATTAATCCTTCCTATAACATGTTAGGATGACCTTAAATCTATGTTGCGATAACGGTGTCATTATTGTTGCATCAAAGGCATAAATATATGGTGAACAAAAGGATAAAGACTATAATAACAGAAGAGTTATTATTTATGATAAAGAATGTGTTAGTGCCTATATAGAAGCTAGAGGAGGTTGAGATAAATATCTTCATGCCTTCGAGATTGTGAATGTGGATTTGGTGCCTCAGGACACGTTGCTGAGGAAGCTAGATATTTTAAAAGATGTAAAAATTACCACTAAATACATGATAAAATATTGGTTGCCACTAAAGTATGATCTAAACAAAGGGTTACCAGAGTGAATTAACTATATGAAGTTGAAAATTACCAATCAATGGTTTAGTTTGGGTTTTAATCTAAATAAAAAAGATTATTTAAGGGTGGCGGAAAGAAAACGTGAGAAAAGAACGACCCAAATTGAGGGGCACATTTATAATAGTAAAAAATCAATATTACACCTATCCATAATAGCTTTTCTCATCTAACCTATGTAATATAACCTAATAATGAAGTGAGAAACCTAAATAAAGAGTTTGTTGATCTCATAATCAATAACATGGATGAGAAGAAGACTAAAGACTATTTCATCTATCTAAAGTCATGGTCAACTAGATTTTAAACTATGATCTTGTGTTAGTTGATTGTCAACACCCTAGAAAAGGGGTCAACCATCAAATAGTTGTTAAGGAGGTGTGCCCAAGGAGAAGAACATGATAACTAGGAGGCAGAAAAAATCTAGATGGTGTTCAAATCTATGTAATTTTACTATTATGTTATTCTTACTTTTTTAGTAATTGTATCTTAAGATACTAGGAAATGAATTTATCGTAGTGTTAAGCTCAGTTTATTTTCATATTAATGAGATTAAGCAATTTTTATCCAAAAATCATGCATTCTTACATTGTTTATTCATACTTGTCATTTCCTCTCTCTCTTTTTTTTTTATCATTTGCTTATTCACTACACTTTTCACTTTTAGGAATCCTAAAAGCGATCAATCGTTAAAATTCCAAAATCATCACATTAAGCATATTTAGCCTAATTTTGGTGAAAAATTAATTGTAATGGATGAAAAAAACAGGAGGAGAGTGATGTTAAGGATTTTACTAAGTTAGCAGAACAATAAGCATACACCATAAAAACCAAAAAAGAAAGAGTTGAAACTAGTCAAGATTGGTACATATGAGAATAAAAAAGAATTGAAGGTTGGAACTTTGTTTTAGTAGAAGAAAATAACAATTTGTTTAAATTGTTGAAAGAATATGCTAAAGTATTTGTCTGGTCTTATACTAAGATGCTTGACCTTGATCCAAATATCATACTTCATAAACTCCCATCGATACAAGGATGCAAACTAATGAAGCAAAAATTAAGAAGGATGAGGCCTAATATCCTGATAAAGATTAAAAAAAAAGGTTCAGAAGCAGTTTGAAGCTGGATTCCTTGAAGTGATACAATACCTATCTTAGGTATCCAATATTGTGGTAATGGAAAATGAGGATGGAAGAATCCGAACATGTATTGTCTTTAAGGATATTAGCAAAGCTAGTCCAAATTATGATTTCCCACTACCTCACATAGAGATCCTGGTTGGTAATGCTGAAAAAAATGCCACTTATTCCTTTATGTATGGGTTTTAGGGTAAAATCAGATTAAAATGGCCAAGGAAGACAATGATAAAACCGTTTTCATCACGTCATGAGTAAATATTGCTATAGAGTCATGCCTTTTGAATTAAAAAATATTGGAGCAACTTATCAATAAGAAACAATCACATTATTCCATGATATGATGCATAAGGGAATTGAGGTATATATAGATGATATGATCACTAAGTGCAAACAAAAGAAGGACCATGTGTGGATCCTAAGAAAGTTGTTTGGAAGATCTCTAAAGTATCAATTGAATTTAAATCTCGCAAAGTGTTATTTTGGCATCAAATCTAAAATGTCGTTTGGTTTTATTATAAGTAGAAATGGTATTGAGGTTGATTTAGATAAGATTAAAGCCACTTAAGCAATGTCAACACCAAACATTGAGAGGGAAGTCTATATTTTCTTAGGACGTCTAATTAACATAACTTGATTCATTTCTTAATTAATTGTCACATGTGAACCTATCTTTTTGTCTCGTCCAAAAGAAAATTTTAGAAAAATGGGATGAAGACTATTAGATAATCTTTAATACGATCAAACAATATCTACAAAAGCCACCTTGGTTGGTCTCACTCGTATAAGAAAGACCTCTAATCTTGTATACAATTTGTTTTCTAAGCCAATAATAGATTGAAACAATTTCAAAGATCATTTCATCCTTATTTATTAAAAAAAAATAAAGATTGCCCTATTATGTGGGCTGCCATTCAGTTTGCATAAAATACCCAAACTTTCATTCTTTTAAACATATTTCAAGGAGGTTACAAAGCATGTTCTTGTTTGTGATTGCGTATAATTATGCATTTTTTAAAGCAAAATGCTTTTGAAAGCTCACATCAAGATAATCTCTTTATTCAAAATGCAAATCAATCAATATTTAGAATGTGCTGAGAATACTTGTAAAGCAAATAGTTTATTTTAGAGTCATGACAACTTCAATTGAAATAGTCTCATCATAGAAAAAGAATTTGTCATTTTCAATTGAGGTAGTGGTGCAAAGTTTCTCAAAATAGTAAAAAGAGGTGGTTATTAAGAACAGACATTACAACGATTGTATAAAGGTTAAATAACATGGTTTTGTGAAGATATCATAACATCATAAACATGCAAACAAATGTTGTACCCAAGAAAACTTAAATAGGCTAATGAGTTGAGGGTTGTAATATTAGTAAAGATGAGAGTAGCGAGTTTCAATCATCAATGATAAAGTTAAACAATGAAAGGAAGATTTATATTTCTTTCAGGTAAGTATCTAACTAGCTATATTAATTTCTTTTGTATATAATCATCACACTTTTCTCATAACTCTTGTAAAATTTACCTTTTTTTTTAGTCTGAAAGGACTCTTAAAATTTTTCCTGAGATTTCAAATCTTAGAGCACTCTTGAAAAGTTTATGTCAAACCTTGTCTTTATGAGGCTCTTGTGGTTTAAAGTCTTAGAGGATTCTCACAATTTTTTTTTTTAGTATCAGAGACTTTTGCAAAAAAATATTATTCTTGAGACTCAAATGACTGTAATAAAATATTTTCTTGTTTACTAAGTCTCATAAGACTTTTGCAAGTTTACTTTACTTTTAAGTTATTTATTATTGAGTCTAATAAGACTCTTATAATGTTTTCTTAAATTTCAAGTCTCGGGTGAGTTTTGCAAACTTAAGTCCAAAGTATCATTCATTTGAGTTTGAATTCCATGTGATTCTCTTAAAGTTCAATTCTTGAGGCTAGTCACCTTTTTATCTAACCACCTTTTAAATTTTCTCACATATGTTATATGTTCTATACAAGGCCTAAAAAAACCATTTTGTTTTAGCTTTATATTGTAAACATTGTAAAGAAGGGGCAATTCTTGTAACCCAATTTTTAACCCCTCTCAAATATCTTTAAAAATATAGAAAAAAAAAATATTTCAATCAAAGAAAAATGGGATAAAGAAGAAAAAAATTAAATTAGGGATAAAATTGAGGAAATGGTTGAAATTGGCTAAATAATTGAAAATTGCAAAGCCAAGGACTAAATTGAAAAATGTTTTAATGCAACAAGAAATGAAATTAAGAAGAAATATTAAGAAAAAGGTTGAAATTGACTAAAAATAAAAGAATTAAAGTTCCAAGGATGAAATTCAAAAAGTGGAGAAATTGAGGAACCTCTTTGAAAACACGAAACTTTTATTTGTATAAAAGTGAAGTTGTTTTGTTTAAGTGAAACTTTATGTTTAATTGCAAAAGAAAAAAAAAGGAAGCACAAAATGATGTTGTTTTATACATGGGTTAAAATAATAACTTCCTCTTTCTTGCATGGTCGTTCCACATCTTTATTTCTTTCTTTTGGTTTTTATGGGTTTGGCTATATTTTGACCTAACTTTTCTCTTTCCCATATCTCCCACAAATGCCAAACAACACACCACTCCCCTCCCCTCCCTTGCATGTGTACTATATGCTAAAAAAAAAGTTGAGATTCTTTAAACTCATTCCAAAGAGGTGTAGGATGCCAATAAAAACAACTTTGGCCAAAGGGTACAACCATGATGGAGGGTTGAGATAAACCTAAAGGAACTAATAGCCATGATCATGTCAGTGAGGAGGGTTTCAAGAGCTTCCATCTTGCCTATGCATAGAGGGGAAAAGCAAGGAAATAGACGACCTTAAGTACATAAAGAAAGAGAGAGAGAGAAGGAAAAGGAAGGTTTTGAGCTAAAAATGAAAATGGTTTAGGTCTGGAGGGACCGAAAGAGAAAGCAGAAGAAGAGAAAAAGAAAAAAGAAGATAAAAAGATGTTGAGAGTGAGAGAGAGAGAAAGGTAAGGGTTTTAAGCTGAAAATAAAGTTGTTTAGAGTCATAAGGGGGTTAGAGAGAGAAAAAAAGAGAAATAAGAAAGCCAAAGTTAAAGAAAGAAAATCGCTTCAAAAATCATTTTGCTACTAGCTCGCTAATGTCTTTGTGACCAGTAGCCACAATAACAACTCATCCGTCATCTGGAACTAGCCCTAAGTCCGATCCTTCTTCCTTTTCTTCTTCTTCTTCCCATAGCTTTTGCATGATTCACTATTCAAAATGCAAAATAATGCACATTTCACTATTAATTCATGGTCAGTATTTATTCATACATTTGTTTTTTGTATTTTAATTGGCTTAATATTAATATTAGTTTTACTTCATAAAACTATGTTTTTGCCTTTTTACATATACATGTATATATGTTCATGTAAGTATTTATTATTTTAAAATAAATATAACATTGACAAGTTTTTATCAAGTTAGAGTTGTCTTTTGATACAGCTTGATTTTTAATAGTTAAGTCAATGCACCTTCTAGCTTTTAGAGATGATGTAGGCCTAGCGCGATGTTTTCAACCTTAAAATGAGTTAAAAAAAATGAGTCAATAAATTTTCATCAAGTTAACATCATGTCTTGATTAAACTTGAATTTTAATGGTTAGGTCAACATATGTCATAGTTTTATGGACTAACATATTCCTAGCATGATGTTTTTAGTTGAAAGAAAGGTCAATATTAAGTCAACAAATCTTATTATAGTAGGGCTCAATGTTACTCTGTTCAACTTTTATTTTTGTAGAAAAAAGGGGTAAAATAATATAAATAAATTAATTAAATTAAAAAAAAAAAACATGATTATGGCCTGATGTTAACTAGAAGAACATACACCAACAATGAATGATTTGCAAATAAGCTCAAAAAATAATATTGACAGTTAGTTAATGATATGTTTAAAATATATTTTGGAGAATTACATATCTAAGCTAACCTTTCCTTCAAAAAGATGTAGTCAAGATGATTTTTATCTTCTCTTAAGCATAAGTAACCATTTGCTCAGGTTTTTGAAACTAGTGTATATTTTAAAAATCTTAGTTTTCTTAATAAACTACATGACAACTCTATTTTTCATTTTTCATTTTAATTTTGAGATCCTATTCGAGTGTGACATTGAATAATATATTTTCTTGATTTTTAGTTGTATAGTTTTCATCTTGCTCTATTTATTTATAATTACTTCTATTTGTAACAATCTATTTGTTTCCTAAGGTTTAACATATTGTGAGCACACAAGGAACTAAAAAAAACTTCATAAAATACTCCATTAGTAATATGACATATTTCATGGGTAAATATTTTACTGATATAATTGCTAACCAAATTGTTCCTTATATAATGGAGTTTAGCAAAATTTAATTTTAAAAACTTTTTTAAAAAATAATACATTTTCCAACTGCATTCAGCTGGTAAGTAAAATAAAAAAAAAATGAAATTTCATAGATAATGAATATAAAAAATGAAATATCATATAAAAAATGAAATTTCATAGGTAATGAAAATTAAAAAAAACTAAACATTTTAAAAACCATACATATATATATATATAGTTTTTAGTATTGTTATTATCAATGCAAAAGTACAAAGAAATATATTTAAACAATTCGATATTATCAATACAAATAAAAAAAAACTTATATACAAAAAAATTGAAAAAATGAATCATAAACCCACACTTTTTTTTTTATCATTAAACACAAGATTAAACATCACACTATCATTAAAAAAAAAAGTAAAAATAAATACAATATCAATAAACTATTCCACCATAATATCTACTAATTACTAAAAAAAGTTAAAAAAATAGAAGGAAGGAGAAAAGAAGTGGAAGGGTTTGAAATAGAGGATGTGAGGGAATGATGGAGGGAAACAGTTTTTGTTTTTAATTTACATTAAAAACATATTTATCAATGGAATATTCTAGAGATAAAATTTTTTTATGGGAATATTTTTAGAGGGAGAAACTAAATTTTTGAAAAATATTGGAGAGGATTTTAACATATTTTTCTGTCAAAAATACTCAATGGATTGATGGTCTGGGTTGATTAGGCCACTAGATCAACTCAAGTTTTGAATCGAATTAGTTAGTTTTTTTTTCTATTTTTTTCTTTAACTTGGACCAATCCAAACCCCAGATCAACTAGGTCTCAGATCAATCTATCGAGTCAATATGAGTTTTAAAGAAATGATCATAGGGGTAAAGTGATCACTTGGTTTTCGTGGTTTATCAAAATGTAGTTGATTTTCAAAAGTTATCAAAGTTGAGTTTCCCAAAACACACACACACAACGAAAACGTTAAATTTAAATTTTTCAGGAGTCCCAAAGATCCTGCTAGATAGATTTAGAATTATTTAGGGTTTATGTAAAGATTACTTTGAAGATTAAATGTTATTTTTGGTTTTGAATAATTGCTTTAAGGTTGGGTTGATGCAAACCACAAGTCGTCTAAATGCCCGACTTCTAACGGTAATCCATATGAATCACAAGTGAAAAATCTCCTAAACTCTTTTGAATAATTACCTTATAATGCTATCTCTTTTCTTTTGTGTTTTAGGTGTTTCAATAACGTACCCTACTCACCCCTTTTCATAGGAAATAAAAGGCATAACATTTTATTTATAGGGTAACCTAAAAATTCTAAAAATAATAAAATATCAATTTTCCCTTTCAATGATATCACATATATTATTTTAGGCTATTTTTAAAAATTTATTCAATCAAATCCTTAATTATTTCTAGGTTTAGAATTGTAATCTCTTGTATTAATTACATTCTATTCCTCAATTTCTAAAATTTATTTACACTCGGTCACACTTGATTAATCATCTCATTTTAATTTCTAACCAATAGTTCTTATGCATACGACCTATTAGGTTCCCTTATAAGTTGGCTAAATATAAATCATAATTCTAAATAAAATAAGATTAAATAAATTAAAAAATTTAATTTATTATCAATTTAATAATTATTTGGTTTAGATTTGAAGACCAAGTACAATATCTAGCAACATGTCATGATCCCTAAAATATTAGGAAAATCATAAGTGGTTTGACTTAACCTTTTAGTGTCTAGTTTCTCAGTGTAATTATTATCCTTTCATCATAAATGTTCTAATTTAAATATTAAAGCATTAAGAATGTCTGCTTTGTTAAATCATTTTAGTTCTCAACATTACAGTTATTGATTCTTTGAATAAGATTTTGTTTGAAAACTTATTCCACTTTGGCTAAAGATTTCACAATCAATACTATTTGAGAACATATAAAATATTCTTTTTAATTCACCTAGGCTGATGAATCCTCCCTTAATTACTCAAACTCCTTTATATAGTTTATGTTATACTCAATATTTGCTTGTTTGTCACTCTTTATTAAGACAACATGTGGTTAGTATCAAAGTATAACACTCTCTATATAAAATAATTTAGTGATATCAAGTCTAACAATCATTTAAACAACTATCACGAGAGGATTTTCATAGATATAGGTGATCTCTTCATATAAAATTCTCTTAGGGGTTAGTTTAGTGTACATGTTATCTAATAAGAACCTACATATTAGTTCCAAGCATCCTTCATACCTTAGTTTTTTAGAACAACTACTTCTTTTCATAAAAGAAAGGAATATAATATATATCAGTCTCAACAACTCTAATTAATGTCCAAACTCAATAGAATATTGACTAGGAACAATGTTAAATGTAAATAAGTTATAACTGATAGTTCTCTCCCTCATTCTTCTTCTTCTTCATCGTCGTCATCATTATCGTCATCCTCCCACTAAGAAAATACCAACAACACTCTCTATTTTCTCACAAATCTCGCCACCTTAGCCTGCTGGTATCGATCAATATCTATATCAATAGCATTAGCATTTATCACTTAATTTAAAAGGCAATCGTGATTCGAGTCGCATAACTGAAACAATGAAAGACATGTTTCAATGAGCAAGCACACTGGTGGATTACTCCTATTTGTTAACCATTCAAAGCGCATGGAAAAAAAATTAAATTATTTTTTTTTCAAGTTTTAATTGACTTATTTTTTGTTAGAAATTCTTACAACTTATTTATTTTGCTGGAATAATAGTTTAGGCATAAGCCTACTTCGATGGAGTTATATGAGGAAACTTATATAATAAAAGTGTCAGATAGGGAGAAAGGGTGAATAAATTAGTAGATAGCAGAGCTAAGGCATTTATTGTAAGTTTTTGTTATTAAAAAAAAATTCTTTTAATTTTTATAATTCTTTTAATTATAATTGACCTTTTTTTTTGTTTTGTAGGAAACATATAACACTGTAATGTTTGAAAAACATGGAGGAGACACTTTCACCCATCCTCCTCATGATCCTCAATTGTGGTTGGAAGTTTGAGCAATTAATAGACCCGATAAGAATCGAGTTTATAGGATGTGTTGGCATCAGTTAGAGAAATAACATCGGGTTGTACTGCTTTAACTCTAGACATACAATAGTCGATGCTAGAGTTTGAAGTGAGGGTCCTATAACAGGTTGATGAACGAGTAGCCAAATTAGAAGAACAAAATCGAAGGAATTGAGACAAAATGATGGAATACATTGCTTCATATTATCCCACTCCTTATTCCAATCCTTTTGGTTTAGGATTTTCCCTCCTTTACCTCCACCTTCATCTGTGTAGCGATGTATGTATTGTTGTCAAATTATTTTTTTAATGAATAGAGTAATAATAAAAAATTTGATGTTCAATAAAATTGATAGTGTTTGGTTTTATTTTGATTTTTGTTGTTTTTTAGATTAACAACTACATACCTAAAAAAATTATTAAACTTCCAACTGAATCACTGACAAATACTTTTGTCCATCGATGATTCCATAAAACATATAGGTACTATTTCATTATAAAGTTTCTTGATGGAATTAGCAATGGACATTATGTCACCAATTTTGTTGCCTATTTTGTTGGAAAAAAACTAAATATTGCTGATGGAATAGGTGCTAAAAAATTTCATCAGTAATTTATTTAGTGATAGAATGACTGATGGAAGTTGGTCGGTGCATTTTATTTTTTGGCACCAATGTTTCGTTGGCAATATAAATTACCAACATAAATGTCAATGGATAGCAAATCCCCGACAAAACTTTTTTCGATGACGTGTTTCCATCGGTAAGTCCATCAACAATGTAAATGGCTGACAAAATGAAGATTACTCACTGAAAGAATATTCCATCGATGTTTTCCAATTTTCTGGAAGTGAAATTTTGTTATTTAGGATTTGGCTTCCTTATACGGTGATCATCTTTTTAGCAAATTATAAGGGAAATAAAAGAAGACATGTTTCCTTATAATTGGTTTTCAACTTGCTTTTCTAAGATAATATATCTGCTTTGAAAGCAAGCTCTTTACAAAACACTTATGATGCAGTCAGGCTAATGATTAAAACTTAAAAGTGCATTCTCATTAAGGCTTTATATCATCATATTGCACCTAAAGTATCATTAAATTCCCTAACAAAAGCATTTTTTATAATAACAAGTCTGATAATATAAGATATCTTTAATTTATGGTAAATGCTTATTTTTAATACATGTATATCTCACAATTCAAAGGATTGATTAATGTGATTAACTATTGAAAGTGAAGAGACAAAAAAAGGACTAAACTTAGAGAAGAGATACTGGTTCAATTCAAACTGGAACACCATTCGGTTATTGGGTTATAACTGGAGCTGTAGACCTTGGATTTAGGTCTGGTTTATATGTATGAAAAGCTAAAACATAGACCTAAAACTTTCATGCGGAGTCCAAGACTCAATTCTTTCATTTTCAAGTTTAAATCTTAGCAACAACGGAGAAGTCGGAATCTGTCATGCAGCCCAGACACTGTTTGATTTTCAGCTCATACCTCGAGTTCTAGAAGTCCAAATAAGCTCTGGTTTTTTTTTGTTGAAAAGCTGAGATAATTGCCCACAACTTTTATGGGGACAAGGTGTTCAAATTCTGATGTTAACAATGATATTTTAGCCAGCCAACAATATCAATAACCAGCCACCAAGTCAATGGTTGGCCACCAACTAAATAGTTTATCAACCAATCAATAGTTCTGAATTTTAGCCTATAAAAAGAGGCATTTGCCATGTATTTAGTCATCTTGGTTTTCAGATCAAGATCATTTTCTTGCTTTCTCTCTTTGTAATGTTCAAGTTTTCTTTAATGTTATATTAATCTCTTGTTTATGCTTTTTCATTTCCTTTCCTATACTTAGTTAACTTATATCATAATAATGATATTATCTTGTTTATTTATGTTCTTCTTCTTTATTATGTTTAGCTACTAAGTTAATTATGTCAAGGTGAAAAGGTTTCACTAATGGTGTTAGAATAAGCATAATATAAACTCAACATAGACTTTAATGTTTATATCCAAGAAAGATTGTTATTAACATGTTTTTATCTTTTTATCTTACTAATTCTTAATATCTTGCTTGTTAAATGGTTAATCTAGATTTATGTTGTATAACACTTGGTACATCAAATGCTTGATCATTCATAGTCTTCGGCCGACATCGTTGTTATGATAGAAACTTGATTTGTTGTTAAGATAAGTTAGCATCATAAATACATGACAATATTTACAAGTATGGTGTTACTTAGATAAGATAATTAATATGATCATGTTAATACTTTATAATGAGCCATTAATGATAAATCATCCGATTGGAACCTCCTTTGTGTGTGGTTTTCAGTTGAGTAATAAAAAGGAGTTTATACTATGCTTATTTGAATTACCATTAGTGGATCCTCTAACCTTGACAATTGTTTTATTATTGTTTAATCTTTTCATCATTATCACATCTCAAAGTTCTCTTTATTATTTATTATGAGCCAACATCAATATCATTTTATTATTTGTAATTTATATAGTTCACCTCCCTGTAGTTTGACCCCGATCTTACCGGGTTATTTATTATTTCGACACTCCTGCACTTGGGATAAGACATCAACTCTTTGATCGTGTCAAGTTTTTGGCGCCGTTGCCGGGGAGGTAAGTTATTGTATAAATTATATATTTTATTTTATTTTCTTTTCTTTTCACTTTTATTCGTTTTTCTAATCTTTGTTTCTTCTTTCTCTTTTTCTTCTTTTTCTTCTTTTTTTTCTGCATTTGCATGAGAGTTTGGAAACGCACATTAAGTGGTAGACTTTCTTGGAAATCCTCATTTTTTTTAGAAAACATGGCTGAAGAAGATAACCAGTCAATTCATAATGAGAATAATCTTGTTAGAACACTTAGAGATTACATGAATCCAACAAGAACAAGTGCATGATCATGTATAATTTTTCCTCCTGATGCATCTCATTTTAATTTTAAGCCAGACATTATTCAACGTTTACCTACTTTTCATGGCTTAGATCTAGAAAATCCATACTTGCATTTATCAGAATTTAAAGAAGTTTGTAACACCTATAATGACTTAAATTGTAGCATAAACACCATCAAATGAAAGCTTTTTCCTTTTTCATTAAAAGATAAAGCTAAAACATGGCTACAAAATCTTAGGTCAGGATCCATTCGTGCTTGGGATGAAATGCAACAATAATTTTTAAAGAAATTTTTTCCTTCTCATAGAACAAACTCTTTCAAAAGATAAATCACCACTTTCACTGAAAAACCAGGAGAATCATTTTACAAGTGTTGGGATAGATATAAAGACTTGCTTAATACCTGTCCTCATCATGGTTTTGAAACATGGAGATTGGTTTCACAATTTTATGAACGGTGAACACCTAAAGATAGGCAAATGGTGGAATTGATGTGCAATGGAACTTTTGAAGATAAAGATCTTGATGAAGCAATGGAGTACCTAGACTTGCTAGCTGAAAATGCTCAAAATTAGGACACTACAGGCACTTGTGAGGCATCAGGTAAAACTCAACCTCATACATTTAGTGGAGGTATGTACAACTTTAGGGAAGATCATGACCTCCAATCCAAATTTGTATCTTTAGCTAGAAATGTTGAGGCACTATAATTAAAAAAGAGTGGTCAATTAAAATCTGTTCAAGAAATTGTGTGTTAAATTTGTGAAACTAATGAACACTCAACCAATGATTGTCCAACTTTGCCTTCTATTAATCACCCAATTTTCAGTTGGAAGAGTGGTAACAATAATGCACAAACTTCACAGCCACCATTTCAAGCGCATCATAATTTTCAAAATTCTCATGGATATGCACCTCCTTATGTTCCCCCTTCTAGAACAAATCTTGAGGAAACATTGCATGCATTCATTGAAAAGCAAGAGACAATCAACACTCAACTTGCTCAAAGCATGACAGATTTTAAAGATACTCTTACAAAATTCACATCTGCTCTCAGTTTTCAGGAGAAAGGTAAGTTCTCATCTCAACCATAGCAAAATCCCAAAGGGCAATACAATTCAAGTGCAAGTAGCTCCGGAAACCAACACATGGATAAAGTCTAATCAGTCATTACTCTCCACAGTGGTAAGGTTATTGAAAAACCAATTCTTGAACCTTGTGAGAAAGATGATGAGTCAATCTCAATCTCTGAGGGTAAGGAAAGGGTTAAACCTGGACATTACAAAGAACAGACTGATTCCCCACCAGTACTTCCATTTCCTCATGCTATGACCAAACAAAGAGAAGTCAATCATGATTCTGAAATCTTTAAAACTTTCAAACAGGAAGGAATCGAGGATGAAAAAGGCACCTAAAATGTTGTCGCGGATCATTTGTCAAAATTGACAATAGATTCGACATCTGACATCACACCAATTGAGGAATACTTTCTTGGTCAATCTTTAATTTTTATTGCTTCGATACCTTGGTCTGCTAATATTGACAATTTTTTTGCTTCAGGATTTTTGCCAGCTCATTTGGATACCCAAGACAAAAGAAAGTTTTTGAGCAACATGTAAAACTTTTATTGGGATGCCCCTTACTTATTCAAATATTGTCCTAATCAAATATATCAAAGATGCATTTCTGACAATGAGGTAAGTAGTGTCATTAAATTTTCTCATTATGAGGCATGTGGAGATCATTTCTCATCAAAAAAGGCGATTGCAAAAACCTTACAATGTAGATTCTATTGGCCCATCATGTTCAAATACACATGCATTCTGCAAAACCTGTGAAAATTGTCAAAAGGTGGGATTTATTTCAAAACATAGAGAGTCTTTAGATAATCTTCTATTGACTCTTAAGTCTCATTATAGTGGAGATGTGTATCGTGCAATTCATGATTTATGGCCTCATTTTCATAAAGAACATGATTGACTTAGTCTTGAGAATCTGACTAAAAAAGACCATGTTTGTCAGTTTTTAAGAAAACTGGATGGGAAGCTTATCCCCTACCCATAGAGGGCGTTTAAGCCGTTCTTGGACATAAAACTAAGGGAAGATGTGAGCCACAATCACAACTACGATTTAAGCCTTAGCTTGTACAAATTTGTGTAATCTGGTTTATTAATAGCATAATATTTGTGTTTTGTTTTTTTTCTTATATTTGTTTAAGTGTGTTTCAGGTTTGTCAGTAGTCATTGTTTCAAGTGATGTCTTCTATACTCTATCTTTCTACCTTAGAACATTGAGGACAATGTCTCGTTTTGGTTGGGGGGAGAGGGTACTTTATTAAAAAAAAAATTAATTTTTTTTTGTTGTTATTAAAGCCATTTGACAAAACTGTTATTATTAAGATGACAGAGTAATGAGAAATTCTATTGACTCTTGAGACGCATCTTAGTAATCATTTTCCAATGGTTATTCGTAACAAGGTCTATCATAACACTTCTTGAAATATTCAGGTTTACAAACTCTCGCATTTTTATCACTTGATTCTGCTCATATACTCATTTAACAAGTATTCTTAAACCTTTATTTTCACAAACACACTTTAACATATGATTGTGGGTTGCATATTGGATTATTACATTATTCATGTTCTTTTGTTAAAGGTAATAACTAAGGGAAAGGGATAGTATATAATTTGAAAAAAAAACAAAAAAAAATAATAATAACAAATTGATTAAATAAAAAAGTAAATAAGTTTGGTTTCGTAGCCTTCTTGACTTAAGCAATTAAGCCTGAAGGGGTGTTTTAACACCTAGTACCCTAAAGTTAACTGACTTGGGAGCTATTGGCCCAATACTTGTTACATGGGTTGAGGAGAAAGCTTAAGGGAATCAAACATTACACTATCTACGTATCAGTATTTGCAATCCGAGTTACTAAGCTCGTAGGGGTGTCTTAACACCTGATGCCCTAAGACCAACTGGTCTGGGAGTCATTAGCCTAAAGCTCGCTATATGGGTTAAGAATGCATTGTGTTTTAAGTTATATGTATATATACCAAAAAAGAAAAAGAAAAAAAATATATGTCTACCCTATATATTTGGATGACTTGAAAGAAATTTAATTTAATTTTCTGGGTTTAAGTTGTATGTTAATTATAAGACACACACATCTTATACGTAACCAGCTTTAATTTTTACAATGGCGCAGAAATTCGGGTCAGATGAAGGGACGCTGAACTTTGGCGAGTTTAATTATCCAGTGAACGGAGAGAACTTGTTGGCTAGCGTAGACTATGATAAAATAAAATTGTTCTCTAAAGGACAATCACCGCAGGATGTTTTCTGGTTTCCCAGCACAACATCCTGGTATAGTGCTGCCACTCAAGTGCTTCAGGTTTGTCAATCTAATTTTGATCCTTCTTCTTTATCAATAGTCACACACACACACACACTGTATTACATACGCTTGAATAATTTCTGTGATTTGCAGGATTTGGTGTTGAGACAATGCTACCATGGAGTTTGCCTACCTTACAAGCCTAAGATTGTGTTTGGAACTAAGGGCTCTAGTTCTGATTCTTACATTAAAAATAAAGCATATGGAGATTTCCTTCACAAAGGTCTTAACGTCTCAACTGCCGATCAAGAAAGCGCTGCTGTAGCTTGGGTCAGTAAAAAGGAATAATTTCATTGAACT
>Ga0307513_10004326_pt1 | contig 18965 bp, 18 predicted proteins | sample 15_EM_MG_FD_202174 | JGI IMG/M metagenome (GOLD analysis project Ga0307513, IMG submission 202174) | Populus trichocarpa ectomycorrhiza microbial communities from riparian zone in the Pacific Northwest, United States - 15_EM | ecosystem: Host-associated > Plants > Roots > Unclassified | place...
CTTACTTGTACACTATATAAACCCACAAGTGAGGATAACGAATCCCCACTTTGTGTTTGCCACCTAAAAAGTAGTGCGAACTAAAAGTTACTTACTCAATCGCCTCACTTTTACCACAGAATGGAACTTTTCTGCGATTCGGCACCCATCAGCACATTCTTTATCCGTGCCGCAGCACCAGGATCATTAAGGATAACTGAAACTGACCACTTGTGGTTCATATCTGCTTGAGTGACTTGCTTATTTGCGATTCCTTTGGCTTTGGGGCACTACTGACGGTGCCAAGCTGAGTTTGAACTCCGCTCAGTGGCTTGGCAGCCACGAAATTGGGCTAGCAGGACCCGTAATTTTCTTTTGATTACTTGAAATATCTCTCGGAAATCACCAAGTATTATATAATGTCTCTTTGCATGAGTTTATAGGCATATTGTGTCAGATGGCTTGGGGTGGAATGGGCTCTGGGTCCCACCATACCCTTATATGTTTATAGCATTTTATTCTGGCGCCCGCGCTCTTGCGAGTGGGCATGATATGCATGTCACCATGAGATCAGAATGTATCTTCAGAATGGCTGAGTAGTTTAGCATAATCGCTCACGAAGGAGGCTTTGAATTGGTATCGCCGTCTTGACCTTCTCGAATTTAAGCGAATTTCAGGCAAATCGCAACTTGCCTCCCACCACATTTCGTCCAGTGGTTGAGCCATCTCCCCACGGGTCCTCCGGTGGATACCATCGATAGTACACACACTCCAGACACTCTATGACACCTGCGACGAGCAGGCCAGGGTCGGACTTGCAACGCCGCCTTCCAAACGAGCTCCTCGAGATGGTTTTCATGAACTTTCTCGGAGATCCAACGATGAACTGGCATTCATGGTTTCGGTGGAAGGATGTCAAGCGGTTTGTCAACAGCTTGCAAGGCTCTCTGCCTGCCGATTTTCTACTCGTTTGCCGGCAGTGGACTCAAGTCATTCTGCACAATCGACGGTTGTGGACCACTGTTTTAGTAGACAGTTGGACCATCCGCGAGCAGGGTCCTCAGGCTATGCTCGCAAAAATAAAAGCACATCTTCAGCGTAGTGGCAACGAACCTCTCGACGTAGTTTACGCAGCGATTCACGACCCCTCACTGCCGCCATTGGAACGAGAGACGTTCGGACCGGGACAGCTCATGGTCCAGAAGCTGCAGGGGCTAAAAGTCGCGAGCAAGTCCTCCAGATTGCAACAGATTGGTGACCTTCTGTCGGTGCTGGCAGGGGAAGATGGCCAGGAAATGAAGCGTTGGAGAAGTTGCATCCTCGCTTGGTCAGCAGAGTCCCGTTGGGCTGAATGCTGGTGGATGAGCAACTTTTTGACCTACCCAACTCCGCTCCTTGAGTCGCTCTGCTTCTGGAACTTCACGTCGGGACAACAACCAATCTTCCCTAACGCTCTGGTACTTAAACGCCTCGTTACAACTGGTTACCACGTGCAGGTTGGCGCCGAGGTCCCATTGCCGTGCATCGAGAGTGCAGACATTAGTGAGGGGAGCTCAGATGGGAACCATGATCGCTATGACCTTTCAGCTGTCAATCTTCTTCGTCGGGTCTCGGGAATACGCTTCCTGAATATCCTCATGGTCAATGGCTGGCGACTTTCCTTGATAGAAGGTGAAGAACCACTCCATTTCCCCAACTTGGTCAACCTGAAGTTAGAAGGAGATGTCAGTATTCTCCTCTGCAAGCTAAGGGCACCTCGCCTTAGTAGTTTCACTCTACACATCGATTCTGGGGCAGGTCACGAAGAACTGTTGGGACGCTTAGCTCAAACTGACCTCCCTGAGCTCTCAAGGCTTGATCTTGATCTTATCAAAACCGATGATCCCCAGTGGACCCTGGATGAAGTGGAATTGAGCTTGATAGGGATGTTGTCGACGAAGGGGACCTTGCGAACGGTGATAGGCACTGCCGACCTGGAGGAAGTGGTAAAAAGATGGAAGAAGAAGACAGCCTCCTTTCTTCCCCGCCTGGTTTCGCTTCGAGTACGCGATCCTCTGGGGTCAGAAGTAGGTGATGACTGGGAATAAACAATTAGTGGGTGTATTTAATACGATGTGTGGTGCATGATAGACTCCTAGTATTGTTTGGTGTCGTGTCCCATATTTTTCAGACACCTTCGACCACAAAAAGATATTGTAAACACTCTCCCAGAGGACCAGAACATAAGCAACAGAGAAGAGGCCTGGTTGCGAAGGTCTAGGAAGGGTAATTTACCGGGGACCCCCCCACGTCATTGGGTGATTATTATATTAATACAGTGGGAGGAAGCGCGACGTTCATATTTTATGCCCCGACGGGTTCTTGCTGGGTGGATGCTCTATGGTCTACTGATCGACGGGCTCCTGCATGGGGAGCGCCAACCGTCAGTGGCACTCGTGTCCAATCTGGTAGCACCATGCCGATCTTCTTTCCTAGTGATGTTACTACAACTGCGGGGACGAACGTGTCGTCTGGATCTGGAGCGCGAGATTGTGCTTCATCCCATCGTTCGCGTAGGATTTCTTCCCCACCAGTCTTGAGCGTGCTGTAAAAGCATCCAGGCAGATCAGTGTTAGTAGTTACAGGTAATTATCACGGCACGAAAGGACAGAGGAGAGCTAGAAATCACTCACCCGGCGAGGGAGCCGCCGATCCAGGGGAAAAGGGCAGGCGTGAATGCTGTGGCTTTGCCGGCATTGGCGGCAGCGGAGGAGGCAGAGGGTGGTGGTGCAGGGTCATTAACTATAGCAATGGACGACGCAAGTGACTTGAGGGGAGCATATGGTTCGTATCGCCTTGGGCTGCCATTCGTGGGTCGATTCAGAGTCCGAGCTATCTCCTTTCGCAATCGAGTTATAAATCCAGGTAGCATTGCAGTCCCACCAACGATAAGGATGGAGGAGATGAGCGTCTTCCGTAGATCTAGCGGAACCTGAGAACCAATCATAAATCAACTCCAACAACTCCAAGAGAATGGAGTGACCTACCCGCATCAAGCAGTCGAGTATAACCTCAGCCACACTACTCTCATCGACATCTCCACCCTCGAATAGCACCTCCGCTACCCGTTCCCTCACCCATCCAGGGATTATCAATGTTCCTCGCCCAGCCGGTGCCCCAATACCAGGCGGGTTTACCTTGAGAGACATGTCGCGTGCAGTCGAATGTTTTTGGTACATTGCCGCAACACTTTCCCAGTAAGTGTGCCTTGAGCCTGCGCTCAGAGTACTGGTCGTCTTTCGATGATCTGGATGTACTGGACTTGGTGGTATAGACGGTTCAGACGGTGCATCGCTGCTGGGTGGTACGCTTGCTTCGTCGACAGACATTGCGTCTGAGGAAGGGACCGCGGGCGCAGGCGGTATAGGTGTCAATGGGGTTTCAACCGGTTCTCTAATGAAGCAGCATTGTGTTTTGATCTCCTCTACCAGTTCATCCGTGAGAATTTCCTCAGGAACACGGGTTAGCTGAGTTGTAGAGGGCAAGTTTGCTGAACCACCGAGCGTGGCCAACGGAGGCCTATATGAACCAAAGTGGAGAATGAGTTGTTTGAGATGCTCGGTGAAACGAATGCCCGCTACAGGGGTGGTCCGTAATAATGGGTACATTGGACGGGAGGAGACGATCTGAGGGATGGTTGAGAAATACCAGCGGAAGAGAGGGGCGGTGGAGGTCGTACTGGCAATGCTACCGCCTCTAAATGGCCACAGTCAAGAACAAGTCCGGTGGTTCGTCCTGCTGCCATCAAGGCAAGGAGATGACTTGGCGCAAATGAAATGGAAGGTACCTATTCAAATAACGTTCAGAACTGGATCAAGGACAGTCAGACAGCAGGACATACACTGAGGTTATCAAACAGAATTTGGGCTATCAAGTCCTTGACCGCGAGGGGCAAGAGAGGGTGTTCGACAATGATGACTTTCCGGGATTTCGGATCGGCCAATAATATGCTAGGTCGAGTATCAGTGCCACAGCCGGACGCGACCTACCTCTAGACTGACTCGAAGAACACACTCCTTAAACGGTCTTGTAACCGTTGCGCCAGCACCCTATCCGCTTCCTCTCTCTCCTCAGTAGTATATTTCTGAGTAGAGCCCCAGAGAGTAGCCTGAGATCCCTGTCCCACCACGCCGACATGGCGAGGCTTTCCTTCACCGCTAAACCCCACCTTCCATACTTGCGAACCGGGATCGATGATAATACGATCTTCTGTACCGTAGAGCGAGTGTCTGCGGGTTGTTGTTGTGTACGCCGGCGAGCCACTGGCTCCGTACATCGAACTTGGACGGGCAGGCGTTGAGGGGGTGAGGGGCGCTTGGATTGAGACACGCCTTGTAGGAGTGGTTGGACGTGGTACTCCAGACATATTTGCCGTTTACTCGAGTGTAGTGATTCGTTTGTCGAAAAGCGAGAATGGAGGAGACCAAGCGAATTTATCTTTGTTGTCTAACTTGGACCCGATACCTTCTTCGCAGGCCGCGGCATTTGATCTAACCTTCAGGGAGCCTAACCCTATTCTGTCGCGTTACGATGCAAATCCAAATTCGCCTGCCAGCCGAGGTAGGCCCAAGTCACCATGCATTACCACCAATGTTAGCAAAGATCGGCGCAAATGAGACTGTGATCATAGAGCTACAAGGTTCTATAGAAATAGAAGGAGAGAAATCAGGAGAGCTCATCGGAAATCTCGATGCTACCAACATTGTACGAATTTTCTCTGATGCATTCACACCTCTGGGCATCCTGAGGAGATCTTTTGTTATAATACATGCATAATACGCGTTAATACGCGAAACAAACACGTCCCTTCGCTCTCTATTGCCCATGGTCACTAGCGCCTTGCTCATTTACGATCCAGGAGAAACCGACGCTCAAGATCGCCCATCATCTTCTCGAAGGAAAGCTGGTCAAATTTCAGAAGCCATTGGCGATCCTCTTGCGCAACGATGGTGCTGATCCTGTCTCCTTCGACATGATCGCAATAGTGAAACAGAAGCTGGTTTTCTCAAAACGGCCAGTGCCTATCGTCGGTGCATCTGCTGTTGCGTTATCCGCCAGTAACGGTGATGGAAATGAGGGTGGAGTGAAGAGGCGAAAAATAGGCTAGGTTGTGTAATGGCTTTGCCTCAGATACCACCCACTTTCGCTCACACATGTACAAAAAATAGCGATATACCCGTATTCTCGTTCGTCAGATATGGAGGTGCTCTCAAAAGCGTCCGGTACTAAGACAGAAGATAGGTAGAGCGGAACTACTTCATCTTGAAGAGTTTCTCCGTCGTACAGACGATGAGGTGACCGCGAGTATCGTCGATTGCCTACTCCAATGTTCCGATCGCGGTCTTCAGCATTGATACAATTCGACGACACGATACAAAGAGCGCAAGAACGAACTTGGAATCATTGTTGCATGGCGTCAGATCCTTCGGTGTCCTTTGCCGCCTTAGCGAGCTCTTCTCTGCGATCGTAAACACGTGAGTTTACTCGGTGGCCGCGATCTAGGGAGGTACAACCTACCTTAGTTGTTTGCTAAAGTCATCTTCTACGTCATCGTCATCCCAATTATCCTCCCACAGGTTACTATTCTGTGCGCTACTCGCCGCACCGCCGGCTTTCGAGAGCTGGATCAGCTTGGAGACGTCGGTATCTTCATCTTTCCAGTCTGTTCAACGTTATATGACATATGAGCGTAATTTTTCAGAGCAAAGTACCTAAACACCGGCACATAGCCGACATACCAGACGCGGGAAACTCCTCAAACTCATCATCCTCCTCCAGGACACCGAGTTGGGGCTGAGGAGCCTCTACCTTCTCTCCTTGGTTTCCGTCGGTGGTCATTGATGCGTCTTTCTGGTCTGCCATGGTAAATCGAGGTCAAGACGCGTGTGCTATTTGGTTTCACAAATAGGTCACCTTGGTTCCAACTCATCTGCTGGGGACTAGTGGTTTTGCTGCGCTATACACACACGCTTCTTACCTCGTCCTTTAATCCTTGCTTCAGGCGTATGGCGCCAAGCAACCTCCCTCCTACACCAGTCCAACGGGCAGCCGTTGAGAAGATTGTGGCACAACAACAGGCGATGATCGCCCATCTGCAAGTCCTTCAAGCAGAGAATCTAACCGAACACGCACGCCTAGATGAAAACGTTGCCGTGCTTCGGTCCACGATGGAATCGACGAGGTCCCTGTGTGACGTTGGGTTTCAGATACGCGACCAGATTTCCCCACTATTTGCTCGACTAGAGAGCGAGTTGAGTTGTCAAGAGCCGAATGAACTCAAACTATCGTCCCTCCTCCCTTCGACAACAGCTTTCCTTCGAGACTGGAAGAGAGTGAAGGATGCGACTGCGGCTCTACTGTTGGCCCTCATAAAGCCAATAGAAAGCGTTGATGACCACGTCTTCTCCGTAGCTGAAGGACTTCACAGCATGGAGACGGTGAGAGACCAAATGTCGGATGCAATTACAACTCTGGACACCATGATACAAACCGGATTACAAAGCGTCGCAGCCAAAAGACAAGGCGTCCTCCATCCTCTACGTCGTATACCCAACGAGCTATTACTCACTATCTTCCATGCATGTATCGAAGCGGAAACGGATGAAATACGACGACGACTTCCACACACCTCTCTTCCCCATACCCCGGTAAACTTAGGTGGCGTGTGTACTCGCTGGCGTCGCCTCACCTTACAAACGCCAGATCTCTGGAGCTATATCCACGCTCCCTACCAATCGCGGCCATCGTCCGGCTACTATACTGGAGAGCGTCATTTTGTGAACTTTTTGTCAAGATCACAAGGCTCTTCCATCGAGTTAACGCTCTTGGAGAAGAGTCTGCCGATATCACACAACACCGCAGACCTTCGCCGTCTGAATGTCCACAATACTAGGGATGTATGGCCCCCAAATCTCCCATCTCCGGAGCATCTTTGGGTGGGTCAGTCGGATAACGACCCTCCGTTGAAGCGCATTGTTCCGCTTGCTCTCCTGTCCAGAACAACTTGCGTCACATCTTCAAACGTCCATCTATCGTTCCCAGGAGAGGTTAGATCCGTGAAGACTGTAGTTATGCGTGGATCGCAATCTGGCCCCTTCTTCGGGTCGCTGATGAGAAAGTTGCCAGAGCTCCGGCATCTAGATCTCAAGGGACTTCATTTAGGCCACATAGATACCACATTCAACCGTAATCTATCTCACACTACTCTCTCCTCCCTTGCTATCCCCGCCTCCGCTCTCTCCATGATCGACCTCTATATGGGGCGAGGACTTAGGCTTCCAGCCTTACGTCAGTTGACCCTCGATGGCCTCACTGGATATCCAGGCGTACACTCAGCGTCTCATTTCCCTGAGCTGTTGTCACATTTCAAGGCAACGGTCACGACATTGGAAATTACCGGGGCTTCCCAGGTTGACTTTGTCCGGTCATGGGTCGATACCCTTGGTCCATCTCTAGACTCTCTCGTTGCCTGTGGCCGGGGTCCTGTGATGACGGTCCTTGATGCATTATGTCAAACAAATCACCCCAATTTAACCCTACACGAAACACCCTGCATCGCTTTAAAGAGCAGCGTGTCGCTTGTCATCCGTGAATATCCAGACGACGGAAAGGAGATCTCCCAGCAACTCGAAACCATTTGGAAACTTTACAACTCGGAAGACCGATTGATGAGGTTCATCTTTGATCATTGCATCAATGTCCTTCCCTCCATCAGGGCGAAATTCTGAGTAGGTCTTTCATCATGGGCCTTGGAGCCAGCTAGATGAACCAATGATGAGAGAAATTGCCTCTTTCTACGCGGTTGATGTAACGAACTATTAGGAATGTGTTCGGAATTCGTCACCCGCGTCCTCATGACGTACAGTAATAATTGGGGCGCTAGTTGAGACTGGACGGCCTAAGCCACTGCATAGCGCTGCTGCGCCGCAAGGGGATTTGTCGACACGGCTTGCTGCACGTACACTCCGTGGACATTATTCGAGTTCTCTCCCGCGGGTACCTGCTTAGTATTTAAGACCGATCTATAGGGAATTCGTCTGCTTAGCGATTGTGTTGATACTATCGGCTGAGCTATAAGTCCGTCCTACTCTCGGTTGTTCCGCACGCTTGCACGAGTCTATAGACCATATTGTGACACGAATTACCACTTCGCTCTTTTATTCTCGAGATGCAGGTTGTGAAATTTTTCTTCTTATGCAAACGCTAAGAGATAGGATCTGGTGAACGAAATAATGGTACAAGTACGAGGAGTATAGAAACACAATTTGGACCTAACATGCTTGGTCGGGCCACAAGCCAATCGTTCGAGTCGCACGTCCAGTCCAGTACCAGCAGTAAACCTCTTGGACATACAACAACCAATCCTACTTATCTCGCATACCATAACGTCATGCCTCATAACTACCTTTGGGGTTCATATGGCAATGCCACCACCCTTACCCTTGGAAGGTCTGCCTCCATCATATGCAGTTCTACAATATATTGACAAGCGTCGTCCAGATGGACAGCTTGCTGTGTGCGGAGCCTGACGATCGGCCCAGGTTCGAAGGCGCACGTAATAAATTCAGGCCAATCAATATCAAACACGGAATGTGTATCACCTAAATACATAGTTCAATTGGTATGTGAGTGGCTGGATGTTTGGCATTTTGATTTCTAAGCGAGGTTGGTTGTTCCTGGCGCTACAGAGCCCGATTCATGACAGGTTGGAGTCTGACTGGTGGCGACGTCAGGCCGTGGCCGATATCAGGTCTAGCTCCTCTTGCTCTCGCCAGTCTCCAACCTTGTTCTCTCCCTGATCCGGCCTTCTTTCGCTCTCCTTCCTCAGGACTGTCCTCAAACCGACACAGGACATGCCACCTCCAACGAGGCTGAACCATACTCCGGATGAAGCCGAATGTCTCACCCTGCACCAAGTTATAGCACAGGAAGAAGCCGTTATTGACGCCATCCAGAAGCTGCAAAAGGAGCATGAAGAGAAGCGCCAGCTATTTGCAGAGAAAGCCCTTATTTTGCAACGCACCCTCGATTCGACGGAGATCATTCGTGAAGCCGGATATCAACTCTGCACACACCTCACGCCACTTTTCGTGCAGTTACAGTCGCAATTGGCGGCTCTAGACGCCGACGGAACAGCCATAGCCACTCTCTTCCCGACCACCTCCGCCTTCATACACAGTTGGGAGATACTCAAGGATGGAATTTTTGCTCTCGATGCGGCTCTAAAGCGGCAGCTGGATCGAACGCAAGAGCGAATTACGTCCATCGCCCAACAACTGTATAGCACAGAATCCTTGCGCGACCAGATGTCGAGCTCGATCTCCTCCTTCTCTTCGATGATCGACTCCGCACAGGAGAGTATCATGGCGAAGAAAGAGGGGGTTCTCCACCCCATTCGGAGACTCCCTGTGGAAATATTACTCCATATATTCGAGGACTGCGTAAACGATGAGATAGACAGGTACCATCGCAACCCTCCGAGTATTTTCGAAGTACCCTCAACAATGGCTCTATGTCTAGCCAGCGTTTGCAGCAGGTGGCGCGAGATAGTGCTTGGGACACCGTATCTTTGGAGGCATCTCCGAGCCTCGAGTTGGGGTAGTAGTCATCTTATAAACTACCTCGATCGTTGCCATGGTGGTGACATTGAATTATCTGTCCCCTTCGGACGCGAAATTCCAGATACCCTCGACCTTGATACTATAGAGGTTCAGCGGCTCAATCTGGAGCTAGCAGGAGAGTTTGAGGAATGGCCCACTTTACCTTCTCCAGTCCACTTGTGGCTTTACCACGCGGAACCAGTGAATAGTTGGGCGATACCCTCTGCGCTGAGTGGTCGTACCACGCATCTCACAGTTTACAACATGGAGGTAGCATTCCACGAGGATAGTAGACATTTGCAACGGCTGGAAGTACACGGATTACAACCCGGTTCCATCTTTGCGCAACTTAGCCGATTGCCCCAGCTCACCGATTTGGACCTGATCAGAGCAGAAATGGAGAATGTGATACTTCCAGTACTGGAGTCGTTCACCCACTCTCACCTGCAATACCTCGGATTATCTTGTTGGTGGATCGACCCCCTCGAGAATGCTCTAAGCGAAGGCCTCCACTTGTCTCAGCTACGCCATCTGGAGCTCTCAGATATCACGCCTGAGTACCTGGCAACGAGCTACCCTTTCATTTCAGCGCAGCTCAGCGCCACGGTGGTTCAGTTGGACTTCCGTGGAGAGGATAGTTCCGTCGATGCTATAAGGTCATTCATCGACACCTTTAGAAGAGTCAATACGATAGGGTGCTACGGAGATGTGACAGAAACGGTGTTGGGGGCGCTATATGAAGTACGAACCTCTCGAGTGCAAACCCATGGAGAAGATACTATTAGATGCACGCGCGAGATTGTTCACGCCATGCCCAAGGGGCTCGAAGTCGTGATCATCTGCGATTATCAAGGCGAGGGGCGAAAAATAGACCAACAACTACGAAAGATGCGTCAGAATCCAGCAGTCGATACGCAACCCGTCAATGTCGTTTTCGAAAACTCCCTTAACATCCTCCCGCGTATCCGGCGGGAGTTCGCTGTTCCCGGGCCGCTCATCGTCGTCGAGCCTGTGGACCGTGACGCTGGTCCTGGTCAGAGCAACTGCGACCCGAGGGATGTGAACGACTGGATTTTAGATCGACTCGAGGCAGCGGACGGGTTGAGTGTGTAGTTCGTTGGAGGCGTCGTTGTCGTTGATAGGACAAACCCAAACCGAGAAGATTAGAGTTCTGCGCAGGACCTAGGGAGTAAACGATGAAGAAGAGATCACAGAGGGGATCAGTATCAAACTTATTCCAGTCTCATTATGCAGTTATGTTGTAGCCACCGATTGAACCAAACGCTCTGAATGAAATGATTTGACCAACAACATTTGATCATGAAAGGGCTTTCATTCGCCTTGAAGTGAACTACTAGCCCAACCGATATAATAACCGAGCCTCGCACGGCTCATTTTGTTCGTCTCCCGCTCACTCCCTTGACTGGGCCGGTCATTCGGGTTTAGCATCTGGTCGCAACGCCCGGACGGTCTTGCCCGCCCTCCAGATCTCCTGGTCGTTGATCTCCTTCAGCTCGCGCTCAAGATCTTCGCGGTAAGTTTTGCGGCCGTTAAATTCGAGCGCCTTCCGGGTCTCGGTGCCATCCTTTACCGACTTGTACAACGCCTCGAACACTGGCCGGTTCGCCTTCTCAAAGATTGGGGCCCAGTCGAGTGCCCCGCGGCGAGCGGTTGTCGAGCATGCCTTAGAGGAACAGTCAACGAAGTGCGGTAACGGGGACTGAAAGAGAGAAGACGTACAGCATACATGTAGTCCTGAAGGCGGGAGAATCGGTGTCAGCATACGGAAAATGTTAGGTGGGTGTGGTTATTTCGTACCATGCTGTAAAGCAATCAGTGAGAGCTTGGACATGGTTGGAGAAGGAGTCTCACCCGTGCTGCCCAATGAGGGGGATCAAGCTCTGTGTTGCCTCCTCGACAGTTTCATTGAACGCCTCGGATGGAGAATGTCCATTTGCGCGCAGAACCTCATACTGCGCCTTGAACATACCCTCTGAGCAATATTAGCTAGAGGAGGAGCGCAACGAATAGTGTACGTACGGATGCCGCCCATAAGCTGATACCAAATCATTAGCGTTGTGCTTTTCCTAATGTCGAACGCAACTCACCACTCCTCGCTCACCATACAAGTCAGAGTAGACCTCCTTCTCGAAGGTCGTCTCGTACATGTAGCCAGCACCGATACCAACACCGATAGCGACAGCCTTCTCCTTCGCCTTGCCAGAAACATCCTGGAAAACGGCAATCGACGCGTTGATGCCACGGCCTTCCTTAAATAGTGTTCGTACAGTGACTCCGGAGCCTTTTGGGGCACAGAGAATAACGTCGACGTCTTTCGGTGGGACGACCTTGGTGTCGTCCTTGTAGACCGCGGAGAACCCGTGGGAGAAGTACAGCGTCTTGCCCTTGGTGATGAGTGGTGCAATATCTGGCCACGTCTGGGATTGCGCAGCATCACTGAGCAAGTTCATTATGATCGTGCCTTTTTTGATGGCCTCCTCGACAGGGAAGAGAGTCTCGCCGGGAACCTCACAAAACGTCAGCCTTACTGCGCAAATGTACTTCCAGAGGGTTAAAGTACACACCCAGCCATCTTCTTGCGCCTTCTTCCAGCTCGCACCATCCTTGCGGACGCCGACAATAACGTTTAAGCCGTTGTCTCGCGCGTTTAAGCTCTGACCATGGCCTTGTGAACCGTAGCCGAGGATGCACAGGGTGTCATTCTTGAGGTACTCCTGCAACTTCTCCGGTGGCCAGTCGCTACGCTCATACACAGTCTCCTTCGTTCCAGCGAAATCCATGGTCTTGACTCCACGTCGCGGTGCCTTGTAGAACGATAGTGTCAGCAACGTATCGAGCCAGGAGAGGTGCTAACACATACCACGACGGCGGATCGAGAGCAGCGGACAGCCGGGATCGCAGTTTTCGTGAGCAGCGAAAACGAACGTGCCGTCGGGGCGGTCCCGGGGACTTTGGGAGCGCGGAGGGCACGACGAGCGACGGTGCGTGCAATAGATGAAGACATGATGGGGCTCAAGTTGTGAGAGCGAATCACACCTCACACTATCAAAAATTCGGCCGAGAGGTTCTTTTCTGAGGCTGGTAGTGGATTGGAGGCTGGGAAATTTCGAATCTCCACCGCAAGATCCCGACTTCGTAACATACTTGGGTGGCCCCATATCAGGGATCTAATGCCAATGTTTGGTTTCGAGACTTGGACTCCTCTCAGACCAACAAGATGAAGGCATACTACTTTGACAACGTAGAGGGCGATCAACGACTGCCTCATTTTGATGGGAGACTCGTGGATGAAAAGACGTTAGAGAGGCTCGGTGTCAAATACTGGTTCATTCCGATCGACAAGGACGGCAACTGGGAGCAGGTACGTGGATCGCCGGGATCGGAGACGGGGGGACTAAATCGGGTTGCGAAAGACGATCGACCAGGTTGCCCAGGAACAGTCCTATAAAAATCGGGACGTGATCACTGTCTCAAAGGCCGGCCTGGGCGATGCCTACGAGTCAAGCATCAAAACCTTCTTCGAGGAGTGAGCTTGCGAGAAAATAGTAGGCTGAGTTGATATTAAGAATCGTTTTGTACCAGGCACTTGCATGAAGACGACGAAGTGCGCTTCATCCTTGATGGAGCTGGATACTTTGATATCCGGGGTACGCCTTGCACACGCACCCTCGCCGCATTCTGATTGAAGTTTAGAGGCTTCATCCGATCTTTGGATCCGTATTTGGACCGGGCAAGGTGATCTTGTTGTTTTGCCGGCTGGCAGCTATCACCGCTTCACCTTGGATGAAACCAACTACATCAAGGGCATGCGCCTATTCAAGGTATTCATGTCCATACCTTTCTCTTTGTGACTGAGACTGAGGTGCCATGTCACAGGAGGAACCAGACTCGCCGTCGTATAACCGATCTGCGGGCACAGACGCCAACGCCCACCGCGAGGCCTACCTTCAGAGTGTGGGGCAAGTTCATATCTAGGTGTAGAATAGTCGCGTGCGCCCATTGTGTACAATCTTTTGACAACCCGGTATGATCTGGGTGGATATATTTCCCTACGCAGCAAAACTCTAGCCCGCACATACGGCGCATGTTTCGTATCGTCAATACAAGGGGCCAACCGGACTTCCGGGCTTGATCGATTGACTCTGATCCGACTTGATCCGACTTGATCCAACCCAACTTGATCCAACCTGAATGTATCTGATGCATTCATTATCCACTCATATTTGTAGGAAGAGAAAAGATGACCCAGCTGGGAATCGAACCCCAGTCTCTGCGAATCCAGCAGCAGCGCCCTAACCACTGGGCTACTGGACCGATAATGGGTGAGGAATCATCAATATTTATTAAGAGACTGGGCTGAACACATATTTATAGCTGCAGCCCTTTGAATTTGGTCTGGGCCCTTCTCCGGCCGCCGGAGGGATGGGTGAGTGGGGAGATCAAACCAGGTGTCATCGCAAACGCAGGGCTCCGGACGTTTCTTTATTATTCAAATCATGTTCGCGCTAAATTCGCGTTCCTACCGTCCCTCGAGAGTTTGGCGGACTCTTTGGCAAACCTACTCCCCACCCTCTGCGTCGCATTGTCCGCTGGAGGACCACTGGGTAGGGGTGTATCCATGCAGAAAAAGTAGAACTGGAACTGATTTGGTAACCAATGACAGAGTGCGTCTTGAGTCTCCGCCATAACGGCAAGAATGGCTTTAACCCCACAAGGCTCACCTTCGCGCAAGCGAAGTCTGTCTTTGGCGCAAAGGCCAGTCATTACCTCTCCTCGACGTAGTCTGGGAAATCAAGCTCGCGAATTAACTGGAGGTGCACGTGACGACGCGGAACATACGTTGGCTGCGAGCATCAGGTGGGCTAGCAGCAGTGAAAACCGCATAGAACTACGTGAGTAGGAAGTTTAGCCTCTTATTCAGAAGAAACTAAGCAGGTTGCGGCTGCCCCTTTCCTAGCCCCAGTAGATAAGGTGTCCTTGCATCCTCCATCGTATGTATTCTTGACTGGTATCTTTCCTCTTTCGGTACTTAACTATGACCTTGTAGGTTTTCCCAGAGCGAGTTCGAGACAATCGTTCGGAGGCAAAAGTGCAGCGCACATGGGTTGAAGATTGTCAACGCCCACCCTTCTAGATTTCCTAATCTTGATAATGACTGGGAGTTTGCCGTAAGTCTTATCATGAACCTAGTTGTTGAAGCTCTGAACACCTAAAAGGGATGGGGCTCAACGAATTATCTCGAATTATCGCCTTCTGAGTTTGAACAGGCCAAGGAATTCATGGAGGCGAAACCGATCACCATAGACCAATGGCGAGCATCATCTATAGCAGGCAACGGGGTGATTGGGAGCGTGTTCTACGCCTTCCCCGCTGGTGAGCAAAACCACTCGCTACATTCACTCCCCATACCTGATCCTTTTGAATTAGTTGCTGCCGCTTCAGGCGTTTTGTCGCCCATTTCACTGTTCATCGCCTGCGCGATCCTCTTCCTCTTCCGACCCATTTTACTTGAGCTGGGGTCCGCATTACGACTAAACGGCGCAAATTACACGTACCTCCTCCAGTTTTCTGGTAAGACTCTGGGGTTCTTCGGCGCGGCTGCTACCTTACTGGACGCAATGGCGACCTCGACGGTCTCGTCAGCAACCGCTGCAGCGTACCTTGCGGGCGAGGTATCAAACCTTGGAGTGCCTCATGCCGTACTCGCAATGGGTGTCCTTGTCGGCCTTTGCCTCATCGGTTTCTTTCAAGTGAAAGAGAGCAGCACAGTTACCCTTACGTTTACAATGGTTCATGTAAGTGTGTCTCGACCAGGATTTTCGTCGAGTAGTACTGACACATTTGCGCCAAAGTTTCTTTCAATGGCAATCTTATTCACTTTCTCAATCGCCGCGTGGTCAAAGGAGGGCACATCTATTCTGGCAGCCAACTGGGAACAACGGCCTTCCAATGTGGGACGTGCTATCTTCAATGGAGTGTGCATCGGGTTCCTGGGCGTAACCGGGTTCGAATGCACGCCTGCGTACATCGAAGTCATCAGGCCCAAAGATTACAGTCGCGTCATACGCAATCTTCTATGGGCAGCCATGGTCTTGAACGTCCCATTGATGCTGTTTGTCTATGCTCATTTACCAGGCGAGGTTATCCTGAGTGGTGCAAACGTACTCTCGCTTCTCGCCGAAAAGGTGGCCGGGAGGTGGCTCAGGATTCTGCTTGTCATTGACGCCTCGCTGGTACTTGCCGGTGGTGTGTTAACTGGACTATTTACTGCGTGTGGCCTTCTCCAGACTCTCGCCCAGGACGGGGTCTTACCGAAGCTTCTCCTGCGAACGATACCCGTCACTGGTGGCCCGGCGTTCACTGTCATATTCTTCATCCTCGGGTGTTTCACCCTCTATGCGTCATCTACGTTTAGTCTCTCCATCATCTCGTCTGTCTTCTCAGTGTCATTCCTCGTGGTCATGTTCTTGGTAGGTCTTTTCCGTGGTGTCTTGGTACAATATTTATGCCGCCTCTAGTATGTCGTGTCTATCATAATGCTCAAGTTCAACCGCGATCGTTTGGTAAGGGACACTCGCGCATCTCTTCTCTTCCCGGTTTTGGCATTCGGAGCTATCACGACTGTAGTCATCGGCAATGTTGTAATGAGGTATTTGCGTAGTTCTGCGGGTTGCTGGTTTGCTGACGAACTTCTCCCCAGTCCTGTTGTCATGGGGTTATTCGCGGCCTACTTTGCTGCCATCGTGCTCTGGCTATTCACCATCAAATCCCAACTCAATTTGATGCGTATTGCGCTATGGATCTATGACCAAATAGAGGTTCTCCGGAAGTTCAAATACACCAAAGGGGTAGACGCCACACTAGTCAAGACTCTTCGTAGAATGCGGCGGCATGCTATCGTTGTCTGGGTCAAAGGAGACGACGTCAGTACTCGCCTTTACTTTTATGTGTTGGCCAAACGTTGACTGACAGCGCTCAGATCCATCATCTCATCGATGCTATTCTTTATGCCCGACGAAACGAACCGACTGCTCGCATAATATTCGTTCACGCTTACGAACATATCGACGACATACCTACTGAGCTGATTCCGAACAGCAAAATCCTTGACGAGGCCTTCCCGAGTATAACAATCGATATGACTTTTGTACACGGCATCTTCCAACCCGGGGTAAGTTATATATCCGTTCAGGGTCGGATCTCATATCATTGTATTTAGCTCGTGGAAGCCGCAAGCCGCAAATTGGAAATTCCGCGTACGGCCATGTTCATGTCTTGTCCTGGGCTGAACCATCGATATACGGTGGCAGATTACAGGGGAGTGCGCGTGTTTCATCATTAGCACGCCGAGAGCATGCGGTGTGTTTATGTATTACATGTATAAATGCCATTGGTAATCTAATTTCACCTGGCATGAGGCGGTTCCGCGGAGCGTCCGCCTTTTCACCCAACTGAGCCCACATACACCCACCGACACTTTGGACCTGACCACAAACGATGGCTGAAGCCAAGCCAGATGGCACCGCCAGATCAAAGAGGAAGATTCGAATGCCGTCTATCATACGCGTAAGGACCGAGCACTCGTTGAGCGAATCGACCGCGGGCCGTGAGGGAATCGCGATGCAGGGTCTTTCGTATCTGCAGCGCGAGGTTAGACTGTTCAAACCGCGTAAAGTAGTGCACGATATCCCAACGAGTCTATAGGTTCACTTACATTCCTCACCAGCCTGTTGCCAGGGCGCAGCGCTTACCCCAGGAAATCTTGCTCCATATTTTCAATGCGGTCCCTCGAGCTAGACCTCAACCGAGCTCATATCAAGTCAGCCAATTAGACGCAATGCGCCATGTTCCCCTCGTATGTCGGGCCTGGCACGCACCGGCAACCGAAATCCTGTATAAATTCGTCTCTGTATATAACAACCCTTATGGCGCTAAACTATACTAACACACTTCCTTAGGTACCGAGGACTAGCTCCGTATTCTTGCTCTACCGTACGCTGAAGGAGAATCCCTCAATACGACCCATGCTCAAAATTCTGCTGATGCCGAAGCGAGTCTGGCAAGGGTGCCCTCAAAGCCTTATGACACTGTTCATACAAGTCATTACCATGTGCGACTCACTGGAAGAACTCCAAGTCATTTGCGACCTCGAAGACCACCAGAAGCTGTACGGCAAGGTTGTGCTGGGCGCGGTACGGCGACCGCAATATGTCCTTCCCATAGCAGCTGGGCGTCACGTCAATCTGCGGGCTATCGCCCTCTCCAATGCGGATCAGAACACCTGGACGAAATTCCCCATCCCGACCGGGATATACACCCAGCTCGAGGAGATCACCTTGTCCGGCTTCCGGATATCAAAGGACATCGACCCGGACACCCTCCCGACCCTCCCGCGTCTCCGGCTGATTCGATACGAGAGCTGCGACCTCGGCCAGACCGACCTCTGGTTGCTCCGGTGCAAAAAGCTGCGCGATTTGCAAATCGATCTGTCCATCTGGGAGCCGACGTGCCGCCCCCCGTCTCTGTTGCAGGCGGACACCCTCGAGTCGCTCCAGGTGTCCAGGGGCTCCGCGCACTACCGGTTCTTCGAGATTTCGTGGATTGGCGGTGCGCAGAACCTGCGGTCGCTCACCGTGGACTGGGAGACGCTCCAGAAGGGCTGGAAGCATCTACCCGTGTGCTTGAACGAGCTGTGCGTCATCCTGAAGGACGAAGAGCTGGTGGATAAGGCGACGTTTGAGGCGATGCTCCCTTCTGTTGAGGGTTCGCTCAAGAAGTTGATGCTGCGGCTCAACAAGACACACGAAGGTACAAAGGAGAAGGAAGGGATGATCGAACTCGGTAAAAAGCATTCGATCGAGGTTGAATTTGACGTGATGAGTTTTAGCCGTGGTGAGTCCTTTTTTTGATTGCTCAAGGGTTGTCATTGTTGTCCGTCGAGCGAGAACCGACGGAGGCTTGTTTGTTTTTTCAGGTGCAAAGAAAGTGCCAGGGAAGATATGGATCGACAGCGCTCAGACCATCCGACGTTTCACGAAACCGGTGCGAGCCTCCGAGCTGGACTGGGAGACCGCATACCGGAAGACCTTCAAGGAAAACCCTACATCCAACTAATCACACTCATTGGACTCTCATGCATATGTGCTTTGCCCCATGTACACCTAGGTACTAACGGACGATTGCTCCATGTTGTATATTACTCTCTCTTGGGTAGAAATTGACACGACTATATAAAGTTGCAAATAATGTTTAAATACCTCTTGCTGCGGATAAGTATACAGATGCGTGAGGACACGAAATCCAAGGAAATCCTTCAGAATGAACCCA
>Ga0307513_10004327_pt1 | contig 18965 bp, 15 predicted proteins | sample 15_EM_MG_FD_202174 | JGI IMG/M metagenome (GOLD analysis project Ga0307513, IMG submission 202174) | Populus trichocarpa ectomycorrhiza microbial communities from riparian zone in the Pacific Northwest, United States - 15_EM | ecosystem: Host-associated > Plants > Roots > Unclassified | place...
CCCACGAGCGCGCCGCCGCGGTCGCCGCCTGGACCAACACCAGCAGCCCGAAGCCGATGCCCAGCGTCAGCAAGAGGTCGCGGTCGCCGCTGACCACGACACCATCGACGACCCACTGCATGAAAAATGGGCTCAGCAGCACGAAGGCTTCGAGCACCAGCGCCAGCAGCAGGATCTGGCCGAGCGAGCGCTTCAGCCCGCTGACCGGTCCGAGCAACTGGCGCAGCGAGACGCGCTGCCGCTCGACCGTCCGCGTGAAGCCGGGCGCCGGCTGCAGTTCGAGCGCGACGCCGGTGAAGTGGCGCGACAGCTCGTCGACCTTCAGCCGGCGAACGCCGCGCCCCGGATCGTGGATCAGCGCAACGCCGCGCTTCAGCGACACCAGCACGACGAAGTGGTTCAGGTCCCAGTGCAGGATGCAGGGCGTCTGCAACTGCGGCAGGTCTTCGAGCTCGGCGCGCAGCGCGCGCGAATTCAGCAGCAGGCTCTCGGCCATGCGCACCAGGTCGCCGAGCGTCACGCCCTTGGCCGACAGCGAAAAGCGCCGGCGCAAGGTCGCCAGGTCGGTGCGGTGGCCGTGCGCCGAGGCGACCATCGCCAGGCAGGCCAGGCCGCACTCGGCAGCTTCGGTCTGCAGGATCAGCGGCGCCCGGTCGACGCCGAAACCCAGCCGCAGGCCGCCGAAGAGCGCCATCAGATGCGCCCCTTCAGGCCCAGCAGCGGCTCGAACAGCCACTCGACGAGGCGGCGGCGTTCGAGCAGCACGTCGGCCTGCAACCGCATGCCGGCGACCAGCGGCATCGCTTCACCGGGCGCCGCGTCCAGCGCGACGGTGATGCGAAACAGCGCTTCGCGTTCGCCATCGGCCACCGGCAGCGACAAGGCCGCCATCTCGGCCGGCGCCAAGGGCGTCCGCGAAACCTGTACCACATGGCCGGGCTGATGGCCGAATTTCTGGTACGGGAAGGCCTCGAATCGCAGGCGGACGACCTGGTCGGGCCGCACGAAGCCGACCGCGCTCGACGGCGCATAGAGCTGCGCCTGCAACCGCGCGCCGACCGGCACCAGGCTGGCCAGCGAGGACTGCGGCGAGACGCTTTGCCCGACCTCGGCCGACAGCGTGGTCACGGTGCCGTCCTGTGGCGCGCGGATCACCACCTGGCGGGCGGCATCCTGCTCGGCCGATTCGCGCGACAGCGCCGCCAGGTCGCGTTCGATGCCGCCTTGCGTGCCGCGCGCCAGCAGCGGCAGCCCCTGCCGCTCGCCTTCGAGCGCCACACGCTCGCGGGCCAGGCGGGCGCGCTGGCGTTCGAGCGCCTGCGCGGCGGCCTGCAGGCCGAGCAACTCCTCGCCCTTGGCCTGCACCTGGGCGGCCGAGATGAACTGGTCGTTGCGCAACGATTCGAGCCGGGCCAGCGAGTCCTTGGCGAGCGCCAGGCGCTGGCGCTGCAAAGCCGATTCGGCATCGACCTGCGCGACTTCCAGCTCCAGCGCCTGCAGCCGGCGGTCGAGCGCGGCCTGCTGCGACTCGACCAGAAGCTGCTGCTGGCGCGCGGCGTCCTTCAGGCTGCGCTGGCGCTCGTCGAGGCTGCGCTGCACCTGGGCCTGAGCGCCGGCGTCGAGCGTCGGCCGCTCCAGCGCCAGCACGAACAGCACGTCGCCGGCCTTCACCGACTGCCCTTCGGCGGCCCGCCGTTCGACGACCGTGCCGCTGGCCGCCGGCACGATGCGGATCAGGCCGCGGTCGGGCACCAGCACGCCGGCCACCGACGCCTTGCGCGTGTACTCGGCCAGAGCAAGGAAGGCCGCCAGCGCCAGCGCCACCAGCACGACGCCGCCGGTCACCACGCTCAAAGCCAATGGCCGAACAAGCTGCACCCGACCCAGCCACTGCTGGCTTTGCGCCTCGACGGCTTCAGGGCGGAACAGCAAGCGCACGGGCTTCAGGCAAACAAAAAAATGCGGACCGGCCAGGCCGGTCCGCAAGCATCACGGTACTGGAGGGATAAGACCCGCGATGCCAAGCAGCCTAAGAACGGATCACCAACCGGCCTTAGGCAAAGAAACGGGTGCGCACTCGTCTGTCCAACCGCCGCCCCGAGGCGCGCCACCAGCGACGAGCTTGAAGTCACGCGGATCAATCGGGGTAGGGCCCTTCGGGGCATCTGCCGGCTTGGAAGGCTGTTGTTGAACGGGAATCGACGTCGGGCGCTGCATGAGAGGGCTCCATCACTTTGCGGTCCGTGCGGTACCGCACGCCTGAGCGAATTGGAGCAGCGTCGAGTCGAATCGGAAACTGTTAGCTCTTACAGGTTCGCCGACGACGCGGCTGTCATCTCACTGGATCAGCCCGAGCCGCAGCGCCTTCAACACCGCCTGGTGCTTGTTGTTGCAGCCGAGCTTGTGCATCGCGTTGGTCACGTGCAGCACCGCGGTGCGTTCGCTGACGCCGAGGATCGCGCCGACTTCCCAGGCCGTCTTGCCATCCATCGTCCAGCGAAGGCATTCGAGCTCACGTGGTGTCATCCGGGGCCGCTCGGGGTGCAGGGCGGACGGCACCAGCAGCCGCAGTGCCGTCTCCTGGGCGTGAACCGCGAACAACTGCAGGTCGGCCACCAGGCGTTGCAGTTCGGCCGGGTCCTCGGGCAGCGCCTGGTCGCGGTCCACCCCGAGCAGGAAGTGCCGACCCTCGGGCATGTGCAGCGCCATCGCGATGCCGGTCCGGTAACCGAAACTGGCCTGCTGCTCCCAAAGGTCGTGCGCGCCGCGGGACACGTAGGTGTCCTGATCCCAGATGATGGGCAGGCTGTGATGCTTGCAGTGCTGGATCACCGGATCCTGCCGGTACATCGTCGGGTCCGAGTAACTGTCGGCGTACGCGGCAGGCGTGTTGTCGACCGTGATGAACTGGGCCTGGCTCAGGCCTCGCTCGATCACGGTCATCGCCGTCACGGTGGCGAAGCCGAGCCGTCGCGTGAATCGCACGACTTCGTCGCGAAATTCATCGCGGTCTCGCGCTTGCAATACCGACGAGTAGCCACCCGGGAGCATCGATCTCCTCTTGCGTGCCGATCAATGGGTCCAACGACGGGCCCGATTTGGGCCCCTGACAAGGTTTACAGCTTTCAAGCCGCGCCCGCATGCCGAAAGATATCAGCATGCAGCACACAGCCTACCGCCCTCACGAGCCGCCCATGCCCCCCGTCTCGCCATGGTCCTTGCGCGCTTGGCCGCCGCTATTGTGGCAGGCCGGGCGCTCGGTCGGACTGCAACTCCACCATCTCGGGACACGCGTCACGCTTTGCGGCGACCCCAGCATCGGCGGCCTGGCCGGGCAGACGATGTGGGGCGGCAGTTCCGAACGCGGCGAGGCCGGCGTCGCCTGGGACTGGATCCAGATCGCCCGCGGCGTCGTCGCGATGACCGACCCGATGTCGGTGGTCACGAATCTGCGGCTGGTCGGCGATGAAGGCGAAGTCCTCACCGCGCAGGAAGCGGCACTTTTCCTCAACGAGATCGTTCACGGCCTGCCCTGGCAGCATGAGGTCGCGCGCGCGCTGCGCGGGCCGACCCAGTAGCAACCCAACGCCGCCGGTCGCCTACTTCAGCGCCGCGCTCTTCAGCGCGCGCGCGACGAAGGCGATGCCGGCGGCCGCGATCACCGCGCAGACCAGCAGCCCCGGCAACACGTCGGCGGCCGACAAGGCCTGGCCTTTGAGTACGCGGCCCATCAGCATCACCTGCCCCAGCGCCGGCGTCCAGCGGTGCCAGGGCGCTTCGCCTTCCTGGTTGAACACCGTCAGCAGCGGCAGCAGCGAGAAGCCGAGCACCAGCACGGTGGCATTGGCCTGGGCTTCCTTGAAGGTCTTGCAGCGGATTGCGATCGCCATCAGCAGCGCGGCCAGCGCACCGGCCAGCGGCAGCAGCAGCGCGACGAAGACCAGCGCTTCGCGAATGCCGTACTGGAACATCGCCGCCAGCGTTTCGCTCCTCAGCAGCCATTGCGCGGGCAGGAAGCTGAACGCGCTGAGCACCGCGATCAGGATCCCGATGCCGGCCACCGCGCCCCATTTGCCGAGAACCAGCGCGGCGCGCGCGGTCGGGTTCATCAGCAGCGGCTCGAGCGAGCCGCGTTCGCGCTCGCCGGCGGTCGTGTCGAGCGCCGCATTCAGCGCGCCGTAGAGCACCGCCATCAGCACGAAGAAGGGCACCATCGCCGTCAACTGCGCGGCACGCGTGGCGGGGTCGGCGAGGTCGCGCTCTTCCACCTGCATCGCCTGCAGCAGCGCTGGTGAGATGCCGCGCGTGGCCAGCCGCAGCGTCGCCTGCTCCTGGTTGAAACCGCGCAGGAGCTGCATCACACGGCCCACGCTGCCTTGCGCGCGCTGGTTCGCCGCGCTGCTGACGAGCTCGACCACCGGCGGCTCGCCGCGCGCCAGGTCGGCCTCGAAGCCCGGCTCGACCACCAGCACCGGGTCGCCGAGCTTGCTGTCGGCGAGCTGCTTCTCGTAGTCGGCCGGCGCCTCGCGAACCCCGTAGGTCTGGCGTTCGAGGTAGTTGCGCAAGCTCGGCGCATGTTGAATGCCGAGCACGACGATCTCGCGCGCTTCGGCGCGTTTTTCGATCGACGACACCAGCGTCGAGATCAGCACCAGCACCAGCGGCCCGATGCCGACCGAGCTGAGCAGCACCATGAATAGCGTGCGCCGGTCGCGCAGCGCGTCGACCCACTCCTTGCGGAAGACGATCCAGGCGCCGGCGATCACGCCGCGTGCTCCCCATGGAGGCGTTCGTCGTCGGTGAAGGCGAGCTTGACGAAGGCTTCTTCGAAGTCGGCTTCGCCGGCCCGCGCGGCCAGCTCAGTGACCGTGCCGCGGGCCACCGTGCGGCCGTGCGAGACCACCACGACCTGGTCGCACAGGCGTTCGACCTCTTGCATGATGTGGCTGGAGAAGACGATGCACTTGCCCTCGTCGTCGCGCAGGCGGCGCAACGCGGCACGCAGCGAGCGCGTCGCGAGCACGTCCAGGCCGTTGGTCGGCTCGTCGAGAACGATGTTCGGCGGGTCGTGAACCAGCGCCCGCGCGAGCGCGGTCTTCATGCGCTCGCCCTGGCTGAAGCCGACCGTGGCGCGGTCGAGCAGCGGCTGCATCTCGAGCATCGCCGCCAGCGCCTCGGCGCGCGCCTGGGCTGCGCCGGCGCTCAAGCCGTGCAGGCGGCCGTAGTAGACGATGTTCTCGCGGGCCGTCAGCCGCGGGTACAGGCCGCGCGCGTCGCTGAGCACGCCAAGGCGGGCCAGCGCTGCGGCCGGCTGCACGGCGACGTCGATGCCGTCGACGAGCACCCGGCCGGCATCCGGCGCGATCAACGCGGCGACGATGCGCAGCGTGCTCGTCTTGCCGGCGCCATTCGGGCCCAGCAGCCCGGTGATGCAAGCATCGGCGGCCGTGAAGTCGACCCCATCGACCGCCTGCACGCTGCGCACCTTGCGCCCGCGGCCGCTGGTGAAGCGTTTGCTGAGCCGCTGGACCTTGATCATCGCCCGCCCTCGGCAGCCACCGGCACGAACACGCTCGGCCGCGGGATCGCCGCCGCGCAGGCGGTGTCGACCTTCAGCGCGTCGTCGTCGGTCTCGGCGTCGATGAAGCGGAACACGACGTCGCGCAGGCAGCCGATCGACAGCACGCCGTGGCCGGTGTTCGGCACCACCACGTGGCGCGCCTTCGGCCCCAGCGCCTGCGCCACCCGCTCGGCGTGGCGCGGCGGCGTGGCAGGGTCGACCGCGCCGGAGAGCAGCAGCACCGCGACCGGCGCCGGGGGCACGCGGTAGAAATCGGCCGCCACCTCGCCGCGCGGCCACTCGGCGCAGACCCGGCGGTAGAGGTCGGCGAAACCGTTGCCGAAGTCCGCGCCCGGCCGTTCGCTGGTGGCCGGCAGGCGCGGCATGTCTTCGGCGCAGACCACCGAGAAGTGCATGCCTTCGGCCAGCGCCAGGCCACGCCGGGTCGAGGTGGTGCCGGTGGCCAGCCCGAACAGCGGCGCGAAGCGGCCCTGGGCGGCATCAGTCACCGCCAGCGGCAGGGCGGAGGTGAGCAGCGGCACATACAGCGGCATCCGCACCAGGCCGAGCAGCATCTCGCGGGTCAAGGGGAAACGCTCTTCGGCCTGCGTCACCGGGTGCGCCAGCGTCACCTCGCGCGGCAGGCTCGCCAGCAGCGCGTGCCACTGCGAGCGCAGCTGCGGATAGCGCGTGCGGCAGGCTGCGTCCGCTTCGCAGGCGGCGAGCAGCGCGTCGAAGGCGGCTTGCGCATCGGGCGAAGACGCCGCCGGCAAGACCATGTCCGGCGGCGCGACGCCATCGATCACCACCCGCCGCACCGCCTGCGGAAACTGGCGCAGGTAGTCGAGCGCCGCGCGCGTACCGTAGGACGCGCCGACCAGATTGACCCGCTCGGCGCCGAGCCGCCGGCGCACCGCGTCGGCGTCCTGCATCGCGATGCTCGTCGTGAACTGGCGCAGGTCGCCATACGGCAGCGCGGCGAGCCGCGCGCGGCATTCGCGCAGCTCGGCCAACTGCACGGCGGGGTCGACCTGTTCACGCAACGGGCGTGTGCTGCGCGCGTCGCTGCACTGCAGCGGCGCGCTGCGGCCGGTGCCGCGCTGGTCGATCAGCACGATGTCGCGCCGGTTGCTGAAACGGCCGAGCAGGCGGCCGACCTGGCCCGCGAGTTCGATCGCGCTCTGCCCCGGCCCGCCGGCGAAGAACAGCACCGGGTCGGGCTTCTTGTTGCGCGCCACGGCCGGCAGCAGCGCGAAGTGCACGTCGATCATCAGACCGCCCGGCCGCGCCGGATCGAGAGGCCGCTGCACGCTGCCGCACCAGGCATCGTGCTCGACACCCTGCAGCCGGCACGCCTTCAACCCCGCCGGTGCTTCGGCGGCGAATGCCGGCAGCGCGACGACCAACAGGCTTGCGAGCAAGCTTCGCAAGACCGCTCAGCCCAGCAGGCGCTTCAGCTCGCCGCCGGCGATCAACGCGGCCACGTCGGCTGCGCCGCCGACCAGCACGCCTTTGACGAAGACCATCGGGAAGGTCGGCCAGCCGCTCCACATCTTCAGCGCGCCGCGCCGCCGCCAGTCGCTCAGATAGCTGCCGTAGCCGAGGTAGTGGTGGGCGACGCCGGCGGCGTCGAGCGCGCGCCGTGCCTTGCCCGGAAACGGGTTCATGGCCATGCCGACGACGACCACCCGGTGCGCCGCGATCGCCGCCTGGACCTCGCGCACGACGCCGGTGTGGTATTGCGCGACCCGGTCGCGCACGGCGGGGTGGATCTGGTCGGGGTCGAGAATCGCTCGTGTCATGGCGGGCTTTCGATGGCCCGGCAGGTTAGCAGCCTTCAAGCCGCCGAAGTCGAACCCGCTTCGTCGAGCAGCCAGCGTTCGAGCGCCCGCACCGCCGGCCGCAGGCGCGCCGACGGCTCGACGATCAGGAAATAGCCGCGCGGCGATGCCGTGCGGGCCTTGAAGGGCGCCACCAGCTGACCGCTGGCGACCAGGTCGTCGATCAGCGGCCGGCGGCCGAGCGCGACGCCCTGGCCGGCCACCGCGGCAGCCACCGCCTCGTCGTAACCGCTGAACGTGAGGGTCGACGCCGGCTCGAGGTCGGTCAGGCCGACCGCCTGCAGCCACGGCGCCCATTCCAGCGGCATGCCGTCCTGGCGCGGTTCGTCGATCTGCAGCAGCGTGTGCCGGCGCAGGTCGGCCGGCTCATGCAGCGGCGGGCCGGTCTTCAGCAGTGCCGGGCTGCAGACCGGGTGCACGGCCTCGGCGAACATCGCCACGCCCTCGATGGCGCCGACCCGGCCGTAACGAATCGCCAGGTCGAAGCCTTCGGCAGGCAGACTGCGGCGCTCGTAGCTGGCGTCCAGCCGCACGTCGATGCCCGGGTTCTGGCGCGTGAAGCGCGGCAGGCGCGGGATCAGCCACAACGACGCCATCCCCGGCGTGGTGGTCAGCGCCAGCACCTCGCGCCGCGCCGGCGCGCGGATCTCCGCGACCGCGCTGCGCAACTGCGCGAGCATCGTGCTGCAGGCCGCGAACAGCCGCTGTCCTTCGGCGGTGAGCGTCAGCGCTCGATGCCGGCGGTGGAACAGCGGGACCCCGAGCTCGTCTTCCAGCGAGCGGATCTGCCGGCTCACCGCCGACTGCGTGACATAGCGCTCGCTGCCGGCGCGGGTGAACGACAGATGCCTTGCAGCCGACTCGAAGGCGATCAGCAGGTCCAGCGGTGGGAGCCGGGTTCGATCAGTGTTTGCATGCGACATGGGAATGCGACGGATTCCAAACCATCGTTTGCGTGTGGGCTACACCAGGCAGATTATTCGCTCCACTTGTCCGCGCTGCAATCGAATTCACATGACTCGAACGCATGCAGGGCCAACGGAGCATGCGCATGCTGATCGACACCCCCCAAGCCCGCCTGCAACTGCAGCCGGGGCAGATCGCCCGCTTCGACCTGGCGCCGCGCTCGCGGCTGCGCGGGATCACCGGCCAGGCCTGGATCACGCTCGACAACGACCGCCGCGACATCGTGCTCGGGCCCGGCGAAGAGTTCATCGCCGAGGTCGCGGGGCACGCGATTGCCTGCGCGCTGCGCGGCGACGGGCTGGCCGAACTGCTGGTGACCGCATGAACCTACGAACAGACGCGGTCGCCGCCGCGGGTGCCGCGCTGGCGCGTTTGCCGCGCTACCCGGTCGGGCTGATCCACCCGCTGAGCCTGGCCGACGGCCGCCGTGTGCTCGTGCGGCCAGTGCTGCCGCAGGACCGCGAAGCCGAGCAGCTCTTCGTGATGGGCTTGTCGGCGGCGTCGCGCTACCGGCGCTTCCACGTCGGCCTGCGCGAGCTGCCGCCGGCGACGCTGCAGCGGCTGACCGAGATCGACCACTTCTCGCACGTCGCGCTGGTCGCCCAGGCGGCCGCTGCCTGGGCCGATGCCGGTGGCGATGACGACGACGATCCCGTCATCGTCGCCGATGCGCGCTATGTCCGGATCGACGACGACAGCGCCGAGTTCGCGCTCGCCGTCGCCGACGGCTGGCAGCGGCAGGGGCTGGGCCGGCGCCTGCTCGAACAGCTCGCCCGCCACGCCGCGCGGCACGGCATCCGCCAGCTCCACGGCGACGTGCTGGCCGATAACGTGCCGATGATCGCGATGCTGGAGAGCATGCAGTGCGAGCTGGTGCAGCGCGCCGACGAACCGTCACTGCTGCTCGCAAGAGTCGCGTTGTAGCGCCGCGTTCGTCCGGCGACAGGCTCAGGCGAGGTGCGCCGCCGCCAGCAGCTCGCGCGTATAGGCGTGGCGCGGCGCGTTGAACAAGCTCTCGGCCTCGCCTTCTTCGACCACCACGCCGTCCTTCATCACCATCACGCGGTGCGACATCGCGCGCACCACCGCCAGGTCGTGGCTGATGAAGACATAGCTCATGCCGTAGTGGCGCTGCAGCTCGGCAAGCAGCGCCAGCACCTGCTGCTGCACCGAGACATCGAGCGCCGAGGTCGGCTCGTCGAGCACCAGCACTTCGGGCCGCAGCACGACCGCGCGGGCGATCGCGATGCGCTGGCGCTGGCCGCCGGAAAACTCGTGCGGATAGCGGTGCAGCACGTGGGCGACGCCGTGGCGTTCGGACAGGCCGACTTCATCGAGGATCTCGAGCACCAGCTTGTCGCGCTCGGCGCCGTTCAGATCGCTGCGGTGCAGCGCCAGCCCTTCGCCGACGATCTGGCCGATCGTCAGCCGCGGCGACAGCGAAGCGAACGGGTCCTGGAAGACCACCTGCATGCGCCGCCGCATGCGCCGCAGATGCTCGCGGTCGGCGTTGTCGATGCGCTCGCCGCCCATCTCGATCTCGCCGGCGGCGATTGGCTGCAGCGCGAGCAAGGCCATGCCGAGCGTCGTCTTGCCCGACCCCGATTCGCCGACGATGCCGAGCGTCTCGCCGCGCTTGAGCTGCAAGGTCGCATCGCGCACGGCCTGGAAGTGGCGCTTCCTGAACCAGCCCTCGCTGCTGGCGAAGCTGACCGTCACGCCGCGGCCCTGCACGAGCAGCGGCGCGTCGCCGGCGACCGCCTGCACGACCCGCTGCGGGCGGCTGGCGAGCAGCTTCTTCGTGTAGGCATGCTGCGGCGCGCCGAACACGGTGGCGGTGTCGCCGATCTCGACCAGCTTGCCGCGCTCCATGACGCCGACCCGGTGCGTGAAACGGCGCACCAGGTTCAGGTCGTGGGTGATGAACAGCAGCGCCATCCCCATCTCGGCCTGCAGCACGTCGAGCAGCTTCAGGATCTGGGCCTGGATCGTGACGTCGAGCGCGGTGGTCGGCTCGTCGCAGATCAGCAGCTCGGGCTTGCAGGCCAGCGCCATCGCGATCATCGCGCGCTGCCGCTGGCCGCCCGAGAGCTGGTGCGGATAGGCGTCGATGCGGCGTTCGGGGTCGGGAATGCCGGTTCGCGCGAGCAGCTCGATCGCCCGCGCCCGAGCGGCGTTCGGGCGCATCGCTTCGTGCAGCTCGAGCACTTCGCCGATCTGGTTGCCGACCGTGTAGAGCGGGTTCAGCGCCGTCATCGGCTCCTGGAAGATCATCGCGATGCGGCCACCGCGCAGGCCGCGCATCTCGCGCTCGCTCTTCTTCGTCAGGTCCTCGCCGTCGAAGCGGATCGCACCGGTCGTCGCGGCGGCGTCGACCAGCCGCAGCACCGACAGCGCGGTGATCGACTTGCCCGACCCCGACTCGCCGACCAGCGCGAACTTCTCGCCGGCGGCGATCGAGAACGAAACGTCGTCGACGACGGTGCTGGCGCTGAAGCGCACGCTGAGGTGCTCGATCTGAACCAGCGGTGGGCTCATGATTTGCGCGTGTCGAAAGCGTCGCGCAAGGCTTCGCCGATGAAGGTCAGCAGGAGCAGCGACAACACCAGCACGACGAAGGTGGGGAAGATGATCCACCACGAATCGAGGTTGCTCTTGCCCTGGCGGACCAGGTCGCCGAGCGACGGCACGCCGGGCGGCACGCCGAGGCCGAGGAAGTCGAGCGAGACCAGCGCCAGGATCGCGTCGCTCATGCGGAACGGCAGGAACGTGATCACCGGCGTCATCGAGTTCGGCAGCAGATGCCGCCAGATGATCTGCCGGTTCGACAAGCCGAGCGCGCGCGCCGCCTTGACGAACTCGAGCCCGCGGTTGCGCAGGAATTCGGCGCGCACGTAGTTCGACAATCCGATCCAGCCGAACAGGCTCAGCAGGACCAGCAGCAGCAGCAGCGACGGCGCGAAGATCGACGCGAAGATGATCAGCAGGTAGAGCTCGGGCACCGACGCCCAGATCTCGATCAGCCGTTGCACGCCGAGGTCGATGCGGCCGCCGAAATAGCCTTGCAAGGCGCCGGCGAAGACGCCGATCGCGGTGCCGGCGATCGTCAGCGCCAGGCCGAACAGCAGGCTGACGCGAAAGCCGTACAGCAGCCGCGCGATCATGTCGCGGCCGGCTTCGTCGGTACCCAGCCAGTTGACGCGGCTCGGCGGCGCCGGGTTGGCCGCCTTCTGGAAGTAGTCGGTCGAATCGGCCGAATGCGGGTTGATCGTTCGCAGCCGCCAGTTGCCGGGCTTGTTGAACTGCTCGGTGATGAACGGGTCCTTCCAGTCGGTGGGCGTGTCGAAGTCGCCGCCGTAGGCGCGCTCGGGCGGGTTGTGCAGCACCGGAAAGCTCCACTGGCCCTGGTAGACCGCGACCAGCGGGCGGTCGTTGCTGACCAGCTCGGCCAGCAGGCTCAACGCGAGCAGCGCCAGCATCGCCCAGAACGACAGATAGCCGACCCGGTTGCGCTTGAAACGCGCCCAGGCGCGCCGGTTCGGCGACAGCGCGATCGAAGCCGGCGCCGTCATTTGCCGACCGCCCCGAACTGCACGCGCGGATCGACCAGCGTGTAGATCACGTCCGAGAGCAGCTTGACGACCAGCCCGATCAACGTGAACAGATACAGCGAACCGAGCACTACCGGATAGTCGCGCCGCACGACCGACTCGTAGCTCAGCAGCCCGAGCCCGTCGAGCGAGAACAGCGTCTCGATCAGCAGCGCGCCGCTGAAAAAAGCGCCGATGAAGGCCGCCGGGAAACCGGTGACGAGCGGGATCAGCGCATTGCGGAAGATGTGCTTCCACAACACCCGCTGCTGCGACAGCCCTTTCGCGCGCGCGACCAGCACGTACTGCTTGCGCATCTCTTCGATGAAGGTGTTCTTGGTCAGGAAGGTCATCGTCGCGAAGCTGCCGATGACCAGGCAGGTGAGCGGCAGCGCGAGGTGCCAGAAGTAGTCGGTGATGCGCGCCGGCCACGCGAGCTTGGCCCAATTGTCCGAGGTCAGCCCGCGTAAGGGGAACACGTCCCAGAAGGTGCCGCCGGCGAACAGCACGATCAGGAACACGCCGAGCACGAAGCCGGGGATCGCGTAGCCCATCAGCACCGCGAGCGTCGTCACGACATCGAAGCTGCTGCCCTCGCGAACCGCCTTCACGATGCCCAGCGGCACCGAGATCAGGTACGAGACGAGAAAGGTCCAGAGCCCGAGGCTGATCGAGACCGGCAACTTCTCCTGGATCAGCTGCCAGACGGTCTTGTTCTGCATGAAGCTGCGGCCGAGATCGAAGGTCGCGAAGTTCTTCAGCATCTCGAAGTAGCGCACGTGGACCGGCTTGTCGAAGCCGTAGAGCTTCTTCAGCGCCTCGATCTGCTTGGCGTCGCTGTCGCCGCGCGCGCGGTAGCCACTGCCGCCGTCGCCTCCCTCGCGGCTGCGCGCTTCGGCCAGCACCTGCTCGACCGGGCCGCCGGGAACGAACTGGATCACGAGGAAGGTGACCGTCAGCGCGCCCAGCAGCGTGGGCAGCATCAGCGCGATGCGTTTGAGGATGTAGCTCAGCATGGTCGGGTGCTCACGGGCGCTTGCTCCACCAGGTCAGCTCGGGCCAGGCGAGCTGCGGGTCCAGATCGGGGGTGACGGAAATGGTGTAGTAGCGCGGCCGCTTGGCCGGCATGCCGAACTTGTTCCAGTACGACACCGGCAGCGACGCAAAGTACAGCTCCGGCACCTGCCAGTAGTTCCACATCACGATGCGGTCGAGCGCCCGGCAGCCGTCGAGCAACTGCTGCATCGTCTCGGCGCGAGCCATCGCCTGCAGCGCGGCATCGACCGCCTTGCTCTTCACGCCGCGGTAGTTGTCGTTGCCCTTCTCGTCGGCCGCCTTGCTGCTGTACAGCCGCGAGTAGTCCTGCGCCGATGGCAAGGTGAAGCGGCCTTCGACGATCGTCACCATGTCGAAGTCGTACTCTTCGAGGCGGCGGCTGTAGAGCGCGTAGTCGACCTTGCGAACCCTCAGCACGATGCCCAGTTTGTCCAGGCTGCGCTGCCAGGCCGCCTCGCGCACGGTGCTTTCGCCGGGGCTCATGTATTCGAACTCGAAGGCTTCGCCCTTGGCGTTGCGCAGGCGGTTGTCGGCGCCGAGCCGCCAGCCGGCTTCTTCCAGCAGCGCCCGCGCCTGCAGCAGGTTGCGGCGCAGCGCGTTGGGGGCGCTGTCGGTGCGCGGGGCGACGAACGGCGGGCCGAACACCTCCTTCGGCAGTTCGGCGCGATACGGTTCGAGCAGCTTCAGTTCACCGGCCGACGGCAACCCCTGGGCGGCAAAGTCGGAGTTGTTGAACAGGCTGTTCGCGCGCTTGAAGAGGCCGTAGCGGTTGTTGGTCTCGAAATCGAAGCTCAGCACCAGCGCCTTGCGAACCCGGATGTCCTGGAAGATCGGCCGCCGCAGGTTGATCTCATACGCCTGCAGGCCCTGCCCGGTGGCGGTGGGCAGCAAGGCCTTGACGATGCGCCCGTCGTCCCACTTCGCGCCGCGGTGCTGGCGCATGAAAATGCGCGCGCCATAAACGCGCATCAGGTCGAACTCGCCGGCCTTGAAGGCTTCGGTCGCGATGTCGCCGTCCTGGTAGTAGCGGTAGACGATTCGGTCGAAGTTGAACATGCCGCGCCGCACCGGCAGGTCGCGCCCCCAGTAGTCGGGGTTGCGCTGGAACTCGATGCGCCGCCCCGAATCGGTCAGCGCAATCGTGTACGGGCCGCTCGTCAGCGGGTACTCGTTGACGATCTCGTCGAACGCCTTGCCCGGCGCCCACTTGCGCGAAAACACCGGCATCAGCGCGCCGACCTTGAACAGCGCGTCGTTGCCACGCTCCTTGATGTCGAAGCGGATGGTTAGCTCGTCGACGACGACCGCCGCCGACGCGCCCGACATGTTGGTCTGCCAGTCGGGCTGCGCCTTCGGCCCCGCCAGGCAGTCGAAGCTGTACTTGACGTCGGCGGCCAGCACCGGGTCGCCGTTGGAGAAGCGCGCCTTCGGGTGCAACCGGAAGGTGATCGACGACTTGTCGGGCGCGATCAGCATCGCCTCGGCCAGCAGGCCGTACATCGTCAGCGGTTCGTCGGCGCCGCGCACCGCGAGCGTCTCGTGCATGAAGTGCATGACGCCGGCCGGCGCGTTGCCCTTCAGCGTGAAGTAGTTGAACTTGTCGAAGCTCGAACGGCGGTCGGGGTTCGACAGGTACAAGGTGCCGCCCTTCGGCGCATCGGGGTTGACGTAGCCGAAGTTCGCGTAGTCGGCCGGGTACAGCGGCACGCCGAAGGCGGCGTAGGCATGCACCCATTGGCCGGTGACGGGCTTGACGTCTTCGGCCGCGCCGAATGCCGGCAGACGGGCCGCCAGGCCGCCGGCCAGCGCCAGAGCCCGGGCATGAAATTGCCGGCGCCCGTGGTCCGGCGCACTGAAATCGTCGGGCTGCAATTCAGGCAGCCTTCTTCGGCTTCAACAGCCCTTGGCAAGCGGCTCGCTGGCCGTCTGCCGCATCGACCTTGCCGCAGACGCCGTCGAGCTGCGCCTGCAGGCGTTTCAGCGCCGGCGCCTGCTTGCCGTCGCCGTTCCAGGCGACGAGCTTCTTGCCGACGCGCTCCAGCGAGCGCGCGCTGCGGCCTTCGAAGGCGCCGGCGTCCTTCGCGGCTTCGTTGAACAGCGTCGATGCGGTGTTCTCGATCCGCGACGTGCTGCCCGGCGCCAGGTCGACCAGCGCCGCCAGGTAGCCCGCGCCCCATTGCAGCCGGGTGGCAGGACCTTCGCTCTTCTCGAAAGCCTGCTGATACCAGCGCAGCGCTTCGTCGTTGTGGCCGAGCTTGCGGGCGTTGCCGCCGAGCTGGCTCATCAGGTAGTACGGCGAATGGCTCTTTGCCAGATTGCTCTTCAGCAGCGCGTCGCTGTCGGCCCACAGCCCCGCGCGGCCAAGCGCATAGGCGGCGCCGGTGATCACCGCCTGGCGCTCGTAGGCGTCGCTGATTTCGCGGTCGTCGCGCGCGGCCTGCGCGCGAACGTCCTTCAGCAGCGGCTCGGGCAGCTTGACCTGCACCGCGTCCTTCGGCAGGCCAAGGCGCGCCAGGTCGATCCGCGAAACCAGCGCGCCGAGGCGGTCGCCGCGCGACAAGGTCGCATCGTTCGCCAGCCGCTGCAGCGCGGCATCGGCGCTGGCCACGAACGGCGAGCGCTCGGGGGCAGCGTCGCCGGACAGGGCGCGAACGATGTCGGCGGCACTGTTGCCGATCACGTCCATGTGCGTGCGCGACAGCGCCGGGTCGGCGAGCACGCGCTGCACGCGTTCGCGCAAGGCCGCGTCGGGATTGAGGCCCTTGCCGCTCTTGTCGCTGCTCTTGTCGCTGCCCTCATCGCTGCTGGCGGCCAGCGCCTTCAGCCACAGCCGGGTCGTGGTCTCGCCATCGCCCGCCGGGCTGGCCGCGGCCAGGCGCGCCAGCAGCCCGGGCAAATCGTCCTTCGGCACGAGCTGCTGTTCGTCGGTTTCCCACGAGTAGAAGGCGAGCAGCCGCCATTCGTTGGCGGTCAGCGGCTTGGCGGCCAGCGCATCGGCCAGCACCGCCTTGACCGGACGGCCGCCGCTCATGCCGAGCTGCATCAGCGCGAGCACCTGCGGCGCGTCGACCTCGCCCGGTAGCCGCGTGATTTCGCTGCCGTCGGGGTTGAAGAGCACGATCGTCGGATAGCCGCTGACCTTGAAGCGCTGGCCGAGCTTCTGCGCGCCGGGGCGGTCGCCATCGACATGCACGGCGACGAAGGCACGCGCTTCGGCGGCGAATTCCTGCCGATTGAAGAGCGTCGCCTTGAGCTGGTTGCAAGGCGGGCACCAGGTCGCGCCCCAATAGAGCAGCACCGGCTTTTTCTGGCTGCGCGCCTGCGCGAAAGCGCGCGCTATGTCTTCGTCGCCGGCGGCCGGCAGCCAGGCCACGTTGGTCGATGGCAGGCCGGGTGCCGCGAACAGCGGCGGCGCGGCCGCGGCGAGTGCGCCGGCGATGAAGCCGGCAGCCAGCACGCCGGTCAAGCGGATCGTCATGGTCATGTTCTCCAAATCGGGCGGCCCGGGCGGTTCGTGGCTGGCCGGGGCGCCGTGGGCTGACAGTGGGCCCGATTGTGCGACGACTGTGCGCCGACTGCGCCCGCGCGCGCCACGACCCCGCATCCACGGGGTCGCGTGAAGTGATCACGGCAACTCCGCACGTTGCGCCGGGCTGCGCGAAAACGACATGGGCGCGCCGCGCATCGATCGCCTAGCATGCCCGCCGTGAAACATCTAGAAACATTCTGGCTCCGGCGCGCCGCGGTCGCAGTGCTGCTGGTAAGCAGCGCGTCGTGGGCGATGGCCGCCGACCCCAAAGCGGCGCGTTTTTACGAAGATGCGCTGACCCGCTACGACAAGCGCGACTATGCCGGCGCGATCGTTCAGCTGAAGAACGCGCTGCAGGTCGACCGCACGCTGCTGTCGGTGCAGGTGCTGCTCGGCAAGGCGCTGCTCGCCAACGGCGACGTGATCGCCGCCGAGGTCGCGTTCACCGAGGCCTTGCGCCTGGGCGTGAACCGCGCCGAGGTCGTCGTGCCACTGGCGCGGGCGGTCGCCGCGCAGGGCAAGCCGGTCGAACTCATCGAGCAGGCCCGGTTCGCGGTTGCCGGCTTGCCAGCCGCGGCGCAGACCGAGCTGCAGCTGCTGCGTTCGGTTGCCTTCTCCGACATCGGCAATCCGCGCGAGGCGGTCAAGGCGATCGAGGAAGCCCGGGCGATCGACCCCGCCTCGCCCGATTCGTGGATGACCGAGGTGCCGGTGCGCATCCGCGCGCGCCAGTTCGTTGAGGCGATCGTCGCCGCCGACAAGGCGCTCGGATTGGCAACGAACAACGCCGAGGCGCTGTACCTGCGCGGCTCGATCGCCCATGCGCAGGACAACCCGCAGGCCGCGCTGGCCAGCTACGACAAGGCCTTGCTCGCCGATCAGCAGCACGTCGAGGCGCTGATCGCGCGGGCCGGCATCTACCTCGACCTGGGCCGCCCGGCCGATGCCGGCCGCGACATCGCGGTGCTGCGGCGGGTGGCGCCGCGCGAACCGCGCGCTGCCTACCTGCAGGCGCTGCTGGCCGAGCGCGAAGGAAACGCCACCGTCGCGCGCGCCGCGCTGAACGACATCACCGCCCTGCTCGACCCCTTGCCGATCGACTTCCTGCGCTACCGGCCGCAACTGCTGATCCTCGGCGGGCTGGCCCACCACGGGCTCGGCCAGCCCGAGAAGGCCAAGCCGTATCTTGAAGCCGCGCAGCGCACGCAGGCCAACAGCACGGTGTCGAAGTTGCTGGCACGAATCTATCTGGCCGAAAACAACGTCGACCGGGCCATCGAGTCGCTGGAGTCCTACTTGCGTGCCCAGCCTGCCGACACGCAGGCGATTGCCCTGCTGGCCTCGGCGCACATGTCGCGCGGCCGCTTTTCGCGCGCAACGCAGCTGATGCAGGAGGCCTTGCGTTCGCACGAGTCGGCCCAGCTGCGCACCGGCCTGGGCTTAAGCCTAGCCCGGTCGAACCGGACCGCCGATGCGATCGCCGAGCTCGAGGTCGCGTATCGAAAGGACCCCGGCCTCGGTGCGACCGGTGCCGCGCTGGCGACGCTGTATCTGAAGGAACGCCAATCGAAACCGGCGCTGCGGGTTGCCGAGGCCCTCGTCAAGCGCCAGCCCAGCAACGCCGGCTACCACAACCTGCTCGGCGTGGCACGCTCGGCGGCCGGCGACACTGGCGGTGCCAAGTCCGCCTTCGAGCAAGCCAGCAAGATCGCGCCGACCTTCGCCGAGCCGCAGCTCAACCTGGCGCGGATCGAGATTTCCGCCAAGAACTACGACGCCGCGGCGGGCCGGCTGACGGCGCTGCTGGCCGCCGACGAAAAGCAGCTCGATGCGCTGATGGAGTTCGGCCTGCTGACCGAGCGCCGCGGTCAGGCCGCCGAGGCCCAGCGCTGGTTCGAGAAGGCCGCCGACGTCAGCGGCCCGAGAGACCTGCGCGCCGCGCTCGAGCTGGTCGACTTCCACCTGCGTGGCGCCCGCAAGGAAGCCGCGCTGGAAGCCAGCAAGCGCTTGACGTCGTTGGCGCCGGAAGACCTGCAAGTCCTGTTGAGCGTGGCGCGCGTGCTGCTCGCCAACGGCGACAACCGGGGCGCCCAGACGAGCCTGAACCGCGCGTCGCGCTCGGCCAGCTCGGACCCGGTCGTGCTGACCCGGATCGCCTTGCTGCAGCTGCAGGCGGGCGACATGCCGGGTGCCAGCTACAGCGTGGACAAGATCCTGTCGGGCCAACCCGACAACCTGTCCGCGCTGGCGCTGATGGTCGACATCGACTTGCGCCGCGGCGAGCCGGCGCGCGCCGAGCAACGCGCTCAGCAGATCGCCACCCGCTACCCGAAGCTGGCCATCGGCTTCAGCCTGCAGGGCGACGTGGCCAGTGCGCGCGGCAACCTGCCGACGGCCGTTGCCGCCTACCGCCGCGCCCACCA
>Ga0307513_10004328_pt1 | contig 18965 bp, 16 predicted proteins | sample 15_EM_MG_FD_202174 | JGI IMG/M metagenome (GOLD analysis project Ga0307513, IMG submission 202174) | Populus trichocarpa ectomycorrhiza microbial communities from riparian zone in the Pacific Northwest, United States - 15_EM | ecosystem: Host-associated > Plants > Roots > Unclassified | place...
GTCCCAGGCCATAAGTACCCGAAAATGAAGGGGGATCATTTGTATGGGGGCACAGACACGCACGGATGTTTTGCCATATATTTCTTTAATCCCTGTTTTCGGGTACTTATGGCCTGGGACAAGTACACATGTAATTTCGACAAACCGGCTAGGTACTACTAGGATAAATTTAAGGAATTTACGACAAACCAGACCAGAGTCCAACAGACCACTTGTCCTTTTCTACGATAAAACCTTTCCCATTTCGTGTTTTTTATGCTGAAAACGTGACTATCCTATCGTTGGAGGTGCCGTCTGGCCCGCCGTCGGTTTTCGAAAATATTGAAATCGCGAAGCGCGAGTTGCACTGGGTCAGGCAAGATGTTATGGAACAGTTATTCAAGGTTGACCAGCAAATTATATCCTTGTATGTTCCGGTTAATGGGTTCCTACCCTTGTGCTGTACCCTACAACTGTAGTCCTTCCAAGTTGACATAGTCTTTACAAAATCTAACGAAAGCAATTCCATAGGGTAGAGAGACCCACATTCTGCGGACCTTCACGTTTTAGCCGTGCCAAGAACCGTGGTCTTATCCAATTTTGGCATGACTCTACGAGTGATTCTTCATGATACCACTCATGGGGTGTGGTGAAAGATACCGTATCATAGCTCAGAAAGTATGATACCGCCATTTGAACCAGTAGAATAAGCACGAACCCTAAACTATTCAATATTATCAAGTCTCATCTAGTTCCATAAACGCGGAGTTCAGCGAAGACAGCCATGCTTCTAAATAGAGGCCAAATGTCAGTCTTACTAGCACCCATATCGTATTGTGTTTATTTATCGGTTTTAATTGTTGGTAGGGCCGCATTTTAGGTTGCGGTGGTACCATAGGAGAGAAAACGTGCAAAGAATACCATGGGGGTTGGCCTATGGAAAGTATGAGAAATGGATGGAGAAGAGGTGCAAGATAAGCAGGAGCTTGGATATCTACTTTTTTCCTGATTCTTTGCTAGCGATCGTTTAAAAGTCCAGTCGTGTTGTCATGTCATGTCCCTACACTATTCACAAGGGTTGTCATTATGTCATTTTGTAAAAGAAATACCGCTAGGGTTTTTCTACTTATTATTTTTTGGCGGGGTGGGGGGGAGTACCCTCATCTCGGACCTATTGTAGAAACTTGATTGCTGGTATCCCTTGTTGGCTAGACACGACACTTTACATCAAAACGGAGTTTCCGCACAAAACTCTATAACCGGGGTCATTGTTGAAGTTCTGTGCCGCAAGCAGAGACGCCCTTAGAAACACTCCGGATATCACTTTTTTCGACGGCGGCCAAACGGATACACGCAATCCAACCCTAACAATCCAAGGAAAAAGAACAGAAGGAAAACGGCAGCAAAGCAGGCAAAAATGCGTTTATCACCGTTAGCCTATCCCATGGACACGGTAAAACTTGCCGCACCCCCATCTCTTGAGTGACGGGAAAGTTCGCAAAGTGAGGGGGCGGTCCTGCTCGTCACACCCCAATCAAAACGTCTTCCACAGACCAGGTGACAAGTTTGACCCTGTCATCTGCCCAAGGGATACCCTAAAAACTCGTGAAGCCCAGTTATCTCCGTCTGCCCTGTAATCTCCGGATTCGGAGGCAAAAAGCGCCCCGAGAAAGGCCAGCGCCCCCCAGACACAGTATAAGATCAGCCCTCAATGAGTGTTGGATGCCATTAACTGGTATCCGTGATTATATTGACGCGTCGATCTGAGCCTGCTCTGGGCTGACTAGCTGATTCCTGTTGATAATCTGTTAGAGAATGTCACGAGGTTTCACGGTAATCCAGTGTTCAATCCTAAATCTCCCCTGGTCATCTCTCCATTCGAAAGTAATAGAAATTCGAAAGTGATAGGTAGCGTAGCGTAGCATGCCGGTCCTCTCGAGCAATTAGCCATCCTTAGGCCAGTTTTGCTTGAGTGCGGTGACTTAGCAGAGAACACTGAACCTTCCAGCCATCCAACAACTGCCTTCTATCCCCCCATCATCAACCTGCTACCGGTGCTCCAACTTTCTTTTCTTTTTTCCCCACTTCCTTTGTAAAATTGCCAATCCCAATCCTGTCTACTCGAGAATGATGAATAATTCACTTACCCGCAGTTAGCTTGTTACATTCCATGGCGAAGCCGATGATCACAGGTACTCCTTTCCCCTTTTTTCCCTTTCCTCCCCCTCCGATCTGGAACTCTATCAGGATAGGTCCTTTTTCAGCCTGTGCTCGAGTATATTCTAAAGATGAGTCTTTCCTTTAATTAACCTTATTACCACTATCATATGCTAATTGTACCGCCCACAGCATCGCTATTTAGACTCCATTTGAACACTCGCCAAAGGGACCACTAGAGTGCGTCAGTCTGTGATTTAAGGTGTATGATATGCGTGTTGTTGTCTCTCAAGTCTACTCACCGGAGTGCACTCGTATCGTGCCGTATCCCCTCATAGGCGAGACGAGGGCTTAAATTCTATGCATATTTCATGAGGCAAACTTGACGTGTGTGCACTTGAGGAATCTCCCGGCTTGATATCGTTGTTGTTTTTCCTCTTGTTGTGTTAAAATTATTGTTTGATACGATACCGGTGGGAGGGGCTGTGAGACCACTAAAGTTTATTCCTTAATTCTCGCAGGCAGATATGAAGGAAGGAACGTTACGACTTACTGTAGTTCTCGTCCTGTAAAGGCCCGGATAATCGAACCCCACGCTATATGGTCGAGAATTCCCTACTTTAGGGAAGAGGTGGGGGGACGGCAGAGGAGGTGCTGTCCGGGCCCTCTCAAGGACAGAGAAACAAAAAAAAAACACACAAGACCTTACTAGTGGGAGTCACCCCAACGTCATGGTGGTGGTGGTGTTCACAAAGGCCTCTCAATTACGAGCATGTAACGGGCAATGGTGACGAATTGCACGTCAGCAGAAACCATCCCTCCAGGAAACCCGTGGTCAAGTACCGTACCACGAGAGTGAGAGTGAGAGAAGTACCCAGCCCCTACTTTGTTCTATTCAAAGACACAAATGGAAGATCTCATGGCTCTGCCTTCCCCCCATAAGAGGTACCCGAAAACAGGGATTGAAGAAATATATGGGAAAATGTCTGTGCGTGCCCGAGCGCCCATACAAAATATACCCCCTCTGTTTTCGGGTACCTCTTACGGGGGACGAGTATAACAGGTACAAGTGCCCCTGTTACTTGTAGACCTTAACATGTAGTACAACAGTGATACTACCAAATACAGCCAAAAAAAAAAAAGAGAGAGAGAAGCCTCCATGATTAATGATCCACGCCGTTAACTTACTACGATAGATCACCCCTACAACAATTACAATTCAAGAGTAGCTGAAATTGACATCCCGGCAGACCCACCGTAGGCAAAGCAATGATATGCCCTCATCATACCATAATCAACAACCTCCATTTGGCCCCCATTCGTACGTCCCTTATGTCAAATCGCTGGTTGTTATTGCAGAGGTTTGCCACAAAAGAAATCGCCACGATCCCGGCGTCTCCGCGTCAGGGATCCATCCCAAGTTTGAGACACATGAAAAGACACCAGTGAGCAGAACGAGAGAAGCGGTAGTTTCCCATCAGAACTTTTCATGAGAAATTGCCTAGTCTATTCCCAACAATGAAGGACCTTGTTGTGAAAGAGCAAATTTCCTATTAGCGAAAACGAGCAGAGAGGGAGAGAGAAGGCTCAGTAGGTGAGTATCGCCGTATATAAAAGGCTCATTATTGCAGAGGGGTGGGTGGTTTGTACTACCGGAGATTGGCTCCCTTAATAATAATACGGGATGCAGTGCCGGCCGTGATGTGTACCGACATGACCGGATGTCCACGTATGAGCCGGAACGACCATTGTCTGAAAGGAGGAGGAAGAAGGGTCCTGATACAGCTGCAGCTTTAGCTAACTTATGAACATAGTCTCCGATGCAATGTACGAGATTAACCATGACGGGTAAATCTCCACATCTGACCGTCAGCATCACGCTTCTGGTAGGTGTCCCCCAACGCGCCGGTCATTCCTATATGCAGAAATGGGGAGCGGTTTGTTATGATAGTTCATGTCCCAAGTTGCAATACCGTACTTGCACTTCGTGGTACCATATCCTACTTACTATACCCCTAAACAGACAAGATCTAACCGCGGTAAAATAATAATAATAATAATAATAATAATAATAATAATAATAATAATAATAATAATAATAATAATCATGCTGATATCATTTAACCGCTGTGGCCTTTAGCAGTTATCCGGGTTAGCCTTGTTATGGTAATGCCTCTGGTGCTGTGCCGTATGTATGCAGTCTTATTACGGTATCTTATCCAATCCCACTATTCCTTGTTCCGCCCCCCCGCCCCCGCCTCCAGAGCCCCTCGCCACTTTGATATCGGGAAGATAAACTTTAACTTTTTTCCCAGATCCTGGAGGTTCAACCATGACTCGCGTACTTGGAGACTAGTATCAAGCACTTGTCTAGGACCAGGAACACCCGAAAACAGGAAGGGGTGTGTATCTGGTGTTGCCGCCTGGGTACGCACAGATTCCTTTTTTCTTGCCACAATTCCTGAAATCCCTGTTTCGGGGACTTGTGGCCTGGGACGAGTACTCGAGTACTCAACAATCCCGGCAGCCTACTGTAGCTACGGTAGTTACTCGAGTAGCCAGCTCGGCCTAGCCGAGGAACTTTAACCTTGCTCAGAGTTGGTTGGCATGCGGCGATACCGGTACTCACACCCTCCAACGTGTAACCACCGATGCCCTCGTGGCACTCCAGACCAGTCCAAAATTCCCTCCTTGCACGAAAGGAGAAGAGAGGAAGGAGGCTGGTTTTAAAGGGCTTTTGTGTTAGCGGGGCTTTTTTCTTGCCCCTCAGACCATACCGCATATGCCGGTGTGCTCATGCGCACTTCGCCGCAGAGGGATTGCACAGGCTTGAAGAGCAGTATCCCACCGTACCGGTACCCGACCGCCATCAATCTTTACTTTTTTCTAATTTTCCCCCCTCCAGGCCATGGTTCTTTTTCACCATGTCCAAGTTACCCCGACGCTTCCACCCTCAGAGCGGAAGGGGCACTCACTCACTCGGTCAAACGCATGCCTAGCCTTTTCCCCTTAATCAGCAAGGATACCCAACCAGTAACGGTCGGTAGTTACAGTAGACCGAATACCGTGTCTCCGGGTCAAGAATTGACGAATAATTGACGCTCGTTTGCCCTTCCTATGAGCCAGTAATGGTTATTCCTCAAGCGGCGCTAATTCTTCGTGCGGAGACATGAGCGAATCAATCTCTTAATCGGAGCCGGAGAATACCGACAAAGTGCACTATTATAAGGTTTGGAGCGCCGGTGGATCACAAAGGACAAGTACTCGAGTATAGTACAGTATGCTACAGTGCAGTGCAGCACTACAAGCACCAGAGAACCCATGCTAGACATCACAGCCTGCCTCGATGCTTACTGTGCTGTGCTCTCAGGCTTTTGGGTTTATAAAATGCATCGGGGAACCACTGTTGTCACCAATAGCATTCAACGGGAGACACGACGAAAACCGGTGGGTAACGAACGGGATCAGCAATAGCTATTTTTTGTTACACTATTTTGACGAATCTACCTTTTGCTTGTCAAATACCCATGTTCGTCACCCGGAGGCATTTTCCCCCGGCAAGATGTATCTGAAAACAGGGTGATCCTTGCCATGGGTTGCAGGGGGGGTAAGAACACAAAGTTTAAGCACTTCAGGCAGAGTAGGATGTTGGAATTGCTTCTCCAGGGCCCCCTTCTAGGCAGTAAGATCTTATTGCTTTTCATATATGTAAATAAAGACCTTATTATCATAGTATTTAAAAGGGCCTATGAATGAGCCAAAATGGCTCTTGTAAAATGCTTAATACTATATAACGCGCTAGTTATAATAGGAATAATAGTACAGTAACAGACATGCAGCCACCTAACATATTACGGAGGTACAGCGTGTAAGTTTTGTAGGTTACACAGGGGTGAGGGTGGCAGTCTTCGTTTGTGGAACCTACAAAACTTACACGCTGTACCGTACCTCCGTACATATAAGAGGTAGCACCGAGGAGTTTTCCATAATGAGACTACCATAGAAACAGGAGTAGATGAGGATCTTGTGGACTTGACACCGGAGTTCCCACTCTCATGCTAAGGTTCGCTTACCGTATGCTAAGGTTCGTTGTATCTTTCTCTTCTTTCTTCAACTACGGGCTAAGAATGCTTTCTCCCCTTCACGCACAAGGCGAAATCCTAATTATCTCATTCATTCCGGCCTTATAATACCTTTGTCCATAACCCAGGAGGGGAAAAATGACCTCGTATATATGTATCGTAGCTTGTGAATTGACTGAATGAGTTCTCTCTCCCCCAATCTCCCGCGGCCTGCCACTCAGCCAGGCTGTACCTACCTTACCGTAAGACCATGGACCATGTGCTAGGGCAGTGGAATGGTCTCTCCGGGGGGTCTGGTGTTTCTTCCATACTTAATTGTCTCGGAGAGCGGGCTTTTTCGCTGCGTTTTTGGCCTTTCTCTAGAGGACCGCCTGGCATAGGGTCCGTTTATTCGAGCTCCCACGACATATTCCTTCTTGCAAGGGAATTACACCACCAGATGGCATTGGCATGTAACCTACACTTGGTAGCTGATTGTGGTTGATGGCGCAAGGGCCCAGACTACGAATTGCGGAAAAGGGAGGATACTATGCCAGTACATGGTGGTTCCTTCGGCTACCAATGTAGATTGCGCAAAGGGTTCACCAAGCCTGTTGGCCGGTAGCAGGCACAGGAGCTCGAGGAGCTCTGGGAAGATTGTCTTGAGGAGTGGAATGCTATTGAGAAGGATCAAATTGGTGCGCCCATGAGAACAAATCCTCGGAATATTGCCTCCATAATTTAGGCAAACGACAGGCATATAGAACAGCGGGTAATCACCAATTTTTTGTTTCCTCACCCGTTCAGGATGCCCAGGGCTCTCTTCACACGGGCGTGCTATCCAGCGAAGCTTCCTTTCCGCTCACTCCGGATTTCTGTAGAATAAGAGTGCATGTGTTGACGATACTGTGGAATATCCACTCGGGTCACGCCCTGTTCACTGGACGGCAGAGATACCGGCGCTATCATAACTGCACCTACGCGCGTAAGGGAAGTTTCAGCCAGAGGTGGAATTCGTCCCGCCCTGCCTATATCCAACTTTTCTTTCTTTCTCGCATTCATTCTCTGGCACTGATGTATACCCAACATGTCTTGGTTCTCATGTGACTTACTGCACAGTCCAGTAGTTCTGATATGAGAATGTCAAGTTCCAAGCTCCTACATCTACTCTAAGAACTGGAATCATTGAACTTCGCGCTAAGACGTCCAGAATTCCCCTCTTTGGATAAATGGGGGGATATCACCCCTGGAAGGGGAAAAAACAAAATAAAAGAGGGCGAATAAAAATAAATAAAAATACAATGGTCCTTGCCGGGGGGATTTGTTCGAAATCTCGGCTTGAGGCTCAATTATTCCAGTAGGGTACAGTACTAGTACTTATCCACCGGGCCCCACCTGTTCCCTCTGACTTGCCTTTTGCGAGAAACCTGGAATTGCTGGTGGCGGGGGGGGAAGGGTAACGTTACACTGCACGCGCCTAACTGAACCGTTGTACTCGAGTTATCATACTCGATGAGCGAGTTTTTCGGTTATTGCGCCAGGGATGGGTGAAGTATTGGGTCCTGGCGGTATTTTCCTTTTTCTTATTTCTTATTCTTCATTATTGTCATATTTTATTTTATTTTTTTCTCCCTCCTTTGTGGAGTATCATGCCGCGGCACTCGGGCAGAGGTGTGCGGGAGGGAGGGAGGAAGCATACCGGCATCTAATTAAGATATGGTATAATACGCCACCGGGATGATACGATATGCTCGCCCCCAGCAAGGAGTATGATGTCTGAACACAGGGGGAAGGTGAACGCCACGTTGAGGAAAGGCCCAATATCCCTGAAATCGCTGTAAAATACCGGCATCCCTAAATGTTCTTGAAACAGTCACGTTTTCCTTCCGAAAATTTCGGATACTTTTTTTCCTTATAAACTTTCTCCCCTTCGGGTTTTCGGGTTTTATTGATTATCTAAGCTCATTAACCCAATCTCCGGCCCAGCATGTTCGGATACCCAAAACCTTATTTCCATTCTTAACTACAGTACAATCCACAGACCAAAGTCCGTATCGCTGTACTTCCGGCCTGGCTCGGTCTTTTTGTGTGATACATGATGTGTGATACATAATACATTTCCTCTTTTGTTGAACGTATTAGGAGCTGCGTGGTGGTGCTAAGAGCACAACACATTCCAATTTGAACCCCTTCTCTCGACATACCGTATTTACTCGTTAAATCAGCTATCGTGGATTCTCACTGGATCGCGGTGCTAAACCATAATTGGCTTAGAAAAGTAGGTTAACGAAATAACGAATACCAGTTAACGAGATCTCGCAAGCTCAGCCTCCCCAAGCTATGCCCCGTCTGGAACACACTATTCCTTTTCCAGGTGTTTTGTTTTGGATTGCGAAAGCTCGGAGCCCGATCCCCGATAGCTGATTTAACGAGTAAATACGGTACAACAAGTTAAACCACCCAGCTAACAGGTCAAACAATACCTGCGGTACCATTTGTAGTTTGTGCAATGGATTATATAATAGCGAGTCTTGGGATCGTCGCTAATCTTGAATGGTATTTACCCGAGTGCAATTGGCAAATGGGCACAGTAGTCTACATAAGTGAAATCAAGGATTCTACCACCGCTAGCCGGCCCAATACCGAGTACACCCAGTTCCCATTCCGTTCGGTTCGGTAACGCACAGACAAATTACTTGATTGAGCTGCCCGTGCTCGAGCACTTGCCCTGGCATCATCTCTCTCGCTGGAACGGGCAACTGCTCTTCAGACCATCCATGGTCTGTGATACGGCACCTCTTAGTAAAAGTCGGACTTGCACTCCGGAGTGCCTTCTGCCCAATTGGCTTTCCCCATCAGTCTTTGATGGAAGTGTGACGATCTGAGGGTCTTCTTGTCCACTGGTTGGCTCAGCTGTTCTTCGCCCCAACCCAACTTTTACGAAGAGATAGACGGCCTCCTAGGCTACCTGGATAGATGCTGATTGGTGGGTTTTGTATCGGGAAACGAGAGGTGGTCGGCACAGTAGCAACAGTTCATCCGAGTAAGCCACTTGAAGGTTTCTTATTTGGGTTTAACTGTCCGGGTGGACTTGGAGGCCGTCTGGACTACGGTGGATTAGGTTAACCGCCACAAGCGCCACATTTTCATCTCCACCCCACTTCCGCTGATACGGTAAGCTGTGTAACTTACTTAACTCGCCTTCCGCTCACGATCACCAACAACAACATAGAGTAAGATATAAAAACCCTGGAAGAGCAATGAAGAGGCATCGAAGTTTCAATTATTTCGGGGTTTCCATTCCTTTTTTGTGGCCGAGTTCGTACCGATTTGCCCGGGTTGTCAACCGATCCGCCCAAAAGCTCCCTTGGATCCAATCTGGTGCAATAGGCTTTTATCGTCTGCAACTACTGTAGAAAAGAAGCCCTTAGAATCTACTACCAAATCGGATGAATTTTCCATTGGGGGTGGGTGATATTCCATTGTAAGGGGACACAGGCACAACCACAATTCCAGTGCAAAGCATGATTCGGCAGGGAATTCTCTTAGAAGATGTGTTTTCCATTCTGATGTTTGCCCTTTGGTATAAATAGTTGTTGTGTTTATTTCCTTCATTTGAGATTTTGATGAGAGCGTTTATTTGCTATGGGATTTTACCTGCATGCAATGGTTGTACCCTAGGGAGTACGATCGTACTCGTCATGCATGATATCATACCTAAAATCATACCACGGGTTTAACCAAAAATGATAATAATAATAAATACTACCGGTGCCAGATCATCGAACCTCCTTCATCGCCCCGTTAGGCCCCGATAGGTTTAGTCCCACAGGTTAACCAAATTGCGAATACCGGTTCATGAGATTCAACAAGTCCGGTGGCTCGATCTCAGACCCTATCAGGAAAACGGCTATTCCCCCTTCCCAGGAGCCGTTATCTCTGAATCATGAGATTACAGAGCTAGCGGAGATAGCAGGGATCTCGCAGTTTTTCTAGTCTGGGGTCGGATCTCAGCAATCTGGTTGGTTCGGAGATGTATTTGCCTCAGATCCAGGGTCCTTTCTCAAAAGTCTCTACTGCAGTGTGCACCTTCAAGGCCCGCTGCGGCAGTGTATCAGGGTAGGAGCTGATGATGTCTTACGTCACAAGGTGCAGTGTCCTCTTTTTTTTTCTTTTTTTCTTTTTTTCTTTCCGACCAGTGATTTAAGTTACTCGAGCGATCTTGAAAAACTTCAAATAATTGAACCGTGTCTTGTTGCTCAGATTTCCTCTTCTAGCAAGGTCTATTATTATTAATATTTTCCTGCATTTTTACCCCTTTCAAAAGGGCCGAATGACTGACCCCCCGCCGTGTTTTCGCCCCTCTTCTGCGGATGGAAATTTGCGACTACTTAGCAGACGGTCCAATTATTTGTGATTCTACTCGTACTCGGGTGTCAGGGTTAGTCCGCGAACACCAGGATTTATTCTGAGCATGAGCTAAAGTGGCAAATATCCAATAGAAACCTTGAATAGATAGTTCAACCAATAGTAAAGCAGAAAGCGTTCGAGGAATTCTTCTGGTTTTCAACACACACCCCTTAGTGCGTGCGCTATTCCTAATATCGTCGTTAGCTTTGTCAGCCCTGTGTTCGCGGACTAGCCCTGGTATCCGAGTACTGTATTTGACTTCTCCCTCGCGGGGGGCGGAAGCGGGGGCCAATGGCTGGCGGGCTTACTTTCATCAGATGTGTTTGGATAGCTGGGCGATCTGCAAGTGGTTGTGACAGCTGGCGAGAGTGCATCTGGTGCTTTGCTTGGGTATGGATGATTGGATACGGTACTTGTACTCAGGGGTTGTGGAGGTTTGAGCGTCACTATTCTCGTCGGAAGTGGGAGAATGAATTCAGTATCCATATCCCTAAAACAAGTAAGAAACCTTGATGCCTCCTAATCCTTGAGTCCTCGATCCCCCCATTTTCACACCTGACCACTCGTCCCAGGCAAGAAGGGTTGGATATCAGGGGTCGTGAATTTGTATGGGCGCTCAGATACGCACGGATCCTTTGCCATGTATTTTATGAACCCCTGTTATCGAATACCTCTTCCCCGGGACGGGTACCAAAGTTTGCAAGAGAGTCGCCCCCCGGGGTCAGATCTTGACGATGGCTTGCCACAGGGTGCTGTTTCTCCCAAGACTTTTTACGAGCACGTCTCCCAGGGAAAGATTTTCCTGAAGGGGTTTACTTTCACTCGCCTATTAAGCCACACTTTATTTGATTGCTGTAGCTCCATTTCGAGCCTAACCAAATCGTATAGGTAGGTGGGTGGGCGAGTGAGCTGGAGGGTTTCATTCGGATTGCATAATTTTATGCTCTGGTATCCCTCATTACTCGTATCCTAACTGCGCCGTAGTACGGTGGGGGGTCCTTAATACTCGGCATCTTACGAATGCATAGCAAGCGCCTCGGTCCCAAAGGGCCGGCCGCGAAAAGGGGTGCAGGTACCAGCACCGTATCTCACATATAGTATATTAACTCATCCAAGTCGGGGAATTGAGTGCGAGAGTGTGGTATGACTCCGGAATACCGCTGTACTTTTCCCCTCACATGCCGATCGGAGAGAGCGCTCTCCGACAAGCCGACACTGTATCACCTTCTCACCGAGAGGACAGCCCCAACGAGACCACACAACGCATCTCGCAGGTCCTTCGATGGGGTAGATCAGAGGTAACTTCCGGAGGGCACCGGCACTTCCTTGGCTCAAATAAGCGGACCATGCGTTATGTAGTCGAGAATTCCCTACTCCGGAAAAACACAGCGAGAGCGGAGCCGTTCAGCCCCTCCGAGGGGCGTGGAAATAAAAATAAAAAAGAAACCCTACTGGAGGAGGCAACTCTAACGACACAGCACTCCGCCCGGTTATTTTAAATTTTTCCGGTAAGTACTTTACGGTCCAATCACTTTGTATCACTCGTGGGTAACGGGCGCATCGATCGGTAATATTCCCTAAAGGCTATGTTACATCGTACAAGGCCAAGAACATACGACCCTCAACGGCGACTACTACTGCAAGAGGCTAGAACCTAAAATTAGCCTAGCCATCAATAAATAAAAATATCGGGAGGTCAGAGCTCAAAGGTGAAAATCCCTGAAAGCACCTGCCCACTACTGGACGGTATATGCGGGTGGAGAATTATGCTGTTGTCGCCCAAAAAGGCTCGTTAGAGAACAGTATTGTCGACTTCAGGGGGGTCGCTATCAGTGCTGGAGTTTCTCAGAGGTTTTTTTTTTACTTCTTGAACCTCACCTCCCTCAGGGATAACCAATATAAACTCCTGCCGTGGCGCTCAGAGAATTTTTTAATCTTTCCTAATATTATTTTTTGAAAAGGTTGAAAGACTGACAAACTGACGGGGGATCTAGACTTTCAGAAAAAGTCGTTCGATTCCAAGCTGACTCGGGTTGGTAATACGGACAACTTTCAGCGGCCCGCTTTTAGTGGCAGGTGCGAGGGTGGTGGTGGTGGCGGGTGCTGCAGGGCACGTGCTGTGGCCATGCATTCTCGCCTTCCTTTCGGGAAAGTCCGAAGCTAGAAACAGAGCCTCATTAGAGGTTGGAATAAGCTTTACGCCCAACAACCCGAACCACGCTGTCGGGTCCCCCCGCAACCCGTCTAAGGGTTCCAATCAGAAGCCTTCAGTCAGCCACACACAACCAACCAACAACGCTCGCGTTTTCCGACCGCAAGGGTTTCTTTTTTTTCTTCTTTCTTCCTTTTCCAACAGTTTCGTTCCTTATTATTATTTCCTGTTCCCCTGTCTAGCTAGCCCCCCACCCAGCCTTCAGCTCTTCTGACGGTGCTCTTGACACACGCTAAGGCTGCTGTCAATCATTGCTGAGTAATTGGTAGGAGGGCGAAAGAATTGTGTTGGACAAAGACTTATTTTTCCTTTTCTGGGGGGGAGGGGTGGTAATGATGTTGTATCGGGGTTGTCTGCACCAACTGAGGATAAGAAAATTACTTATTTTGCCAAGACATTCATGTTATCTAAAAGGGATGGCCAGAAGCAGACCAGCGGATCACAACATTCCCCGTAGGAATCCACATTCCGCGAATCTGACCGCTACCCTTCTAATTCACCCAATGACGCCCAAAAAACGCGCTCGCGAAAAAGAAGCAGCTGAAGGTTCAGGAGAGGAGAAGCAGCCGCAATCCTCCAAACGCAGGCTCCGCGCGCGTCCTGCACCGGCTGCTACTATTGCCGGCACGGCGACTTCGCTAGTCCCGTCTAAGCTTTATCAGCACAAGGGGAAGGAAACAGGAAATCTCGAAACTCCTGTCTCCAAAGCGAAGGAGGGACCCGAGACCACGGTCGTCACAGCTCCGACGATCAATGATGCGAACGACCAACCCTCCCGCTCCTATTGGCTGATGAAAGCTGAGCCAGAGACCAGAATCGAGAAGGGGAAAGACGTCAAGTTTTCCATTGACGACCTCAGGGCATGTAAGAAGCCTGCAGGCTGGGATGGCGGTGTGTCACCACGTTTGACTCTTGACGGGAGGGGGTGATGGATGGATGGATGCAAAGGGCTTTGTGGGATTTTTGCTAACCAATCAATTAACTGTGTCATACGACAAATAGTCAGGAATTACGGCGCCCGTAACAACCTGAAATCCATGAAAAGGGGTGATTTTGCATTCTTTTACCACAGGTTTGTCTGCCCCCCGAAGTCCCGCTATCATAAAAATGAGGAAGAAAAAAAGAAGAAAAAAAGATCACGTTGTACAGCACTATTTACTCTGTTTATTTATTCTTGTTTTTCCAAAATGGATTTGTTGATTATTTCCAAAGGCAGAGAAGAAACCGTAGTTTTCCGAGGCTAACATTATTTATTGTTACAGCAACTGCAAAGAACCGGGAATAGTAGGAATCATGGAGATAGTGGGAGAAGCCACCGTAGACGGTATGCCTTCCATCCTCTCCTTTTCCCCACTCAACACTCAACACTCCGCACTGCCGGTACACAGTCTGCACCTTCCCTGCGAGCCCCCTCCCCTTATCAAATTTCCCCGCAAACGTGATCTCCACCAAGCCCCCCTTCTCCCGTCAGATCTCCCATCCATCTACCCCCTCTCTCCTCCCTAACCAACCCAACCAACCACAGCCCCCGATTCCGATTCCTTTTCTCACTTACCCATTATTCATACTGTGCCGATACACCTCCCTCCGCCCGAATCTCGTATGATACATTTCTTTTAATTCTCTCTGCGCCCCCTTCCCGCCATGGGTACGTATTCTGACCTATTTAGCAGAAACTGCGTTCGACCCTGAAGAACCCTATTATGATCCAAAATCTTCAAGGGAGAATCCGAAGTGGTTCCTGGTGCACGTAGAATTTCGCCGGAAATTGGAGAGACCGGTAGGGTTAGTGGAGCTGAAGAAGTATGCGAGCAAGGAGCTCTCGACCCTGCCGCTGCTGAAGATGGGGAGGTTGAGTGTGTCTGCAGTCCCTGTAGAATGTTGGGAGTTTATCCTTTCTTTAGAGAAGGTGGAGGGGAAGGAGGGGAAGGAGGAGGGGAGTTAAGTTTGAGGCGGGGCATGCCCCACTGGTTCGTTGCTCATTTGGGCCTTGCCTGGGTTCCTGTCCAATTTGTTTGTTGTAATGGTGCTCTCTGTATAGCACTCTCTACCTGTCCCAAAGCCCCACTCTTTCCATCCATCCATCCTTCCCTCGTCTCTAATCACCCCCGTGAACACCGGGGAGCATACACATAATACCGGCACTAACAACCCCACCTTCATTCCCCATATACTTTTCGTTATTTTGTTTTGATCTTCACCCCTGTTTAGCCTACATAATGATTCCTCCTGCTATTGGCTCAACCTACTCAGTCACCCACTCACCCACTCACCTACTCACTCACTCACTCACTCACTCACTCACTCACTCCACCTTTCTTTCCTTCTTCCCATCCTCACCGTAGCCTCCTTGTGTCCCTCTCACACACCCACACACACACACACACACAACCCATGCACAAAATACCTACCTACCCACATAATACTCGAGGACATACATAGTCGTACATATACAGACGCACATACACACCCACATATCATATCATACACAGAACGTCTCCAAACCAATACAATCCACCCTCGTGAGCGCCCACTATCATACGCAATAGCCAAGTACCGAAGTCACCAAAGTTTCCCTCTCCCTCCCCACCCAGCCTATCATCTCCACCCTTCTTTTCCCTCCCAAGCACACAATCACAAGCGCAGCCAGCCATTCCCCCTCTCCCCTCCCCTGCCAAAAACCAAAACGGCACGGGCGGAAAAGTCTACACCCCCGTTTCCACCCAATCACCACTAGTCAATCAGGCAGCTAGTTTGAAGGAAAAAAAAGTAAACAATAATAATAATGATAATAATAATAATAATAATAACTGAATATTATTATCCTCCACTCTGGTTGGTGAAAGTCTGGTCCATCCAAAGAGCACGCTGTACTCGAGTAAACTGGTATCGTAGTACAGTATGCAAGGTTGTGCTCGTGGGGAAGAAGAAAAGAAAAGAAAAAAAAAACGGCTGGGTACCCGCATGAACAAGAGGTCACGGGAAAAGTGGGCGGGATTGAAGCGGGGGAGAGGGAAGGAAGGGAGGGAGGGAGGGAGGGGGGGAAGGGGGGGTTTGATTCACTGGCTTTTACTTCGCTCATACTGTAAGGTAGGGTCGGGTATCGTAGGCATGATAGATAATATGGTGGGAGTGGTTAGTTAATTGGAGGGAAGAATAAAAACAAAAAAGAGGTTCGAGCAGATTGTAGTGGTGGTTAGATAGATGGATAGCATGAACAGGCCAAGCCCGGTACGGCACGATACGATGGTGATGGAGCTTTCAGCCAGCATTAATTCCTTGTTTGTTGTGGTCGATAGATGAACAGATAGAAATACAAATAATTTATTACAGGCGGCAGACACAGCCAGGACGTTTGCCTTGAGGATTGTAGGTGTATGAATATAACAGGGCAGACAAAAGAGACAGTTAAAGTGAGAGAGTGTGTAAGGAATCAAGTTTGTTCTGTCGACAGGGGAAGAAAAAGGACTGTAAAACCCCTCCGAGATGCCCCCCCCCCGCCCCCTTCCCAAAGAAAAAGAAGAAAGGCCTAGATGATGGAAAAAGATGGTATGAATGGTACAAACGAAATAAATGACAGGAAAGAAATAAGGCAAAATGAGAACTCTAAAACCAACGCCCCGCAGAACAATAATTTACAATGGAGTCCCCTGGTCAAAAGAAAGCGCGAAAGTATAAAAAATGTTAGGAAGCAAAATAGAGTAAAAATACCTAGAATAAAGAGACCAACCAACAGGCAATAATAATGCGAGACAAAAACGAAGAACAAAAAAAACACAAACACGAAGAACGCATATAGAAAGTACAGTGGGAGATAAATCAGATAAGTAACAAAAAAAAATGCAAAACCAAAAACGCGCGGTTTGATGTCCCTCTTTCTAACATGACAAAAGGAAATAGCGATAAAAACGAAAATAGCCGCCCACAGATGACCTCCACGCGCCGGAATATAGAATATACGAAAATAAATAAAGGAAACGACAAAGGAAAATTGTTCGTTCAACGATGGCGCTGATCTCCGCCTTGATATCGTTCTCGCTCGTATCTCTCCCTTTCTCTCTCCCGCTCGCTCTCTCGTCTTATGACACTGGCCTCTCTCATGTCGACTCCACCCGACATTTCCGGGTGCCCGCTTCTGCCCTGAAACCCACCAGCCCGTCCATCATCCTCCATTCCAGGGAGATCCCTCACACCCGACCCCGGTCTCGGTAACTCGTTGGTTCTGAAACCACCAAACCCGCTCTCGCTTTGTCCAACCCCTCGCGGAGACGCTAAGGATGATTGCCCCCCTCCACGTTGTGACCTGAGGGCCAAATCTCGGTAATAGTCCCGTTCTTCCTCTACCTTCTTCAATCGTTGCTCCAAATCGCTTATCCTCGTTGACATTTCCCGCTCTCTCTCTTTCCTCCTTTGGCGGAATCGGGCAGAGGCACCGGCATTTCGCTTCCGCTTCTCATCTGCGCTTCTCGATGCTGCTGTCGTATTCACAGGTATATGAATGGCCCCCTCGGCTGTATTCAGTGACATCATATGATATCCGTGTGCTCCATGTCCCGATGGTCCAGGCATTGCATATGGTCCACCGTGCGGTGGGCCTCCATGGTGACCTGAGATATAACCTGGATGGGCGTATGTGGGTGTCGTAGGGACGGGCGATTGCGAAGATTGGACATACGAGGAATAGGGCGTATTAGGACTGGCATTGGCCGATGATATGGGGGTGGAGAAACTCGTTGCATATTGTAAAGGGGTGGAAACCGAGGGGAAAGGGAAGCTAGGTTGTGAAGGTGGACCCCCGACAGGTGGGTGGGTAGGTGGAGGCGGGCCTGAAGCGGCATGTATTTCGGTGCCAAACCCCGAAAGTCTTCGAGGGGTGGCGAGGGGGAAAGGACTGTCCTGTGCACTTATGATGCCAGATAAACTGGGCCTCGATGTATGTCGAATACGAGATGATGGTGGAACTGCTGGCGCTATTCGACGGCCGGGGAACGTGCTACCACCACTGGTGCTCCGGGAGACTTGGTCCGCAGGGTTGGATGGCTCGACAGGTGAGGGTGGCAAGGATCTGGGTGCGCCATGTCGACTCACGGTTGTGTGTACAGATGATCGCGGGGACCCAAACTGGGCCAAACTGGGTCGTCGAGAACTCTCGACGGATCCCTGGGGTGTGGGATTAAGAATGTTACTGACATCTAGAAGATTTAATGGCCTCTGGTCTGGACTTGCGATTGAAGACTGTGCTATAGGCAGTTGCTCTCTCGCTCGAGAAGCCAACGAAGCCGAAGCTGCAAGGGATGGCACTGAATTGTCAGATGCCTGCGAGGAAAACTGATATCGATCGAGCGAAGCTCGGTAGTCTTGGTCGGTGTCATCCGAAGAGGCTGGTGACCTTGAGGCAGAGAAGGTCTGCGACATGGAGCCTTTCCCCCGAAGACTCTGAAGCTGCCCAAAGACAGTGCATTGACAGTCTTCCTCTCCCTCCCGACGCCCAACGAGAAAGCCCGGCGACCGTAAGAGAAGAGGAGGATGAACTGAGGTAGCCACTAACGCCAACGTTCCGACTTATACGTAGTCCCGGGGAAACAAGAGGGAGCACAGAATGCAGGGAAGTGGTTGAAGGAGGGGAGGGGTGAGGGAAGGAAAGAAGTAGGGGATGATGGGGTAGAAGTGGAATAAAGGTCAGGAGGTTGAGTAGGGTTGGGTAGAGGGGGGCTGGCTGCTGTGGTGATGGGGGGTGGGAAGGGTGGAGGGACGGAAGAGATGAGACGGAAGCCTAGACGGTCCGGGGGAAAGAGGGCAAGAACGTCTGGCAACTGGGTTTTTTTATTTTTTTATTTTTATTTTATTTTAATTCTTCGTCTGCAATCTGGGAGGGATTGGCGATAGCAGGGAAATGACGTTCAACGAAATTTGAGAAGGCAATTGGCGGCAAGTTGTCCACTGCGAGGCAAACAATGCCGCTGGACGGCCAGGTGGTAGTACTAGGGATGACGAGAAACGGGAAGAGCAAGTGGCAAGGCAAGAAGAAAACAGCCAGTGGAGTGGGTGAGTATGGGTGTTTTTTTATTTCTTTTTTCTTGGGGGGTGGGGATGGGGATTGGGGGGGGGGGGGGGGGGGGGGGGTTATTTTTGGTGGGGGGAATAGT
>Ga0307513_10004329_pt1 | contig 18962 bp, 22 predicted proteins | sample 15_EM_MG_FD_202174 | JGI IMG/M metagenome (GOLD analysis project Ga0307513, IMG submission 202174) | Populus trichocarpa ectomycorrhiza microbial communities from riparian zone in the Pacific Northwest, United States - 15_EM | ecosystem: Host-associated > Plants > Roots > Unclassified | place...
CTTTAGATGCTTTAGCTGTCCTAGAGCATCCTGAGACATCCTGGGATGTCTTGGGATGTCTCAGGATGCCCTAGGACTGCTAAAGCATCTAAAGACAGCCAGAGCTAGGTGGCCTTTTCCTGATGCTGAGGGAGGTGGTGTGGTGGCAAGGGGTCGAGATAGTCAAAGAAACCATCTCTAGCTTGTATTTGGATCTGAAGGAGGTGGTGATGGTGGCACAGGCAGGTGAAACAACCAAAAAAACCACCTCCAGCTTGCATTTGGACATGAGGGAGGTGGTAGTGCTGCAGTGGTGGCAAAGGCATTGAAACATTGAGAAAAACCATCTCCAGCTTGTGTTTGAACATAAGGGAGGTGGAAGAGGGGGCAGGTAGGTTGAAACAGGCAGGTTGAAACAGCCACAAAGAACCACCTCTGACTTGTGTTTGGATGCAAGGGAGGCGGTGTGGGGCAGGCATGTCAAAATAGCCAAAAAAAAAAAACCACCTCCAGCTCACGTTTGGATGCAAGGAAGGTGGAAAAGGGGGCAGGTGCATTGAAACAGCTGAAAAACCACCTCCAGCTTGCGTTTGGATGTGAGGGAGGTGGTGGTGGTGGGAGTCATGTCAAAATGCTGATATTAACCACCTCCAGCTCATGTTTGGACATGAGGGAGGTGGTGGCAGTGGGAGTCCTGTTGAAAGGTCAAAAATAACAGGGATTTCAGGTGTCATTATTGTTTTGCAGTGTCATTTCTTCCTGGTAATGAGGTTAATAATTCAGTAGGAATAGGGGTGGAAGACAAGAAAGATAAAAATGAGCCATGATGAAAATTGTGGCTCATTTGTTTGTGATGTACTTTTTGCCTCATTGTTTCTACCCTCTCCTAGGTTCTCATTTCCTTTGTGTTTTCACCTATGTGGACAGGCCCACATCTCTGATGAAAGAGGAGAGGCACATTGGGGGGCAAATTTTCATTGCTGGAACGTTGGGTGATGGGGTGGTGGTGGTAGGGAGAGAGGAAAGATTGATGACATGATGCAATGATCACAAGTTGTCTGATCATGTGATCATGTGTTGACATGATCACATGATATGTTGACTTTTCGTTGAACATTCAAGTTCAACTTCTTTTACTTCAACTCCACCTTTCCTTCCACCTTCGTCCTTCCAACACCGTCCCCAACCTTCAATCAACACAATAGCCACTGTCCCCCACTTCCTTCACCCATGTGCCCCTCCCTCAAAAGATGTGGGCTGTGTTCAGAACTACCAGAACATCCCACCCCCCTTGAGCCTTATCGATAAGGACCCCCCATCATATTGTTAGCCAAACATGGGATCGAGATGACATGAGCCCCCCACTTGAATTTTATCCAGAGTCCCTGCCATGTTATCACCTGAATGCAAGCATTCACACACCCAGGTAAGACTCCCAACCCAATAGCAACCCCATCCAATTAATGCCATTTCCAGCTTTCTCAATGGTGCCCGACTGCCATGTCATCAGCCAAATGCAGGAAATTGAGACCACAGGTGAGCCTGGCCTCCTTCTCTTCCCTCCTCAATGCCCCTCAAACAACCCAGATGCAGGCCACACCCTCCGCTTTGCCATATCAAACAGCATCGAGTGTTGAGGGTAATTCCCCCTACCATCCTGCCCTGCCACATTGAATGACATTGAGCCTGCCACTGATAAGGGTTGTTTTGGTTCATACATGAAACTTTACAATTTAATACTATTATCTATGATCTTACAATTGGAATAAGGAGTTAATAAGAATCATTAGTGAGACCCAGGCTAGTTGATCAAGTGAACACATGCATACATCATTAATGATGAATTGCGAGCACTAAAGAGACTTGTGTGCAGCTTATAATTAAGTCCAAGCAAGTGTACTTGATATGTGAGCACTCTTAGAGTCATAACCTTAAGTCCCACTATCAATAATGAAGTGTGGCCATGTCGTCTAGTAACTACAAAGCATATCAGTGGGTGTTACTAGTACTACATATGCATGCACATAACAAAGGGAAGGGGACAAAAAACTCAGAAACATGAGCAGAACAAAGCCAGACCCTGATAGAGCTTAGGGGCCACTGCACACATGCATTTATGTCCAAATTAGGCAATGCGCACAGGCACAGATGATGATCCAAGTTGAGGACAGATCACATCAGACAAATAATGATTGCAACTGATCAAAAAGATACCCACATGGGTTCAACAGCCATTCTATTGAACTGGTAAACCATGCTTGCATTAACCATTTTGTATTGTTCCTGTTTCTCCATTTCTGTTCTATTTTATTTCACATTTATTGTCTGATTTCATGTTCATTTGTAAAAGTCTTGGCTCATAAACAGTATAAATACACTTGCAAACTAAGTAGTACAGTAGTTAATTGCCCCTGCTCACATTTGTGAGCAGTGTGTTCAATTAGACTCTAGCAGTGTGGAGTTTGAAGTGCAGACTAGTGTGTGATTAGTTCACGTTAGAGTCGAGTTGTGAAGCATTGTGCTCGCATTTTGGATCAGTCCAAGTCCTTGTGTTTTGTGATAAAGTCTCATTACATTTCAAGACTTTGGCTTAAGAAGCTAGTCTTTTGTTTTCATAGGCACACTATACACAGGTGCTGGCCTCACATCACATGCAGACTCACTAGATGTAGGTGTAGTCTTCAACTGTCTGTGCATGCACATATTCATTGTCTCATAATCAAGGTGCTCACACTTGTGATTCTTGCATGTTGTCTGTTGTATCTTTGATAAATTTTTGAAGTCCCATATAAACACATATTACATTTGCACGCATGCTTCATTTTACAAGCAATAAACACTTATTGCAACTCTATCAAACAGTTACAAACCTTAGATTTGAAGTCCCTGCGAGATCTATTCTGTGCATACCCCAGAAGTCTCCCCCTCACACTATAAAATGTGTTATTTGTGTTTTTGAGATTGGTGTTGATTTGGTGTTGGTGTTTGTGGGTTTTGGCTTGTTCCAGATCTGCTCACATTTGCCCTTTTCACCCCATAGCAAAGATCACATACTTCAGGTTAGATGCTGAGTGTTTTCTTGACCTTGATTTATTGTATGACACCTCTGAGTAGTGTTTGAAGGTCCAGTTGCAAGACTGGAAAAAGACCGAGACCGGACTGGACCATAACCGATCAAGACCGGAAATTATCAAGACCGATTCAGACCATAACCACTGTCCGGTCTTTGGTCTTTTGCCATTTCAAAATATTCAAGACCAATAAAAACCGGTCTCAACTGGTCTCAACCGGTTTTTACAGCCTTGAAAGTGGCCCACTCTGAGGTGAGATATTTCAATAATTATATAATATATCTACTCTAAATGTGATGGAGATGCTTGACAAGTTTATTGTGGCTGGTTGAGTTTGCCCCAGAAAATCCTGGACAATGCATAACAATGCCAAACATTGTCGATCATAATCTTCAACCATCACCACCGCTCTTCTCCCTCATCTCTCCCTCGCTGTTATTATTATTCAAGGCTTTAAGAAGGTATGTAATCACTTTTTACATTTTCTGGGTTAGTTATTCATGAATGAAACTGACACTATTGACATTTAGTATGAATCCTACGTCCCCTCTTCTAGGGATGTGGGTGGACCTAACCACCATCATTATCATCGATCCCCTGGCCAACTGCTTGTGTAGAGCCAAGCCAGTGTGAGTTTGATAGTCATGCCCAACCACATCAATGCCAACACCGCCTATGATTGCCACATAGACATGCCTGCCTGCAGTTCCAGTCAACCACCTATGTCAAAGCCACCCACATCCGCAAACGATCAGTGAACACCATGGACAATGCTATGTAGGCGGGACTGACAAAGAGGAAGGATGGGTGGGCTGCAGGTATGGAGCAGGGCCTCCTAATAATAATAATGAGGAAAGGTGAGCAGAGCTAGCATGTTGATCAGGACCAACGACCTCATGAGGCACCCACCACCTTAATCCCCACCACAGCCACCACCTCGAGCATATCCAATGCCCACCATGTCAACCTGTCATTGTCCGCCATGTTGACCCATTGTTGTTTGTCATGTCAACCCATTGTTATCTGACATGTCGACAGGTCAACGGTCATTGTCTGCCACATCCAAGCCACATCAACCTGTCGTCAGCTGCCCTTGACGCCACGTCGACACCTAGACCTCTGTACCAACCCCAAGTTGATGCCTGGGTCGCCTTGCACTGTGTCTACACCTGCCAATGGCTGCATACTAGGTTGTAGGCTCTACCCTTCACTTTATAGCTCTGTACATAGTAAAAATAAATCTATTTATGACTTAAAAGACCAGTTCAGACCGGTTATTAACCAGTCTCAACCATAACCGGTTGAGACTGGTCTTGTAACTGCCAAAAGACTAAGACTGACACTGAAGACCGTGGTCCGGTTTTTGAGGGTTTCTAGAATTACAAAGACCAGTCTCAGTCTCGGTCCAAGCCTCTCGAAGGCAAAAGACCGGACTGGACTAGACCTTCAAACACTACCTCTGAGTCCTCAGAAAATGACTTACTGCACATCTCTATATCCACCAACCAGGAAGATTTCACCTCTAGAATCAACAACCATGACAAAACCAGTGCCATGATGGACAATATCAGTCTAGCCTGTGATATTGTTCCCTATTCAAAAGGGCACTAGGTGATATTTTAAAATGTATTTTCTTGTGAAGTCCATTTTGAGTTTCTTATCTTCAGATCAACCTTGAAACATTATGATTCAAGTAGTACATGATTAATTTGGTTCATCAAAGGAAGGCAGATGTTGAACCTTTGCTGGAGACTCAAGAGTATCAATAATACCTGGAATGGGATTTTGCTACAAGTAGTGTTTTGCAGTCTGTTCAGGGCTTCCAAGGCTGCATTGTTGCAGGTCAGCTATTTCACCCAATTTCCTTTTTGATGTGTTCCAATTAATCAATTTAATAGACACCCAATTTCGCAATAGGCATCAATAGGGTACTGATTGTCACCCACCTTGCTTTTCTCAAATTCAAGAACCCTCCAGTAGTCAACTCACCTCTCCCCACATTCCAGTACTTCAAATGTGTTGGTAAAATGGTCAAATTGGTGGCACTGCACAACAGTGATGCAAGATGGTTGCTGGGCAGTGAGAGGTACTCACTACCTTGAATTTTTAATGTGGCATATGGATATGCAATAACAGATATGTGGGTGTGGGTGAGCTTTTGGAGTTTGTATTAGTGTTTAAAGGTCCGGTCCGGTCCGGTCTTTCGCCTTCAAGAGGTGTGGACCGAGACCGAGACCGGTCTTCGTAAATCTCAAACCTGCAAAAGACCGGACCGGACCACCAAAGACCGGTCTACAGTGGTCGGTCTCGGTCTTTTTGCGGTTACAAGACCGGTCCAGACCAGTTACGGTCTCAACCGGTTTGTAACTGGTTAGGACCGGTCTTTTGGGTGTATGTCTGGGTTTCATACATAGCTGTGAAAAAAAAGTAGTTTAACTATGTACTGTAAGGACTCTAGTTGACCCGTAGCTGGGTGTTGGCATGGTGTCCGTCGCGGCAGCCGGCGTCGTGGTCGTCCCCGCCCTGGGTTCGACGGCGTGTCTGTCCTCGCCCTGCGTTGTCGACGTGGCGGTTCACGCCGTGACCGCCCACACCCTGCGTTGTCATTGACGTGGCCTCCTCCTCGTCATGCTGCCCTCCCCTCTCTTCCTTCTCCGGTTGTCGACATGGCGATCGTGGGTGGCTGGTCGTCGATGTGGCAGTCGTGGGTTGACGTGGTGGGCTCGACATGGCGAGGTCGACGCGATGGGTGACGCGGCGGTGGTCGAGGTGGTGGGCGGGGTCGATGTGGTGGTCGATGACGTGGCTGGCGTTGACGTGGCGTTTGTCAACGTGGCTAGCTGGCGTCGCTGTGGCGTTCGTCGACGTGGTGTCCATTGACGTGGCGTTTGTCAACATGGCTGGCTGGCGTCGCCGTGGTATCCATTGACGTGGCTAGCTGGCGTCGCCGTGGCGTTCGTCGACGTGGTGTCCATTGACGTGGCATTTGTCAACGTGGCTGGCTGGCGTCGCCGTGGTGTCCATTGATGTGGCTGGCGTCGACGTGGCGTTTGTCGACGTGGCTGGCTGGTGTTGCCGTGGCGTTATTCGAAATATGTACGCCCACATCCCTCAACGAGGGGAGGGGCGCAGGCTAAGGGTGGTAACAATCAAATACATCAATAAAAGAAGAACTTACGAACAATCCTGGTGGTCTTCTGGGGTTGAGAAATGCGAGGGAGAAGATGGGAGGTAGTGGTGGGAAATAACGACCAACATGTCGTTGATTTGATGGTCGGCATTTTGTCACACATTTGGTCATAATCAAAACATAAATTTATGAACAAAGATATTAATTTGAGCTTTGAAGTATTAATATTCCTAGTACCTGAACTACAAGATTTTGAGGCTGAAAAGACCGGTTGAGACCGCTAAGACCGGTCTTTGCTCGGTCTTCAATTTTCCAAAATGGGGATGGACCGAAGACCGGACCGCGGTTACGGTCTTGATCGGTCTTGAGAATTTCCGGTCTTGATCGGTCTTGGTCCGGTCCAGTCTCGGTCTTTTTCCAGTCTTGTAACTGGACCTTCAAACACTAGTTTGTATGGAGGTACTTGGGGGGGAGGCACTATGGTGAGGATGGTGATGGCAGGGGGGGAGACCAAAAAATGCAATATGAAATTCAAGGGATCATGGTAAATGCAAGGCACAGCACCAGTTACTGTTAAAAGGGTTGAGCACCATGCATTTAACCACCCAGATTCTCCACACCCTGATGTGTCTGATATAGTCTTGGGGTTGTGGACACAGTGTGAGGAGGATGCAGATGCAGATGCAGGATCAAGCACAGGAAAAAAAAAAAAAGTGGAGAGGACACAAGAGAAAGGCTTGGTTCTGTGGAGTAGTATGTGTGATTACAATCAGCATAGGATAAAGCTGTATCTAGTTTGATGCATGGTGCAAGATTAGACTTATTATAAGGTGCATTTGGATGAATGACTGTGCTTCCTGCCCTCAGCACATTGAAATCAATTACCTCTCCACAATCAACAAACCCTCTAGAATCTCACTCACCACTACCACACCTTGAGGGTTCACCATCACTGTGGCTCTTTTAGTATATAATCTAGTACAATTACATACTTGTTCCTTAGTTCTTTGAGAATACAGTCTTGAATGACTTCTATAGACCACTAATTTCATCTTTATGCCTCATATGGTGTTTTTTTTTCATCATCTGTACCTTCAATGGGCATTTCATTTGTAACCAGATCCTTACCATGTTATTTTGAGATGATGGTGAGGGGAAAAACAGATCTGAACTTGTGAACATATATTCAAAATTCAATACTTAGTTCCATGATGATAACAGACAATCTACCAAAGAGATACATTATTCAGAAGAGATAACAATCAGACCATGTCTTGCCAATGCAAAGACTGTGATAATCAATGAGAGTGGTGCCTTGAGAACCAATAACAAGTGTGTTATGAGGATAGGGTAACTGAGTACGAAACTGAGGAGATATCCAAAAGAATACAACATTATGGGCAATTATCCATCCATCTTTCTTGAACTTGAATGGTTCTATGGACAGAGTATCACTGGGTACATGATAAGATAGTGGAGAAACATCAACTGAGATGTTAGTGACAGATTCAGTGAGAGCACTGCTGGTGTGTGCATCCCATACTCGGATGGTTTGATCATCAGAGCCAGAGACAATGCGTGTGCCATCAGGAGAGAATGCAACTGACCTGACTGAATCTGTGTGCCCTTGGAATGGTCCAGCAACAGTGTTGCCAGTGTGTGCATCCCATACTCGGATGGTTTTATCCTTGGAGCCAGAGACAATGCATGTGCCATCAGGAGAGAATGCAACTGACCAAACAGATTTTGTGTGCCCTTTGAATGGTCCAGCAATGGTGTTACCAGTTTGTGCATCCCATACTCGGATGGTTTCATCATCTGAGCCAGAGGCAATGTGCATGCTGTCAGGAGAGAATGCAACTGACCAGACTGAATCTGTGTGCCCTTTGAATGGTCCAGCAATAGCATTGCCAGTGCATGCATCCCATACTCTGATGGTTTCATCATCTGAGCCAGAGGCAATACATGTGCTGTCAGGAGAGAATGCAACTGACCAGACTGGATCTGTGTGTCCTTTGAATGGTCCAGCAATAGTGTCACCAGTGTGTGCATCCCATACTCGGATGGTTTCATCATCAGAGCCAGAGACAATGCGTGTGCCATCAGGTGAGAATGCAACTGAAAAGACTGAATTTGTGCACCCTTTGAATGGTCCAGCAATGGTGTTGCCAGTGTGTGCATCCCATACTCGAATGGTTTCATCAAAGGAACCAGAGACAATGTGCATGCCATCAGGAGAAAATGCAACTGACAAGACCTCACTTGTATGTCCTTTGAATGGTCCAGCAATGGTGTCGCCAGTGTGTGCATCCCATACTCGGATGGTTTCATCATCAGAGCCAGAGATGATGCGTGTGCCATCAGAAGAGAATGCAACTGACCTGACTGAATCTGTGTGTCCTTTGATTGTTCCAGCAACTGTCTCACTGGTGTGTGCATCCCATACTCGGATGGTTTCATCAGAGGAGCCAGAGATAATGTGCTTGCCATCAGGAGAGAATGCAACTGATAGAACATCACTTGTGTGCCCTTTGAATGGTCCAGCAATAGTGTTCCCAGTATGTGCATCCCATACTCGGATGGTTTCATCATTAGAGCCAGAGACAATGTGCCTGCCATTGGGAGAGAATGCAACTGATCTGATTGAACCTGTGTGCCCTTTGAATGGTTCAGCAACAGCATTGCCAGTGTGTGCATCCCATACCCGGATGGTTCGATCAGAGGAGCCAGAGATGATGCGTGTGCCATCAGGAGAGAATGCAAATGAAAAGATTGCATTTGTGTGCCCTTTGAATGATCTAGCAACAGGGTCACCAGTGTGAGCATCCCATACACGGATGGTTTGATCATAGGAACCTGAGATGATGCATGTGCTGTCAGGAGAAAATGCAACTGATGAGACTGGATACCTGTGCCCTTTGAATGGTCCAGCAATGGTGTTGCCAGTGTATGCATCCCATACTAGGATGGTTTGATCCTTGGAACCAGAGACAATGTGTGTACCATCTGGAGAGAATGCAACTGACCAGACTGATTTTGTGTGCCCTTTGAATGGTCCAGTAATGGTGTTGCCAGTCTGTGCATCCCATACTCGGATGGTTTCATCATCTGAGCCAGAGACAATGCGCATGCCATCAGGAGAGAATGCAACTGACCTGACCAATTTTGTGTGCCCTTTGAATGGTCCAGCAACAATGTCACCAGTGCGTGCATCCCATACTTGGATGGTTTGATCACCACAACCAGAGATAATGTGCATGCCATTGGGAGAAAATGCAACTGATTGGACTGGTGAATCTGTTTTCCACATTCTTATAGCTGCACTTGGCCATTGCTCCATTGCACTCCCTCTTGCATCTATCAGCCCTTGTGTGTGATGCAAGTAGTTCTCATACACTGAACTGGACCTTGGGCAAAATGGCAATGCAGAGATGTAGATGTGTGGTGTGCTACGTGCACATGCCCCACCTGCAAAGCGTGCTGTAAATGCTTCTGCATCAACTACTTGTTTCTGTGTATCCATATGGGAATTCTCCTACTTCATCTCAGTTTGACAGGCTAAATCATGGGTATACTCCCTCACCTCTGACCAAATCTGTGCCTGGCGTAGCACCTTTGTACCGTCTATCGCCATGCGTCCTTCAAGGTTAAGTACCTCCATCCAGAACAATAGTCGGTGGGTTAGAAATTCGACGAGCCTCTCGTGGACCCTGTTTGTGGAATTTCCTTGTCGAAGATGCTCGCCCCAGTACCGACATGCATATGAGAGGGCAGGGGAGATGGACTTCTTGATTCGTCCCTGCAAGTCTAACACATTCTCGTCGAACACGAACGATGAATCAAGTTCGCAAATGTTGAATTTCAACTTGTCCTTCATCAGGTCAAAGCAACGGTTGGCTAGGACCTCACTGTGCTCGGTCATTTCGCAGTGGAAGGCTCCAGATCGAAGTGTATCAAACAAGTAATCGGGAAATGATGCATGGAAAGGGGAAACCAGTCCATTTATGCCGTGCTGCACATGCAGTATTGATTGCAGCGGCTCCAATGAAGAATGAACTTGTTCTGCAGTGAGATTAAGAAGCGACGCCAGTGTTTGGACAGTCATTGGTTCCATCGCGCATACCACCGTCTTGAGCGTGAGACGAATATCTTTCATCTCCTGCTCTTCAAGGTCTGGGTCGATAGCTGCAGAAAGAATACTCGTGTATAATTTATTGAGTTCCTCATGCTGCTTGGTCGATGTAGAGACCATTCCTAGCACCGCCTGCAAGCGAGCACCGGTGTTCCCGCGAGGATGATGAATATATCGCACAGCGGTCGCGGCATAAATGAACAACTTCCCGGCACGTTTTGCAAGGCGTTCCACGTCGTTGGGTGATGGGGGTGGGGACATGGATCCAAGCGTCTCAGTGAGATACTTCTTGATGTCCGCTTCCACGATCGATTCCTCGATGTCATGAAGATGTAGTACAGAACGTGAGTATCCTGGCGCCAGCATCTTCTCACGAATGACAGGCTCTGGTCGACTTGTGAGGAAGAACTTGATGGGCAAGTCCGCTGCGAGCTTCAGTAGTGTTCCAAGAAAAAGTCGGAATGCCTCGCCATCGTCGCACTCGTCCAGCCCATCGATTACAATGACCACATTTTCTGGCATTGCAGCTTTCACCGCTTGAATGGGCTCCTGCAAGAGGTTCTCGAACTGCCATTTGACGTGCAGCTTGCTGGACTGTGGCTTCGCTTCTAGGACTTTGCAGAGCATCGATCGAAAGGCAGGGGAGTACTGCGCAAGTTGGTAGGCGAGTGTGGGAACTATGTTGTTCACGTCGCGGCATGAAGGAGAAATACGGGAACAGAAATAGTTGCCGCCTAGTCGCGCGTTCTCGTCCAACCACTCGCACAAGGTGTATAAGATCGTCGTCTTTCCAGTCCCCGCCATCCCATTCATCCAGTACACCTTGGCCCCTTTCGGATCTACAACCCAGCCTTTTAGATCCTCTAGGATCTTTTCGCGCGTCTCGGCAGTGCACCCGCGTCGCTTGATAGTCATGGAGTAGCTCGAGTTATATCGTGCGTCGTCCACCACGGTCATTCTATCAAGCAATGCTATCTACAAGCAAAATATTAACTTTGTGATCAACGCTTGATCAGATCATCCTACCTCAAGCAGTTTTCTTGCATGTTCCAGTGTTCGAAGATTAATGTCGCTCTAGTAATCCGTTGGACCTCTACTCTGGCTATGAATTGTCGGGTACTCACTTGCAGTTGACGAAACAATGATTCTATCTTACGATACCGCTGGAGCACATCTCCCTGGTCCTGATTCGCGTGAACTGTTCGCGTTATCTTGTCGCGATCTTGCTGTTGGCCGATGTGTGTCAATTCCGCATTGATGGATCTACAAAGCTTGTCACCGACACCCGGCGCCTGGGCGAGTATCTCGCACTCACTTGGTGATGCATACAATGCTGCTGCTAACGTCTTCTGCGACGAGTTTGGTTACATACGGGGCCAGCATGTTCGCCATATTTGTGAGTTCAGTTGCAAGTTTTTCGTATTCTTCGTGGTTCCCTCCGACTATCTGCGAAGGGAATCAAATGCCAGGAAATTAGACAAGGCAAAGAACGTTGCATCCGTAACCGTAACCTACCTGTGCCAGATCCAGACAGGCGACTAACCCACAGACAACTGACTTGAGAGGAGGAAACACGTCCGCGCTCTTTGCCAGAAGCCGCAGCGCTGTTTCGAGCGCGCTCCATTTTACACCCCAGGCCTTCTTGAGTTTATTGGAGGTATTCAGTTCTGGGTGAGAAGAAGGTTGTTGAGAGGATGGGCGCAATGTTGGCAAGATGGCGTCTTGAGATCGATTCCCTACCACACCCGGCGTCTCGCCGACTTTATTGGCATCCTGTACGGGCCGTACCACACCCGGAGCGTCATTGGGTATGTTGGCGGCACTGATTCCAGGGAGAGCTCGGGGATGCATAGCGTCTCGAACTCGATTGAAAACACGTCGGGGGACCTTTCCCAAGCCATGGGTATTGAAAATTTGTCCTGGAGAAGGAGACGACATCGTAGTCAAGGAAGAGGGGGACCTCACAGGACTCAGAGTAGTCAGTCCTCGTGGTGGATACAAGCAAGTAACCTGTCATCGACTTGATTCCGTGCGAAATCCGACAGCTATCTGCAAAACGCTAGATCGTTTTGAAAAATTTCCGGGTGCGCCCGTATTCGGTGTCTCTGTTGAGTTTCCGCCTCGAACTTTAAGTAAATAATCTCAAAGAGGAAGAAATTTATTTTTAGAAACACCTTGCTGGTAAGTTCCCCTTCTGATCGTCGGCCATGCTGTTTGTGAGTCCCACGACCGTGAATCCTGTTACTGTCGTACCAAACCCCATGAGTGAAAACCCAACCCAACACTGCTATGGTGAAGCCTACGAATCAACCTCACCACACCATCCACAACCACTGACCCGATGCCACAGTGGATGATGGTACTAGACACCCGACCTCCTGCCAGTACTTGCTCATACATAGCTTTTGTAATTGAGTAAGCTTATTTGTGTCGAACTTTAATCCGGAAAAAAGAAGAAGATTATTTTTAGAAACCCTTTTTCACGCCTTCGTTTCGCCTAAGGCCGAGGGGCGTTCGGAACGAGTTCCTGGTGAGCTCAATTATAGTGTTGAAGTGCGTCCTTAGAGGTGACAACAAATGGCAAGGCGGAAAGTCAACAACCTCATCTTTTTTTGGGTAAAGTGTGGTTGCTACTTCAGCTCCATGCCTCTCCATGCTCCCCACTCGGATTGCTCCACTGGCTCCACAATTCATCATATCTACCAAAAGGTCTATTTGCACCAAATAAGGGTTTTGCAGATCATAGCTAGAAAAGGCTTAATGCCCCTCACTGATCCTATCAAAGAAACCCTTCAAACGTCAGGTGTCAACCACCGACGACGCCGGGATTGCAGTCGATTCCTCATAACCCATATCTTCCCCATATCCCTCGGTAGACGGCCCAGGGTAAGTATGGGTTATCAGAGATCATGACCCTAGGGAGGTATGCTAGTCTTGTTTAATTTGACGACTGTTGGCAGGGTGGGTTCCTTTGGTGTTAAAAGAGCCCAAAATCCGATCGGCTTTAAGTTTTTGGATCACATGTAGCAGGCACATGATCTAATCTCAAGCGCGTCGTTGATTAAAGAATTTGATTAAGTCCCTTGAGTCGAACCTTCATGATTAATACAGCCGAACCCCTCATAAGGCATACCCCTCTGTGGAGGGTCCACGCTATGCCTTATGGGAGGTTATGCGTTATAAGAGGTCGATTTTGGTGTAAAACCTAGGTTTGGTGGCAGCCCCAACCCTATGCCTTATGGGGGTGTATGCCTTTTGAGAGGTATGCCTTATGAGGGGTTCACCGTTCGACTGTACCTCGAGAACACCCAATGGCGTTGGTGGAATACCTGTATCTTTTTTAAGAAAATTTGTTCTTTGTGCGTCTTCGTAGAGGAGCTTGAGGATGATGCCGAGGTAAGGCTTCATTGTTCCATTCAGCATCGCCTTAACCACTCCCCCATGCCTCTCATCCACTTTTTCCTTCTAAAATAGGTGAGCCAAAAACTTCGGGACATCCAACTCTACCTTGTCTATCGCATCGAAGACAATATTCAATTTCACAGCATTAGAACGAGGACGTCGGCGGCCAGAGGATGATATCACAGAGATTTGGCGAGCAGGTCGGTTTGGGGTTCGAAAAAGCTCTTGATTGCTAAGATGCTGTCCCTAAGGAGTCTCTTGTTGCATGGTAGTAGTTTAACAGCTTGTACACTCTTCTAATTATCCGTTATGTTGTTTAATTTGCAGAGGAAACCGGGAAACGTGTTTTGGGGCCAATAAGCTGATTAGATTAGATTGAGTTCACCATTGTGCAATTGATTTTTGACCGAGAAGGCCGAAGGGACCCAAGTTGCAACAGACCTTATATAAGTAATATTGATCGATTGTCATCAGGTTGTTTTACGAGTGCTTGTAAGGTCTGCGGGTCAAAAGGCTCGACCGACGACAAGATTATTTTTGAGGCACTTATATACTTAGTGTGGATTCAAGTTATGCGAGTTATTGCGGTTGTATGGGTTATGGTATACATTTCCCTGCGAACCAACTTGGTGGACTACCCTCTGGAGTGTCAGGGAGTATGGGTTCTCAAGGCGATGGATTACGAGGGACTTGTACATTGATTTCGTCCGCAAATCTGAACGCGTGATCGCATTGCATCCGTGTCAGTCGAGCGGTCTTCAAAGCTTCACCACCAACCAGGGGGGTGCCAGCGGCAAATTCCGAGACGCCAACCACCTCAGTTTCGTTGCCATCAAAGCTCGTGGGGTCCGTATAACAACCTGGGGTCCCTATCCATATCAGGCAAGATTTGTCGCGTAGATCACCATCCTATCGTTCGCGAGCACTCTACAATGGTGTGTCCATAGGCTAATTTACAATAGCTATCCTCTTCTCTGCACCTTGGGAGTCGATGGCTGACGTGATCCACTACTCGATGCTTGAGAGAGAACAGACGCTGCCCGTTTTCTTGAAGGATCCCAACTTTCATCACCATCTAAATTCATCAGGCCATCCATGGGGTCTTCAAGTGCACCGCTGTTCATGAGGTTGTGTTGTGTCCTATAATCCATGGTGTTAGTGAGCTCAACTCCCATCCTCTCTTCCTCAACCCTGCTTATGTGGGCGCTCAATCTGAGCTCAGCTGGAAATGATGGAAGCTATTGCTCTGTCCCGATGTGGATCCAGTCCCGATGCGCAGGCTATGAATTGTTCACTAAATCGAAAGTCCGCGAATGAAGGGCGAGGCGCCAAAGTTGGTGTTTCAACGGAGCCCAATTCAGGATAGGGAGTACTTGGACCAGCTACTTTTTATTTTAATTTAGAAGGTACATCGGAACATATGAGACATGCCATGGAATGCTTTGGCAAAAGCTCTTTCCGTCTCAGCCTCTCCGCTCGCTTCTCACAGTCTTTCTCCTCTCGGTGGTGAATCAATTTTGATGTGGACCTCGTCGCACCCAACACAAGGAACTTTTGGCATCTATCACATCGAACCAGTGACTTTTTTGTTGCCTCGTCGAAATAAACACCAAACCGTATGGAATTCCCGGATGCGACGATTAGATGGATATCTTCAGGTGGACTAGCGAGTCTCGCAGAGACATAGTCATTGTTCATCGCAGTAAGTGGGAGGGAAGACTAAGTTACAGTAACATTACGACGATAGGACTACCAGCTGAAGAGATATCTTATCGAAAATCTTGCCTGATATGGACAGGGACCCCAGGTTTTTACACGGACCCCACGAGCTTTGATGGCAACGAAACCGAGGTGGTTGGCGTCTCGGAATTTGCCGCTCGCACCCTGCCACCAACATCGTCTTCGGCAGGCGTCTCGTTCAACTTGGCCGACTTCCACAGCGCCTCCCGTCCTCTCCTCTATTCATGCCCATAGATAACCCATCTGGCGTACCCGGCCCCCAAGTCATTTTCTTCCGCTGCTCACCGAGCCCCCTAGGAAGCAGATATGCCCTCTCTTCGTCCTCACTGATTACCGCCCCTACTTTCGTGAGGGAACCCCGAGCTCTTGACTATACTCACAACGCCGCAACGCCACTCCCTGGTCCTTGTTCTTCTCCCCGCCAATGTTTCCTCCGTTACCATCGAGGCCTATTCTTCTATCCCGCGTACGCCTCCATACCCTTACGCGAACCTATCGGAGCCACCAGCTAACGTCCTTCTTGCACCTCCGCAAGATCTGCCAGTATAGATCCCAGTGCCCCCTCATCGCGAGGACGCCCTCCCTGTCTCCAATGGCTCGTGCACCTTGGACCTCCAGCCAGCAATCTACGAGCCTGCAGTTAGGACTTTGAACCCGTCTTCGAGGGGGTTTACGCTGAATATCCCGTTACTTGGCTTAGCGAAGGTGCCACTAGTAGCATATTGGTATGAAAGACGGTACAAATAGTCAAGATTCATCTTTGCTCATCGTGCTGTCATGTCGGTGGCGATTACTGAACGGACGTTCTTTCGGTTTTCTACCCCTCTCCTCATTCTCTTTGTCGTCTAATTGCCTATTGTGCTACTTGAATTGTAGACCCTTCTTTCTCTTTATCTCCTTGCTAAATGCTCATTGTATTGGTCTTACCTACCATCACATTCCAGATGCATCATCATCAACTACAAGCACCCGCGCGGCTTCCACGTCTTCCATCCGCTCATCGATCTCAAACGTCGTTTTTATGTAATCGCCACAGCTTCAACATCAACGTCGGCGACAATGTCACCATCCTCAAACACACACCCAGCTCCCTCAGCGCTTATTGCAGCAGATCCCCGTTACTTGGCCTAGCGAAGGTGCCACTCAGTAGCATGTTGGTATGAAAGAAGGTACGAATAGTCAGAATTCATCTTCGCTCATCGTTTTTATCGGGTGTTGTCATGTCCGTGGCGATGACTGAGGGGACGTTCTTTCGCTTTTTTGTCCTTCTTTACATTCTCTTTCTCATCTGATTGCCTACTTGAATTGTCAAGACTGCTTTATCTTTCTTTCCTCGCTAATTGCTCATTTTATTGGTTCTTACCCTATCATCACATTCCAGACGCACCACAAGCCATATCATCAACTCCAAGCACCCGCACCGCTTCCACTTCTCCCACTCGGTCGTCGATCTCAACTCGCTACAGTGGTTCATAGCCTTCAATTTCAACATCAGCGATGATGCCGTTGTTCTCTTTATTGCAGCGCCACCAACATCCATGATATCATCTTCAACAGGTTACCACCTGCTACCAACCCAGCGATTCCAGTCCGAAAACAAAAAATCACCCCCGCGGCACCTGGAGCATCCTCAGCCCACTCCATCGCGGTGGGATTATGTCGCATGGTTGTTTGCGTCTTGGAGGTCGCCCTAGTCCCGATCGGGTAACAGTGGCTGCTTCTTCTGCTGTCGGCGTGCCTGCTGCTGTTGCTGTGGATGGCAATTCGATGGGTGTGGCTGCGGGTGGTGCAGATGACGTTGGGGCTGCCGTTGCTGGGAGTCCTCGACAGGCGCAGCTGGCGCTTAGCAAACGTCGGGTTGGTTAACACCATACTAACCCTCGACGACGACGATGACAGCCTGCGTAAGATCTCATCAGTTGTGGCTGAGAACGGTACTGAGGAAGGAACGTCAGCAAAGGAGGAGGGCGAATCCCTACCAACATTGCTGTCGATATAGGATGATATCTTCCATACCGCGCCTAGGAACGTGGTGCCTCCGTATATGGTGGAGACGCCTGAAGACGTCGTGGTGGGTTGGGTACGACGAAGTGCACAGTCCTCGGCGGGGTATGCATCTTCCACCCTTACCCCCGCGCGAACATTTAGGCAGAAACGCATTTGTATTCCTGACCTCGGACTTTTTGCTTATTAAAAGTCCTTATTTGAATTACCCAACCTCTTTATCCACGGATGGGGAGAAAAGTTCGGTCTGCCTCGCATTGACAAGGTTGAGTGGCCCGGAAAACTTCACCATTACGATTGCACGAGGAACATAAGTCCCAGGTTGCTACAGTGCTACTTACATAGCTTCTAGGGCATGATTAATCATACACAACCTTTTAAAACAAGGTCCATCGCTGACTGTATTGTGCTACTGGTAACTACCTTTTAAAGAAATAAATTGGCAACGTAGCGTTCTGTCTCCTCCGCTGTCCATCCCTTTTCATACCCGAAGTCCTCGATTAGCACTTTAATCTCCGTGAAATTGCCTTTACCGTCATTATAGCTGACATAAACTGATGTTTCCCAAATCCAATGATGTCTGCCCGCCCATCACCAGTCAAATCGACGAGATAACGTGGATGCTGCTTCACCCTCCAGCCATGGTTATAGCAAAAGCTTGCTGTGACAACTTTTGCAGGTTGGAACGTACCATCGCCATTATTAATCGCCACAGACACCCCCGCCTCACCAAATCCAATGATATCTCCGCAACCATTGCCTGTCAGGTCTGCAATGAAGCGTGGATATTTTTCAATGACCCAACCTCCATTATCAAAGGTAAAATCCTGTGAAACCTTCCGGACGGGCTGGAAGGTTCCATCGCCATTGTTGAATGCAACATATACCGCATCTTGTGCGAAGCCAACCAAGTCGGGCTTGCCGTTTCCAGTCATGTCAGCGACGAAGCGGGGATGCTGGTCGACGCGCCAGTTGGTGCTATAACAGAGTTCCGCGAGGACATCTTTAGGAGGTTGGAAAGTACCATCCCCGTTGTTGTACGCAACACAAACGTTGTTTTCTCCAAATCCGACGACATCAAGACACCCATTTCCATTGGTATCAGCGAGGAAACGGGGATGCTTCTCCAATCTCCAGCCAGAACTCTTATACCCAAAGACCTCCGTAACAAGGTTGGCCGGAGAGAAAGTCCCATCGCCGTTATTCAGTGAAACAAAAACGCCACTGTCGCCAAATCCGACAATATCGGCACGACCGGTGTTCCTTATATCTGCCATAAAACGAAGATGTTTGTCGACGCGCCATCCGGCGGCATAAGAAAAGTCTGGAAGAACCATTTTTGGATCCTGGAAAGTGTTGTCGCCATTGTTCTGTGAAGTATGGCTGTTGATCTGCACAAGTATTATTTCCGTTATATAGTTCGTATATTTGGTTATATATATGTATTTTTTGTGTTCCCAGAGATTAAAACAGCTTAATTTCGATTTTACCAAGTCGAGAATAC